>Ga0210057_1000110_pt1 | contig 157229 bp, 194 predicted proteins | sample CryGeyCG2114_010_2_FD_183968 | JGI IMG/M metagenome (GOLD analysis project Ga0210057, IMG submission 183968) | Groundwater microbial communities from aquifer - Crystal Geyser CG10_big_fil_rev_8/21/14_0.10 (SPAdes) (version 2) | ecosystem: Environmental > Aquatic > Deep subsurface > Groundwater...
GGAACAGAGCTGAAGAAAAAATTTGGGTGGAGAAGTCTGCAAGACTTCGGAACTCTTTAATCGCTGTTATATTCCCCGAAGGGCTAAAATTTAGTGCAACGATGCCGAAGGCAAAATTTTAGAGTTTGTCCCTCGCAGTTTTTAGGAAGCCCCCTCTTTTTTTGCTTCTTTTTTTCTAAAAAAGAAGACGGCACTTTTTCCGAAAGGTTTAAATACTACCATATATTACCATATAACATAATGATACAAAATGAAAAATGACAAAAATACAAATAGATTTGAGCGAGGAAGAAGACAAGATTGTAGAAATTTACAAGTTAGTAAACAATCTAAAAACAAAACAGGAAGCAATTAAAAAAATGGTAAAATATTTTAAAGCAGAAATTAAACCTACAAATATAAAACAAAAAGATTATTTTGAAGTATAAAATGGAAACATCAACACTTATATGGATTGGAGCAGGAATCTTGGGAGCAATAATTTTATTTGCTCTAACAAAAGGTTGGATTGTCATTTACAATAAATTTGTTTATTGGAGAACGAGAACTGACAGAAAATTTGCTGACATAGATGTTGTTATGCAACAAAGAATAGATATGCTTCCAGCATTGGCTCAAGTTGTAAAGAAATATGATATTCACGAATACAAAGCATTAAAAGATGTTATTGAAGCAAGAAGTCGCTGGACAAAAGATGCTCCAATAAGTGAAAAAATTCAAGCGGTTCAAGAAGTTGATAATAGTTTTTTGAAAATTCAAGCAGTATTTGAAAAATATCCTCAACTTAAAGCAGAAGCATTACATAAAAGCATTTTAGGAAAAGGTAGCATTTCTAAAATGGAATCTAAATTAAGCAAATTTAGATTAGACTATAATCGTGTTGCACAAAAATACAACAAAAGAGTTCAAATTTTCCCTAGAAATATAGTCGCATTAGTTCACGGATTTAAACAACTTCCATATTTAACACTGGGGAACAAAATAAATCAAGAATCTTCTGAAGAATACAAAGCAAAAGAGATTTTTGAGGATTAAAAATGAAATTAAGAGAGAGAATACATCGATTTAGAGATTATAGTAAAAATATAATTGTAGGGGTTGTAGCTGGGCTGATATCTGGAATCTTTTTTTCGGTTTATAATGATTTAAGAACTCAAACAGATAATATCTATCTTCTTTTAGGAGGAAGTCTTTTAACAACAATAGTCTGGTTTTTTATAATTTTGATTATTCTTTTTTTAATATTTCTAATCTTCGAGGATTTTTAAAATGGAATTTTATTATTGGATAAAAAATAATCTTAAGCCAGTAGAACTTCCAAAATATAAATGGACCGAGATACAATTAAAGGATAGCTTGGGTTACGAGTGGGCAAAATCTAAATTTTATGCCACAAAAAATTGGGTAGAGTTTTATGTTTGGATGTTAGGAAATAATGATAATGTTGATAGGGAAGAAAGGAGATTAATAATCCCTAAATGGAAGGTTGTATTTTACAGAAACGGCTTGATGGGAATATTATCTTCTAAGAAAGATTATAAAAGGTATAAAGAGTGGCGTAAAAAATGACAATAATAAGAAGACGAGGCACAGCAATTGTTGATACTCCAAAAGGAATTTTAGTTGCTTCTGGAAGAAGAAAAATATTTCTATTGCCAGGCGGTGGGACTGAAAGAAAATCAAAAGAGTCCCGAAGAAAAGCGGCGATGCGAGAATTAAGAGAAGAAACAGGGTTAAAGGCATATTCTTCAAAATATTTGTTTACCTACAATGAAGGAAAATATTATCCAGATGGAAGAAAAAGAAAAATAGTAAACTTGCATAAAGTATTTCTTATAAAAGCAAGGGGACACGCAAGACCGAGACACGAAGTAAAACATATTGCTTATTACAAAGACGGAAATATTAATCTTCCATATAACACTAAAAAAATTGTAGAAAAATATTTGGAAATGAAAAAAGATAAATCGCCTCTTGGATTTCTGAAAAAGATTTTTGGAATTTGAAAAAGTGCCAAATAAATAGAAAAATTTGCGTGAGTGATAACGAACCTCTTAACCTTTGTTAGAAAAAGTGCGAAGCATTTTTTTGGTTTTCGTTTGGTCGGTTAAGAGAAGTTTTTCTGCGAGGCGAAGCCGAGACTATCTGTCCGTAGGACTGGGGGGCTTCCGTTTTTTTATCAATCAGCGAGGGACAAATTGAATATAACACCTATTACATCTACAAAGATGTCGCAGATAGAGGTAATAGCTAAGGAATTTGGACAAAAAGTTTATATAATTCTATAATTTTGTCGCTTTATGGGTTATACCATTTCAAAGAGAGTTTTTATCGATAAACTTGTTGAAAGATGTAAATTGCGAGGGTTTAGCCCGCAAACAATTAAATCGTATAGTTTTCATGTTTCTGCATTCTTGGGTTATTTAGATAAAAGTAGGCTTAATCTTGACCCTGAGGGGGTTAAGGCTTATTTATTATCGCGGGATAAAGCAAGAAACACTATTAGATTGAGTCATATGGCTATTCGTTTCTTTTTTCTTGAAGTTTTGGGCAAGCCTTTAACCCTCGAAGAGATTCCTTTAATGAAAAGGGAAAATAAATTACCTAAAGTAATCTCAAAAGAAAAAATAAAGATTCTGATTGACTCGTGTGAAAACATTAAACATAGATTAATTATTAAATTTCTTTATTCTTCAGGATTAAGGCTTTCTGAACTTTTAAATTTGAAACGAAGTGATATAGATTTTGATAATAATTTGATTCTTATTAGACAGGGCAAGGGGGCAAAAGATAGGATGACTCTTCTATCTCCTAGTTTAAAAGATGATCTGTTAAGATATTATGGCAAATATAAATTTAATACAGATTATGTTTTTGAAGGACGGAATGGAAAATATTCAAAGAAATCGGTTCAGAAAGTTTTAGAAAGATTAGGAGGGGAAATCGGAATTAAAATTCATCCACATATGTTAAGGCATTCATTTGCAACACATCTTCTTGAAAACGGGACAGATTTAAGGTATATTCAAAAGTTATTAGGTCATTCTTCCTCAACAACTACAGAGATTTATACTCATGTGGCAAATAATCAATTAAAGAATATAAAATCCCCCCTTGATAATTTATAATGAAAATTAACATAGAAAAAATAAAGAAAAAGAAATCAATTAAGGAGCTCCTCGAATTTGGTATAATCAATATAGATAAGCCGTTGGGACCGACAAGTTTTGATATTTCTGATTTTGTTAGGAAAATGCTCTCGGAATTCGGGGTTCACAAAACAAGTCATTTTGGAACTTTGGATCCGAAGGTTACTGGAATTTTGCCTATCGCTTTAAATCGGGCGTGTAAACTTACCGGGTTTTTTCTTGGAGAAGATAAAGAATATATGGGGATTATGAGAGTTCATGAAGACTTACCTCTTGCAAAAATTAGAAAGATGATAAAGGAAAAATTTACGGGGATAATAATCCAAAAGCCTCCGGTTAAATCTAGGGTGAAGCGACAGAATCGGGAAAGAGAGATAAAGAGTTTTGATTTAATAGAAAAAGACGAGAAGGATATTCTTTTTAGGACAGAGGTTCAGGGGGGGACTTACATAAGAAAATTAATTGATGATTTGGGGAAGGCTTTAGGTATTGGTGCGCATATGTTAGAACTTAGGAGAATTCGTGCGGGAATCTTCAAAGAAGATGATAAAAAATATCCTAGTTCAACTCTTTATGATTTGGAGAAAGCAATTAAAAGTCTTAGTGAAGGAAATGAAGAAGAGATTAGAGAGATAATTGTCCCTGCCGAGATTGTTTCTGACGTTTATAAAATTGTAGAAATTAAAGAAGATTATGTGAGAGATACTTTTTTGGGAAGACCGATTTTGAAAGAGGCGGTTAAAACAAAGGGAAAGTGGGAGAGAGAAGAAAAGGTTAGCGTGTTTAGCGGGGAAAGATTTATAGGAATGTTTAAAGTTCTAGGTTTGGAGGATTCAGATATTTTTGCGAAAGCTGAATTTGTTTTGCAACCCATAAAATGAGAAACATAGTTTATTTTTCATCAACAGCACAGACATCTGGGAAGGCATTGTCTAGAGGGAACCTTATGCAAGCGGGGAGGATGGATATTGTGATTCATGTGATAATTAATGCTTTTTTTATCTCCCATAATATAAGGGATAATGTAAAATTACATTTGGTTTTTAATGGACCGCCGGATCCGCCAAGACATATACAAATAACAGTAACGCCAGAAATGAGTCTTAGTAAAAAGGATATTGGAACCTTTTTGAAGAAAGTACTTTACAAATATAGAGAAGGAGAAAATACTGAAGTTTTCCCTGGATGTTTTATAGAGAAAAAGAGTTTTCTAAATGTTATTAGTGATTTAATTTCTAAAGGGAAGAGAATATATGTGATGGATGGGAAAGGAGAGGAAATTCGAAAGGCGAAAATTGATGAAGATAGTGTTTTTGTTATCGGAGACCATAATGGTTTGCCAAAAAAAGAATTGAAAAGATTGAATAGTCTTAAAGGAGTTAAAAAAATCTCTGTTGGACCTAAAACTTATTTTGCAAGTCAGGTTATGACTATCATAAATAACGAGCTTGATGTTCGCGGGTTGTAATGAGTGTGATCCCCTCTGATTATGAGGGGAAGTTGAAAAGAGATGAGTCAATTTTAAGTTGATAAAATGAAGAAAATGCTTTATATATCGATTATGAATTAATTGTACAGAGGGTAGTTCCACAAGCTTTTTAAAGAAAAATCAGCTTTTTTCTCAATGGTGAAGATTGTCCCTACTCCTGATTGGTTTCTTGGTAAAGATATTTTAATTGAAGGATTTAGTTTCCTTGTATTAATTGTATTTTGTGTTCTTGCGGTAAGAGGGTATAAAATGAAGAAGAACAAAGGACTTCTCAACCTTGGGATTGGATTTGGAGTTATCGCTCTTGCACAATTAGCTTCTGTTTTTACAAAGACCGTTTTATATTATGATACGGCTCCGGTTCAAGCATTAGGTAAAGTTATAATATCAAGTAAGGTTGTGAACTCTATTGATATATTTTATTATGCGGGATTTTTCTTTCAGAGATTTTTGACTCTGTTTGGACTGTTCACAATTTATAGGTTACCTCAAAAAAAGATTATTGGAGGAGATTATGTTTTGATACTTTTCTTTGTTTTGCTTTCAGCATTACTTAGTCAGAAGTTTTTCTATCTATTCCATCTAACTGCATTTTTACTTTTGACACTAATTGTAATTAATTACTCATTAATTTACAAGAAGAACAGATTTGCAAATACAAAGATACTCATTGTAGCGTTTAGTGTTCTTGCTGTAGGGCAGTTGGTTTATCTTCTTTCAAGAATAAACACCTTCTTCGCTGTGGGAAGTTTGATGGAGTTATTAGGATATTTGATTATGTTAGTTCTGATGGTAAGAATACTCAAAAATGGAAAAGAAAAGAGGCCGGATGGAGATAATCTCCGACATGCTGGCAATAATAAGGGAAAAAGGCGGAAGCATTAAGCCCACTCATTTAATGTATAAAGCGAATTTGTCTCATAAACAGATGAAGCTATACTTGGATGATTTAATAGGAAGGGGGTTGATTTCTAAAGAAGAGAGTAAGAAAGGAAACAATGTGATTGCAATCACAAATCAAGGGCGAGATTTTATAGTGCATTATTCTAGGATGAGAGAATTTGAGAAGACTTTTGGGTTGTGATTACTCTGCTTCTGTTTTTTGCACAAGATAAAACTTAATAAATAAGGTCTTTCTTTTTCTAATATGAAAAAGTCAGTTCGTTTGTATATTGATGGAACGGTTCAAGGGGTTTTCTTCAGGGGCTTTGTGAAAGAAAATGCAGAGAGGTATAACCTTAAGGGATTTGTTAGAAATCTTGAAGACGGTCGGGTAGAAATATTTATTGAGGGTGATGCTAATGATGTTAATGCGATGGTCGAGGTTGTTAAGAAAGGTCCTAAACACTCTCTGATAAGAAGGGTTACGGTTAAGGCGGAAAGGTTCCAAGATTTTAAAAGCTTCAAAGTCTTGCATATCTAATCGTATGGATTGCCTCGGACGCCGGCGGGCACGAACAAGTCACCCCTCAAGAGAACACCTTCGATAGAATGGGTTCAACCGCTGACAAACCGCTCCTGTGAAAACAGAAATCTCAATAAGTTATTTAAACACAATTTGATTATCTACAGAATGGGTCGAGAAGAACAGATAATTGGAGAGAGACTTAGAAAAATTGAGGAATTGAAGAAAGAGGGAATTAATCCTTATCCTCATAGTTTTAGTAAGGAAGATTCTTTGGAAGACTGTCTTAAAAAAAAGAAAGGTTCTAAGATTAAAACTGCGGGAAGATTAATGACTAGCAGAGATTTAGGAAAAATTGCTTTCGCTCGGCTTCGGGATTCTTCTGGAGAGATGCAAATTGTTTTCCAAGACGGAGAAGGCTTAACGCCCAAACGAGATTTTGAACTATTCAAGAAGTATATTGATTCTGGAGATTTTGTTGGAGTCACGGGTTCCATATTTGAAACAAAAACGGGAGAGCTTTCTATCTTGGTTGATAAGATTGAATTGTTGTCTAAATCTATATTGCCTTTGCCTGCTAAATGGCACGGTCTTCAAGATAAGGAAGAGAGGTATAGGAGAAGATATCTTGATTTGATGATGAATCCTGATGTTAAGGCTGTTTTTGATAAAAGAGAGAAAATTCTTGAGGTGATAAGAGAGTTTTTGAAAAAGAGGAATTTTCAGGAAGTTGAAACTCCTTACATGCAGACGATTTATGGAGGAGCAAGTGCGAAACCTTTCAAGACACACCTTAATGCTTTGGATGTAGATTTGTTTATGGCGATTTCTCCTGAACTTTATTTGAAGAGACTTATTGTGGGAGGTTATGAGAGAGTTTTCACAATTGCGAGAAACTTTAGGAACGAGGGAATAGATAGATGGCACAATCCGGAGTTTACGATGATGGAGATTTATCAGGCTTATGCAGATTATAATGATATGATGGAGCTCTTTGAGAGTTTGTATGAATATGTTGCTAAGAAAGTTAATGGTTCTACAAAGATTCAGTACAAGGGGAAAGTTGTTGATTTTAAGGCTCCGTGGAAGAGAATGACTATGGCCCAGGCAATAAAGAAATGGGCTAAGATTGATGTTGATAAAATGTCCGATAAGGAGTTAAAGAAGTTTATTGATGAGAATCACGTTCCAGCAAAAGGAGATTCCTGGGGATTGTATGTTCAAAGTATTTTTGAGCATTTTTGTGAGGAGAAAATTGAACAGCCGACACACATAATTGACCATCCTCTTGAAACGACTCCTTTGTGTAAGATGCATAGAAAAGATAAGCTTTGTAGATTGATTGAAAGATTTGAGCCGTTCTGTATGGGAACAGAATTGGGGAATTGTTATTCTGAACTTAATGACCCTATTATTCAAAGAGAACTTCTTGAGGCACAACAAAGAGAACTCTCTGAGGGGAATGATGAAGCTAACCCTCTTGATGAAGATTTCATTAATGCAATTGAATACGGGATGCCTCCTACGGGAGGGTTGGGATTGGGAATTGATAGGATGGCTATTTTGTTAACAGAACAAGAATCAATAAGGGATGTTATTTTGTTTCCGTTCATGCGCCCGGAAATAAAGGGGAATGAAGGTACAAAAGAATCTAATAAAAAGGAGGCGAAGAAAAAATGATACCTGCAGAATATTTTGACATCGCTGGTTTTGTGGCTTTTTTGATTTTGTTCTTCATTGGACTTTCTATTAAGAAGGTTTTCAAGAAGAGGGGGTTGTATATTGTTCTGATTAGCCTTGGGGGATTGGTCCTTGAAGGATATTCCTTAGTCAGTCGGTTTGCGTTGAATTAGATTTGTCTCTTTCAGAATCTTTAATTCTTTTTTCTGGATCAAAGAAGTCTAGGCAACTACTAAGAAGAATCATTTTTTCAACAGTCATCTTAGATTTTACCAGCCCGTTAACAATATCTCTTTTTTCTCTCCATTCTTGTATTAATTTTGGGGCGTGGTGCGAGATTATTGCACCATCATCCTGCCCGTATCTTTCAAAGAGATCATCATAGCGAGTCCAAAAATATGGGCGATGTTGCTCGTGGGGATCTTCTCCCATAAATAGATAACCCTGATGGTGTTGAAGGTCTCTCCCCCAATAAAGATCCACCCCCAAAGGATATCCCTCTGGAGGTTCTAAAAAAAGAGGATGGTTATGATTGGGGGTCCTCCTAAATAGGGGCCCATATTCCTCCCTTTGTGCAAGGTTAAACTCTGCTCTATTTGGATGCTTTGGCCATACTGCACAAATGAAATTACTTTGGTAGGGATAATATCCTGTAAAGCAAAAGTCTAAGTGGACTCCAGAATCATCCTCCGTTTTGACTTCTTTAACAATTGCTTGAATTCGGTCTGTGTGTTTCTTTTTATTCATAAGAAGGGCTTCGTATGTCTTCCTTGTAATTCTAGAAGGTCTGTCCAAATCTTCACGATGGTTTAGTCTTAAAACATTCTCCATAATTTTACTTTCTGAGATAATATTTAATGTTATTGGTGATGGGAAATAATAAAAAGAGGGATTGTGTTTATTTTATATGCCATTAATAATAAAATCAAATATTAGGAAAGTTGTTAAAGAGTTAGATAAAGAGGATTCGGTTTCAAGTGTTGCGGATGAGGTTGGCTTGGAGTTGGAAAAAAAGGTTGAGGACCTCTTGGATTCGGCGATAAAACGTGCTAAGGCTAACGGGCGAAAGACTTTGCAAGCCAGAGACCTCTAGTCTCTGTCATTCGTTCACCCAAGCGGGGTCAAACGAAAGCTCGGGATTTGTAAGATTTAAATAATTCTTGTGATTTGTTTATTTATGGTTAGTAAAGAAAGAGAGAAAGAAATTCTGGAGAAGATTAGTAAGGCAGGGGATTCAGAGAATTATGAAACTTCTTGGGATGACCGTGGGCTTCCAATTTCTAAGAGTAAGAAAAATATTAAACAGGGGAAAAAGTCTCGGGCGAAGGGTTCCAATTTTGAATTGAAAGTTCGTAAGGATTTGGAAAGTAAGGGGCGATTTGTGGATAAGTGGAATAATAATGTTGACCTTGTGGCCTTGGAGATTGTTCCTGCAAAAAGAAAATATAATCCATTTAGAAAAGCGATGGTTATCGGAACAGGTTTCCCAGATTTTATTGCAATAAAAAAGGCGGAGGGCATCGAAGGATTGTATAGTGTTATCGGGGTTGAGGTGAAGGTTAATGGATTGTTATCTAAAGAGGAAAAGGAAAAGTGTGCTTTCTATCTACAGAAGGGAGTTTTTTCTGAAATATGGATTGCTAAAGCGGTCAAAGAAGGAAACAAAGTGAATATTGAATATGATGATTTTAGAGAGAAGTATGGTAATCGTATGGGGCAAGCCCCCTAACAAGTCACCCCCGTGAAAAGGGGAACAAGTTTGAATGGGAACTCCACTTGATAAGTCATCTCCGATAAAAGGGAAACAAGTTTGAATGGGAACGCCTCGGACGCCACGTTGGACGCAAACGAGAAAGTCACCCCAAAACATAGATTAGAATATAACAAACCTTAAAATTATTCTTTTGTTTTGGAATTAATGAAAAAGTTGGTTTTGTTTGCTTTGGTTTTATTTTTAATTGGGAGTGTTTCTGCGATTTGTGATTCTGGAGGCATTGATATTAATTCTGCCAAAGCCGAAGAGTTGGATAAGATAACTTGGGTTGGTCCTGCAACGGCTACAAAGATAATTGCTGCGCGACCTTTTGATTCTGTTGATAATCTGATTGAGGTCAGTGGGATTGGGGAGGTTAAGCTTGCAGATATAAAAGCAGAGGGTTTGGCTTGTGTGGAAGAAGTAATTTCTGGAGGAGATGAAGAAACAAATTATACAGCTACAAAAACAAGTGAGGAGAGGGATAATATTCTGAATCCCGTAACTCAAAATGTTGTAAATGAAGAACCTAAACTATTAACTTTTGAAACAATAAATCTAAACCCAAAAGATATAAAAAGCGAGGGAAGTTCTGAAAAATTAGAGAACGAAAACAATTATGCCCTTTACGGGCTTGGGATTTTCTCGATTGTTCTCGCGATTTTGTTTGTGGTGAGATTTGCGAGAAAAAATAAATACAAAAGTGAGTTCATATAATGGAAGAAGAAGGAAAAATAAATGCAATAATGATTCTAGATATAATTGGCAAACCAAAAGAGTACCTTGTTGAGAGTCTTAGTAAGCACATAGGTAATTTAGAAAAAGAAAAGAATATTGTTGTGAAAGCTAAGAGTATTAAAGAGCCGGAGCCAATGGGCGAGCAGAAGGATTTCTACACAACATTTGCTGAAGTGGAAATTGAAGTTGATAAGATTATTAATTTAGTGGGGTTAATGTTCAAATATATGCCTGCACATGTGGAAATAATTTCTCCTGAGATGTTCGGAGTAAGTAATTCTATTTTTAATGAAACGCTGAATGAACTTGTGAGAAGGCTTCACGGGTATGACGAACTTGCGAGGGTTATGCAAACAGAGAAGCAGGTTCTTATAAAGAAAATTCAGGACCTTGGAGGGGAAGTTCCTTCGGGAATAATGCCTCTTACTGTTTTGAGAGAGCCTTTTGAAGAAGTTGGTGCTGATGCAGATGATGAAGATGATTCATCAGACAAGAATGAGAAATAATTATTTTTTACCTTGCCCTATTTTTAGAATGTCAACTTTGGGTCTAACTTTTTTGTATTTCTTGAAAAACCAGAAGAGTAATCCGATTGCAAGAACTATTATACTCCATCCGATTATTTTTCCTGTTGAACCTCCTGCTTCAGGTTCCTTGCAGATTCCTGGAGATAAGCAACAGATTTCTTTATCACTTGTAGAAATTGTTTCGCCGCTACAAGATTGACTGCTAGTGCAGAGAGTTCCTTCAAGTTGAGCACAGGTTGTTAGAACTCCCTCCTTATTTTCTTCGGATTGATTTTCTGGAGGAATATATCCCTGAATTATGGATAGAGAAACAGAAAGAGATTCATTAAATTCAGAGGAGGTTGCTGTAATAGTTCCTGATAGTGGCCCTTGTGATGAATTTGAATTTATTGAAATTGTAATTTTTTCTATATCATCTTTTTCAAAATTTGATATTTTTTTGGGAGAGAGACTAACATAATTTTTAAAGGATGATGGAATTGAAAATGTTACTTCATCAATTGTTTCACTTCCGTAATTTACTAAGTAGATTATTCTTTCTGTTGATGAATCTGTTGCGAGGGAGACGTCTATATTGTTGGGTTCAAATTTGAATGCTGTTCCGAATACCTCGTTGTTTGTTGGTGAAGAACTTGAACTTGTTCCTTCTACAAATAAGGGGATGGAATAAGATGTTTTTTCTGATGAAATGTTTAGCCAAGCTTGGGTTTCGTTTGGAACACTAGAGATGTCAAAAGTTAATCTCTTGAGTTCTCCAGATTGTAATGAAGTTTTTTCTAGAGATGTGAGTGAAGATTTAGTTTCTATGTTTATTGCCGACTCTGAAAAACTTTGTAAATCTAGAGATAAGTCTTCCGATTTAGAAAGAGATGCAAATCCGGGGGTGACCGCGAAGTCTGCGGTTTGATTTGAAATTGTGAAGTTTTGTATTATATCTTCTTCGACTTCTTCAAGAACTTTCATGTATCTAACCCCTTCAATTCTTACAGAGTAATTTCCCTCTGGTTTGTTTGCTAACTGTGCAGATAGATAATAGCCCTCATTTATTTTTTCAAGAGAGAAATCCATGGGAATTCTTACATGATCTTGGTAGAATAATATGTTTTCTGATTTTACTTGGTCTATGAAATTTCCAGATATTGTTGAAATTAGTGTTTCGCCTTTATCAAAATCGGTTGTTTCTTTTGTGAGTTTTATTTCTGCTGCTTGGGCGAGGGGTAATATAGTAAGTAAGAAAATTAAGATAATCAGTCTTTTCATATCATTGTATAAGAAAAGGTATTAATAAGTTTATTTCTTTTTTTGTTGAGTCTAGATTTTAGTATAAATCCGCTGATAGCAATGATACCTAGGATTGTGAAGAAACTGTTAAGCAAGCTTATTTTGATTCCTATTAAGTTTAGGTAGAAAACGACTAGAGGCACGATTGCTATAGAGAGCGCGAAACTTAGTGCTATTCTTTCTATCCAATCTATCGCTTGTTTTTCCTTTTCTTTTTTGTTATCATTTGAATCATCTGCATCGAATTCTTTTGTTTTAGGGAAGAAGAGATAACTTATGATGAAACCGGGGAGGAATTAACGACTCATATCTTTTAGTTTCTTAAGAACATCATCTAGCTCTTTACTTGCTGCTGACTTTTGTGGCCTTTGAGGTTGAGGCTTTGAGCTTCTTTGTTGTGAAGGTAATATTCTTCTTTCAGGTCTTCTTGAATGCATAGGTCTTTGATGATATCCGGAAGGAGGGAAAGGAGGTCTTCTACTATCTAAAGGTCCGGTTTCGCTTCCTCCTGATTTTCCAAATTTGGATTTTATCTTTAACCATAAGTGTCTTAATTTATCCTTGTAAAGAATTCCAACACCAGTAAGAACGATTAAGATTAGAAGTATCCATACCCAGATTAGACTTCTTCCCGAACCCGAGGAACCGGAAGATGAACTTTGAGTTATGTAACAGGTCTCTTCTGAAGAAGAGCAATCGTATCTGGCTTCTTTTTCTCCACTAGCCCCTTCACCAAGTCTACATATTCCTCCTTTTTCTTCACATTCTGAAATTCCTGAGTTTGATCCTGGGCCTGAAGAAACTTCACAAAAACCTCCAACACAACAAGCCCTTCCTGAAGCATCAGCAGAACTTACCGAATTACCTCTGGAACATATCTGACTTGAAGAGCAAATCTCTCCTCCGAGTTCTGCACAAGTTGATTGTTCTGTTGGGAGTGTACAACAAACAGATGAAAATCCTGGACAGCTATCTTCAGATATTATTGAACCGCCACAACTTCCAGAGGATACACAATAGTTTCCTCCAGATTCACAGGCGTTTGTTGACGAACCTTCTGGGCTTCCAGGGGATGAATATGAGGAAGGCCAAACAGAGGATAGAATGAATGCCGTGCTTTTTACAGAGCCAAGGTCCCAACAACCATCTGAGCCTTGCTCATCCAAAAGCCATTGTTTAGCATTTGTTTTTTCTGTAAAATCTTCGCCTTGGAAAGGCTGTAATGCTAATGCAGTATCGTAATATTTAGAACCAGAGACAGCCCACCATTTATTTCCTATTTGCTGTGAAAGTAGTGAAACTCGGTAATCTTCTTCTTGAAGAATTGAGTAAAGGAATGAATCTGGTAAAAATCTGTCGTTGTCTTCTGCAAGTGTGATTAGATATGGAAGGTAAGATGAAATGTCTTCCCCGTAAGAGTTTAAAACGAATGCTGCCCAGAGAGAGCCTTCGTAATTACATACATTATTTTCTGAGAAGCAGAAGGACTTGACTTTTTCTTTTGTTGTTCCTCCTATGGATGCTGAGGATGATTCGGGATAGACATGAATTGTTGATGAGAGAGATTCCTTGAAAAGTAAACTTGTTAAAAAATCTTGGTTACACGAGACTTCAAAATCGCTTTGGAAAAAGTTGGGGGATATTTTGAGCCAGTAACCTTCGGGGGATACTGAAAGTCCGGGGCCAGGATTTCCTTGGAGAGTTTTATCTTCGAGAATGTTTATGTTGTATGAGGTTCCCGAATAACTGACCGAACAGGTTGCTGGTTCTGATGTTTCAATTTGTAAATACCAGGTTAGCTCGGAAGGAGTTCTATTTTGGGATATTAACCATTCCCTTGCATCAGAAGTGCTGGAGCCAGACGAAAGAGCGAGAATTGCTTGGGATGTTGCTTTTAATTTACAGCCCGAAGACCCTGGAGAACCCCAACACTGCCCGTCATTTTTGGCATCGTCCCTAACTTCAGAACGACACTGACCTAATGCAATTGCAGAGAATATTCTTTCTTCTGAGGAGAGCGAGTCACAATTTCCCGAAACTTTTTCATCAAGGCAAGAATATGCATCGGAAACTTTTTGCGTTTCTGAAGTTGAATTTGTTTGTGCTGAGGTTATAGCGATAGTTGATATAACTAATAAGAATAAAACTGAGAATACCACCCCTTTTTTCATGTAAAGCCAACGGGAGTGTTATTTTTAAAATTATCTTTGATAGAATGTTAATTTTTATCTGTTTTCTTCTCGGGTTTTTTTGGTTTTAAGAGTTTTTTTGCTTTCTTCTCTGCCTTCTTCTTTTGTTCTGCGACTTCTTTTGCCCTTTGACCCAAAATCCAAAGCTTTCTTGAGACGAAGTTCACCGGATTTTTTAGTCTGATTTCTTCTTCCGTAGGAGAAACCCCGATGCCCTTGTAATAATCTTTATCATAATTTGGAGGGAGAACAATTTTATTTCTGTAGCTCCAATCAATTTGAGATTTTATGTAACCTCCCTTTAGAGAGATTTCATTTTTTTCGTTCCATTTTTCTAAACGAGATTCAATATCTTTTTTTTCCAAACCAATTGCTCTGAAAAAATTCAAGAGAACGAATACTGAACGCTTTCTTCCATCTGAAACTCCTTCTAAGATTTTCTTAATTGAAGGAGGAATTAAATCTTCGGAAAGATTTGTTACCTTCATCGGCTTGAATCCTCCAGAAATTTTTTTACTTTGGTAGTTTTTTTGGTTTTCTGAACTTGAATCTTTTTCTTCATCTTGTTTACCCTTATACCAATCTAGTGCCTCTCGGAGAAGTTCTGATGCCTCCCCTTCTTCTGATTCTGGCATAAAATTTTTTACTTTTACTTTTAAGGGGTCTGCATCGCGTGGTTGGAAGTCTTGAATTTTGTCTGGGTCGAGAACTGCAGAGGCGAGAGTGGTTTTTTCGTGGAGCGAATATGGCGCCCTGAATAAATGCCTGGGGGAAACTAAAACTAAATCCGGGATAACTTCTTTTGGTGCTTCAAAATCTCGAACGTATTTACTAAATCCGGATGTTTCTTTTGTTAGTTGGGTTACTTTTTCTATTAATTCTTTATTTGAAACATGCATAATAAATTGGGTTATTATCCGTGGCCATTCTGGGAACATATCTGAAACTTTGACTCCATTTATTTCTTCGGGGAAGGCTTTCCAAGGGACAATAATATGGAATCCTTTTGAGCCGGAGAATTTCACCCCCAGATTTTTAATTCCGTAGAATCTTAGGATTTTAATTATTATTTCTGCGAGAACCTTACTGTAATCTAGATATTTGCTATCAATGTCCAAAAGCAAATCCCAACCTTTTCTTATTTGGTTTAGTTCTTTTGGTCGCATCCCGGTTTTTATTTCTAAAGGGTCTCGCCATATTTCTTCAGAGCAATGGAAACTTGTCGCACCTTTTTTAGCCATTGAGAATACATCTCCTTTGTATTGGAGAGTGTCTGGGCGTTTTCCAAAACCCTCAAAATATCTTGGAATTGTTTCACGGTTTGAAGAAAATTCGAAAATTGCCTTTTGAATTTCTGGGCGCGAATAGTACAGATTAGTCATGCTCCTTATTCTCTGCTCTTTGATACCTTGTTCTTTCTTTTGAATATTATTGCTTTCTGGAATCTCGCTTTGCATCTTAAGACAGTATGGCTTCCAAACTTTATATAATTAAATGTTGTTGATTTTCATATTAATCATAGACTTTTTGCCTTTTGTCAATTTTTGAGACTAGAACAACTTTGGATTTTTCCTTTATTTTATATAAAACCCTGTAATTTCCTATTCTATAACGGAAGACTTTCTCTCGGTAAATTTTGAGTCGCTTGGAATGGGTTCTTTCTCTAAATTTTCGAGTCTAGTTAAAATCCGATTAAGAATGTTTTTATCTAGATTCTTTAGAAATTTTCTTGGTTGAGTGCCATACTCTAATCTGAACATTAGAATCCAAGTTCTTTTTTTAACTCGTCATGAGAAATTGTTTTGCCTGCCGCGTGCGATTCTTCCGTCGCCTCTAATGATTTCAAATCGTCTTCCGTGAGAGTTATATCTCCTATATGTTCTTTAACAAAATCTATGTCTTTTTGAAGCTTTGCTAGTCTTGTCATTATTTCTTTTGCGTCTATTTTAATCTCCTGTTCCATGGTTGGTTCAAGCAGATTAATTATATAAGCTTTTTGATTGATTTCATAAAAGATTTATATAAATTTTCGTATGGATTGCCTCGGACGCCGCGTTGGACGCAAACGGGAAAGTCATCCCTCCTACAAGACAAACCTAATAAATTCTTAAGAATAACAATGCTTAAAAGGAGATAGTCTTTTTAATTAAAATGCTTGTAAAACTTGAAAATCCTGGACTTTTGGCGAGAGCTGTTGAAATCATTTCTGAGCTTGTGACAGATGTTCGGATTAAGATAAATGAGGAAAGTGGGCTTAGTATTACTGCTATGGATCCTGCGAATGTAGCGATGGTTCGGTTTGTTCTTCCAAAGAGTTCTTTTAGTGCTTTTGAAGCTGGAAACGAGGTTCTTGGAGTTAATCTAGATAATTTGAAAAGAATCTTGAAAAGATGTGGAGCTACAAGTTCGCTTGTTATTGAAAGTAAAGAGAGTAGCATAGATATTCATATTCATGATAGGATAAAGAGAAGCTTTAGTTTGGGTTTGATTGATGTTGATTCTGAAGATAAAGATTTACCGGCTAATATGGAGTTTAGTTCAAAGGTTGAAATTAAGTCCCCTGATTTGATTGATTCTATTGAAGATTGTTTAGTTGTTTCGGATAGTTGTTCGTTTGTTGTTAGAGATGGGAAGTTTTTTGTTGAGGCTTCCGGTTTGAATTCTGCAATGTCCGAGTTTTCTAGTGATGAAACAAAGATTGAAGCAGAAAATTGTAAATCGCGTTACAGTTTGGAATATTTGCAGAAATTTATTAAAGCATCAAAACTGAATGATACAACTATTTTGAGATTTGCTAATGAACACCCTCTTAGATACGATATAAAAAACGAATTGATGGAAATTTCTTTTCTTTTGGCGCCGCGAGTGGAAACGGAAGACTAACTCGCCCAAGCGTGGTCGAGTAGAGACTGAGGATTAATTATTCTATTTTCTCAGAAAACCTAACAAGATTTATAAATAAAATTTCCGTAGAGAAATCATGAAAAGAGGTGTGGGATTTATTGGTGGAAAGTCTGGACAAGTTACTATTTTTATTATAATTGCAATAATCATTGTTGCGGTTGTTGTGGGTTTCTTTTTTATATCGCCGCGGTTGGGAACGAGTGATAGCGGAGCGAGTTTTAACGAAGAGAACCCGCGGGGATTTATGCAGAATTGTTTGGGGGATAATTTCAAAGAAACCGTTGAGTTGATTTCTTTGCATGGCGGTAGTGTTGAGCCAACAAATTATGTTCTTTATGAAGATAATTTTGTGAACTATTTGTGTTATACTAGCGAGGATTATACTACATGTGTTGTGCAACAACCTCTTTTGAAAAGGCATGTTGAAAGTGAGATTAAGGGTGCTATGACTACGAAGGTGAATGAGTGTTTCTCTTCCTTGCAAGAGAATTATGAGAATGAAAATTATAATGTTGTTTTGACTCCTGGAGATGTTAGTGCCGAGCTTTTACCTAATAAGATTACGTTGAGTATGTCTCATGTTCTCACGGCAACAAAAGGGAGCACGCAGAGAGTTGAGGACTTTAGTATAGTTTTGAACAATAATCTTTATGAACTTCTGGGAATTGCTAACAGCATCGTGGATTGGGAGTCTACTTACGGAGATTCGGAAACTACAATTTATACAAGTAGTTATAGACAATTTAAAGTTGAGAAAAAATATGGAGCTAATGAGTCAAAGATTTACATTTTGACAGACATTAATACTCTGGATAAATTCCAATTTGCTTCAAGGAGTCTTCCGTTGCCTTCGGACTATGGAGAGGTGGCGATATTTTAAAGAGATGAAAAATAAAGAAACTATTTTGAGTTTGGGCATTTTACTACTTGTAGTTCTAATCTTTGCGAGCGGTGGAGTTCTGGCTCAGACGGAGTCTACACCCAAGAGTTACGTTTGTGCAGAGAGAACTGTAAGTGGAGCTTGGTGTCAGAATGTTCAAGAAGATTTGGCTGACTCTAATTATCAAATTGCAGAAACTTCTTGTGAGTCTACTTCTTTTTGTAAATTAGGAACTTGTGTGGATAGTTTTGAAGGTTTGTGTCAAGGAAATACACCTCAAAGAGTTTGTCAGGAAAATGATGGTATTTGGAAACAAGAAAAGCCAGAAGAGATTCTACAGTGTGGTTTGGGATGTTGTTACATTGGCGATGGTGCGAGTTTTGTTACACAGACAAGATGTTCTGCGCTTTCGGCAGCTTATAATGTAAATCCTGATTTTGATAAGAGTATTCAAAGTGAAGCAACCTGTATTAGTAGTGCTTTCCCTCACGAGAGAGGTGCTTGTGTTATTGATAATGGATTTCAGAGAGATTGTAAATTAACAACGAGAGAAGAATGTCAGGGCTTAGATTCTTCGGGAGATACAAATATTGAATTTAATGGAGGATTTTTGTGTTCGGCAGAATCCTTGGGAACTGTCTGTGGGCCTTCTGGAGGACCAAAAGGGGATAATGTCCGAACAATGCTTGTTGAAGGAAAAGACCAGGTTTATTTCACAGATAGTTGTGGTAACCAAGCGAATGTTTATGATATTTCAAAATTGAAAGACCAAGAGTATTGGACAAAGATTATGAAACCTGAGGAGAGCTGTGAATTGAAATACGATTCGAATGGGAACCCTACTAATTCTGCTTCTTGTGGAAATTGTGATTATTTCGAGGGGAGCATTGGGAAAACTTATGCAAGAAATGATTTGACAACACCCGTCAAACCTCAATATGGGAATTATGTTTGTGCGGATTTAACTTGTGATTATGAAGGGGAAGTTTTCAAACACGGAGAATCTTGGTGTGGAACAACGGCTTCAAAAGAGAGTTATAAAAATAATCCTGGAGCGGAAAGTGCTCGGCTTGTCTGTCAGTTTGGAGAGGTTACTACTGAAAGTTGTTCGACAGGATCCCCGGTTGGAAGAAATAAGGTTTGTGTTGAAGGTGATGAACTTGAGGATTTTAGTTATGCCCAGTGTCTGCCTAACAGATGGCACGATTGTGTTGCCCAAGATAACAAAAAAGATTGTATCAATGAAGACCAGAGAGATTGTAGTTGGATTGAGGGAGTTAGTATCTTAAGTGAGGGAGGATTCATTGGAGTAGGAGGAGCACCCCTGGTTTTGGATGAGGATGGAAAACTAGTTCAAAAAAGTAAAATTAACGAGGGCGATGCTAAGCAGGCGGCTTGTGAATCTAAAGTAAGGAAAGGAGAATATAGAACTCTTCTATCTTGTTTGACTAATATCAAAGATAATGAAATTTATGCTGGAGCTGCTTGTGTTCCAAAAGACCCTCCAGGATTTGATTTCTGGAACGGAGAGAGTCAATCTGATGAACTTTGTTTGGCTGCAAGTAGAGATTGTATTGTTAAATTCCAAAAAAGTTTGATTGGCGGTTGGAGTTGTAAAGAAAATTGCGAGTGTATTGAAGGAGAATGGAAAGATCAGATGAATAATATGTGTCTGGCAATCGGGGATTGCGGGGCCGTAGTAAATTATGAGGGTAAATCCGGGGATAATAATCTTGATGATTTGTATAAAGTAAGAAAAGGGGTGAGTGAAGACGAAAGTTAAAATGAGGTCTGTAAAGAATAATAACGGGAAAGTTGCCATCGCTGAGATTTTAGTTCTTATACTTGGTGTTATTGCGTTTTCTTATGTTCTTGGAATGAGCTTGCCTGTTGTTAGTGCTCAGGCAACAACAGGGGCAAAAACTTACCTTACAAATTTTAAACCAGTTTTCTCATCTCCAGGGGTTACGGCAGGACTTCCAGAAACATTAGCTCCACAGGCAGGTAAAGCTGCAGGATTAACTGTTGGAAGCGTTCTTGCAACGGCTAGTATGGCTTATGGTGTAAAAATTTTGACAGGTTGGATTTTTGGAGGATTGGGTGCTGGTGAAGAACTCACTAGCTCTGCATCCTATTCTGCTGCGGGAGGATACCTTGCGGCATCCCTCTATAGTAGAATTGCGGGCCAGGGTTTAGGAGAGGGGGTCCTCGCCCAGTTAGGACTTGTATCTGGATGGGCAACTTTGGGTATTGGTCTTGGAGTGGCAGCGGTTATATTCCTTGCAACATTCAAAAAAACAAGATATGATTTGTATTCATTCTCGTGTCAGCCTTGGGATGCACCAACAGGGGGACAAAATTGCGAGTTATGTAATGATGGAGATTTCCCTTGTACTGAATATAGATGTAAAAGTCTTGGGCAAGGATGTTCTCTTGAAAATGAGGGGACAAGTGGGCAAGCTTGTGTATGGAAAGATCCAAAAGATGTTAAGCCACCGGTAATTCAGCCGTGGGTGGAGACATTAACAACAGGATACAAATACACCCCGGATAATGCGGTTTCTCCTCCAGATAGGGGAGTTAAGATTGTTCCAGAGGGAAATTCAAGCGGATGTATTCAACCTTTCGAGGGAGTGAGATTTGGAGTTACTCTTGATCAACCAGCAAAGTGTAAAATTGATTTGGAGAATAGAGCAAACTTTAAGGAGATGGATTATTTCTTTGGAGGAAATTCCTTAACAAAATATAACCATAGTCAAATAGTAAGAGTTCCGAGTAGAAATTCTCTTTTGGCTGAAGGAAATATTTCAATTGAAGCTGGACAGAAAACAAATCTGTTTGTAAAATGTGAAGATGTTAACGGAAATAAAAATGAAGCAAACTTTGTATTCAACTTCTGTGTTTATGAGGGTCCAGATACAACGGCACCCTTCATTGAAAAAACAAGCATCATTAATGGACAACCTGTAAGAAGTAATCAAAGTTCTGTAGACCTTGATGTCTATGTTAACGAACCTGCAGAATGTAAATGGGGTAGATTAGATATTGATTATGATAACTTAGAAAATAGTATGTCTTGTTCCGAAAATGCATTACAGGTGAACGGCGAGGGACTTTACAAGTGTTCAACCACACTTACAGGATTAAAAGATAGAACAAATAATGACTTTTACTTTAGATGTAAGGACCAACCTTATCTAAAACTAGCTGAAGAACAAAGTAGTAGAAATACAAATCAGCAAGGGTATAAGTTTACTCTTATTGGAACCCAGCCACTTGTAATCTTGAGTGTTGGTCCTGATAACGAGACTATAAGTGATTCAACAGACAAAATAAGGGTCGATCTTGAAGTTGAGACGACAGCAGGAGCGGATAAGGGAAGGTCGCTCTGCTATTACAGTCGTTCGGGGGATGATGGAAGTTATATCAAGTTCTACGAAACTGGAAGCTATACACACACTCAAAGGCAGGATCTTGTTGAGGGAGATTATACTTACTACGTTAGATGTACTGATGAAGGGGGAAACACTGACGAAGAAGTCATTAAATTTATCGTTGATACTGATACTCGAGAACCAAGTGCGGTAAGAGTCTTTAGAGATGGAAGTAGCCTAAAGGTGATAACAGATGAAAAGGCAAGTTGCGTTTATGATAGTGTGAGTTGTACTTACGATGTTGACCTTGGAATAAGAATGACTACAGATAGTCAGGGTTTAACCCATAGTACTCCTTGGAATGCAAACAAAAATCTTTATGTAAAATGTCAGGATGAATTTGGTAACCGCCCAGACCCAGACCAGTGCAGTATTATTGCTAGACCTTTTGAAGTTTGATTCTTTAAGGAATTTTATAAATTAAGCTCTCTCGTAGTATAACCAGGGCAAAAACAAAAAATTAAATTAACCTAGACAGCTACGAAGAACGTATATTCTATTGAGGGTATTTATTATCAAGTCCCTCCTCGCGTGGTTTTACTTAGTTAATGTATTGAATTAAATTTTGAGCTTTCTGGCACGTTTCACACGCTCGGCGTTCGAATAGATTTCTTTGGTATCTCGGTTTTATTTGTTGTAAATTATTCTATTGTTAATTATGCCGTTAAATTTGGTTTATGGTAGTTACAACGAGGTCATAAAAACAAGCCTCCAAAAGTTATTTTAATTGATTAGTGGCATTACAAAAATTAATAAACTTATTTTTGCTTTTTTATTAATGAAAACGGGTTTCTTTTTGAAAAAAAGAAACTACGATGGTAGAAAAAATAAGAATGAAAATTTCAAGAAATTTGAATAAAAGGGGATTGGTTAGGAACGGTCGGGGACAGATAAAAATCTCTTTTAGCATGATTTTTTCTATATTCTTGATTGTTGTTTTCTTGGCTGTGGCTTTTTATGCTATAAAAACTTTCTTTAATTTCCAGGATTCTGCAGAGGTGGGAATTTTCATAAATGATTTGCAAACAGATGTGGATAGAATTTGGAGGAGCACGGAGAGTTCACAAACGAGGGAGTATAATCTTCCAGATGAGATAAGTAAAGTTTGTTTTGTTGATTTTGGAGAGGGAGTTGGGTCTTCAGGAGATTTTGCACATCTCTATAATGAGTTAAAATTTTATGATGTTGGAGAGAGGAATATGATGTTTTATCCTCCAGAAGCAAGCGATACCGAAGGGACAAATATTGAGAATATTAATGTTGAGGAAACCACGAGATTTGATAATCCGTTCTGTCTTGATGTTTCTCAAGGAAAATTAGAACTAACTCTTGTGAAGAATTTTGGGGAGGCTCGAGTAAGAGTCGAGAGAATAAGTTAAAATGGTTTTGAAAAATAAAAGAGGTTTCCAGATATCTTTCTCTTGGTTTTTTGCGATAGTTGTGGGAGGTTCGATTTTATTTTTAGCTATTTATGGGGCAACAAAAGTTATTGATACTGGAGGAGAAACCACGAGTGCTAAGGCTGGAAAAGAAATTGGGGTTCTTTTAAACCCCCTTGAATCCGGATTTGAATCTGGGCAGGTTACAAAAATCTCTATGCCTGTTGAGACAAGGATTTATAATTTATGCGACGATATAACCGGGAATTTTGGAAAACAACTAATAAGAGCATCGCAAAAGAGTTTCGGTCGTTGGTCCCAAACGGATATTGACGTTGGGTTCCAAAATAAATATATTTTCTCTAATGAAACTGTTGAAGGGAAGAATTTTTTGATTTTTTCTAAACCTCTTGAACTTCCGTTTAAGGTTGCGGATTTGATTTATTTAACATCTTCAAAAGAGAGTTATTGTTTTGACAAAGCTCCAGAAGACATAAAAAAAGAATTGGAGGATTTAGCACAGAGTAATATCCAAACGGAGAGTTGTTCTCAAGAGAGTGTTAAGGTTTGTTTTTCTCCGGGAAATGATTGTGACATTAATGTTAATTTAGTCCGGGGCGAGGTCAAAAAAGACGGAGAGATTCTTTATTTTGATGGACATGCTTTGATGTATGGGGCAATATTTGCGGATTCAGAGGGGTATGAATGCCAAGTTAAGAGACTTATGAAACGGGCGGTCGAGCTTTCGACAATTTATATTGAAAAGTCGAACATCGTTGCTGCGGAGGGTTGTAGTCAGGATATTAATCTATTTTCTTTGAGGAGCATTGCGGAAAGTATGAGGACTTCTGAAGGGCTATCCGAGATTGCACGTGAGGCTAATCGGGTTGATAAAGAAAATGAGAGGGCAGGTTGTATGTTATGGTAATGGGTTTTTTCTTTTTACAAACGGGTTTCTTTTGTAAAAGAAACTACGATGGTAGAAAACTCCAAAGGACTACACTGTAAAAGAAAAATTAAATTTGTAAAATAAATTTTGAAATGAGGAAAAAGAAAGGGCAGATGAAAATCCAGCAGATGGCTTTTATGTTAATAGCTGTGACTCTGTTTTTTGCTCTTGTTGGGATGTTCTTTTTGACCGTTGTGTTCTCGGAGATAAAACAATCTGCAGAACTTCTTGAGGAAAGGGATGCTCTCCTCTTGGTTTCTAAATTATCAAATTCACCAGAGTTCTCTTGTGGAGATGCATTTGGGACATCAAAAACTAATTGTATTGACGGAGACAAGGTTATGGCTCTGAAAAAAAATGAAGCGCGGTATCTTGGATTTTGGGGAGTTAATAAAATAGAGATAAAGAAATCCTATCCTTCTGGAAGCAGGGTAGAATGTAATTCCAACAACTATCCTGATTGTGATAGTTTTAAGATTGAAAGTTCTTCGACGGAAACTGATTCTGGAGTTGGAGTTTCAAACTTTGTTGCCTTGTGTAGGAAAGAGAATTTTGAGGGGAAAATTGAAAATAAATGTGAAATGGCGCGAGTCGTCGTGTATTATGGAGAATAAATGATAAAGAATAAGAAAGGTCAGGAGGAAATGGTTGGTTTTGCATTGATAATCATTCTTGTAGCTATAGCGATGCTCTTTTTCCTTGGTTTTTATGTGAGAAGCGACAGAACCGAGGGGGCGGAGAGCTATGAAGCGGAAAGTTTTATTCAGACCTCTCTGCAATATACTACTGAATGTGGGAATTTCTTGGGAAGATTTGATGTTCAAAGATTATTATCTGAATGTGCGGATAATTCCCTCTGTGGGGATGGAAAAGATTCGTGTGATGTTTTGAATTCAACCTTGAAAGAATTGGTTGATTCGAGCTGGAATGTCGGTCCGGACAGGCCGATTAGAGGATATGACTTTGTTGTTAATTCGGGAGGAAGAGAACTCATTTTCTTGAAAGGGGGAAATGAAACGGGTAACTTTAGGGGTTCTTCACAAGTTCTTCCGGAAGGAATAGAGATATTCTTTAGGGCTTATTATATTAATTAAACCTTTACATGAATCGTTATTGAGTCCACCGTAATAACTGGCTTATGCCTTATTCGATTCTTTGTTTTCTCTTCAAGTAGCTCTATGAATCCAAATCTTTCAAGGAATTTGACATCATCGCTAACAGATTTGAAGGTTCTTCCAAGCTTTTTTGCGAGATCGTAGATAGATGTTGGCTCTTGTGTCTTTATTATGTTTAATAATCTTGCTTTTTCATTGCTAAGCAACTGTCTAAGAACGGATAATCCTTCAAAGTCATAATCTTTTTTGGATGTCCCTGCTTTTTTGAATATTGAGAAGGTTCCCTTGGACTGCTCGAGGGTAATTTCTCTTACTTTTATCTTTGGCATTTTATGTTTTGCTCTCTTTTGTGGATATCTATTATTTTTGAATAGATATTTGTATTATATACTTTACAGATATATGTTTAAGTTTATAATATAATACTATCCAGAGGGGGTATGTTAATAAATCTTTGGATTTGCCAAATTGAGAGAAGTGTGTTAATGGGGAAGTAACACCGTAACATTTATAAATAAAACCTTGAAAATAGCCCATTTTTAGTATTTTGGTCCAAGTTCAATAGGAAGCTTTTTAAATGAAAATGGGTTTTCCAGTGTAAGTTGATTACACTTCGGTGTATTCTAATAGGGGATTAACAACGGAGCAATCCAATGTTTAAAAAAATACAAATGGTGTCTAAAAATAAAGAAGCGTTTAGTTTTTTTGGAATTGATTTATATTCACTTAACTTGGGGGTCTTACCCTATGACTTCCAGACTGGTGAAGGTTGCCTTTGGCATCTCTCTAATACAGTTGAAAGGAGGTTGAAAAGAGAATAATATGAAAAGAAATTTTAAGCAAATTTTCGCGGTTGCGACTAGCGCATTGCTAGTTGGAATGACTGCTGGAGTTGCTGCTGCTGCAAATTACCCTGCACCTTTTGTTTCATCAGGAGTTGGAGATTTTGCGGTTGTTCACGGAGCTTCGCCTCCTGCTGCAGCAACAGATGTTAGTGAAGCGACAAGCGTTGCTAACCAGCTTTTAGGTTTGGCTACCGGAGGAACAGCTTCTGCACTTGGAGACAATGCCGTTTCTCTTGATTCCAGTTCAACAAGAATTTATCTAAATACTTCGTTGAATGTTGCTAAATCTACTTTCACAAAGACAGATATGGCGGATATTCTTGCGGACTTCACTTTCTCAGGAGACGTGGATTCCAAGATAACATCAACATTGAATGTCTATGCGGGAGATACTGCTGGAGTTGCTAACGGAAATAACGTTATCTTTGCAAAGCAGCCTAGTTCAAGCGATGATCCTGCAATAGGATTGAGCATGGATACGGATGCAACATATGCTTTGTATAACGCTACAGCTACATTCCCTGCAATTAACTTCAATACTGCGGACTCTCAAGGAGAGACTATCCGTTTATTCGGAAAGGATTTCGTTGTTAGCACGGCTACATCAACTACCGACTTAGTTTTGTTTAAGTCTGCTCAAGAAGCAACTTTAACAATAGGAGGAGGTAGTACTACTTCGAGTACAACCGTTACTGTTGCAGGAACAGCTTATACTGTTTCATTAACAAATGGAGACAGTACAACTGCATATATTACAGTTAACGGAGATTCTGGTTCAATAACAACTGGAAACTCGAAAAAGATTGGAGGTATAGACATTGCTCTTAAGAGCATTGTTGCAGGAACAGATAGCATTGGTACAACTGCTAGTTTATTGATAGGTTCTGATAAATTAACCTTTGTTGACGGAACTTCCGTTACAAAAGGTTCAAACAATGACCCTATTGATGGAACAAAAGTGTTCCTTACCAATTCCGCCGCAAATGCAAGCGATACTATTGGTACAACTGGGATAACTGTTTCGGTTTATGCGCCTGATACAAATAATGATGCTTTGAAACCAGGAGACGAATTCGTTGACCCTGTTTTCGGGAGTTTCAGACTTGTATTTGAGGGTTTGAGTAGTAATCTTGCAGACTCTGCAAGAGATACAATTTCTGTTGACACTTCAGGAGATACATCTATGACTGTAACTTTTACGGATTACAATGGAAACGAAAAAGTAGTTCCATTCGCTCATAATGAATCTGCAACATGGAGATTGGCAGATGATGCAAACTATACAATTTGGTCTAGAGAAAAGACAAACGTTTCTGAAAGCGAGTACGTAATGCTTGGAAATGAGGATAACGGAGTCTTGGCTCAAGTTTACCAGATTTATAACAGCACAGGAACAGATTATACACAGGACAAGGTTAGGCTTAATGATGTTATTAGTGGAGAGACATACGATTCTAGCTTTACAGCTGAAGGAACAGGAACTATTACCATTTCAGGTCAGCAGTACACTGTTAATTTTGTTGGAAGTGGGGACACCGGAAGAGCAATCTTCAGTTACCCTACATCAGCTAGTTCAGCTACACAAGTAGTTGTCTATCCGACAATAGAAACCAGTAATGGAGGTAGTCTTGGACTTTATGCACCTTTAACTGTTAATCTTGGAGAGTTGCAAACAGGTCCATATATTGCTTCCGGGACAAATGTAGGAGGATTCCTATTCCCTGATGGGGATGGATATACTACTGTGGCAGTATCGTTTAATGACGGTAACGATACTCAAAGTAACTGGACTATCGGTGGACAGCAAATAATGACTGGTGCTGGTCTTGTTGGAGGAGTAAATGGTACAGCGGTTACAGTTGGTACATTGAGTTATTTTATCAATGGTACAACGACAATTAACCAGACAACAATAAACTTAAGAGATCCTACCGGACTTAATGCACTTGCCTCCCCTGCTGTTGTTCTTTTCGAAGGAAAAGACAAGAAGGAGAGTAGTAATGCTTACAACGTAGTTGTTGTTAAGACTGAAGCTACACCTGCAGGAGACAGCACAAATGGAGTTGGAGTTGGGGGTATTAGCTTTACTGCTAATACTGTTCTACCCGGTCCTGCTAAGGCAGGAGTAACCAAGCGTAGCAACACTGACATCACAGAGTATGTTGACCAATGGGGAACATACGCTATGGAAGATGCAGGAGATTCTGACCAACACATTGCTTCGATAACATATCCACAGGATCAAGTATATGCAAAACTATCATTTGATGCTACAGGAGATGCTTCTTCGAGCACAACTCAACTTGGAAGCGTAGTAGTTACTGCGAGCGAGGTTACCTCTGTACAGAGTAAGAACCTTGTTGTTGTTGGAGGAAGTTGTGTAAACAGCGTCGCTGCTTCACTTGTTGGAGGAAGCTACTGTGGAAGTGCATGGACTGATGCTACCGGTGTTGGAGCTGGACAATTCTTGATCCAGAGCTATACTAGCCCGTATACAAGCGGCAAAGTTGCCTTGCTTGTAGCAGGTTACGAAAGAGAAGACACCGTTAACGCAGCAACATACTTGAGAAATAGACCATCAGGAGAGGTTGATACCACTGTTGGTAAGAAGTATACAGGTACTACCGCAACTGCTGCACTAACAACTGTTGCCTAATTGCAAATTATTAATTTATTTTTTTCTTTTTCTTTCTTTTTTTGACTTCTGGCGATAGCTAAATGAATCTCCCATCGGAGCAGAGCTCCAGGGTATCAAAGACCAGAAGAAGAATTAGATAACCTGAACAGCTACGAAGTAATTATTGTCGACTATCTATTTGACCCATGTCTATATCTAATATAGTAAACAAACACGTCCCTCCTAAATTGATTTTACCCCATTAACTCTTTCTTCGGATTTCTGTTTTTATTTGTTGTAATAAAAATCATCCGATGCAGACACAAGGGTATAGACCCCTGAAGGAGTTAAAATTTATAAATAGAAAAGTATAGTTTCTATGATGAGAAGATTTGTTTCAAAACAAGAGCGAGATAGAAAACTGAAGAGGAATCAGATTGTGATGGGATTTGGGCTTGTGATAGTTATGTTCCTGAGTGTTTTGGGTTATGCATTTCAAACGGGTTCTGGAAATGAAGAGAGTAATAACAATCAAGATTCATCGGAGGAAACTATTAACTATAATGGTCTCGAATTTGTAGAGTCTTCGGGACTTTGGATAGCAGAACAATTTATATTTAGTCACGGGCCGTATGATGTTAATTCCTATCTCGGATTGGTTGAACCAGAGATTAAAGGAGCTATTGATTATGAGGGAAAACCTTTGTATATTTATTCTGAAGAGGGGAATGCAGAAGTAGAACTGAAAGCTAATCTGGGAAATATCGCAGAAAAAATTGAAAATTCGTGTGTTGAAGGTGCCGAATGTTCTGGAGAACTTCCAATTAAATCTTGTTCTGGGGGAGAAAATCTAATAATTGTGAGAAAATCGGATAGTGTAACTCGGAGGATTTATCAAGATAATAATTGTGCAATCGTAGAAGGACCGGCTTCAGATATGCTAGTTATGACGGATGCATTCTTGTTTAGAATTTTAGGTATTGCTTAGTTTTTTAACATCATAAGATTAATAAAGGTTAAGGATAATTATTTATAAGATGGCGAAGAAGAAAAATTTAAAGTCAAAGAAACCGAAAAAGGGAGATGTCGTCGGAGGATCTGTTAAAAACAGGTCGAAAAATGACGAGCGAATTTTAAAAAATATTCTTATTTTTGCAGGGGTGGTAATAGTTGCGGGATTTTTGGGGGTGTTCTTAATGGGGGGAAATAGAACTGTGAGTTTTGAATACAAGGGAGTAAATTTTACAAAGGTACAATTCTGTGATGCTAAGCCGTGTCTTACTACATACAATACTAAGCTTCCGGTGATTTACCAAGGCGAACGTGCAGAATATAATTTCTTTTTTAGAACTGACCCTCGAGAGATTGAAGCTTTAGTTCCTTTTGAGGGGGAATTTAATCTGGGTAGCACTCTTGATTTAGGAATAACTTACGGGCTTTCGTGTGAAGGGTATTCTTCTGTTGCCCTAGATAATTTTGGTTCTATCTTTAGAACTGCAGGAGTAACTCTTGAGACAAGTGGAAGTGGAACTTGTGGTTCTGAAAACGGGAAGATGTATGTAACAATTCAGGAGGGAGATAAAACTTGGATTGAACAGACTGGAGATTCGTGTTATGAGATAAATATTAAGGGATGTGACATCCTGGCCGGAACAGAAAGATTTACTCTCGAAGCACTTAGTGAGATAAATAAACAACTCTAATTTTTTCTTCTTTTCTTAAGTCTTAAATAAATTCCCACAATTAATATTGAAATTAATATTAAGAGAGTGGTAATCAATTTCATTAAGGGGCTAATATTTGTGTTTCCGAGGAAGTATCCGGTAGAAATTAGGATTAGAGACCAAACTCCTGAACCAAGGGCGGTGTAAATTAAAAACTTTTTAAAATTCATTCTTGCAAATCCGGCAGGTAGAGAGATTAATTGCCTCACCCCAAAAATAAGTCTCCCAAGAAAGGTAGTTATCTCCCCGTGTTTTTCAAAATAGACATCTGTTTTCTCTAAATTTTTTCTACTTAAAAATAAAAATTTTCCATACTTATCTAGTAATAAATCAACTGTGGCTCTGCCTAAGAAAAAGGCAAGGAAATAATTTATGCACGCTCCGATCAAACTTCCAAGAATCCCAAGAAAAAGAACCATCAGGAAGTTCATTTGTCCTTGTGAAACGAGTGCACCCGCAGGGACCAATATCACCTCGCTTGGAAAAGGGAAGAAAGAACTTTCAATAACCATCCCGATAAAAATTCCAAGATATCCTAAACTATTGATTAAACTTAAAATATTATTAACTAATGAAGAAATAAATCCAAACATTTTACTTTCCGAAATGAGAAGCTCTATAGATGGCCTTTAAGTCAGAATAGAGAGGTATGTCCTTTATTCTAAATATTTTCACTTCAAAGAACCAGATTCCCACGACGATAAAAGTGCTTATTCCGTACCAGAATAGAGCATGAGTTACATCGAAGTAGGATGAACCGGATATTGCAAGATTTCCTAAGAGGACAATTCTGAGGATATTTAATATAAGGAAAGCTACAAAGGAGAAAAGTATCGCTTTTATTCTTCTCCCAAACTTGATTCCTGGAGTGGATAAGTTGAATATTAGTAAAAGATAGTATGCTGAGCCCGCTATGCACGCTCTTATGAGCTCTATGGGAACATTATTGACAAGCAAATCGGTACTAGAAGTTATAGAAGAATTGTAGAAGAGGCTAAAGATAAAGTGGACAGAATATACAGTTAAGGGCGTAAATATTTTGTAGAAAATTAAAAGTCCGGGGAATGCTACTGCAATAAGAATAATATACCTAATTACAATATCAAGAAAAGATTTTTTGTTATTTTTCGTATTTGTTTTTTTGGAACGGACTTTTTTTCTGGCCATAAATTATAAAGACAAAAATAGTTTAAATAGTTTGTTGGGCCAGAGAAATTAGAGAAAATTATCTTCTTGCAATTCTAACAGCTACGAAGATAATTATTAATAGAAGGATTACGTTAAGTATTCCGAATCCCCATAGGAATGCATTGCCTCCAACTGCAGAACCGGTTATTCCAAGGAATGACTTTGGTTCTATGTTCACTGAAACAACTTGTGTTGCAACAAGGTCTGTTCCAGAGTAAACATTTACTGTAAAGGTTTTAGTTCCTGAAGCTCCACCGTCAACATTGAACTTGATAACTCCTTCTCCTGTTCCTGAAGGAACAACAGTCATTGTTGAGGGTAGCTCTGAAACTTCTGCCCAAGAATCGTATCCTGTTGGCTCAATAACAAAGCTTCTTATTAAGTTTGCTGTGTTTGTTAATGTGACCCTAACTGACATTTCTTTGCCTGCTTTAGCTTCGGAGTCAAGACTCGCGGCGATTGAAAGATCCTTATTTCCTGATGGAGATGAGCACTTTACATTCAAAGGAACATTGTATTTTGATTCGTCGTTTTCACTGTTCTCAAAAATGCTGTTAGTTCCCAAATTCTCATCATCGTAAGCAGTCATTGAAATCAAGTATTGAGCTTCCTTTGTATTACTTGGTATGTTGAAGTTAAGACTAACTCTCTCATATTCCATAGAGTCAATTCCACTTGGGAATTTAATCACTTCGTTAATTCCAAGGTCACGGTTGTAAGCCAATACAAATACTTCATCATTGTCAAGATCCGTGTCTCCAATGTTCCAGAAGTCTACAGTCATTCCAACTGTTTCGCCACATGAAACTGAATTAGTGAATTGTGCGTTATCGATAATTATAAATTCTTCTCTAGTTCTTATTTCAATATCTTTTGAATTTGAGGTTCCGGTCTCTTCTCCGTTTATAGGAGAATCACGGTCATCAATATCCCCCACCGCGCTGATGAAGAAAGTATAATCCTCGTTTCCGGCCCTTAGGTCCTCAGGGTTAACAACAAAAGTTAGTCTCACTCTCTGGTCGTCTCCTAAATCTAGGTTAAATTCATCATTGCTTATGTCCATATCGTCTTCATCTAGAACACATCTTTCTGAAGAAATATCATACAAACACGCTTCGATCACAATATCTTCTATATCCCAATTTCCGTTGTTTTCTACTCTAAATTCAACTTCAACTTCATCAAGAGGGTACCAAAACTCATCGTCGCTTCCAAACCCTGAGAGAGTATCAGACCTAATATCAAATACTCTTAGCTTCCCTTCGTTTGAACCCACGTAAAAGTTTTTGAGTGCGGTAAGAACTACAGAGTTTGATGTTCCATTTGCATCGCCCGCTGTTGCGGTGATTGTTATGATGTTAGACCCAATTTTTAGAGAGTTTAAGGAAGTTGTTCTTGTTACAAGAACTGAGGCAGATTGTCCCGCATTGAGATTAAACCCAGTGGTGTTGAAAGTTACTTCAAATCCGCTCGAAGCAGAAAGTTCGATATTTGTTAAATCAGTGTTTCCGTTGTTTGTTACGGTGATTGTTGTTTGGTTTGAATCTGAAGGGATTGTTGCTGATGAGAGGGATAGGGATGGTTCTGGGATTTCGGTTCCGCTAACAACAACATCGTCAAGGATACATGCTTCGTCTGCGGCATTAGTTGAACATTCAAATCTTAATGTAAGTGATGACTTATCGCTTGCTCCTGTTGACAAGGAGAAAGTCTTTGAAATTCTTCCCAAATTTCCTGGAGATCCATCACTTCCAGTTATTCCTACAATGTTTTCAAGAAGAGTGAATGAGCTTCCATCTACAGACCAAAGAACACTAAAATTATCTGAAGTTTCCCAATCTCCATCAAGAGTTCGAACAAAACTAATCTCTATGTTCTCGTGTCCCAATGTTGAGATTATTCTCTGAAGAGAAGAGTTTTCCTGATTTGTAGAAATAGCTGAAGAGTTGGTGCCTCCAACAGTCCATGTTCCTGATGAAGTCCAACCGCCCAAATCTCCATCACTAAAATCATCTGAAAAAACTGAGACTGCGCTAACCGCACTCATAAGTATAACAAATGCGAAAAGTCCGACGGCAAAGAGACCGATTGTTTTTGAACTTAATGTCTTGTTCATTTTATTGTAGTCATTCAAGAGTTAAGATGGTTTATAAAGATTTATGTTTTTTTATATATAGTTTGATTAGAGAGATTTGGGAGTGTTTTGACCGTTTGGTTTTAGAAAATTATATAAATTAAGGATTGTTGATAAGAATATGAAATCTTTCACAGCAATTATAAAAAAAGGAGAGGAGCAATTTGTAGCACTTTGTCCCGAGTTAGATGTAGTCAGCCAGGGTTACACTATTGAAGAATCTTTAGCTAATCTTAAGGAAGCGGTGGAATTATACTTGGAGGTGGAGGGCGTTCATGATGAATCTCTTAAAGATACGATAATAGTAAACTTTGAGGTTTCAACAGGTGGTAAAACTGCCCAGATTATCAGGTAAGGAACTTGTTAGAATTCTTTCTAAAATCGGATTTAAAATTATCAGACAAAGAGGAAGTCATATTTTTATGAGACATGAGGATAAGCGAACGACGGTTGTTCCAAATCATAAAGAAGTAGATAGGGGAACCCTCCTCGAGATAATTAGGCAAGTAAAATTAAGCAGAGATGAATTTCTAAATCTAGTATAATATTAATTTGAACCTCTGATTAAGGGAATGCGAAAATTTATATAATTAGAAAGCGGTAAATAATAAAATGGTGATTAGATCTCAGGAGAATTCTATTGGTGCTTGGGCATTTTTAATAGGAGTAGTTTTGGCTTTAATAATAGGACTCTCTGCGACAATATTTTCAATTCCGACGGTGGTTAAGTATAGTACTCAGATTTATGCTATATTAGTTATACTAGGATTAATTATTGGATTCGCGGGAGTTTCGGGAAGAGATGCACAATCTTTCCTTTGGGCAGGGGCGGTTTTGGTTATTGTTAGTCGATTTGGTATTGATGGAGTTAGAGGAAGTGTTATTGGAATCGGAGTTGGAGATGCTGTTTCTTCCGTATTTGCGGCATTTCTTGCGATGTTTGTTCCCGCGACAATTATTGTTGCATTGAAGACAGTATTCTCTATTGCTAAGATTTAGCTATTTATATCTAAGAATTCTAGATTGATAGATAGTCCCTATTACTTGTATTGTTCCCATTGTAATAAAGAGGGCTGTGAAACTATAGTAGGTTAGAATGAGTCCTCCTATGAGGATTCCAATCCCACTCACTATTAAAGGACCTCCTTCAGAAAGTCCCCATTCAGAGCCAAGATGTTTCTTTTCCAGACTAAGAGTAAATAGTGAATCCCAGGCAGGGTAGGCAAATGCTGTTGCTAATCCTAAGAAACCCTGGACTATGAAAAGTTTTACAGGGTTATCAACCAATAAGTACCCGAATGTAGCGAGTGCATTAATTGAACATCCTATTAATAAGAGATATTTCTTAGAATGATGGTCTGAGATTTTACCAATGTAAATTGAGAGAATTCCTGCGATGATTAAGTAAAGTGCGTAAGCTCCGGTTAGCTCTAGTATATCTCCTCCGACTCTTTCTGCAAAAATGGCGTAAAGCGGACCTAAAAGTCCTGCACCCAAGCACCATATATAATTGCTCACAAGAAGATTCAGAAACCTCTTATTCATTCACCGGATAAATAATCTGAGTTTATTAAGGTTTTCAGAATAAAGAAAATTTGGAGAATTACTCAAACCGGTTTTTAGGCTGTGTATTCTTTTCTTTTGGAACTTCCTTGTGAATTTTTGCGAAAGAAGGTGTTGCAATAACAACATTCTCTCCAAATCCTGCAATTGAACCTTCAAGAGCGTCAACGGTCTTTTTTATTTTTGAGACTGCCCGCTTCAATTCAATAGAATCTTTCTGTCTTAGGATTTTTATATCAATAATAGCAATAGTGTAGCCTTCTCTCAAGGCATTAAGAACTTCGTTCACATCATCGTAGTCTTTTAACATGAAAAGTTTAACCAAAACCTTACTTTCGACTTCCTCTTTTCCCAAATCAATCTCTAGATATTCGTCTCCAAATTCTTCTCCAAGCTCTTTTTCTGAGAAAGCTCTTTTTATTTTATCAAAAACCATGGTAACCTAAACTTGATGAGATTTATAAAGATTTCGTAACTTTCTTGCACATATCATCGTCGTTGGAGAAAAAATTGTTCATGAAGAGGACTTTTTGAGTTCTTCGAGTTTTTCAATTATCTCAGCTTCTTGCTTGTCAATAGATTTTATTCTTAGACTAAGAAGTTTTTCCTTATTTGAAAGTTCTTCTTTAACCTTTTCTTCTTTAGATTTTATCATGAGTTGGCCAACAATTTTAAAAACTTCTCCGGAACCTTCAATTTCCTTAAGAGCCGATTTTGTTTCTGAAACTTCCATCTGGAAAGCTTGTTTTTGAAACATCAAACTCTGTAAATTTTGTTCTAGAATTTGCATTTCTTGCATAATCTTTTCTTTGTCCTGATTTTTTTCTGGCATTTTAATAAATTAACTAAACAAAACTAAATTGCTTTTACTTTTTTTACTACCTTTCTTGGCTTGTAAAAAATCTTGCTACCACAATTAGGACAAACAAATCTCTTGTCGAGGTTCGTGTTTAGTATCTTCTTCTCACACTTGAAACATTTGTAGGTTGGCATTTTTATTTTTTAAGATGGTATGCATCGGACGCGAATTTTTTATTGCAAGTTTTACGAGTACATTGCCAGATTCCGCTTGAGACTCTTTTGATTCCTTCTTTTTCGCAGAATGGACAGCTCTGTTTAACTCGCTGTTTTTCTTCAACTGTAACGAGACGTGCTCTGGTTCGTTTCCCGTAACGCGCGCCGAATCTTCCTGCTGATTTAGATTTTTTAAGTTTGGATGCCATGTTATATTAATTAATCATAAAGTTGGTTTTTAAGATTTTGCATTATTGTGAAATGGGGCTACCCTGTCGTATGGGGAAGAATCCCCCTAACAAGTCACCCCCTCTTAAATTTGTGGGTAGCAATCTTAAATGGGGCTACCCGGATTTGAACCGGGGTCGCGAAGTCCCAAACCTCGAAGCTTACCAGACTGGCCCATAGCCCCTTGGTAAATTAAACTTTCATTGGATTAATAAATGTTTTTAATTGAGATTAGGCCCATCTAATTTTTCTAGAATACTTCTTTTGTGACCTTCAACAATTTTTGTCAAACTTTTGTTATTGGCGCCAACCAAATCGGTAAACCAGCATTCAATTCCCCAGATATATTCTCCAGAATCCATTCTTATCAGAGGGTTCCCATTTTCGGGGTCTTCCTTCCATTCATAGGGGTGGTCATAAAGTCCAAGACAAATACCAATATGTCCACTTAAATTTCCTAGGAGACCATATTTTTCTTGGCTACGGCAATCCTCAACGATTCTTACTTTGAAAGGTGTAGAAAAATCCATTTTATTTCTTTTCTTCTTTCTTCTCTTCAGGTTTTGCTTCCGTTTTCTCGCCTGCAGTAGCAGAAGTAGCAGGTTTCTCTGCCGCCGCCGCAGCTTCAGCAACCTTGGCAGCTTCTTCTGCTTTCATTAACTTATCTTGTTCGGCCTTTACTTTAGCAAAATGTGCATCGAGTTCTTTCTTTTTTTCGGGGTCAGTCTCTGTTTTTTCTTGAGAAATTTCATTATCATATTTACCCGCGTCTATGTCTGCAATAACTTCCATTGGATTTTTATTTTCTACAAGAATTCCAAGGCTAACCGCGCTTCCGAGAACGGTTTTAACCGCTGCCTTTAAATCTTTACTGAGTAAATTTTGCATTTTTGTTTTTGTAACCGAGATAACTTGCTCAATAGAAGCGTTTGCCATTTTCATTTTTTTGTGAAGTGCAGAACCCTTTTCTATTCCTAACTCTTTTTTTAGAAGTTCTGATGCAGGAGGTGATGAAACAGTAACTTTAATCTCTTTTGTTGAGGGTTCAATATCAAGTTCAACAGGAACTCTCATTCCCTTGAAGTCTTTGGTTGCATCGTTGATTTTTTGTATAACTTCATTCATAGGAATTCCTACGGGACCGAGTTTCTGGCTAAGCACCGGACCGGGTTTCATTTCTCCACCTTCGACTAAAAGTTTTATTATCATTTTATTCTTCGTCTCCTTCGCCTTCACGTCTTATAACTTTAACGTTATCTATTTTTAATGTTACTGGTAATTGAATAACCGCTCCAAGCAAGTTTACTACGACTTCTTCTTTCTGTTTGTCTATTCTTATAACTTTTGCTTTTTCGCCTTTCAGCGTCGAGCCGATTATTTCGACGATGTCGCCTTCTTCAATTGAGATTGCTACAACCGATGGTTCAACCATGTTCTTGATTTCTTCATAGCCGATTGTTTTTCCGATTATTCCTTTAACATAAGGTAAATTGAAGACAGCGTCTTCAGCGCTCTCCCTATCATCAGCTTCTACAAGAATGTATCCTCTAAGACCGTGAGGCCTGAGAACAGCACTAACTCCAATTGACTTTTTCTCGACTCTGTCTGAAATCATGTCAACGGCGTTCTCTTCTTTGTTTGTTGTTACCTTTATGATAAAAAACATTTTGTTTTATTTAGTCCAGACACTCCTTAATTTTTTAAGAAGTAGTAATTTTAATTAAGAATTTGGGTTTATAAATTTTTGTTTTAAAGATTAAACAAAGGCTTTCATGATTACAGATACCAAGAATCCCAATACGCCCAAGAGGAGAATTCCTATCGCGGAAATTTTTGCAACAGTAGTATATTCTCTTCTTGAAGGTTTTTTCAAAACATGCCATACTCTCTTTGATTTTGCGATAAAACCTTTAATGTCTTCTTTAAATGTCATAACTTAAGATAGAGAGTGAGTTTTTAAAATTATTCTAAGCCGAAATACTCTCTTCCCTCGGGAGTTAGATGATAAGTGTATGCACGGTATTGCTCTGTCCCTGGTTCGAAAGGACTTTCGTCGGTTATGTCTGCTCCAGAAGATAGCCACCCCCGATCAATACCATAATTTATTGCGCTTGCTAAAAATGTTTGTCTCATGTCGTCAAAAGCTATTGACTGGAACCCTCTGTCAACAAATGCTCTTCTTATAGAAGCTTCAAACTCTTCGGGAGAAGATTCATCTTGCCTCATTGTGATTTGTCATCCATACCATTTACTCCAAAAAATCAATTCCTAATTCTTCTTCTATCTCTTTATGTTTTATGTTTTCCAAACTCTCGCCGTGGCCAAGAATTTGCGAGCTTTTTACACCGGTTACAACCAAAAGAACCCTTAATGATTTGTCCATATCTGGTGAGATTTGAGCCCCCCAAATAAGTTTAGCCTCGGGACTTAATTTGTTTCCAACTGTTTCAATTATTGAACGACATTCATCAAGGCTCATGTCTGGGCCTCCAACAATATTCACCAGCGAGCCGGTTGCGTTTGAGATATCTACGTCGAGAAGTGGATTTTCTATTGCCTTCTCTACCGCTTCTTGAGCACGATTTGTACTATCTGATTCTCCCATCCCGATTAGTGAAACTCCTCCATTTGACATTACTGCTTGGATATCTGCAAAATCAAGATTAACCAATCCAGAAGTTGTGACAAGTTCTGTTATTCCTTTAACAGCGTTAGTTAGAATTTCATCTGCAATTTTGAAAGCAGTGTGTAAGGGAAGTTCGGGAGCGAGTTCGAGAAGTTTATCGTTAGGAATTACAATAAGAGTGTCAACAGTGGATTCCATTTTTTCTAAGCCGTTCATCGCGTTTTCTATTCTTTTTTTTCCTTCAATTGTGAATGGAATTGTGACCACTCCAATAGTTAGTGCGTTTTGTTTTTTAGCTATGCTTGCGACAACGGGAGCGGCACCGGTTCCGGTTCCTCCTCCAAGTCCACAAGTTATGAAAATCATATCGCTCCCAGAAAGTTTTTTCTTGATTTCAGATTCTGATTCGCGTGCAGCCTCCTCTCCTATTTTTGGATTGCTTCCTGCACCAAGACCCCTAGTGAGTTCTTTTCCGATTAGAACTTTATGGTCCGCATTGCTGTAGAGTAAATCTTGTGCGTCGGTGTTTATCGCAATCAGTTCTCCTCCTTTGATTCCAATTTCACGCATTCTGCTCAAGGAATTTCCACCCCCACCTCCAACACCAACAACTTTTATTTTTGCGGATTGTTTTTTAAGAAGTTCTGCAAGTTCCTCATCAATCTCTCTTACCTCAGAAGAAACGCCTCCCGAATTGTTGTAAACCTCATCCATGAAAAAAATAACTCAAAAGGATTTATAAGGATTATTGTGATTTTTCGTTAGATTCGGAATCAATCTCATTAATATCCAATTCAAGGTCAAGAATTTCCTTAAATTTGTCTTTGAAAAGTTCTACCACTTTAACAAGAGGTTTATCTACTTCCAGAATCAATTTCTTATCTTTTATCTCAAACTTGAAATCTTTTCTGAAGAAAAACTCATTTAGGGATTTTATTTTTTCGTTGATGTCCTCAACTTTTCTTAGAACTTTAATCTTGTACTCAACATCTTTCCCAGATAATGAATGATTGAAGTCTACCATAACTCTTCCTCCAGAAACAGCAAGAACTTTTCCAATTTGGCCGTCAAAGTTTAGAGAAACTCCGGGGATGGGATTTAACCTTTGCTCTCTGAAGACTTTGGACGGAACCCTTTCAATTAATTTGGGATTTCTTTTTCCAAAGGCTTTTTCGGGAGGTAATGAAACTTCGTAATCTTTTCCTAATTCCTTTCCAATCAAAAATTCATCAAGTGCTTCCAGAAACATTTTATGTCCCAAGCAGAATGCAAATGGTTTTGCTTCGATTTTGTGGTCGTGACCTTTGTGCATTACTTCAAGGTCTTCTTTTCTAGTTGAGTCAAAAATTTCTCCACCTTTGACCTTCCCAGTGAAATCTATTTCAATAAAATCGTTTTTCTTGAGTGGCATGGGAAAGGAACTAAATAGAGACTTTTAAAATTTTGTTATTGTGAGTTGACATGTGTTCTGGGCAAGTAAAACTTTTTAAACATATTTTTGCTCACCATCCCATGGTTTTAAAGATAATTAATGCAACCGAGGCTAAAGTGGGAATTAGTATTATAATTGACGGTGAGCCTTACACGGTTAGGAAAACAGATACAAGTAAGACTGGAAAGCACGGGCACGCTAAATGTAGAATTGAGGCGACAGGAATACTTAGTGGACAGAAAAAGATTTTAGCGGTTCCAGGGCACGATAAGTTTGAGGTTCCTATGATTGATAAAAGAAAGGGCCAGGTTCTTTCAGTTAATGATAATAAAGCTAGCATAATGGATTTGGAGAGTTATGAGACTCTTGAGGTTGATTATCCTGAAGAGTTCAATGGACAACTTGCTGCAAACGATAATGTTGAGTACTGGGATGTTGAAGGAAGAAAAATAATCAAAAGAAAGCAATAAAAAGCTTTCAATCGTTCGTTTTGAACGAAGGAAACAATAATGGCGAAAATTTTAGAAGCACAGAATAGATTATTCAAGAATGTTTTTGTTTGTAAAAATTGTCAATCCAAAGTTAGGTCTGATCCTCAAAAAATTCTCAAGGGAAAAGTTAGATGTAGGAAGTGTCAGAAAAAGGCTTTTAGAACTTTGAAAAAGAAGTAATTTTCCTTAGAAATAGGTGATAAAAAATGGGATTAAATATTTTTACATATATTGATTTGGCTCTCCTAGCTTTGTTTATCGCTTTTTTCTCTATTTTTCTTTATACCCGGAGACAAAATCTGAAGAGAGAGGGTTTGCTTTATCTTTATAGAACAAGTTGGGGGATGAAACTTATTGATAGTATCGGTAAAAAATATAAGAAAACGCTTAAGGTTCTGAGTTATGTGTCTATTGCTTGCGGGTATGCGTTGATGGCAGGGGTTCTTTATCTTACATATACTATAATAAAAGTTTATTTTTTTAGTCCGGAAATTGTTAGAGCTGTAAAGGTTCCTCCGATAACTCCCTTAGTTCCGTATTTGCCTCAGGTCTTTAAGTTGGACTTTTTGCCTCCGTTTTATTTTTCGTATTGGATAGTTATCCTTGCGATTGTTGCAATAACTCACGAGATGGCGCACGGTATTTTTATGAAGCGTTACGGAATTAAGATAAAATCTACTGGATTTGCTTTCTTCCCTCGGTTCGTTCCGATATTCCCTGCTGCTTTCGTTGAACAAGACGAGAAGAGTATGGTTAAGGCTAAAAACTTCGAGCAGATGGCCGCATTGTCTGCAGGAACTTTTGCTAATGTGGTAACTGCGGTTTTGTTTATCTTGATTTTAATGGGATTCTCTATTTTAGCATTCAGTCCTTCAGGAGTAATTTACGATAGCTATGCAACTTCTCCAATTCTTATTGCAGGAGTCTCGATGGTTAATGGTCTGCAGCTGACAACTCCCTCTTATGATAATCTTCTTAATAGTATGGATGACGAGGGTTTGAATGAAATTGTTTCTGGAGGTTCTTCTTATCTTGCGACTAAATCTATAGTGGAATCCCAATCAGGTAAGGAAGAGATTATCGTTTATGATTCTGCTCCGGCTATAAAGAATGAATTGGGAAGTATCATTTCGAAGATTAATGGGATTCCTGTTTCAAATGTGGAAGATTTAGTTTCAGAACTTTCAAAATATTCGGTTGGAAGAGAAATCTCAATTACGACTGTTGGTGATGAGGGGGATGTTGAAAATATGATAGTTCTTGAAGAGCATCCAAATAATCCTGGAAGTCCTTGGTTGGGGATTGGTTTCCTTAATCAAAGAGGTGGTGGATTTATTGGTAAGGTTATCAATAAGTTTTCACTTAGAGATCCAAATGTTTACTATAAGGCCAAGTTTGATGGTTTGAGTGTTTTTGTTTACAATCTGTTATGGTGGCTTGTTTTGATTAGCCTTAGCGTTGCACTTGTTAATATGCTCCCTGTTGGAATTTTCGACGGAGGGAGATTTTTCTATCTCACAATCTTGAGCATTACAAAGAACAAGAAAACCGCGGAGAAAGCTTTCGCGATTTCAACGTATTTCTTCCTTGCAATATTATTAGCATTAATGTTCTTTTGGGTTGTGAGCTTTATTCGGTAGAATTACAAATCAATAACACCATCTTTGGTTAGTGCTGCAAATCGTATTCCGACAGGCAGGTTGATTAGTGCAGAAATTAAAGACATGTGTTCTTTGCCGTCTCCGGATGCTATGCTTAGCGCCACTTCGGTTCCTTCAATTTTCCCTCTTAATTTTTTTATAAAGTCATCCTTTAGGTCTCTTAGTTTTTTCGTTAAGTCAACCTCAATAAACTCAAATGGTTTCTCTGCAGTGAACTTTTTTGCCTCGGCATCTCCAAGAATTATTATATTTTCCCAATCTCCGTGTTTGATTAATCCAGAGACTTGTCCCCAAGTTTCATTTTCGTCTCGTTTTGAAAGAAGTGCTATTAGTTCCATACAAACTTGTGTTGGAATTTGTTTATAAAAATTGTTATACTAAACTTTTTGAAAAAGTTTATAAACCGATTTTAGCTAGGACAAATACCAATTAACTACATCGTTGGCTCTCCTGACTTTTTTCTGGAGTGTTGGCGCATACTGTAGGAGGTAAATATGAAAGAAAAATTAGCGAAAGCATTAGTTGAATTGCGAAAAGATAAAGAAAGAAAGTTTGACCAAACTGTGGACTTAATTGTAAATCTCAAAAAATTTGATGTTAAAAAAACGCCGGTTAATGTTATTGTTAATGTTCCATTTAAGGTTAAAGATAAAAAAATATGTGGTTTCCTTGAAGCTAAGAGTAACGATGTGGATACTGTAACAGGTGAACAATTTAAGAATTATTCTGATAAAACTGCACTGAAAAAACTTGTTAAGAAGTACGACTTCTTTATTGCACAGGCAAGTCTTATGCCGAAAGTCGCTACAACTTTTGGTCGTGTTCTTGGACCTGCCGGAAAAATGCCTTCCCCCCAACTTGGAATTTTGCCTACGGTGAATAAGGAAGAAATTGAAAATATTAAGAAAAAGATAAACGATAGTGTCAAATTAAGGGTTAAGGAAAATAGCATCAAACTTGCAATCGGAAAACAGAGTATGAAAGATGAAGAGATAATCAAGAATGTGATGAGTGTTTATGATGCTGTTTTGAAGAATATGCCAAGAGACAAAGAGAATATCAAGAATATTGAGATCAAGTTCACTATGACTAAACCTCAGAAAATCCAAATAGAATAAAATGGCACAAATACCAAAGGCACATATCTCTGATGAGAAAAAGAAAATAGTTTCTGAGCTTTCTAGTCTTGCTAAGAATAAGAATACTATATTGTTAGTTTCAATAAAAGGGATACCTGCATCACAATATCAAGAAACTGTTAAGAAATTTAGGCAGACGACTGTTGTTAAGGTTCCAAAGAAGAGTGCAATGATTAGAGCTCTTGATTCTCTTGATGAGGGAGAGATTAAGAAACTTAAGGATTATGTGGGGGATAGCACCGCAGTTTTGTTTTCTGATGATGATGCATTTGATATTTCTGCTGAACTGTTGAGCAAGAAGACACCTGTTGCTGCTAAGGCCGGCCAGGAAGCTCCGGAAGATATTGTGGTTCAACCAGGTCCAACAGAACTTTTGCCGGGACCTGCAATTAGTGAACTGGGTGCTGTTGGAATTCAAATTCAAATTGAGAAAGGGAAGATATCAATTAAGGAAGAGAAAACTATTCTTAAAAAAGGAGATAGAATTTCTGCTGCGGCTGCGGATGTTATGAACAAACTGGACATAAAACCTTTTTCGATTGGATTTGTTCCTATCGCTGCTTTTGATGCAAAAGAAGGTAAGATTTATTCAGAAATTAAGATTGATAAAGAACAGACTCTAAATGATTTGAGATACGCATTTGGGAGAGGGCTTCCTTTCGCGGTTAGTGTGGGATACATAAGTGAAGCTACAATTGCATTCTTGCTTGGAAAGGCTGCTAGTCATGGTAAGGCTCTTGAGAAATTTGGGGAACCTCCTGCCGAAGAGAAGAAGGAAGAATCAACTGAAGAAAAAACAGAAGAGTCTAAACCTGAGGAAAGTTCGGAAGCTAGTGGGGAAAATAAGACTGAAGAAAGTAAACCCGAAGAAGCTAAAGAAGAAGTGAAAGAAGATACTCAAACTAAATCCGAGGAGGAAAAATAATGGAAAATATATATGCAGCGCTTTTGCTTCACAAACTTGGAAAAGAAGTTAATGAAGAGAATCTGAAGAAAGTTGTTAGCGCAGCAGGTGCAGAAGCTGATGAAGGAAAGGTCAAGGCTCTTGTTGCTAGCCTTAAGGGAGTGGACATCGACAAAGAACTTGAAAACGCCAGTCTAACCGCAGTTTCAGCAGCTCCAGTAGCGGGCGGTGCTTCAGACGGTGCAGCAGAGAAGGTCTCGAACGCCGACGGGCACGCAAAGGAAGAGAAGAAAGAAGCTGCAGCAGAAGGTCTTAGTGCGCTCTTTGGATAAACATTTTTATTTTTTAATCTGAAGAGCTTTTCCTACTTAGAAGGACCTCCCAAGGTTTTTCTGGTAAATTTTATAAAAGTAAGAGGTATCATCCGAACATGGATAAGAAAACTCTCGGGGCTTTAGCGGTTCTTTCTTTTGCAATAATTTTATTTATGCCTCTTGATTCTGATTATTGGAAATTTTTTATAGTACTTGGGATAATTCTTGGAATTTCCTGGGGAATAAAAGATTAATTATGCCTGCATAGCTCAGTTAGCAGAGCGATTGCTTCGTAGCAGAACCCACCAGCGTTTTGGAAACATTCTAAATCCTGCGGCTGCGGTTCTTGCGGAAGAGCAATAGGTCGGGGGTGCAAATCCCTCTGCAGGCTTTATCTTCTAGAGAGTTTAGAATCAAGGCAGAATTTATCTTTGCCGTTCAATGCTATGGATATCGCGGCGACGGTTAATCCAAAGTCTCTTACTCCGTTTGGACTTGAAAGTCCTCCAACAACAAAGAAGGTTATTTGTGCTAGTTGCAGCGCGATGATTATTGCTACAACACGTGTCCAAAGACCAACTAACAACAATAGCCCGAGGATAATTTCCGCTATTGCGTTTATGTAAACTATTGTTTCTGGATTTGAAGAGATAAATGATGTCCATTCGGGAATTAAACGAGCCCATTGCGAAGCGTTTGTAAGTTGGTTATATGCAAATAAGAATAATACGATTGCTAAACCCCAACGAAGAACCGCAGGAGCGTAATCTTTGTAATTTTTATCACCCATAATAGAATTAAGAGAATGTTATTTTTAAACGTTTTTGATAAAATGAAACGCCGTCACCAGGAATCGAACCTGGATGCCCAAAGGGCCCTGGGCTCAAACCAGGTGGAATACCATTCTCCGCATGACGGCTCAAATTAAGAAACTTCGGGAGAGTTTTAAAGGTTACTATCGAGAATTAAAGACCGAAAAATCTTTTCCACCAAGGTCTATGGAAATTGATGGGTTGATTATTTTCGTCAATTATTTGGTACCTTATCACTGGCTTGTCTTTTAATTCTGGAGCTTGTTTTGCCATCTCTCTATTGAATTCTTCTATTGCCCTTTCGACAGAAGTTCGGGAGTATCCTTGATTTACGAGAGCCCACCGAAGAGATTCTATTGTATATCCCTTCTTCATGTTTCTCCTAATATAATCCATGAGTTTCCTCATATATTCAGCTTCTCGCATAAAAAAAGTAGATGTCCGAAGTTTAAAAATATAGTTATAACTTTCTGCGATTATTAGGAATCACTTAATTGTAATTGGTTTTGTTCTTTTGTAATATTCTTTCGCGATTTTTATCCTTGATTTGGACTCTGCATAAATAGTGAATAGTTTTTGACCTTTTTTCACTTTATCCTTTAAATGAACATGAAGGTAAACTCCCGAAAACTTATCAAGAGGACAACCCGCGGCTCTCGCTAAAGAGTTTATCCCACTATTGTTAATCTTTGAAATTTTTCCAGATTTTTTGGAAAGAATATCATGAGTGAAACTCTTTTCTATTTTTTCTAATTTCTTTAAGTTCCCCCCCTGAGCTTTGATTATTTCACCAAACTTCTTCAATGCTTTTCCAGAATAAAGAATGTCTTTTGCCATTTCAAAACCCTGAGATTTTTTGGCTTTATTTGTCATTTCAAAAATTTTCCCTGCAAGGAAGAGTGATTTTTTTTCTAAATCTGCAGGACCTTGTTCTTTTGGATTGAGAATTCTAATTATATCTAATAGTTCTAGTGCGGGTCCGATTCCGTTTCCGATTGGCTGACTCCCGTCGGTTAAGACACAATTTAATTTTCTTTTGAATTTTTTCCCAAGGAATTCAAACTCTCTCTTTAGTTTTAGAGCTTCTTTTTTTGTTACTTTTGCGTTTGGACCGTAAGGAATATCTATGAGAATATATTTGCTTCCTGCTGCGAGTTTTTTTGACATTATCGAGGCTAAAAGTTGGGCGTGAGGGTCAATCTTGAGGGTTTTTTCTATTCTAATTATCTTTGAATCTGCAGGAACCAACCCTATTGTTCCTCCCCAAACCATGAAAGCTCCAACTTTTTTGATTATCTTTTTTAATTCAGGAATTGAAAAGTCAACATTTGCTACGGTTTCTATAACATCTGCCGTTCCTGCCGCACTTGTTATTGCTCTCGAAGAATTTTTTGGGAAGATTAATCCTGCAGCGGCGCAGATTGAAACGACCAAAGGAGTTGTTCGGTTACCCGGAATTCCTCCAATTGAATGTTTATCTACAATAAACTTACCTCTAAAAGACATTTCAGAACCTGTTTTTTGGATTGCTTTTATCAGAGAAACCACCTCATTCATATTCATCCCGTATTTTTCCATAGAAGAAATAAAAAGTGCTATCTCTGGATCGGAGAGAGAATTGTTAACGACGTCGCTGATAATAGCTTCTATCTCTTTACCAGAGAGGACCTTATTGTCCATCTTTTTCTTTATGTAATCCATACTCTTTGGAGGATTCATCATGTTCACCTCAACTTTGTCTCCCACCCTTAAATTAAGACGTTCTTTCAATTCTGAAGAAACTGCAATTTCATCTTTATCAATTAGTGTTTTTATTACATCTATGACTGCGGCAACTTCGATAGGATTCCTCCCCATTGTTCGTATACTAATCATGTCTTGGGCGTGAAGTCCAATCTCTTCAGCAGTTTCCGCGTTTAACATAGCCACGGGCAGACCTGCTGACCATTTCAAAAGTTTTATTTTTAACTGCATCCTAACCTCTTTTTATTTGTAAAATTATTTAATTTTCTTCTTGAGTTACTATCCCTGACCTTCCTTTTCCCCGATAGAGTTCCATGATTATAAAAAGATATGATATTATAAGCGGTCCGAGAATCAGCCCTAAAATTCCAAGGAAGAATAATCCCCCTATCATTGAAACAAGCAAAATTCCGGTGTTAATATTTGTTCTTCTATTCACTATCATCGGCCTTAGGACATTATCTATATTTGAAGATATCAGACCAAAGATAATTATTACCCATGCCGCAAGGAACCTTCCCGAAGAAAAGAGATATGCTGCAAGAGGTATCCAAACAAGAATTGGACCTATCACTGGAAGAACACCGATAAGAACTGCGAGGATTGTTAAAAAAAGTGCATTTGGAATTCCCAATGCAAATATCCCTGCCCCCATAATAATTCCTTGGAGTATTCCTATGATGAATTGTCCATAAAGGATAGAAGAGGTTATTCCCTTTGTCTGTTCAAATAATTTCTTTTCAATTTCTTTAGAGAATGGTAGAAGACTTTTTACGTATTCGACGATAATTTCCTTCTCCCTTATAACGAAGAATAGAACAAAAACAATAACAATTAAGTGAAGTAAAATTACCGGGAGATTAAGTATGAAAGATGTCAGAGATCCTATCACTGCATTGATACCTTTTGTTGTTAATGATGAGAGAGCGTAACCTATCTCATTTGAAATTTCTTCCGAGGTGAACAATCCGGGGAAGATAGACTTAATAGGAGTTACGAAGTCCAGGTTATGGGCAGACTTGAAAACGTCGACTGACTGTCGCAATAAAATTGGGGCGAGAATCCATGTTGGAACAACAATTATCACTATAAGTAAAACTAAGATAAGAATTGCGGAGAGATTTTTATTTTTTAATTTTTTATTAATTCTATCATAAATAGGAGAAAGGACATATGCGAGTATAAGGGCCATAATAATTGAAATTAATATTGGCTTTAGAATGAAAAAAGATAGAACTAGGAGCGTGATAAAAATTATAACGTTAGCTGTTTTCTTGAAGTTTTCATCCATATGATTTAGAGTTAGAAGAAATTTATAAGTCTTGTGATGATAAAAAGATTTATAACCAAAAGGGGTTAAGTAGACTAATGAATTTTATAAAAAAGATTTTTGATAGTTCCGACGGCAAAATTGAAGATGAGTTGGTTCATTTGCAGTTTCAAAAGTTTAGTAAGGGAGAGTTTAGGAATAGGGCAATTATTGAAGCAAAAACGTCTCGAACGCCGACGGGCACGAAATGCACTATTAATACAAGTGCGGAATTTGCTAATGAATTGGTTCGGATTGTTGCGGAAAATCTTGGGAACAATAAAACTAACGTGACTGGGGCGATTGTTTCGACAAGTGATATGAAAGGGCAATTAGATTTTAAAGAAATAAAACAATTCCAAGGAGTTAAGAGATACATTATGGATGTTGAGATGTCTGGTTCTGATATTTTGGGTTTGCTTGAAAAAATTCCCAAATCATTTTTTGCCTTAAGTTTTGAATCTGGAGAATTTAAATTAAAGATTAAACCAAAAGCGCCGAAGTCCGGTAAGCCTGGAAAAGGAGATGAAGCACCAAAGGCGGATTTTTGTAAATTGATAACAACAGATAAGGATATTGTGAGGGATTTCGTTTTTGAAGTTGATGATTTCAAGAAGGTTGCTGTGAATCATACTTTTATGATAGAGGAAATAGTTGTCTCTGATGAGCTCAAGAAAACAAATGACTTTGCTAGGATTAGGGAAGAGGCAAAAAGGAAAGGGAGAATTTTGCGAAATGCTACTGTTGATGAGAGAGAAGTGAAGAGTGAGAAAGAATTTTCTGCTTAAATGAAAAAAATTAATTTAATTTGGGTCTTTGTGGCATTTGTTTTAGGCGGAGTTTTGTTCTTTCTTGGGATGTGGTATGGAGATAATAACCAAGCATCAACAGGAAACATTATTCGCGAAAATTTTGATAATTCTGGGGAGGAATATAACAATATTAAGGAAGAGATAGAAAAGATTAAGGATGACTTTAAAGATTTAGATATTCCTCAGGTAGAATATTATCGAGAAATTTCCGGCGGAGGTTCATTATTTGGCAATCTGCCTGATGCTAAATCGGGTAATGGTTTTGAATGCTTTTCTTGGGGAAACTCATTTTGCCAAAATTCTACTACATTTCATGGAAGGGTGGAATTAAAATGTTCTAAAGGATATGAAAGAGTATTAACGGGTTTTTATACATCTAACATTGGTTCTTCTTCAAATTTTGAGACTATTTTTGTTTGCTTGGATGAGAATCTGGCCGAGATTAATAATTCCTTAAAAATTTCACAAGGATAAATCCTCCCAAAACGCTTTTAATATAGAATATCTTGAAGACAACAGGCAAGATGAACCGTAGAAACCTAAAAGCAAGAAAAGTGGTGAAGGCTTTGGAGAAATACGGGTGTGTGGTGAAAAGAAACACACCTCACGGAGTTATCATAGAAAATCCAAAGAAGAACAAATCTATGAATGTTCCAACACATCAAGATATCTTAGCGGTTTGGATTTACAATAACATTTTAAGGCAATTAGAGATTGACAAAAAAGAGTTCGAGGAAAATTATCTAAACTAAAATTCTTGAGACTAAAACGGGCTCTTTTCCATCATCTAAAAAAAGTTCTTTCTTCTCAGGATAAGTGTCTAAATACAATCTTAAAGATTTCTTAAAATTCTCTATAGCTTCTTCAAGGGTATCTCCAAAATCCGCTATTCCGGTTTCTTCATTGTTAACTATAAAGACCTTTTTTGCTTCCATTTTTTCTTCTCTAACAGAAATATTAACACTTAAATTATTCATGTTAAAGAGAATTAGGTATAGTTTATTAAACTTTCTAAATCTCGAATAAAGTTCAATTTTGATAACTCAACTCCTTGAAAACTATAAAATTCTCACCCGAAATCCTTATAAATAGACTTTTTCTTGATATCTTATCCAGGGAAACAAAATGCTAGCCGCTAAAGCAAACATATTGAGAAATGCCAACAAGGAAATCACCAAGGAAAGGAAGTTTGCAGTTTTGGCCGCGAAAGCGAGCCAGGAAATTTTTGCCTAGAGTGAACTGGGATAATATTAAGGATTCTTCAAAAGTGATTAAGGGTTTCATTTGTTATAAGGCAGGGATGGCTTCTGCATATGTCAAAGACAATACCGAGCATTCATTGACTTCAGGAAAAAGGATTCCTGTTCCGGTTACGGTTCTTGAATGTCCTCCAATGAAGATTTATTCTATTAGACTTTACAAAGATGGCAAGGTGGCTAAAGAGCTTCTTGTTGAAAATCCTGAAAAAGAGATGAAAAAGAAACTTAAGATTTCTAAGAAAAAGCACGGAAAAATAGAAGAGATTAAAGCGGAGGAGTTTGATGATGTTAGGATTGTGTGTTATTCTCAGGTTAAAAAAACAGGAATAAAGAAAACTCCCGATTTGAGTGAGCTTGGATTGTCTGGAAGTGTTGAAGAGAAAATTAATTTTATTAAAGAGAGAGTTGGAAAAGAGATTTCTGTTGTTGATATTTTTGAGGCTAATGGTCTCGTTGATATTAGGGGATTGACAAAAGGGCATGGATTTTCAGGACCAGTTAAGAGATTTGGAGTTACATTAAGAAACCATAAATCTGAAAAAGGTCGAAGAGGTCCGGGAAGCATTGCTCCTTGGCATCCTGCAAGAGTTACTTTCAGAGCCCCATTGGCAGGACAGCTTGGTATGTTCTCTCGTGTTACACTAAACTCTAAAATTGTTGATATGGGAAATTCTACGGATAAAAAAGGTTTGAAAGGAATCAAGAATTTTGGAGATGTTAAAACAGATTATGTTGTTGTCTATGGTTCTGTTCAAGGTCCTTCAAAGAGACAGATGTTGATTACTGCTCCTTTCAGAGAAACTAAAAAACAATTAAAGAAAAATTACGAGTTTATTGAACTAAGATAAAATGGTAGAAAAAATACAAGTTTTTGATATTGAAGGAAAGAAAGCGAAGGAGATAGCGATGCCTGAATTCTTCTCGGCACCAATAAGAGAAGATATCGTTGCTAAAACTCTTGAAGCAAAGAAAAATACTCAGCCTTATTCCCCCTCTCCTGTTGGAGGGAAACAGCATTCTGCTTCGGGTAAAATTGTTCACAGAAGGCACGTTTGGAAGAGCGGATATGGAAGGGGTTCGTCAAGGGTTCCTAGGAAAGCGCATTCACGAAGAGGAAGTCAGTTCAATTGGGTTGCTGCAGAGATTCCTTCTGTTCGTGGTGGAAGGAGAGCACACCCTCCAAAGACGATTGCAATGATAAATACGAAGAGAATAAACAAGAAGGAATTGAAGATTGCGATGTTTTCTGCACTTAGTGCTACTGCAAGTAAGAAAGAGATTATGAAAAAATATGATAGCATAATGGATAAAGATATTGGGAATGTTCCGTTCATCGTCGAGCAGAAATTTGTTGGTTTGAAAACTAAAGAATTGCTTGCGAGTTTGAAGAAAATTCTTGGAGTAGAGCTTCTAGAAAAAATTTCAAGAAAGAGAAGTGTAAGAGCGGGTAAAGGAAAGATGAGAGGAAGAAAATATAAGACAAATGCAGGGTTATTGCTTGTTACAGGTAATGATGAGAAAATAAGGACCAGACTTGTTGAAACTAAAAAGGCAAAGAATCTGGGAGTTGTTGACCTTGCTCGTGGAGGACTTGGAAGAGTTACAGTCTATACAGAAAATGCATTAAAAGAACTTGAAACGAAATTTGAAGGAGAAAAGAAAAATGATTAATATTCAATTGAAACCAATTGTTACAGAGAAAGCTGTTATGATGATTGAGACAGAGAACATTCTTACTTTCAGAACAGATAAAGAGGCAACAAAGACATTGATAAAGAAAGAAGTAGAGGGTCTTTTTGAGGTTAAGGTTGAAGGTTTGAGGACTTTGGTTAGAAATAATAGGAAATATGCTTATGTTAAATTAAAGAAAGATTTCGCTGCGATTGACGTCGCTACGAAGCTTGGAGTTATGTAAGATGGGAAAGAGAATAATCCAACAGGCACGAGGTAAGGGAAGCGGAACTTATAGAGTTAGAAGAAAGGCATTCAAATACCAACTTAGATATCCCTCAAATCTCGAGGGAGAAGCAAATGTTTTGAAGTTGATTCATTCGGCTGCACACTCTGCACCTCTTGCAAAGATGAAATCAGGAAAAGAAGTCTTTTACATTCCTGCATTTAAGGGAATGGTTGAAGGACAGAACATAACGGTTTCAACGACCGCTAAGGAAGTTAAAGACGGAGACATACTTCGATTAAAGAATATTCCTGTTAAAACAATGGTTTACAATATTGAATCAAAGCCTGGAGACGGGGGAATTTTCATCAAGAGCGCTGGAAGCGCAGGAATTGTTACAAAGGTTGTTGGTAACGAAGTCTATGTATTGATGCCTTCAAAGAAGGAGAAAAAGTTCCATCCAAATTCACGAGCTGTTGTTGGAGAGATTGCAGGTTCAGGAAGACTTGACAAACCGGCTATGAAAGCGGGTAAAAAATATCACATTAAAAAAGCAAAAGGAAAACTTTGGCCAAGAACAAGTGCATTGAAGATGAATGTTGTAGATCATCCATTCGGTTCGGGTAGAGGAAAGGTTCCAAAGAGTAAGATTGCTAAGAGAAATGCTCCTCCAGGAAAGAGGGTTGGTTTAATAAGGCCTAAGAGGACTGGAAAGAGATAAATACAAAGGAAATAAAAAAATAAAATGGAAGAAACAGGAATAAGGAAAAAAGACTTCAAGTATCGAGGTAAGGAACTCGAAGAGCTGAAAAAGTTAGATGTTCGAGAGGTTGCAAAATATCTGAAGTCTAGAAAGAGAAGGAATGTTCTTAGGCAGTTCCAGAAAATCGAAGATTTTGTTAATAGAGCAAAAACAAAGATAGAGAAAGGTAAGCAGGTTAAAACTCATCAGAGGGATATCACTATCGTTCCCCAGATGGTTGGGATGAGAATTCAAATTCACAATGGTAAAAGTTTTACACCAATAAATGTGGAGGAGGAAATGATTGGCCACAGTCTTGGAGAGTTTGCACTTACAAGAGCTAAAACAAAGCATAGCAAGACAGGAGTGGGAGCAACAAAGGGAAGCATGCACAAGTCTAAAAAATGATTAGAAATCATTTTTGCAATCAAATAAATTTGACCTAAAGAAATAAAATATAAAATGGTAGAAGAAAAAATAGAAAACAAAATGGGAAAAACCAGCACGGTTGAAGAAAAGAAGACAGAAGTTATAGCTAAGGCTAAAGATGCGGTTGGAAAAGTTGAAAAGGAAATTGAAGAATCTTCTGTAGAGGTTAAACCTGAAAAGAAGGAAGAAAAAAAGACTGTTGAGAAAGCGAAAAAAGGCGAGGCTAAAGTAAGTGTAAGAAATATTCCGATGTCAACAAAACATTCAATGGCGCTTTGTGATTTCATAAAGAAAAAGAAAATTGGTAAGGCTATAGAAGATGTTGAAGCGGTTATCGCGATGAAAAAGGCTGTTCCAATGAAAGGAGAAATTCCCCATAGAAAAGGTAAAGGGATGATGTCTGGAAGGTTCCCCCAGAATGCTGGACAGAACTTTTTGAAACTTTTGAGGAGCTTAGCTTCAAATGCGGTTCATAACGGGATGGAAGATCCTGTTATTGTTGAAGCTGTTGCAAATATTGGGGAAAGACCTTACGGTAGATTTGGACAGGTTAGAAGAAAAAGAACTCATGTTTTAATCACGGCTAAGGAGGCTAAAAAGAAATAAAATGGAAGAAAATCAAAGATTTTCAAACATCATTCAGATGTATGGGGGCAATGAATAATGGAAGAGCGAAATGTTGTAAACTTGAAGAAAAACGAATTCACCCTTAGAGAATATGTTATCAATTCGTTAGGGAAAGGAAAAGTTAGCAAAGTTAAGATAGAGTATGCTCCAATGGGAGAGAAGATAATTATCTCAACAAACAAGCCAGGTTTGATTATTGGTCGTGGAGGAGAGAAAATTGAAGAATTAACCAAAGTCCTGAAGAAAAGATTTGGGTTAGAGAATCCTCATATTGAAATTGATGAAATCATGAATCCCGAATATGATGCTCAAATAATGGCGGATGAGATTGCACTTAGCTTAGAGAGATTCGGACCTTTGAGATTCAAAGTGATTGCATATAGAACACTTCAAAGAATAATGAATGCCGGAGCACTTGGAGCGGAAATAAGATTGAGTGGTAAACTTCCTAGTTCAAGAGCAAAGACTTGGAGATTTGCACAAGGTCATTTGAAGAAAACTGGAGACAGTGCAAAAGTTGTTGATAGAGCTCAATCAAGAGCACAAACAAAGCCTGGAACGGTTGGAGTAAAGGTAAGCGTGCTTTCACCAGAAGTAAAGCTCACAGATGAAATAAAGATTAATGATGAGCTTTTGAAAGAAATAGAAGAAAATGTTAAAAGAAATAAAGAAGAACTTGGAATAAAATCGGCCAGTAAAAAGGCAAAGAGTAAAAAATGAAAATGAAAGAACTAAAAGCGATGGGCAGTGAAGAGAGAAAGAAGAAAATTAGCGAGCTAAAATTAGAGCTTGTTAAATCTCGAGTAGATGCCTCAAAGACCGGTGGAGCAAGAGTCAAAGAAGTAAGAAAAGCTATTGCAAGAATACTTACCTTAGAAAAAATGAATCCTTCAAAGGCAAAACCTAAGGAAGTCAAACTTTCGGAAAGAAAAATTTCGAAAGATAAATCATAATGGAGATATGTCCAAAGTGTGGATTGCCCGGTGAGGCGTGTGTATGTGAGCAGATTGTAAAAAGCTCGCAAAAGATACGAGTGACGACAGACAAGAAAAGGTACGGAAAAGTCGTTACGATTGTCACCGGCTTCGAGAATGGAATCGACGTGAAACAGATCGCGAAGGACCTGAAGAACTCCCTTGCTTGCGGGGGAACATTCAGAGATGATGCGATTGAGCTCCAAGGAGACCACAAGAAGAAGATAAAGGAAGCGTTGGTCAAGATGGGGTTTGAAGAAGATTCCATAGAAGACTAAGCATAAAACACAAAAAATAAAATGGAAAAGAAAATTGAAAAATTTTCATCAACCATTTTACAGAAAAAAATGGAAAAGAAAGAAAAAACAAAAATGAAAGAAGAAACTACAGCCGGAGCTGGATCAAAAGAAAAAATGAACTGTGAAGATAGAACCTGTCATGTTCATGGAAAGCTTAAGGTTAGAGGAAGGACCTTTAAGGGAACAGTGATAAGAAAGTTCCCAAGAAGAGTTACAATTGAATTTGAAAGAATGATCTATGTAAGAAAGTATGAAAGATACTCCAGAAGTAAAACAAAAATTCACGCTAGACTTCCAAAATGTATGGAAGATATGATTCAAGTTGGAGATATAATCACCGTACAGGAATGTAGACCTTTGAGTAAGATTATACATTTCGCGGTTACTGGAAAAATCAAAGAAGCGGAGGCACAAAAACAATGAAAGTAAATCAAAGATTTTCAATCATTCGTAAAGGCCCTCGGACGCCGGGAGGCACGAAATGAAAGTAAATCAGAAATTTTCAATCATTCGCCACAGGAGTGTCAAATGAAAGCAGTATCTGCACGAGTAAGTGGAGGACTTAACCTTGGAGCAACGGTAGTAATCGCGGACAATAGCGGTGGAAGAGTCGGAAGACTTGTTTCTGTTAAGAGGGGAAAGGGAAAGAAAGGGAAACAAGGAGTTGCAAAAGTTGCAGACATGGTAAAAGTAAGCGTAAGAAAAGGAGTCCCAGATATGAAAGGGAATGTTTTCGATGCAATAGTCATTAGACAAAGGAAGTCTTATAGGAGAAGAGACGGAGAACGAGTTGCATTTGAAGATAATGCTGTTGCAATTCTTAAAGATGAAAAGGGGAATCCAAAGGGAACTCAAATCAAAGGTCCTGTAGCAAGGGAGGTAATGGAACGTTGGGCTTCAGTAGCAAGAATCGCCTCAACTGTATACTAAAATGAAAAAAGAATTTAGCAAATCGTGGGTAGGAAGTAAACAACCTAGGAAGCAGAGAAAATATGTAGCTAAAGCTCCACTTCACACTAAGAAGAAAATGATTGGTGCAAACCTTTCCAAAGAACTTAGAACAAAGTTTGGTAAAAGAACAGTTCCTTTGAAGAAGAGTGATGAGGTTAAGGTTATGAGGGGAAAATTCAAAGGGAAGAAAGGGAAAGTATTAAAGGTCATGTTGAAGAGTCAAATGATAGAAGTTGAAGGAGTTCAGACTAAGAAAATGGATGGAGCGAAGGTTAATGTTAAAATAAGACCTTCAAATGTTCAGATTGTTGAAATGAATCTGGAAGATAAGAAGAGGAATAAAACAATCAAGAAAGAAATTGTTGAGAAGAAAGTTAGTGAAGAGAAGCCGGCAAAAGAAGATAATAAAACAACTAAGGAGAGTAAAAAATAATGCACCTAAAAAGACAAGAAATTCCAAAGAACTGGCCCGTGTTTAGAAAAGGGACCAAATACATAGCTAGACCTAACTCTAATTTGAGTTCTGGAATTCCTTTACTAGTATTGATAAGAGATATGATGGGAATTGCTCAGAATAAAAAGGAAGTGAAGAGATCTATCCACTTGAAGAACATTCTACTTAATACTAAACCAGTGACGGATGAAAAGAATGGAGTTCTCTTGTTTGATGTAGTTACACTCGTTCCTTCCAAGAAGAACTACAGATTATCTTTGACAGAAAGTGGAAAATTAGAGATGCAAGAAATTAAGTCTAGCGAAGCAGAAAAGAAGGTTTCAAAGGTTAGAAATAAAAAAGTTTTGAAAGGGAAGAAGATTCAGATTAATCTTAGTGATGGAAGTAATTTCCTTTCAGATATGAAATGTAATACTGGAGATTCAGTTATTGTTAATCTTAAGGATAGAAAGTTAGAGAAATGTATTCCTCTTGCAGAAAAAGCTAATGCACAAGTATTTGCGGGAAAGCACGCAGGGAAAGTTGGAACAATCAAAAAGATAGATGAGGTTCACCAAATGGTTGAACTGGATGTGAAAGGCAATCCAATTAGCGTTTTAATTAAACAGGTTATGGTAATCGAATAAAATGGCAGGAAAAGCAGAAACAAAGAAAACTGAAAAATTAGTTAAGGAGAATCTAATGAGAGAGATTAAGTTAGACAAAGTTGTACTTAGCGTCGGAGGGGTTGCTGAGGATTTAGAAAAAGGTTTCCAATTGTTACAAATAATTACTGGAAGAAAGCCTGCAAAAACAATGTCAAGAAAAAGGATTCCTTCATTGGGGGTTAGACCTAAGCTTGAAGTTGGTGCGGTTGTTACAATCAGAAAAGATTTGAAGACGTTTTTGAAGAGAATGCTTGATGGAAGAGAGAACACGCTTAAGAAAAGTCAGGTAAGCGAAAACAATTTTTCATTCGGAATAAAAGAGTATATTGAAATTCCGGAGATGGAATACCAAAGAGAAATTGGGATAAGAGGTCTTGATGTGACTGTTGTTTTGAAGAGAACCGGTAGAAGAGTTGCCCTTAAGAAAGCGAAGAGAGGGAAAGTTTCAAGGAGACAAAACATAAGTAAGGAAGAAATAATCAAATTTATGGAGGAAAATTTCAACACGAAATTCGAATAAAAAATGACGGCAAGCGATTGGAAAAAAATATTGAAACAGCTTCGGAACAAGCCAGAGAAAAAGGAAAAGTTCCTAAAGCACAATAAACCTAAAGAAAGAAAGATGGGAATTGCTGCTAAAAAATGTGAACGTTGTGGGCGATTTGGTGCGCACATAAAATCATACGGACTAAATTTATGCCGACACTGCTTTAGAGAAATTGCAGTTGAAATCGGTTTCAAAAAATATAGTTAAAATGGGAAACGAACAAGAAATACAAGGAGAGAGAAAGCCTTCTAGGTGTGGACATTTTATGGCATTTGAAAATTATGTAACTTGTGATAGTGATACTTTTAGCGAGGGAGATGGAGTTTGTGAAAGAGAAGATAGAGTAATCAATAGTCAGACTTATAGGGATTGTGGGGATTGTCCTCTTTATTTTCCAATAGAGATTCGAAGAGAGGTTATGAAAGAATAAAATGGCACAAGATATAATTGCAGACGCGATGAACATGATAAGGAACGCCAAGAAGGCGAAGAAAGAAGTTGTAGAAGTTCATAGAATTTCAAACTTCCTTATAGAGGTTCTTAAAATAATGAAAAAGAAGGAAGCTATCAAGAAATATAAAATTGATACAAAGAACCGGGCTGTTGAAATTACCCTTGGAGACTTTATGGAATGTAAGGTTATCAAACCAAGATTTATGGTTAAGAAAGACGAAATTGAAAAGTATAGAAGAAGATACTTGCCCGCAAGAGATATGGGAACAATTGTTATCTCGACAAATAAAGGACTTATGACTCACGAGGAAGCTGTACAAGGAGGTCTTGGCGGAAGCTTGATTGCTTTCTTCTACTAATTAAAATGAAACGAGAACTTTTCCAACAAGTTGAAATTCCAGAGGGAGTGGAAGTTGAGATAGAGGGTCATACAATAAAAGTCAAGGGTCCTGAAGGCGAAATTGAAAAGAAATTTGGGATAAGAAATCTTGAATTCAAGAAGGAAGAAAATAAAATTATAGTTGGAAACAAAAAATCAACAAAGAATGAAAAGAAGGTTATGAACTCTATTGCAGCACATATAAAAAATATGGTTAAAGGTGTAAATGAAAAGTTTGAATACAAGCTTAAAGTTTGTTTTAGCCATTTCCCTATGACTGTGGAGATTAAAGAGGGAGTTGCTACAATAAAGAACTTCCTTGGGGAAAAGACTCCAAGAAAAACAAAAATTCCCTCAGGGGTTGATATTGATGTTGCAGGAGAAATAATCACAATTAAGTCTCCTGACAGAGAACTAGCCGGCCAGGTTGCTGCGAATTTTGAAAGTGTTACAAAAGTAAGGAATAGAGATAGAAGAGTTTTCCAAGACGGTATATTTATGACTAATAAGCCGGGGAGGGAAATCTAATGCCTCAATTTGTTAGAAGAACTTGGAGCCGATATGCTAAACTTGGAAAGGGAAGGAAAAAAAAGCAAGTTTGGAGAAGGCCGACAGGAAGAGACAATAAGATGAGAGAGAGAAAGAGAGGACTTCCTGCAACAGTTAAGATTGGTTATGGAACAGATACTTCAAAGAAGAAAGAAATTAAGGTTGTGAGAAATTTGAAAGATCTTGATACTTTGGGAAAGAATGAAGTAATTGTTATTGGAAATATTGGAAAGAAGAAAAAACTTGCAATTGTAGAAGAAGTTAAGAAAAAAGGCATCAAAGTTCAGAATGAAAATGTTGAGAGATTCCTCAAAACAGAAAAAGTTAGAAAAGAAAAGAAAGCAGGTAAAAAAATGGAAGTAAAAACTGGAAAAGAAAATTCAAAAACAAAAAATGAAGGAGAGAATAAAAAATGAATTTAGGTAAGAAGAAAGAACTTGTGAAAAGAACATTTGGAGTTGGGGAAGAAAGAATTGTTTTTGTGGAGTCAAGGCTAGAAGATATTAAAGAGGCAATCACAAAACAGGATATGAGGGATCTTAAGGCAGATGGAGCCATAATAATCAAAGATGTTAAGGGAAGGAAGAAAGTTGTTACAAGAAACAGAAGAAGCCAAGGAAATGTAAAAATCAGAGTTAATAAGAGAAAGGAGAAATATATGATTATGACGAGGAAGTTGAGGAAGTATGTTGCTGAAATGTTAAGAAAAGGTTCGCTTGAAAAGAAGCATGCGGAAGATATAAGAAAGAAAGTAAGGAACAAGGCGTATAGAAGTTTGGCACATCTTAAAGAACATATTGGAGGACTTGAAAAATGAGAACATTAAAACGAAGAAGAAAAATGAATCAGACTGATTACTCAAAGAGAATCAAGCTACTGAAGAGTGGAGTTCCAAGGGTTGTTTTCAGGAAGACCAATAAATATGTTACTGCACAATATGTAACAAGCAAGGGAGCAATAGACAAAGTGGAAATTGGAGTTAGTTCTAAGGCTCTTTTGAACCACGGTTGGCCAAAGGGAAAGGAAGGAAGTTTGAAATCTATTCCGGCTGTTTACCTTACAGGATTCTTTATTGGTAAAAAGATTTCTGAGAAAAAATTAGAAACTCCTATTTGCGATTCGGGTATGATAAGAAACTTGAGAAAAAACAGATTCTTTGCTTTCTTGAAGGGACTTAAGGATGGAGGAGTTACAATAAAATGTGATGAAAAACATTTCCCTGGAGAAGATAGAATTAAGGGGAAGCATTTGAAAGAAGATTTCTCAAAAACTTTTGAGGAGGTAAAATCAAAGATATAAAATGGCAGAAAAAGAAACAAAGAAAACTGAAGAACGAAAAAAGATTTTGAAGACTGCAGAAGCTCACGGAACACTTTCTGAAGAAACAGCAGAGAGGAATGCTAAAGATTCAAAAAAAGTTTCTGAGAAACTTTTAGAGGACGAGGCTAAGAAAGAGAAGAAATTGAAAGAGCTTGAGGCAGAAAGAAATAAGGAAATTCTTGAGAGAGCCGAGGCTGCTAAGGAAGGACTTAGTGAAAGGGAGATTGCTATCCTGAAAGAAAAGACCGATGCACTTATTGCTTGGGAACCAAAGACAAAACTTGGAGATGAAGTTAGGAATAAGAAGATTAAAGATATCGATGAAATTCTTGATTCAAATAGGAAAATTCTTGAGGACCAAATTGTCGATTTGCTCTTGAAGATTAAAACAGACTTGATTGCAATTGGTCAGGCTAAAGGAAAGTTCGGAGGAGGAAAGAGAAGAGCTTGGAGACAGACTCAAAGAAAAACTAAGGAAGGTAATGTTGCTACATTTTCGACAATGGCTGTGATTGGAGATGAAGAAGGTCATGTTGGCATTGGAGTTGGTAAAGCAAAAGAAACTCTTCCTGCACGAGATAAAGCGACAAGACAGTCTAAGTTGAATGTGATTAAAGTTAAGAGAGCTTGTGCTGGTTTTGATTGTTCTTGTAATGAACTTCATACTGTTCCATTCAAAGTTACGGGAAAAGAAGGTAGCTGTTCGGTTACACTTATCCCCGCTCCGCAAGGAACTGGTTTGGTCGCTGCAGGAGAGATTAAGAAGCTTCTTCACCTTGCAGGAATTAAGGATGTTTATAGCAAAACTTTCGGGAAACAAAGAACAACATTCAACTTAGTTAAAGCGTGTTTCGAGGCACTAAAGAAAACAAATAATTAAAATGGCAGAAGAAAATAAAATGATTTGTGCGATAAGAATTAAAGGACAGGTAGGTCTTAATAGAAATATTAAAGAGACATTTGATAGACTTAGGATGATGAGAAAATATTCCTGTGTGGTTTTAAAACCGACGAAGGAGAATCTTGGGATGATAAAGAAAGTTAACAATATGATAGCATTCGGAGAGATTGATGGAAAAACATTTGAAGAACTTTTGGAGAAGAGAGGACAACCGATTGACAAGAGTAAGAAAATTGATGTAAAGAAAGCTGTTGAAGAACTTGAAAAAGGGAAGAAATACGAAGAGCTTAACCTAAAACCTTTCTTTAGACTTCACCCTGCTCGTAAGGGAATCAATACAAAGTTCCATTTTCCCGAAGGAGTTCTTGGAAACAATAAGGAAAAGATAAATGATTTGGTAAGGAGGATGTTGTAAATGGCGATTGGAAAAAGTAAGAAAAAGAAAAAATCAGTGAATATGCGAGGAAAAGGAATGGGTAGTCACGGCTGGGGAGCTAGGAAGAAGCACAAAAAGTCTGGACACCGTGGAGGTTCTGGAATGGCTGGAACAGGAAAGAGAAGCGATCAGAAAAAAACACTTATAACAAAACTTTACGGGCACAAATATTTTGGGAAACAAGGAATAACGAGTCGGAGTATGGCTAAGGATAAAGGAAGAAGAATCAACGTGAGTGAGATTGAAACAAATATTCAGAAATATGGGAAGAAAACTGGAGATAAGTGGAGTGTTGAACTGAAAAAATATAAGATTCTTGGAGGTTCAAAGACTTATGTTGTTAAGAATAAACTTGTTATAACAGCTAAGGAAGCATCAAAATCGGCTATTGAAAAAGTTAAGAAAGCAGGTGGAGAGATTGTTCTCCCTAAGTTGGAGAAGAAAACTGTTGAAAAGAAAGTTAAGGAAGAGAAACCTGCAAAAGAAAAGTCCGATGAATAGACTTTTAAAAAGCAGAGGTGATATTATAGAATGGCATTGAAAGAAATATTCAGCTACATTCCGGAAATAAAAAAACCGGAAGAAAAAAAACTTGGTTTTAATGTTAAGGCTAAGTGGACACTCATAGCTCTTTTTGCTTTCTTCGTTCTGTCTAATATTCCTCTTTTTGGAATTAGTGAGAACGTTCTATCTAGGTTCGAGTTTTTATCTATTGTTCTTGCTGCAGATTTTGGAAGTTTGATTTCTCTTGGTATCGGTCCAATAGTGATGGCTTCCATTATTCTGCAATTATTAACTGGCTCAGGGGTTATCAACATTGATACTTCCACAGAAGAAGGGAAAAGATTTTTCCAAGGAATTCAGAAGATACTTGTGTTCTTCTTTATAGTGTTTGAATCTCTGGTTTATGTTCTTATGGGAGGTTTGCAAGCGGCACCCGGATTTACTGCATTGCTTATATTCCAGTTGATTCTTGGAGGTGTGTTAATATTCTATATGGATGAGCTTACAACAAAGTGGGGATTCGGTTCTGGAGTTAGTTTGTTTATCGCTGCGGGGGTAAGCAGACAGCTAATAACTGCTGCGTTCCAGTTTGTAGACCAGCAAGGAAGAAATTGTCTTGTGAATTTTAAAGGTATTCCTTGTACAGGTAAGGTTCTCTCATTAATCCAGGCATTAATTAACCAGTTCCCAATAGAATTACTTTCTGCGGCTGTTGCGATAATTTCGACGGTTTTGATTTTCCTTGCGGTTGTTTGGGCACAATCACTTAAAGTTGAAATCCCCTTATCCTTTGGAAGAATAAGAGGTTATGGTGTTAAGTGGCCATTGTCATTCTTCTACGCTTCGGTTATCCCGGTTATTCTTGTAGCTGCAATAATTGCAAATATACAATTGTTTGGAGGGATTATTGATAATGCTGCCGCGCCTTGTATTCAGGGACTTGCGGACCAGTGTGTTGGTAAGGCTGCATTCGCTTCGCATTTCACATTCTTAGGAAGTTTTGTTAACGGGCAACCTGTTTCTGGTTTAGCATTCTGGCTTGGAAGCACAAACCTTGTAGAGTTAATAATTAGGGGAGGGTTCTTGCCTATATTTTTAATTCAGGGTTTGATTCATGTTGTTTTCTTCATGATTTTTTCGGCATTATTTGCTTTCTTCTGGGTAAAGACATCGGGGATGGATTCAAAAAGTCAGGCAAAGAAGATAATGGGTTCTGGACTTCAGGTTTCTGGATTTAGGCAAGATGAGAGAATCCTTGAAAGTGTTCTTGATAGGTATATAATGCCTCTTACTGTGATGGGGGGTCTCGCGATAGGATTGCTTGCGGCAATCACAAATTTAGTGGGGGCACTAGTTTCAGGAACTGCGATTCTTCTTGTTATTATGATTATGTTCCAGTTCTATCAAAACATAGCACAACAGCACGCGATGGATATGCATCCCGCGATGCGTAAATTTGTTAAGTGATTGAATTTAGTTTGCCAGAATTCAGAAAGAAAAAGTTAACTAAGTAAAATCACGTTAAGTGGACTTGAGTTAATAATGGACAATTAATAATATTTATAATTGAGCTGTGTAAGTTAATTTAATTTTTGAAGTTCTTGATTTGAAAAAGTAAATCAGAGGTGGGAAATTATAGATATTCTTGAATTTGTTGGAATTCTTCGGGAGAAAATTCAGACAGAACTCTTGAGCCACCGACTCTCAATTGGAGTCCTCCTTCTTGGGTGATTCTTGCTTCAGTGTCATTTGAAATTGGTCTGAACGTTTTGTAGGAATCGAAGTCTTGAATACTTCTAAGAGATTCTAAAGGTAAAGCGTATTCATGGAAAACCCCATAAGGAGTTATCTGCTTCGGCCCGTGGTGCAAAACTCTCCTACCAAAACCATGATCCTCAATTTCTTTAGCATCCATTGCCTCAACCATTCCATTTCTTAGATAAAGAGATCCTGATAACATATCTTAATTAGATATCCCAAGTTTAAATAAATTATTATTCTCAGTTAAACATTTAAAAACAACTATTCTTTTTGTTTGAAATGAACAACGAAGGAAAAGGAAGTTTTACTGGAATTTTTATTGCGATGATTGCATCTTTAATCATTGCTTCTTTATGGAATAGTGTTTCTTTCATCAGTGGAACTGCACACGCAATTTTAGACCCGAGTTTAGGAGTACTGCTTAATTGGAATTATTTAGGGGGGATGAGTTTTGTTGTTTTAATTATGGCCTTAATTACAACACTTCTTCAAAAATACGGAACAGACCAAGAAACAATGGCTGAGCTGAAAAAAGAACAGAAAGAGTTGAATGAAAAAATGAAAGGGCTCGAAAGAGGTTCTAAAGAATATACTGAGATGGCGATGAAATCTATGCAGATGATGAGCCCTATGATGAAGCTGAGTATGAGGCCTGCAATTTATACTGCGGTGCCTTTCATCCTTTTGTTTAGGTGGTTCTCTGATTTCTTTGCAATTGCAGGAGATATTAAATTTCTCGGGATTTTTAGTTGGTTCTGGTTTTATCTTATTGGTTCAATAGTATTCAGCAGTATTCTAAGAAAGGTGTTCAAAGTAGTATAAAATGGAAAATAATTCAAACAAAGAACAAGAACTTACAATGAGGCTCGCTATGTTTGAGCAACAGATGAGGCAGTTACAACAGCAATTTCAGGCTGTAGAGGAGAGTTTAAATGAACTTGTTTCTTTGGATGCTGGACTTGATGAAATGAAGGGTTCAATAGGAAAAGGGGTTCTTGCACAGGTTGGAAGAGGAATATTTGTTGAGGCAGAGATTAAATCTGAAGATTTAACCGTTAATGTGGGGGATAAGAATTTTGTGAAGAAAAGTATTCCTGAGACTAAAAAGATTTTACAAGAACAAATTGGAAAACTGAACAGTATAAGGGAAGAACTCGAAAGTAAGATGGATGAAGTTCAGGAAGAGGCCAAAAATTTAATTCTTAAAGCACAGGAAGAATAATTATTTTCTTTTCTTACAACTCTTAACAAATTCATTATAGGTTTGTATTCCAAATTCGGAAACAATTCCTTTAATATATTTTTTTGGAACAAATTCAAATGCGGGGTTTTTTATCTTTATGTTTTTAGGCGCTTTGTTCCAGACTTCATTCAATGAACGTTGCTCTACTTTTATTTTTTCAGAAGTAAACTTCCAAGAATCAGAGAGAATGTAAACAGGGATTCCCTCTTCTTTAGCAAGATGGGCAACAAGTTCCGAACCGATTTTGTTTATTATTCCTTCTCTAAGAAGGGCATCTGCGCCGATAAAAACTTTATCAACCCTCTTGAGTCTGGATTCTTTTCCTTTTGATAGTACAGAGTTCATTGCAGAGTCGACGAACATTGTGACTTTAATTCCTGCTTTTTTTAGTTCTCTTGCAGTCTTTCTCCCTTGATAAAGGGGCCTAGTTTCAGTATTATAAACTTCAAATTTTTTCCCTCTTTCTTTTGCGTTGATTAATGCGCTCGTCACCGTCGAAGAACGGCAGTGGGTAAAGATTTGGTCTTTATTTTTGATTAATTTTAGGGCAGATTTGTTTATCAGTTCTTTTGTTTTTTCAAAGTGTGCGAGAATTTTATTTAACGACTCTCCAGATTCAGCTAAGTCTAAAACATATTGCATCATAGGTTCTGTTGGGCGTGATTTCAAGAGTATTCTTTTTGAATTTTTTGATGGGAGAAGGAAATATGCTTTCAAGGCAGACCTAGCTACGTTTCTTGCGCCTTGGATTTTTATAGATTTTATGTCTTTAACAATTTGGTTAAATTTTTTTGAGGGGTTCATTTTTTTATTCATGATATCTAAAAGAAATTTGGATATAAAAATTGTTCTAATTTATTCCTAATTCAAAAATTTAACAAGGTTTAAAAATTACGATTGGATATTGGTTCTATGTTAGAAAGTATGGTTAACCCAAAGAGGATGGAAAAAGGGCCCCTAAAAATGTTTTTTTTAGGACTGGTCTATGCTTCACTTTCGCTCCTTTTGGTAAAATTGTTTTTTTCTTCCGACCCGGTGTTGTCTCAGTATTCAGGGATGATAGTTGTTACTTTCTGCGTAATGTTCTCTTTGCCATTCTTTTATTACATTACAATGAGAGAGGAAGAAGAGGACGAGAGAATAACAGGATTCAAAAGTGTGTGGATAATCCATAAAGATGCGATTTTTTCGTTTATGTGGTTGTTTATAGGATTTATAGTTGCGTTTTCATTTTGGTTCATAATTTTGCAGGACTCAACACTTTTTAATGCACAGATAGAAACGTTTTGTAGGATAAATAGTCCGGGGAAGATTCAGGATTGTGTAAGCCAATATGATTTTGCCACTTCGGTTGGAACTGGTGCTGTGACTGGTTCTGCAACAAATGGGTTAAGATTTCTTTCAATAATTGAGAATAACGTTTATGTTATGATCTTTACTCTGTTGTTATCTTTGATATTTGGTGCGGGAGCTATCTTTGTTCTTGCGTGGAACGCGAGTGTGATTGCTGCTGCTGTTTCTATTTTTACCCAACACACATTAAAGGGGATTCCTCTTGGGATAACGAGATATATGGTTCATGGATTTCCCGAGATTGCAGCATACTTTATTACTGCACTTGCAGGGGGAATTTTTGGAGTTGGAATTTTAAGAAACGGAATCCACGGGAAAAAATTTATTCATATATTTGAAAATGTGATGATTCTTCTTTTCATTGCATTATTAATCCTCGTAATAGCTGCAGGAATCGAAGTTTATATCACTCCGCTTTTGTTTTAATGATAGCTCTGGAAGATATAAAAAATTATAAAGAATTGGTTGTTTGATTTTCTATGGAAGATACATATGTTGTGGGTTTGGTCGCCGCAGGATTGGTTGGAATCGGACTTCTAAGAGAATATGTTAAGAGTCGCCAGATACAAGAAGATGAGGATTACTCTCGGAGTAGATGGAATGGAGGGGGACACTCTCCAAGAGATGGAAACACCGGAGAGTTAGAAAGAGAAGTGGAAGTTAAAATTCTAGACTCGGATGGAAGCTAATTCTATAAGATTTAAAAATGATTAATGTCATGGTAAGTTTATGACTTATATCTGGATTGGTTCTCTTCTAATTAGTTTTATACTTACTGTTTTAACACTTCCCTTTTGGATAAAGAAGGCAAGGGGCATAGGACTTGTGTGGGAGGATATGAATAAATTCGAAAGGCCAGCAAATATTGCGGGCTCTGGAGGAATTGTGGTTGTAGTTTCTTTTGTTATTGGGGTTTTTTATTATATCGCTATGAGAACCTTTGTGTTAAAAGATGTTGATGGGATAAGCATAAAGATATTTTCTCTTCTTAGTATGATTTTGATTATAACAATTATTGGGATTATTGATGATTTGTTTGGGTGGAGAAGTAGAGGGCTTTCTATGAAAACAAGAATATTCCTTGCAATCGTGGCTTCAATTCCTTTAGTTGTGATTAATGCAGGAGTTTCTAAAATGACTCTTCCAATATTTGGTGTTGTTGATTTTGGTATCTTATATCCTCTCTTGTTTATACCCTTGGGGGTGGTTGGGGCGACGACGACATATAATTTTTTAGCCGGGTTTAATGGACTTGAGGCAGGACAAGGAATTTTAATTCTTGGATTTTTATCTTTTGTCGCTTACGAGACAGGTAATTCTTGGCTTGCGGTTGTCGGTTTAACAATGGTTGCAGCTCTTTTGGGTTTTTGGTTTTATAATAAGAACCCTGCGATTGTTTTCCCTGGAGATTCCTTGACATGGGGTGTTGGAGCTCTAATTGCAGGGATGGCAATTCTTGGCGATTTCCAGAAAGTTGCAATATTTATTTTTATTCCCTACATACTTGAGACAGTCCTTAAACTTAGGGGCAAACTAAAGAAACAATCGTTTGGTAAACCAAATAGTAACGGAACACTTGAGATGCCTTATGAAAAAATCTACGGTTTGGAACATCTCGCAATTTATATTTTGAAGAAAGTGAAACCGAGTGAGAAAGTTTATGAGGATGAGGTGGTTTGGCTAATTCATGCCTTCCAAATTGGATTAATTGTAATAGCATACTTCTTTATCCTATAGTTTTGATTGGAGTTAAGTTTTAAAACCGATTTTCCTTGTTTTTAACATGAGCGACGAACATATTGAATTGAATTTTGGGGGATTAAAAAAAATTTTTGGAAAGAATAAGTGGAGTTCTTTTTTTTCTGTCCTGACAGTTTTTTTTCTTTTAATTTCGTTAATTGTTCAACTCGACATTGCTTCTAGCACCCTTCGGGGATTTGGATTGTTTAATCTCTTTTTTCTTTTTCCTGCGAGCATTTGGTTTTTCCTAACAGTTATGTTGGGGCTTTCAACCTTTGCAGCCTATTATGAAAAGTATAACTTAATGTTTATCCCAATCCTTGTTTGGTTACTCTTTGCTTCTGGTTTCACGAGAACCCAAAATTTTTCGGGGTTAAAGGATGTATCAACAGGGGACTGGACTCTTGCTCCAGATTTGGACCCTTTCTTATACTTAAGGCATGCAAAGGAAATTGCATCCGGAGGAATTGAGAACCCCGATCTTTTTAGGTCTGCACCTCTGGGAACCGAAAATTATGCTTCAAAAAATATGATGCCCTGGGCAATTTTCTTTGTTTACAAGATTATGTCCTCTGTCTCGGATAGCTCGATTACTTACGCGGCAATTGTATCTCCGGTCATATTTTCTTTATTGGCCTCTGTTTTCTTTTTCTTTTTTGTCCGAACCCTTTTCACATTTAAATTTTCAAGTAAAAAATCAACCCTCGCGGCAGTAATCGCGACTACGTTTTATGTCTTCAATGCTTCTATGTTACACAGAACCACTGGAGGAGTTCCTGAAATCGAAAGTCTGGGGATGGTTTGGTTCTGGCTTGCATTTTTATTTTTCATATGGGCATGGAAACAAGAAAATGTTAGGAAAAGAATAATCTACGGGGCGTGTTCTGGATTTTTTACGGGGCTTATGTCTTTTACTTGGGGAGGTTATAGATACATTTTCCTCATCTTCGGTTTAGCGGCATTTATTTCATTCTTGTTCCAGGCAGAAAGAAGAAGGAATGTGATAATATTTTCCTCATGGGCTATTGTTGCTCTCTTGATTGAAATAATAAAAAACAAAAATGTATTTCAAACTGTAACCCGGCTCAATGAGGTTGGGTTTGTGACATTTATTTTGGTTATAGTCTTGGTAGATATTCTTGTTAATAAAGAGAGTATTCGAAAGGTTCTCAGATTAGGAAGGCTTCGGCTTCCAAGAAGCATGAGGTCGATAATTGCCGCTCTTATTTTGGCTCTTATCTTTTTGTTGATTGTTAATCCCTCTTTTATCAAAACCGCTTTTTTAGAGATAATTGAAAGATTGCTTTATCCTTTTGGAAGGAGTAGAGTTGGGTTGACTGTTGCGGAAAACAGAGCTCCGTATTTCCGGGAAGTTTTCAGAGAATTTGGATATCTCTTTTGGGCGTTCTTTGTTGGAACTGTAATGTTATTTTATGAGGCTATAAAAGACTTTAGTAAAAAATTGAGGCTAAGGCTTAGTTTTTTATTTATACTTTTTGTTACTACGTTTATCTTTAGTAGAATCTCTCCAACAAGCGTTCTTAATGGGGAGAATTTTATATCTAAAATATTGTATCTTGGGGGATTGTTATTGTTTGGAGCTTATCTTTTATATATTCAGATTAAATCTCATCGAGATAAAGATGGGAAGACAATCTCTGATTTTAGGAATATCAAATTTTCATATATTCTCATTTTATCATTTTCCTTCTGGGTAATTGTGTCAATGAGGGGGGCAGTTAGATTATTTTTTATAATTGCTCCTTTGGTAATGATACTTACTTCCTATTTTATTATCCGAATTTCTGAATACACTTTACGGTCTAAAGATTCTGCATCAAAATTCTTCCTTTGGATTGTTTTAATTATTTCCCTCCTCCTTATTTCAAGTACCTTTGTAGCGCATACGTCTTCTACAGTACAAGCAGCTAAGGCTTCTGTGCCTTCTGCTTATGAACAACAATGGCAAAAAGCTATGTCATGGGTAAGAGGGAATACTATGGAAGGGTCCATATTTGCACATTGGTGGGATTATGGTTACTGGGTTCAAACCATTGGAGAAAGACCGACATTAACAGATGGAGGGCACCCTAGTTTTTGGTTTACATATGCTAGTGCAAGGTATTTGTTAACAACATCAGATCCTTATTCCGCAATGAGCATGGCAAAGAGCTTGAACATATCTTATCTTCTTATAGACTCTAGTGATTTGGGCAAGTATGGGGCATTTAGCAAGATTGGAAGTAACGAGGAATGGGATAGATTCAGTGTAATCCAACCAATGGTCCTAGATCCAAAACAGACACAGGAAAGAACAAATTCAACACTAAGAATTTACCAGGGGACATCAGGAGTTGATGAAGATTTAACCTATATGAATAACGGGGAAGAAATTTTTATCCCGGGACCAACGTTTGATGAAACAGGTAGCCAAAGTTATAAGAGTTTTGTTATTGGGGCCGCCATAGACTCTTTCGTAAATGGAGGTGAGATTTCATTTAGTCAACCCGAGATAGTAATTGCTTATGGAAGCAAGCAATACAGAGTCCCTATAAGGAAAATTTATTACAATAAAAAACTTCTTGATTTTGGGAAAGGAGTTGATGCAACAATAATGATTATTCCGGGGATGTTCCAGAATAGTCAAGGAGGTTTCCAGGTTGAAAATCTCGGCTCTGTGATTTATCTATCTCCACGAACTCAGGATACATTATTTGCGCAACTTTACTTAATGGATGATCCAAACGAACAGTATCCTGGATTCTCGCTTGTCCATACAGAGGATGATATTGTTGTGGAGAGTCTTAAGGGCCAGGGAATAAACCAAGGAGAATTTGTATATTATCAAGGGTTTAGGGGACCAATAAAGATTTGGGATTCTAGATTTGTTCCTAGCTATATCCAGAATAGAGAAGAGTTCTTAGATAGAGAAAAATATAGCAACATTGGGAATGGAGAGGTTCCTTTTGCCCCTCTTGACGACGTAAAATTCAAAGTCTAGTCTTCAATTACATAATCTTTAAAATAGACAATTTTCTAGCAAATATATGAAAATTGCGTTTGTTAATGATACTTTCCTCGAAGGGAGGGGGGCAGATACGGTTGTTTATGAAATTGCGAAAAGACTTGGGAAGAGGCATGAAGTTTTTGTAATTTCTCCACATTCAAATTTTCCTGAAGAAAATTTTAAGATTATAACCATTAAAGGCAGAAAACTTTTGACAGGGAACACCTTCAAAGATTCTTTTTCGTATGTTCCAAATATCTCGGAATTTAAGAGAGAAACTTCAAGGCTTCATAAGATATATAATTTTGATATTGTGAATGTTCATCATTCTTCGCTTAATCCCGCCTTTAGAGATAATAAAAAACTGCCAGTGGTTGTTACCTGGTACGGGAGTCCTTTTTCAAAGAATAAGATAAGAACTTGGTTCAACAACTTTATTCTAAAAAGTGCTAGAAGGAATAGGGTCTCAATAACAATCTCCAAATACTTAAAGAATAAATTATCTTCTTCCGTTCCGGAAAAGAATATCAGGGTTGCTTATTGTGGAGTTAGCGAGGAGTTCGAGCCGACAAATAAGGACAAGGGTTATATGCTATATGTTGGGAGAATGGAGGAACATAAGAGGGTTCATGAGATGATAAAACTGAGTAAAGAATTAGATTATCCACTTTATTTGGCCGGCTCGGGACCCCTTACATTGGGGCTCAAAAATTATGTGGAGAAAATTGGTGCGGATAAGGTTCATTTTACTGGCAGAATTTCAAGAGAGGATTTAATCAAGTTGTACCAAGAATGTTCGTTCTTTGTTTCGGGTTCAAAATGGGAGGGATTTGGATTAATCTTTTTGGAAGCGGCTGCTTGTTCAAAGCCATCAATTGGATATTCTAAAGGTTCAATTCCGGAAGTTATATCTGGAGGAGAATCGGGATTTATTGTAAATGATTATTTAGAGTTTAAGAAAAAAGCAGAAATTTTAATAAATGATAAAAAACTTAGGAAAACTATGGGAAAGAATGCGCTTAAGTTTAGTAAGAAGTTTAGTTGGGATGAATGTACAAATGAATATGAAAGGGTTTTTCAGGAGATAAAAAATGCCTAAGAAAAAAGCTGTAAAAAATAAGAGTGTAAAAGCTGTAAGGAAGAGTCCTCCAAAAAAGCCACTAGTTTCTATTAATGTTCCAACATATAATTCTGAGAAGACACTTGCTTTGACTCTTGAGGCTGCAAAGAGACAGACTTATGATAATGTTGAGATTCTTCTTATTGATAGTTATAGTAGTGATAGAACCCTAGAAATCGCAAAGAAGTTTGGATGTAAAATTGTTATGTGTAAAGGGGGTTTGCTTGAGGCAAGAGTGCGGGGTGCAGAAGAGAGTAAGGGAGATTTTGTGCTCTTCCTTGATTCTGATCAAATACTCCATCAAGAAACTATTGCTAAGTGTGTTGAAGCAATAAAGGAACATGATTGTTTGTGGCTTTATGAAAGGGCATATAATAGGCATAAATGGATTCCTTCACTTTATGATGCAGATAGATTGTTGGTTCAGAAACACCTCGAAGAAGATGTTGTTCTTCCAAGGTTTTTCAAGAAAGACTTGTTGCTAAAAGCGATGAAGAATATCCCTCCTGAGATTTATGATGTTTGTAAGGCGCATGACCATTTAATTTTGAGGAATGAATTCTTTAGGGTCTCGAAAAATATGGGAAGAGTGGGGGATTTGTCAATGCCTGCGGTTGAACATATAGAACCTTCAAACCTTCCTAATTTGATAAAAAAACAATACAGGTGGGGAAGAACAACTAGGGATTTTTATGAAAAAGGATTTTACAAAGGTACAATCAAGAGTAGAAATTCATTTAGAAAAATTCATCCGAATGATTTAAGATGGAGTTTGAAAAGTCTTATTCTGCGAGTTCTAAGAGGGATTCCATATAAATTTGGGTATTGGTTTGGTTAAAATGGACTCTGGGAGTCAACCAAGGATTGCAATAGTTATTTTAACGTATAGCCAGGGAGATCTCTTGGAAGATTGTTTGAAATCTTTAAAGAAATTCACTAACTACAAAAATTATAGAATATTTGTTGTTGATAATCAAAGTGAGAGTAAAATTGGAGAAAGAATAAAGAAAAATTTCAAGGAAGTAAGGGTCATTATTAATGATAAAAATTATGGATTCAGTAAAGGGAATAACATTGGGATTAATATTGCAAAAAAAGAATATAACCCCGATTATTTCTTAATCCTAAACGATGATACTGAATTTTTTCAGAAGGGCTGGCTTCAAAAAACACTTAAGGTATTTGAAAAAGACAGAAAAACGGGTTTGGTGGGGTGTAAACTTGTTTATCCAGATAAACGGCTTCAAAATGCAGGAGGATTTTTAAAAGGAAGTAATATCACTCGAATTCAAAAAATTGGAAAAAGAGAAACTCTTGAAGTAGACCATGTTATGGGAGCTTTTATGCTTGTCAAGAGAGAAGTGATGGATAAGCTGAATGGTTTTGATGAAGATTACAGTCCTTATCTCTTGGAAGATACAGACTATTGTCTCCGTGCAAAAAAATTAGGTTTTAAGATTAAAAGTTTTGGGGGCGTGGAAGTTATTCATAAGGCACATCAGTCTCTAAAAAAATCAAAAGATCCAAAATTATTCTTCAGGTTTAAGAATGATTTAATTTTCTCTTGGAGACATTTGAATTTTTGGAATTTTTTGTTTAGGTCTTTTGTTTATTTGCCTGCAGTTGCATTATTTCAGAAAAAAGATGAAGACAGAATAGAATGGAAAAATCTCTATTTAAGAAAAGATTTTATATTCAGTATTTTTTATCTTGTGAAGGCATATCTATTTATTTTGGGCGGAAGAAATAATGAAAAATTTAGATGAGTGTGATATTTGTGGAGAGTCAGATTTTGAGGATCTTTATAGCATGTCAGACAAAACTCGGGAATTAAAGACAGAATTTAGGTTAGTTAAGTGCAAGAAATGTGGAGTTTTTTTTCTAAATCCTCAACCTTCGCAAAAAGAACTCGAGGCACATTATGAGGGCAGGTATTATTCTTTGAATGGGATCAGCCTTAAATCTTCAAAAAAAGTGAGTTTTAGAATTTTTCTTTATAACTTGTATTTTAATAATAAAAATAAAAATTTTTTAGGAAAGCTTTTTTTCCTCCCTTTTGTAAATTACCTTCGTGGAACAGAGATTTCTCGTGGAAAGAAGTTACTTGATATTGGTTCTGGTTCGGGCCAGTTCATTTATGAGATGAATCAATTGGGGATGGAAGTTACTGGTGTTGAACCTGGAAACTTTGATGAAGAAAGTTCAAAAAAAAATGGATTGAGTATCTATAATTCAGATCTTATCTCTGCAAGTTTTCCAAAAGATTATTTTGACACCATAACCCTTAATCAGGTTCTTGAGCATGTGTCAAATCCAAGTAAAACTTTAGATGAAATTTACAGAATTTTAAGGAGGAGAGGAACTTTTATTCTAGGGGTTCCAAACAACAACTCTCTTGCATACAAATTATTTAAGGAAAATTGGTATCAGTTAGATGTTCCTCGGCATTTGTTTCACTTTTCAAACAAAAACTTAATAAAATTTTTACAGATGAAAGGATTTAGGATTAAAAAAGTGAGATATAATTCTCGACCGAGTCAATTCACCAAATCTTTTAGATATTTTCTTGGAGGGAAAGGTCAGAAAAGATGGGAATCTGTTTTGGAGTTCTTTCTCTTGCCTTTCACATATATGTTAAATATTTTAAAGAAGGGAGACTCTATAGAGGTATGGTGCACAAAATGAAAAAAATAGGTATTATTTCATCAGATCCCGAATTTCTTGGAGGAGTGAGTCTCTACACTTGGAATGTCGTTAATCTACTAAAGAAAAATAAATGTTGGAAAATCTTTTGGATTTATAGAGGGAACAAAGACCGGGTTTTTAAAAAAGAAGGGATAAATCTTGTAGAATTTAAAGGGCGAGGAAAATATCCGGTTAATGAAATAATTTTAAATAGGAGAGTTAGAGAATTCCTAGAAAAAAATGATTTTGATGTGATTAATAGTCATGCTACAGGAGGGTATTGGATGAAGCACTATCTTAAGAAGGGGGGGCAAAAAATCATCCATACTTACCACGGATCGACATATCATTTCTTTAAAAATCATTTTAGAAGACCGGACCCTAGAAAGAAAATTGCTTCTTGTTTAATGGCTTTTTTTGGCTTCCTGATGGAGAGAGCTCCTTGGAAAAAGGCAGATAAGCTAATTTGTGTTTCTGAGCATTTAAAAAAAGATTTTACAAAACTTTATGGAAATAGAGAAAATGTTAGTGTTATTCGGACAGGGGTTGATTTTGAGAGATTTAACAAAAGGGATAAGAAGATGACCAGAAAGAGACTAAGACTCAATAAAGATAGGATTTATGGGCTCTATGTGGGGAGAGGGGGATTTTGGACAAAGGGGTTAGATAAAGTTATAGATCTGTCCAGAGAACTATATAGGCAGGATGATAATTTTAGACTTCTTGTTATTGGGGGAGATTATAATAAAGTTAAACACTTGATTAATGAAAAATTCATTGAAGTTCTCCCGATTATTAATCGAGAGAAGATAAAGGATTACTATAGTTCATCAAATCTTTTTTTTAGTATGTCGAGATGTGAGGGTGGGGCTCCTACAATGGTAACCTCAGAGGCGATGGCTTCTGGCTGTCTTGTTGTTACAGATAAGGAGGCCAATCAAGAGATCTTTGAAGATGAAAAAAATGGATTGATTATAAAAAAAGATTATGAAGAGGAAGCCAAGAGGATTTTAAGAATTTTAAAAAATAAGAAAAAACTAAATAAAATGGCAAGGAACTCGCTGGATACAATAAAAGATTTGTCTTTGGAGAAGTGGGCAAAAAAGTATCTAAAGGTGCTTAATGGAAAATAAAAAAATTGCATTCATAGGAATTGATGGTTCGGGCAAGAGTGCTTTGATAAAAGAGTTGGAAAAATTGATAGAAAAAGATTATGGAGAATGCCATGTAGTTTATATGGGTCTCGGAAAAGATATGAAAATACCTTTCTTAAAGAAATTGATGAAAGTCTATTCAAAGAAGAAGTATGGTTCTGAAAGCGAAGAGTCATATCATAAGTCTCGAGATAATTTGAGAGATAGAAGCCCTCTTTGGCTTTTTGTCCAATATTCTGAATTTTGGGCAAGATATCTAGGAGCAAGAAAATTGCAGAAAGACAAGATAATTCTTTTTGATAGATTCTTTTATGATGGGCTTATTCTTGGGAGCAATCTTAGTTTTAGTATTTTTCGTCATTTCACACCTGTCCCAAACAAATGTTTCTTGATTAAGGCACCTCCAAAAATTATTAGAGAAAGAAAGGATGAAGCAAGCGAAGAAGACATTATCAAGTATTACAAGAAATCAAAAAGAGTTTTAAAATTTTTTCCGATAGTTGAGATAGATAATACAAAAAATCTTAAAGTTGTTGCAAGAGAAATATATGATATGGTGTTTGAAGGAGAAATCAAATCATTGAGGGGGCTGAAGAAGCAAAGAACTTTATTCAGGTTTCTCGATGCAAGAGGAGTTAAGTATGTAGCAACGAGGGGATTTAGCAGAGAGGATATTTTAAAAAATAAGGATTTAGATATTCTCTTATCAAAAACAGATTATAGTTTATTGATTAAAAATAAAATCCCAAATATTAATCGGGAAATCCATTTTTATCCTGGAGAAGAGAAGCATTTTGGAATTAAAATTCTCGGGGAAGATGCAATTCCAAGAGGTAAGCTCGATTCAGAACTAGGATTTTTTGTTCTATCTCTTCAGGATAGATTGCGTATGAAATTCTTTAGAAGTTTCTTAAAGATAGGGAGATTTATAAAAAAATGTTTAGGATTCTATAATAAAAATGAAAAAGATTGATGTTCTTTTAAGAAACCTGAGAATACTGGGGCGGAGATATATATTTTTTGATACATTCTACCAGATAGCAAGATTTTTTCATAAAAAAGATGAGATATCAAAGAAGAAAACAATCGCTGTGAAGCAAGTTAATGATTACCAGATGTTTATTGATGTAAATGGGAAAGGAATCCATAGGGATTTGATGCTCCATGGAACTAGGGAAAAAGTTTCATTGAACATTGTTCAGTCTCTTTTGAAAAAAGGAGATGTTGTTCTTGATGCGAGCGCGAATATTGGATATTATGTCATACCCGAATCTATCGCGGTTGGGAAGGAAGGAATTGTTTATGCTGTGGAACCAATCAAAGAAAATTTTGAGTTACTTAACGATAATATCAAAATGAACCAATTGAAAAATGTGAAGAGTTATAATCTTGCATTTAATGATAAAGTAGGAAAGATTAATATAAATTTAAGTTCTGAGGGAAATCTGAATACTCCTGCTAAAACTCCAAATTCTGAAGGGAGGGTTTTGGTCAAGGCTACCACTCTTGACTCTTTTATTAGAGGAAAAAGAAAACCAACTTTTATGAGAATGGATATTGAGGGTTTTGAGGATTTTGTGTTTAAGGGGGGAGATAAAACTCTTGATTCGCTCAAAACAATTTTTGTAGAATTGCACTTTCCTTTATTAGGAAAAGAGCGAGTGGCTAAGTTGCTACAGAAATTGAAGAATAAAGGATTTGAAATACATAAAGCGGTTTTAGAATGGGAGAGATGGGAAGATGAAAGTTCCTTATCGGGAAGAATTGTCAACTATTTACATAAGAAAAGATCTAAACCGGTTGTTTTTGACAATATGACGATTGAAAGTTTGTTAAAAAATAAAAATTTTATGGAAGGGCATCATTCACTTGAAGTTTTTTTTGTTAAGAAATTTTAGACGAAGATTCTGAAAAAGTTTATTAAACTTCGTGGAAGGAAGCTGAGTACTTTTAGAACTAAGAGGTTCCTCTCTGTTCCATATCTTCTAAAATAGTTATTTATCTCTTTACGAACCTGGCTGAACTTACCCTCTTGGAATTCTGCCAAAATCTTTGAGTGTAGTTTGATTCTTTCAAAGTCCGCATTTTCTTTAAGCTCGCTTGTAGAGTCCAAATAAAACTGGTCATAACTATCTTCCCCATAAGTTTTTCTCTGATGATACATCTCTTGTATTTTTTTTGTAAAATACTTTTGTTTGGATCTTTTTCTAAAGCTTATTGATCCCGGATTCATCCTATATTTTACTAAGAAATAGGGTAAATTGGTTATATTCTTGCCTTCTGTCAAAAGTCTTAGGAAGAGATCGTATTCGTCAGCCCCGTCAAACTTATCTCTATAGAAAAGATTTCCTTTATTCCTAAACATCGTTGAGGAGTTTATTATCGGGTTTGATTTCAAAAGTTTCTTTTTAACTTTTTTAGAATTATCTAATTTTTTAAAAACACCCATTTTATCACCTTTTTCATCAATTAAAATTGCAGAACTTCCTATAAGGAAGATGGAGGGGTGATTCTCAAGATAATTTTTTTGGATTTCCAGTCTTTGAGGGAGGGAGATATCGTCCGCATCAAAAGTTGCAATATACTCTCCTCTTGCTATCTTGAGCCCCTTGTTACGAGTAAGAGCTACTCCTAAATTCCTTTTGTTTTGAAGAAATTTAATTCTTCTATCTTTTCTCTGAAATTTCTTTATTATACTTTTAGAATTGTCTCTTGAGGCATCATCGATAATTATAAATTCAAAATCGGAGAAAGTTTGGTTTAATATGGAGCTGATGCTTTCATCTAGGTATTTTTCTGCATTATAGGCAGGCATTACTACTGATATTTTTGGAGTTTTTGGGGACATAGGATTTACCCAAATATCTCTTTTAGCCTATTTAAAATTCTCGCATCCTCAAAATATTCTGAGGGATTGTTGTTATGAAACCATGGCTGATTTAAAATTTCCTTGTATAACTCCTCATTTTGATCTATCTCAATTACTCTTTTGATTACTTCTTCAAAATTTTTGAATTCGTGACAATTAACAAAGCTTTTAGTATTAAAATCCCTGTGGATCAAATTATTTCCGAAATAGATTGGAATGCTACCCATAAGCATAGCATGGAAAATTTTTTCATCAGTATATCCTGGAATAGATTTATTTTCAAATGCAATTGTGAACTTGTGCTGTTTCATAAAATCTAATTTTGTCTTGGTTCTTTCCTCATAGGATTTTCCTCTCCATCCCCCAAGTTCAAGAGGAGGCAGATTGTTCATGCATTTCCCTGGAGAATCTATGTGCTTGTATTTTGATAATTTCTTGAAGAAATCATTTCTGTGTTTTACCTCGTTAGAATAAATAAAATTGCAGAATTTGGTTTTTGACTTAGCTGTCTCTTCAACATAATCCTTATTCTTTATTAGTTTATTTTTTATCTGATAGCCATAATAGAGATATTCTGAAAGCCTCATATATCTTGAATTCTTAATTTCATCTTCATAGGCATACCCGAAGGCCCAATCACATTTAGACATATCTGGTTTTTGCCATTCGGTATTAAAGAATATTTTAACTGCAGATTTATCTTTGCCTTGCAATTCGGGTTCTTTTATTGGAAAAAGAGTTGCGTAGAATTTACGTAAAAATATATAGAGGGGAGAAGAAATCTTTCTTATTTTACTTCCAATGCTACCTATATTTTTGGGGGCTTCACCATAAACAGAAAAAAAGACATATTTAGGCTTATCGCTAATTTCGACATTATATTCTTGTCTGAGAATATCTGTAAAAAAGTTATTCTCCGGATCAAAGCCATCCCAGAAATAACGAAAATTTATTTTTATTGTTTTTTTCTTTTTAGAGGTCATAGGAGTATCAAATTTTTTCATTTATTTCATCAATCATTTTTCTCATTTCAGAATCCTTTTTGTCCATTCCTTTTTCTTCGGAAGTAATTCCCCACTCAGAAACTATTGAATCTTCTATGCCTATAAAGGCGTGGGCTTCTTCTGCAGGGATTGTTTTTGATTCTCCTTGGGAAATAATTTCTTCCTTGTTTCCGTGAATGTATTTTATTTTTCCTTTTATCACAACAAAATATTCATCGTTCTCGTGCAAGCAGCCTCCTCTAGCCGCGCCTTTTTTTACTTCAAGAAAAGTGAATTCTTTCCCATTTTCAAGAAGATTCTCAACAAGGTAAATATAGCCACGCTTATCTCCATGAATTTTTTTAAGTTCCATTATAAAATTCCTTAATCTTTTCGCTTATTAAATTTATTTGCTCGGAATTTATTGCAGGGCCATTTGGGAGCCATAGAATATTTTTTGAAAGAAAGGAAGAATTTGGAAGGCTTTCATCCGTTCCTTGATCTTCATAAGGAGGGTTCATATGGAGAGCAGGCCAGCATTCCCTCGAATGAATATCATTCTGCTTCAAAAATTCCGTTAGTTCGTCACGGCGTTCAACTAGGGTGTCAATCCAAAGAGGAATTTCTCCTTCATTGTATTCAAAGAATTTTATTTGAGGAAGTAATTCAAGAGCTTTTTTGTATTGTTCAAATTGTTCAAGAAGCATTTTTTTTCTAACTTCTAATTTTTTAAACTGAGCTACGGCGAGTGCGGCCGCAAGATCGTTAAACTTAAGGTTGTATCCAATTTCTTGATGAACAAATTCTTTATTGTTCAACCTACCGAAGTCTCTAAGTCTTCTAATCATTTCATAATATTTCTCATCGTTTGTTACAATTATTCCCCCCTGACCGCTTGTGATTATTTTATTTGATTGGAGAGAGAAACAGCCCGCTCTACCAAAAGTGCCAAGAAATTTTCCATTATGCATTGAGCCGAGAGCCCCCGCAGCATCTTCAATTATGGAGAGCTCATGTTTATCCGCAACCTCATTAAGTTTCTCCATATCTACTGATCTTCCGAGAATATGGACCGGGATTATTGCAGTTGTTTTATCTGTAATCTTTTCTTCAATTTTAGAAACGTCTAAAGTTCCATCTTCCTTTTTTACATCAACAAGGATGGGTTTTCCGCCCGCCCAATTTACAGATACGGCTGTTGCAAACATTGTCAAATCTGGGACTATAACCTCAAATTCTTCCTTGCCTTTTAACAGAGCATCTGCTTTAATCGCTAAAAACAAGGCAGCGGTTGCATTTGTTGTTAAAAGAACATAATTAACCCCAAGGGAATTTCTTAAAATCTCTTCAAGTTCTTTTGTTTTCGGACCTTCATTCACGTAAGAAATATCTAAAACAGATTTTACTTCTTTAAGTTCATCTTCGTCAAATTTGGGTTCATTCCAGTTTATTCTCATTTTCTCCTCTCTGATATTCAACACTTATCTCCTTGAGTTCTCTTTCTATGTCGTCTCTTGAGAGAATTTTTCCCATTAACCTATCGGATAATTCTTTTTTGATTTTTTCCACAGTTTCTAAAGGGATATTACTTTCTGTTAAAACCATTGAGAAATCCTGGAAAATGGAGTTAAGTTCATTTGTATTTATTCTATAGAAAAGACGTGGTTTTAAATTTTCAGCCAAACTTCTTGCTTTATCTAAGAAAAAGTCTGGATCTCTTCTAGAGTCTCCATTTTGAACCAACCCATTTTCTAAGAGCCTCTCTCCAATATCTGAAGCGAGCATCATAGTAACAAGTTCTTTAAATTTAGTCTTAGGATTCCAGTCCAGTTTTTCTTCAGCTTTTGAACAATCTCCAAGAAGGGCTGGAACTTCTGCAGGTCTCCGGTAAGAGCTACTTGAGATGACATAATCTTTCCAATTTAAACCAACAAGATCAAAGGCAAGTTCAACAAATTCCTGAATAGTGTGCATCTCTCTTGTTGAAATGACGTAGTCGTCGGGTTTCTCCTGTTGGAGTATTTTCCACATCATTTGAACATATTCTTTTGCATAGCCCCAATCTCTCTTTGCATCAAGATTTCCGAGAACTAACTTGTCCTTCTTTCCCACCAAGATATCTGCTATTGCTCCAGTAATTTTTTTTGTAACAAAATTTAATCCTCTTCTTGGAGATTCGTGATTGAATAAGATTCCGGAACAGGCAAAAAGTCCGTAAGCATTTCGGTACAACCTTGTGGTGTGAAATGCGGCCAATTTTGATATCCCGTAGGGACTTTGAGGTAACATCAAAGTTTCCTCGCTTTGGGGGGGGGAGGATATCCCGAACATCTCGCTTGATGAGGCTTGATAATATTTACAATTCAATTTCATATCTCTTATCGCATCTAAAACTCTAAGAGGGCCTAAGGCGTTATAATTTATCGTTGACTCTGGACATTCAAAACTAATGCCAACATGACTTTGGGCTCCAAGGTTATAAACTTCGTCAGGTCGAATTTTTTCTAAGACTGCCCTAATACTAATAGCATCAGATAAATCCGCATAGAGTAAGAAAAAAGGTGATTCTGGAGTTTTTCCGTATTTCTCATCAAAGATATCTAGATGATCAATTCTTTTTGTATTAGGAAAACTTGCTCTTCGAACTATTCCTCGAACCTTGTACCCTTTTGATAAAAGAAACTCGGATAAATATGAACCGTCCTGACCCCCGATTCCGGTGATTAAGGCAGTTTTACCATTCCATTTCCAGTTAGAAACTAGTTCGTTAGTATTTATATCATCTATCATTAGATATTCATAACAGAATCTGTTTTTAAAGATTATGGAGTTAAAATTCTTACTTCTCCGCCTCAACATTCAAACTAACCAGATAACCTGTTTCTTTGTCAAAAGGCTTTTCTTCTGTTGAGACAAAATCTTCATGAGGGAGATAACTTTGGCTGTGGTCATCAATTTTATCGTGTGGCGGTGTGGTTTTCCAATCATACCTTTTTACATTTTTGAAGCCAACACTTTCAAGAATTTCTTTGAGACTGTCAAGATCATAGGTTGTTTTGTGATAGATGATTTTTCCTGTTTCTCCACCCTTCATTCCCATTTCCATTTTTCCGAAGATAGGGCCCAAAAATTTCTGGAGTGGAAATTTTCCTTCTGAGTAAAGTTTTGCCATAGCTCCAAAATCAGGAACCGCAATTCTTAAAATTCCTCCTTTTTTTAAAACACGGAACCATTCTTTTAAAACCTCAAGGCCTTCCTCCCGATCAAAATATTCAAACATGTGAGAGGTGTATATCAGATCAACAGAATCATTTTCATAAGGCAGTTTAGTCACGTCGTGATGCCTTACGTGAGGATAGTTACCTCCATCAATATGAATCCAGTCTTCTCCAAAATTTCTCCAACCGCATCCAAGGTTTAGTTTTATCATAGATTAATGAGAAATTACAAATTTATAAAATCATCTTTTTAGAACTTTACTAAACACGATAAAGTCTTCTTTGGTTATCCCTCTGACTAAAACCATAATCCCAAAATAGATAAGTACCCCAAAAATTACTTCGACTATTCCCAAAAAAATATTCATATCTACAATTCGATGGAACAAGACTAGAAATAAGCTCATGACGATTGTTGCTAATAAAGGTTTTTTTATTCCAAGTCCTTTTAGGGTAAATCCAAACTTTTTCCTTGCGGATGAGATAAGTATTCCGAGAAGTAAAATCCTGCTTAAGGATGTTGCAAAGCCAATTCCTGCGATAGTGTGAAAGGGGTTTTCCCTTAATATTGAGAGGGCAATAAGATTTAGGATTATGTTTGCTAAAAGAGAGATTAAAATTGCATTGCTTACTATTTTTGGATTTTCTTTTGATTGGAAAATTGTAGAATAGAATGCAATGAGGGGGGTTGTAATTATAAGCGGGATCAGAAAATAAAAAGGTAATGTCCCCGCAAGATATTCATTTCCGTAAACTATTTTTATTAGATATTTTGCTATGAATAATGCGCCGATTGTGGCCGGAATAGAAAGAATGAGGATGTATCTCATTGTTTTATGGAATCCTCTTTTGAATCGGTTACCATGTATTTGAGTAAATATTGGAAGGAAAATGCTTGAAAGAGAAAATAGAGTTGCAATAGTAAGGACTAAGCTTATTGAAGCTCTATAATAACCTAGATGTTCTGCATTCACAAATTTTCCTAACATTAACATGTCAATAGAACCAAAAAATGTTAGTGAGAGACTTGTAAGGACCATATATTTCCAATAGTTATTCACTGGTAAAGTCGCGATTCTTTCTGAATTGCCAAATAGAAGAGACTTCTCTTTTTGGGTAATTAATATTAAAGAAGTTGAAAGAGTTACTATACCTGCGAGAAAGAATGAAATAAAGAGACTTGAAACTCGAAAAGCTCCCGTAAAAATAAGGAGGGCTATGACTGAAAAGATTATTTTAGATGTCTGAGAGAAAAGATCTAAGAACATTATAGATTTGAAATCTTTTCTAACAACAAAAAAGATAGAGAAAAATTCTCTGAACGCTTCAGAAATTATGAAAAGGCAGGAAAAAAGAAGAGGATAATAAATCAGCGGATTTTCATAAAAAGAAAAAGATAAAAATTTAGATAATCCTAAAAGAACCAACACTACGACCAGGGCCAAAATTAATTTCTTTTTTAAGAAGAATTTAGAATAACTTCTCGCTTCATTCTCCTTCCCCTTTCCTAGAGCTTCAGAAATATATTTCGTTGCGGTGATACCAAGACCAAGATCAGTAAAGGTAAGAGCTATTGTTGCTATAGATAGGACAAGAGAGTAAATTCCGAAAAGTTCTGGTAGGAGAAGTCTTGCTAGAAGGATTGTAAATACGAGACCTCCAAATTTGAGAACGAATAGAGAAATAAGATTGTAGAGAGATCCTTTTACTACGATTTTCGATAAATCTTGTTTTCCTATCTCTTCCATGTTGATAGAACAAATAAGTTCAATTTCTTTTTAAAGTATATGAATTACAGGTCCAACCCTCTAGAATTTGGAAGAGAATGAGGAAATGAAACAAGCAACAAGATCTCTTTTTAGATAAGAGATTAAAAAATTATTATGTAGATTCCCTGTTAGCTTTATACCACTCAACAGTTTTAGAGATTCCGTCCCCGAGATTGGTTTCGGGCATCCAATTAAAAACTTCTTTCATGCGAGAATTATCCATTACTTTGTAAGGGGCCCCGTCGGGTCTAGAAGAATCATATTCAATTTTGCCATTAAATCCCACAGCATCTCTAATTGTTTCTGCGAGATCTGACATAGAAACCCCTTGACCAATACCTATATTAATCGGCTCGGGAGTGTATGGAATATCGAGGGCATTAATCATTGCTCTCGCCCCCTCTTCTATGTATAACCATTCTCTAACAGGTTTTCCTGTTCCCCATACAGTAACCTTGTCATCTCCAGATTCTTTTGCATCCACAAACTTTTTTACGAGAGCATTAAGTGCATGCGCTCTCGTTTCATCAAAGTGACCAAAGGGACCGTACATATTTGGAAGGACTAAGGAAATTGTTTCAAAACCGTGCTGTTTATTATATGCCCATGCCTGAACGCAGCTTACCCTTTTTGCCATGCCGAATGCAAGAGCAGATTCATGAATTGTTCCGCTCCACAATTCAGTCTCATTTAATTTTCCTTCGGTGTGTAAAGGGTAAGAGGAATTTGATAGAGGATTTATAATTCTTTTGACTTCTTTTTCTTTTGCAACATCGATAACGTGAGTGGTCATAAGAAGGTTATCATAAAAAAGATCTCCGGGATGGGTGTAACTCATGGATATTCCTCCCATTCTTGCCGCGGCATGGAAAACAAAATCAGGATTGTTATCTAATGCCCTCTCGACATCTTCTCTTTTACGAAGGTCATAGTCTGTATGGCTAACTCCCTTTATCTCACAGTTTTCTTCTTGAAGTAATTTCATAAGGTTCGAACCAAGAAATCCCTCACATCCAGTCACTGCAATAATTTTTCCTTCAAGTTCCATAGATTTACCTCAATAATCAGCATTAGCATAAGGATTATGTATATCTATCATATCGTAAGCCTTTATAAGACGCCGAATACCTTCTGGAAGGGACATCTTTACTTCGAAACCTTTATTTCTTATTTTCTGATAAGATACCTCATAATCTCTCTGATCTGGATCTGATCCTTCTGTAGAATGTATTGAAAAATCCACCACCTCTCTAATCTGATCGCATAATTCTCCCTTAGTATAGTTTAGACTTTCATGACCAAGGTTATAGGTGTCATCTTTCAGATTCTGGTAGTTTTCAACAGCAAACTTCAAGGCATGTGCAAAATCTTCCACCTCTATAAATGTTCTTCTAGCATTTTTATCATATAGGAGAAGGAATCCATTCTTTACTGCCTTGAAGGTAAAATCGTTAACAAGAAGGTCAAGTCTCATTCTATTTGAAACTCCAAATGCAGTCGCGGGACGATAAACGACAACATTTCCTTTATCAAGAAGATATTGCTCAGCATGAAGTTTTGTAATCCCGTATGTAGAGAGGGGATTTGTTTCTGTCTCTTCCGTACAAACATCTTCAATACTACCATAAACACTGCCGGTAGAGGGAAAAATGAATCCGGTGTCTCTGCTTCGCGTCTGCTCAAGAAGAATTGTTGCATCGACATTCAATTCTTGTGCTAAAGTTTTGTTTCGTTCGCATGCTGGAGCGCCGACAAGTGCGGCGAGATGAATGATATAATCTATCCCGTTAACTGCTTTTTGGACATCATCCTTATTACGGACGTCCCCCTTCATAAACTCAAATTGATTATGGCTAAAACAATCAATTAAAGAAGGAGATCTATGGACGAGACTATCTATGACACGCACGTTATGTCCTTTATTAAGGAGTAAGGGAACAAGTTTTGCTCCGACAAATCCTGCCCCTCCAGTTACAAGTATATTTTTAGACATTTTGAAGAAAGTGAGAGAGGATTTAAAAAGATTATGAAGATCTAAAGTATATGAACATCTCGATATTCGGTTTTGGGAGAGTGGGGGCTGCACTAGGAGTAGTACTTGCATCGAAAGGGCATAAAATCGTGGGAGTAGATGTTAATGAAGAGTTGATGAATAATGTTAATAAAGGTCAAGCCCCTTTTCCGGAGAGAGATTTAGATTTATTCTTAAGAGACTACGGAAAAAATATTAAAGCGACACTAGATCCCATTGAAGCAATAAAGGGAACTGAAATTTCGTTTATTCTTGTTCCAACCCCCAGTACCGAAATAGGGTCTTTTGATAATAAGTATATCTATGAGGTCTTTGAAAAAACCTTGCCTATATTGGAAGAGAAAAAAGAGCCTCATTTTTTTATTGTTTCTTCGACAGTATCCCCGGGGAGTATGAAAGAGTTCAAAGATTTTCTAGAGAAGAAAGGGTTGGAAGAAGGGAAGAACTTTTATTTATGTTATAATCCCGCATTTATCAGACAAGGATCTGTTATCAAAGACTTTCTATTTCCGGATGTTGTTTTAATTGGAGGGCCAGATGAAATAAGAAACAATCAGATTGAAGAATTTTGGAAGAATATCGTAGAAAATGATACTAAATTTGTTAAAACAAATTTTATCAATGCAGAAATAGCTAAGATAACCTTGAACACCTTTGTGACATTAAAAATAAGTTTTGCAAATCTAATTGGGAACATATGTGAGCAACACCTTGGAGCAGATTCGGAAGTAGTTATGAGTGTGATTAAAAATAGTGAACAAATTGTAGGAAAGAAACTCCTTAGTGCAGGGTTAGGATATGGTGGCCCCTGTCTCCCGAGAGATAATAATGCATTAAGAGCATTTGCAGGATTTCCTGAAGATATTGATTTAAGTAAAGTTATAGATGCTATTAATGATTCTGTAGCAAAGCGTGTTATAAATTCAATTGAAGGAATCTATGAAGAGGGAGATCGTATTGGAATATTGGGATTAACATATAAACCAGGCACATATATAACAACAGAATCCCAAGCACTTCAAATTGCAAATATCCTTTCTGAGAAATTTGGAGAAGTGAGAACTTATGATCCAATGGCTGAAGAAAGAACTTGCAACACAAAAGAAGAAGTCATTGAGAATTCAGAAATTATTTTGATTCTCACTCCCTGGCCTGAATTTTCTGAAATCCCTGTTGAAAGTTTCAGGGGAAAGAAAATCTATGATGCATGGCGATTTTTAGAAGCCAAGCTTGCGGGAAGGAAAGATTATTATGTGATTGGGAAAAGTTGGATTAAACCTTCTTAAAATCACTTGCAGCAACTGTTTGATAAAGGCCCTCTTCAAGAGAGGTCCAATTTTTTTTGTACTTGGAGATTTTGTCCCGACTTCCGCACATCCTCTTTTTCTCAGAAGGTTCGGATATGAAGTCAGATTTACCTAAAAGAGTTCCAATAATATGGTAGATTCTCTCTATGGAGACTTCTTCGCCACAAATATTGTATGTATCTGGAGGTAAAAGAGGGTTGGTGAATGCATCAATTACATCCTCGAGATATACAGGAGAAATAGAATTACCCGCACCAATTATAGAAGTCCTGTCTTGTCTTGCTATTTTTCCTATTACGTCTGGAACAATTTGCCCTTGCTTCTGTCCAGGTCCATATGCATTAAAGATTCTAAAAGTAGTATATGAAAATTCTTGTCTTCTAGAAAAAACCCTAATCAATTCCTCTCCTACCATCTTTGTTAATCCATAAACACTAGGGGGTCCTAGAGGCGTGTCTTCTAAGAGATCTCCATTCCTTTGAGAACTGTAAACATGGGGAGTGCTTGCATAGACTATATGTTGACCCTTTGAAAGTTGACTAACAATATGGCGTGTCCCATCCACATTTGTAGACCAAGCCACATTAGGATTGTCTTCACATTCGCGAGGATTAGTGGTTGCGGCGAGATGATAAATAAGATCATATTCCCCATAACTATCAAAGTCCAAAATGTCTAAGGGAAAGTGTTTGGATCCCTTGCCCCCACGGCTGAGAGTGTACACTTCTTCTTCCTTTTTACGAAGTGCTTGTGAAAGATGCATCCCGATAAAACCGTTCGCTCCAGTTATTAAAGTCTTTTTTGTCATCTTCATTCCTTATTTTTTTTATTATAGAAAGATTCTACAAATTTTCTCTGACAAGAGATCATCGGAGAGGGCAATTTTTTCATATCAAAGAATTTAACAGAAGGAGACTCTTTTATCTTCTCTAGAGGCTTACATAACATAAAAACAGATAGTGGGCGGCCATAGGGGTGTTCGTCTTTTTCCCATTTGTATACTCCAAGAGTTTTTACAGGTTTAACAGATAGATTAATTTCCCTTTCAGAGATCCTCCTGCAGGAGAGGTTTATGTCTTCGTCCCAAAAGGTATATCCTCCTGGAAGATGCCATTTTCCAAGAGATGCCCCCGGAGCTTTGGTTAGGAGAATTTTATCATCTCTTAGAATTATCATCTCAATAGCCCACATTGAAAATGTTGCGTGAATTTCCTTAAAGATTTCTTCTGGGATCCAGAATTTATTCCTTTGTATATCTCGAAGAATTTTCATAAAACCTCCAGATTCTGACTTATTCATCCTTGATTCCCGATACATCATCCCTGCCAATAACCTTTAATTCGGGGAGAGGTGCTATAAATTTTCCCCCTCTCTGAAGGAATTCATATTCTCTTTTTACAAAGGTATCAATGAAATGCCAGGGAAGCGCAAGGAAATAGTCTGCATCTGCCCTTGCATCTTCCTCAGGAATTATTGGTATATGAGAACCCACAATTAGTCTGCCATATTTAGCAGGATTTCTTTCGGCTGCGGCAGTTATAAGTCTCTTATCCAGTCCATAGTACTGCAGTAGAGTGTTCCCTTTTGTTGACGCTCCATAAACATATACCTTCTTTCCTCTTGCAACTTCTCCTGCTATAAAGTTATAAGTTCTTTCTTTCAAATGTTCAACTCTTGTTGCGAATTCTTCGTAAACTCTTTTATCATTAAGTCCTAACTCCATTTCTTCCGCCAATTTACGTTCCAACCGAGAATCCGCATCATTAAAACCCTCTACCGATGCTCCCTTTTTTCTTATATATGCCCTTAGACTTCCTCCGTTAACATTGTTTGTTTCAAAGTCAAAGACTTCAAGATTGTTCCTATTCATTAAATGTTGCAAAGTATTGAGAGTGTAATATCCCAGATGCTCTGCACTTGTTTCATCGAAGGCGTTCGTTTTAAGTTTATCTGGTAAATATGCCATCTGGAGGGTCCAAACCCCTTCATCATCTAAACATCTATCGATGTCTCGAACAAAAGAGTTCGGATCATCAAGATCGTAGAACATTGCAATACTAGTTATAAGTTTGGCTTTTTTTCTTTCAGATTGTTGATTGAATGCTAGGGCATTGAAATAGTCATTCATTACAATTGCTCCCGTTGCACTTGCCTCGCCAATAAGATTACGGGCAGGTTCAAATCCGACAAATCTGATATTGGGGGTATTAAAAAGATTGAACATAGTGCCATCATTGCATCCAATATCGAGAACTAAATCTCCGGGAGACAATCTTGCTAATTCTTCAGATCTTGTTGCAACATCACGTAGAGATTCAACCATATTTTCATTTATTCCTGATTTATACCAATACTGGCGATACATTAAATCAGGATTAACTGTGTGTCTTAATTGAAGGAGGCCACACCCCCCTTCAGCAAGATTACAAAGAGACAAATCCAGAGGAGATTTTAAAGAGGGATCATCCTCTGAGTTTAAGAAATCTATAACATATTGTTCTCCAAGAGATAGGATATCCTCTAGATCCTCATTGCCACAAACACGGCATCTGTCAATTTCTCTAAAGGGCGGACTCATGCTCATAGTTTTAAATCAAGCTTTAAATAGTTTATTATTCTCCAGTTTAGGAGATTATAGACATAACTATTTTAAAGAAAGAGATTAGATTTTTGAAATCCGATTATGATAGGAGAATAAGAAAATGATTAGCCAGATAAAAACAATTTTAAAATCAGCCGGCCAGGGGGAATCTCTAAGAGACAGGGTAGAAGGTCTAATATACTATCTGAGAAAGCCTTTTGGGGCTAAAAAGTTTTTGACAAAAGTTTATGGAAGGAACAGGTTCGGGAGATTCTATGCCTCAAAGGTTTACCATTATTTTTCCGGATTTCTGGATCTTGGAGAAGACATAATCGCCAATGAAATTGATTTGGAAGAGGGAACCTTTATTGATGTCGGAAGTTATGTCGGAAGATATGCTCTTATTGCATCAAGAAGATTAAAAAACAGAGGGATGGTTGTCGGTTTTGAGCCGTCCCCAGAGAATTTTAAAATTCTCAAAAAGAATATAGAACTTAACACAGCCAATAATGTAGAGGTCTATAATAAGGCTGTATCGGACAAAAAAGGCAAAAAGAAGTTTTATATCCTGGAAGAAGGGTCTCAGGGACATTCTCTAATTAAGTTAAGTCGTCATAAAGGAAGATCAATCTATGTCGATTGTATTTCCCTTGATGATTTGAAACTTGAGGACGTGAGGTTAATAAAGATAGATGTTGAGCGAGGAGAATTTAACGTATTGGAAGGTGCTCGTAATCTTATCTCAAAGTGCTATCCAAAGATTATTTTTGAATGTTCAGATTCTTCAGCTTTTAGGGAAATAAAACTCTTCTTAGATAATTATGGATATCACATAAGGAAAATTGATGAAATAAACTGGTTGGCGGAATAATCTTAGAAGAGGAATAGTGTAAGAAATATCAAGAGGTTCTGCCTTAGAATTTGAGTTTTAACCATGCGTGGATTGGACCAAGAGAGTTTTGTAATTTAGAGGTGAGGCTAGGCGAGATGTTTTTAGCAAAGGACTTAATTATAGAAAGAAATTTGTTCTTTAACAAGGAAATTCTTGCAAATAACATGCTTGAATGCATTTTAAGCTGATGAGAATTTCTTCTTTTCTTTCCTGTTAAGATTCTAAGATCAATTATCCATCGTGAAAAATTTGAACATTGATCATAGTGAAAAGGGGCGGCGAAGAAATAGTCTGATTTGATGCAGATTATTTGCTCGATAATACTCTCTTCTTCTCGATTTTCCAATTTCCCTGAAGGAGGATATTGGACCAGGGGCAATCTGCTTCTAAGATACTCTAAATGCCACTTTGTTCCGGAATTAGTCGCTAAGAATACCTTTTCCAGTTGATATTTTTTCATAATCTTGAGGATTGGATGAATCAAAAAACTATCAAGCCTCTTTTTCATTTCAGTTCTTTCATGCACAACTTGTTCAGCTAGCTCAGAAACTTCTGGATGAGCACGATCCCCTCTTCGCCAATGAACTGCGACATAACTTTTTAATCCGTTTTTTCTAATAAAATTATCTGCTTTGTGAATTAATCTTTTATTATATTGGAGATGTCTCGTAATTTCCCAATAGTCTTTCCTAAACTCTCTTGGCCAGGTAGGAAATGATTTGATCAGATACTTCCCAGGTTCATAACCCGTGATTGCAACAAACGGTTCATCAAGATTTACGATGTCTTCAAATTTCTTGGTATTTAATATTTTTTTACAATGGAACTCTTGAGCATAACTCTTAATTTTTCTTGAGTGAGGCTTCCCAAGGCAACAAAGGGTGGAGATATTGCCTCTTGAAATTTTTATAAACTCGCTGAATTTGATAACATTTATATATTTCCTTAAAATTTCTATATTGAATATTTCTTCCATTGGGATAAAAATTTCTCCCAGCACAAACTTATGGTGATCTGTTTCACCGCTTTCTGCAATAGTATTATTTCTCGGTTGAGAAAGAATTGGAGGGAGTACAAGTATTCTGTCCATCTTCTTGCAGAGGAGTATAATTTCAATAAGAGTAAATCTTTGAGTATTGAGCATTGGAGGAAATTTCTCTTCAGGTTGCATTAATAAGAGATATTTACCTTTACTATTTTTCATAAACTATATCAGAATTATCTGTTTTCTGTAGAATAATCCAGCTCCCCCCTCAGATTTTTATATTTTTTGTTGATGTAAGTTTTGTTTCCTCCTCTGTCGGTTTCGGGGATAATCTCAAATCCCTCTGTCCCCATAAAATAGTCTAGTTCTTCCTCCGTATGAGTGTGTTCATAACCTCTTGCAGTGCATTCTACCGAAATAAATACTATCCTCTGAAGATAATCTCCTGCACTTTTAAGGACCCTAAGATCGTTGCCCTGAGTATCAATCTTTAAATGCTCTATGTACCTAAATCTTTTCCAAGGAATTAGTGAGAGAAAGTCGGAAAGGCGAATGCATGGTACAAAAATTCTGTCTTTTATCTTAAATTCAGAGGGCTTATGTAAGCTAGAATTTCCTCCATCACCTTTAGTGAGATAGAATGGCTTTAGCTGAAGGGAACAATCGTCTATAGCTACGTTAAAAAGGAAGAACCTATTATCAACATGTTTCAAATTGAGATATCTATATGAATTTCCATATTTTTTATTATCTCCGCTTAGAAGTTCTCTAACACTTTTAGGATTTGGCTCGAATCCAAAAACAACCCTGTCGGAGAGGTTATTTAGCCAAAGTTCAGAATTTGGTGCATTCATTGCGGTGCCCACATCTATTTTTATTTGTTTGATTTTCTTTGGAATCTTTATTTGTTGAGTTTTAGTATCTAAAAGTTGCTTAAATTTAAGATGGCCCCAGAGATGTAGCCCCTTGTTTTCACTCAGAAAAACTTCATTAGGATATGTTTTATTCTTGGCGTAGAAAAGGGTATTGTTTATTCTTGCAGGGATACTGCGTATAATCCAAAAGAGAGGCTTGCTTCTCTCACGAAGACTTTCATTGTTTTTGTTTTTTTTCATATTAACAGGAGAACATTGGGATAAGTTTATTAATTTATTGTAACTTTGATAATAAGATAATTATGAGGAAATACAAAATGAAGTATATAATTTCGGCGAGTCAGGATGGCCTTGCAGGAAGAATTTTTTGTTTGATTAATTCAATTTATATCGCAGAAAATAATAATTTGGACATTAAATTATATTGGGATAGAGATGTTCAGAACAGATTTGATTTAGATTACGGAGATATCTTTGATAAGGATTTTCCGAGAGTAAGTAAAGAAGAACTAAAGAGAGCTTTAAGAAAGAAAGAACCTATTATCCACATAGACGGAAGAAGAGTTATTCCCAGAAAAGAGATAATCAGAATTCTAAAATCCTTAAGACTAAAACAAAAATTTAAAAAAGTACAGGATAGCATAGATTATGATTATGGATTTCACATCAGGAGGGGGGATTTTGTTGAAATTGGAAATGTTAAAGCTTCTCCATTAAAATTATTTGATGAAATTTATTCTCAAAATAAGAGTAATGGATTTTTAGCAAGCGATGACTTGTCTTTAAAAAAAAGATATAAAAATCTAGATACCCTTGATAAAAAAGAACCAATTTATGATTTGCTTGCTCTATCAAAATGCAAGAAGATTTACTGTTCATACGGGAGCGGTTTTAGTGAGTTAGCAGAGTATTTGGGGGAGTGTAATCCAGAGAGAATAGTTCTTGTTGATAAAAAAGAATTGGAAAAATTAAAAAGGAAGGAAGAAGGAAAAAGTTATGGTTTCATCGGTAAAATTAAATCAATCCTCTATGAAAATCTTGTTCCGATAGAAAAGAGATTTTTTAGAGTGCGGGGGAGAACTCCGTAGAGAGTATCCTCTCCAGTAGGAAAAAAATCTAAAAATAAGGTAAATAAGAGAGACAATCTATAATGCGCCTGTTCTTTATATAAAAATTCCTAAATAAAATTTAATCAAATTGTTTGTTCCATATACCATCTAACAGTTTTCTCTAGACCTTCATCAAAGTCTGTCTTTGCTCTAAATCCGAATTCCCTTTCAGCACGAGTTGTATCCAAACATCTACGAGGTTGGCCATTGGGTTTCGAAGTATCCCACTCAATTTCCCCTATATATTTTACCGCATCTCTGATTTTATGTGCTAAATTCTTTATAGAAATCTCTGTCCCCGAACCGAGATTGGCAGGGTCTCTTCCGTTATATTTTTCCATCGCAGACACTATTCCTTCCGCAGCATCTTCAACATAAAGAAATTCTCTCGTCGGGCTTCCGTCTCCAAATAAAATTACTGAAGGAGTGTAATTCCTTTTTGCCGCAAGGAATTTTCTTATCATGTCTGGAATTACATGTGCCCTCTCTTCTTCCGAAAATCCCCTGTCATGAGGCCCGTAAAGATTGACAGGGAGAAGATGAATAGCATTAAAGTCAAACTGATCCCGATATGCTTGGCTTTGAACCAATAACATTTTCTTCGCGAGACCGTAGGGAGCATTTGTTTCTTCAGGATATCCGTTCCATAAATCTTCTTCCTTAAAAGGAACAGGTGTATGTTTGGGATACGAGCAGATTGTTCCTATGCCTACAAATTTTTCAACGTCACTTCGTCTTGACTCCTTTAATAAGTGGGTTCCCATTAAAAGATTATCCTCAAACAATTCTGCGGGATGTTTCCTATTATAACCAATACCTCCTGCATTTGCGGCGAGATGTATAACAACTTCTGGTTTGTGCTTTCCGAACATTTTTTTTGTCTCTTCTCTATTCCTTAAATCGTATTCAACACTCCTTGGAACAATGACGTTCTGGTATCCATTTCTAGTTAATTCATAGATAACATGTTTTCCTAAGAAGCCGTTTCCTCCTGTAACAAGGATTTTAGATTTATATTCCATGTCCTTCCAAATCAGAAGTGGTCATCAATTTAACCAATCCGTCAAATTTAGTTTTAGGTTCCCATCCCAATTGGGATTTTGCTTTACTGGTATCTGCACAAAGAACATCCACTTCAGTCGGTCGGTAATACCTAGGATCTATTTCAACAAACTTGTCCCACCTTAATCCTGCGGTTTCAAAAGCGGTTTCAACAAATTCTTGGACTGAATGGGTCTCTCCGGTTCCTATAACAAAGTCGTCTGGCTTATCTTGTTGTAATATTTTCCATGCTGCTTCCATATATTCTGGAGCGTATCCCCAATCCCTTTTTGACTCTAAGTTTCCCAAAAATAATTTTTCATCTAGTCCCGCAATGATCCTTGCAACCCCCCTAGTTATTTTTCTGGTTACAAAGGTTTCTCCCCTTCGAGGGGATTCATGATTGAACAAAATTCCATTTGAAACAAATAAATCATGAGCTTCGCGATAGTTCACTGCATTATGAAATGCAAAGACCTTGGCAGAGGCATAAGGACTCCTTGGATGAAAGGGGGTTCTTTCGCTCTGGGGCGGGGGGGAAGAGCCAAACATCTCACTCGATGACGCTTGATAAACTCTTACTTCCTTACCTGATTCTTCTTTCAATTCCTTTGCCGCTTCAAGAACTCTTAAAGAACCCAGTCCTGTAATGTCCGCGGTGTATTCTGGAATATCAAAAGAAATTCTGACGTGGCTTTGGGCTCCAAGGTTATAAATCTCGTCAGGTTGAATCTTTCGTATTAGATCTGAAACCGTCCCAGAATCTGATAGGTCTCCATAATGTAAAAAGAGTTTTGTGTCTTCGTTGTGAGGATCTTGATAAAGATGATCAATTCGAGAAGTATTAAACGTGGATGCCCTACGAATCATTCCATGAACTTCATATTCTTTTTCAAGTAAAAATTCTGATAAGTAGGAGCCATCTTGACCGGTAATTCCTGTGATCAGTGCTTTTTTCATAGTCTCCCTAGAAATAGACTATTTTTAAGGATTATGAAATTGGGGTATATTAATCCCCTTCTATCATTCTTACAAAATCCGAGAAAGCGGGTCGAGTGATAAATACTCCTGCGGTTATTCCTATGATTGTTGTGAAGGCAAAACCTTTTAGGAGACCGGCTCCGGCCCATAGAAGAGGTAACATTGAGACAAGTGCTGTGAAGTAAGCCCCCATAATTATTGCGAATGCGCGCTTAAGCCTCTGTCTTAGACTTAGGAATTTTTCGCGGATAGATTCATCAAGAATAACGATTTGGTCATCAAAGCCGGTTCCTATTGTTGCGAGGATTCCTGCGATGCTCGGAAGATCTAGGTTCCATCCAATCAGTGATGCAATTCCAAGGATGATTATTATTTCTGAGAAACTGGTGAGAACTAGGGCCAGAGAGGATTTTATGCTTCGGTATCTTACGAAAACAACAATTGATGCTCCGATTAATGCAAGCAATCCTGCGACGATTATTGCTCTGATGAAGTCGCTTCCAAGAGTGGGAGAGATGGAATCTAATTTAACAACTTCTAATTTGAAGGGAAGGCTTCCGGTTACTAAAATTGTTTGTAATTTATGCATATCTTCTTCTGCTGCGGTTATTGCTTCGTTCCTTGTTACCCCGCTTGCTCCACCAGAAATAGCGATTTGCGTTTCAACTCTTCCCTTAAGTCCCTCACCTATTCTTAGACTATCAACAAGATTGTCATCAAGATACAAATCGAGAAGAAGTGTTAAGTATCTCCCTTGAGGGGTTGTTTCTGAAGGAATATTTTTTGTTATGTCTGCGTGTCTTTGTGCTGCTTCGGGGGTTAGGAAAATACTAAATTGGAAGTTACATGCCCATCCCCCTTCAACCTCACTGCATTTTTCTATTCCAGAACAGGTAGAGTCTCTACATACTGAGGAAATATCTTTTTCTCCCCCGACGAACACAGTATCGTTTCCTATCTTTGCCTCGAACTTCCCCTGTTGAGAGATTAAATCTTTAAGGTCCGAAGGACTTGCGCCTGCTGCTTCAATCAACATAAAATTGTTTCCACTTAAATCAGAAACTTGTCTTACTGTTATATCTGAAATTCCGAATTCGTTAAGTCTTGTTTGAGTTGTATCAACAAGTTCACCAGCCTCAACATCTGTAAGCTTCTTGCCTTCTGCTTGAACTAATGCTCTAGCACCCCCAATTAAGTCCAGACCAAATTTAAGATTGGAATTTGATATTTCAGAAACGGTTATTTGGAGGGATTCATTTGAGAGAATTATAAGTTCTGAATTTTTTGTCAGGATATCTGTTCTTACAGATTCGTTTGAATCAAATTTATTTTGGAATGCTTCAAAGAAATCAGAAGGGTTCTTGATTTTATTTCCATCTATAGAAACTATTATCTGGCCCTCTCGGAGTCCTTGGTCAAATGCAGGAGAAGAAGAATCTACACCAGTTACAACGACTCCTTTCTGTGTAAATGCAGGAGGGAACCCTATAACACTAAGTAATGAGAAGAAGACTAGAATAATCAGAAGCCAGATTCTCCAAGTGAGTTTAATTTTCATTTTTATTCTCCTTTCTTATTACGTACCATTTAAGAATCGAAACGTTGGTAATCCATGTGTTTAGTAAATCAAAGAGAAGTCCGATTGCTAACACAATAAAAATTATTGAGAGAGTGTGTGAAAGGGGGCCAACGATGAGGAGTGCGAGAAGAATTGCTACAAAAGAAGTTAGATTCATAGTTATTCCTGTTTTGAATGCAGAGTAAATTTTACTGTTTAGGGAACCTTCGTGTCTTTTCAGAACTCTATTTGTTAAAAGGATGTCAGTATCAACAGAGTACCCAATCAACATTAGGAATGCAACTATTCCTGCGGTAGATAATTGAATTCCCAAAATATTGAATACGGTTAGTGTCATGATTATGTCTGCGAAGGCAGAAAGAACGATTGCAAAAGAAGGGACTACACTTCTGAAAATCAAGAAGACAACCAATGCCATAAAGATGAATGCTAACAAAATTGCGATTAAAAGTTGTCTAAAAAAATCCTGGCTCAATGCACTTCCAGTGAATTCAAAGCTGCTATTTTTTTCATCGAGTTTATGTCCGAGATAACTTTCTAAAACTTCTTTTGCCGAATCAAGGTCGGAAGTTGTTTCAATAGTTATCGCTTTTTGTTTTCCTGTAACTAAATCAGATACCTCCCTAATTATTACGCCATCTAATTGTTCTGAGATGGAATTAGTTAAATCAATCAAATCAACTTGTTCGAATATAGTTATTGAGGTTCCTCCTGTCAAAGTTATGTCTTTGTAAATAAAATCTCCGTGAGAAGAATTGAATGAAACAAGATAAATCCCGCAGAAGACTAGTAATAATAATGGAATTAAAAGCAAATGTTTATAGTACTTGTCATGAAATTTGCTAACTTTATTTTTAATGTTTGTTCTGTTTTCTGTCATGTTGAGTATGCGCCGGCCTATGGGGGGCACGAGCCTCGAACGCCGGCAGGCACGTACACTAACCCCTCCTTTAAGTTTGCGGCCTTGCTATGCGCCGGCCGGGATTCGAACCCGGGTCAACTGGTATCTTCGTCTCCGAAAAGGAGATGGTGCGGAAGAACTTTGGTTCTTCTGCTTGGAAGCCAGTGATTCTGCCACTAAACTACCAGCGCATAAAATATTTAGTGGGAAGTTGTTTAATAAAGTTTACTCTTATGGGAAGGCAAAGTGCCCGGGACAGGATTCTCGTATGGGGCTCAGTCGCCCCCTAACAAGTCACCCCCCAAACAGACGCCTTTGGCGGGAATGGGGCTCGACCATAATAAGTCACCCCTCAACAGACCACTTCGTGGAATAGGGCAAGGCCCCTTACAAGTCACCCCGTTAAGGGTCCAGTGCCCGGGACAGGATTTGAACCTGCGACCTATTCCTTAGGAGGGAATCGCTCTAATCCAGACTGAGCTACCCAGGCTTAATAAAAAGAAGGATTCGAATGAGAATCTCCGCGGGTTTTTCATAACTCCTGCATCCACTGAGGAATCCTTCACATGCAGGAAGAAGGATTCGAACCTTCGTAAGCACTAAGCTACGAGAGCCTTAATCTCGCCCGTTTGACCACTCCGGCATTCCTGCTCGTATGGGAAATTTGCCTCGGACATCTTAGGCCCGAACAAATCCACCTTCCTTGAACCACTGTCCAAGGCTGATGAGATTATGACTTTTTTCACCTATAAAAAGTTTTATAAACCAATTTAATCATTGATTTCTGAAGACGGTCATAGTAGTCGTGTAATACCTGATCCCTTTCCGAACTCAGAAGTCAAGCCGATTACGCCATCTGCGTTAGTGCCCCACAAGGTGCGAAACAATGGTGCTGTCTTCACTTATTTTTTAAAGGTTAATTTTAAGAAGGATTTTTTGTTTTTGTTTCTATGAAATCAAAACAATCAAAGAAGGAAGTGGTTAGGGAAATTGAAAAATTCTTTAAAGGGATAAGAGAAAAATCTCCTTCTGAAGTTAAGAAAATTAAGACCTTGGCGATGAAGTATAATTTTCCCTTGGGGATTCATAGAAAAACTTTTTGTGGAAATTGTTTTAGTCCGTACAAAAATTCAAAGATGAGAATAAATAATCGAATTAAGTCTATAACTTGTGAGAAATGTGGTCGTACATCAAGGTGGATTCTTAAGACTTCTTAAAGTGACTTAGAAGTTCAATGTAGTCTTCTTGCCCAAGGAACATTGATTTGCAACAATATCTTTCGAGTCCAAGCTCATCAAAAACTTTCTTTTGAGATTCGCCTTGGGAAACCCGAGTCTTGAATTCAGCCCAGAGGTGAGCAATTGGTTTTCCACAGCTAAAACATCGAACAGGAATTATCATAGTATTAGACCTTAAATGTTATTTTTAAAGGTTGCTATCAAAAGGTTCTTAAAGAGACCAACTAAGAGTTCTATATGGGAAGGTTGAATATTATTGAACTGAAGAACGTTTCTAAGCATTATGTGATGGGGGACAGCATAGTCAAGGCACTTGATAGTGTGAATATAAAAATAGAGAAAGGGGACTTTGTTGCTATAATGGGGCCGTCAGGTTCTGGGAAGAGCACGGGGATGAATCTTATAGGAAGTCTTGACTTGGCGACAGAAGGTAAGATTTATCTTGATGGAGAAAACATAGAACTTATGGAAGAATCAGAACTTGCTCAAATAAGGGGAAAGAAAATTGGTTTTATATTTCAGCAATTTAATCTTATCCCAACGCTGACCACAAGAGGGAATGTTATGCTTCCTATGCTGTTTCAAAATTATGAAAAAGATGAAAGGGAAGAAAAAGCAGAAAAACTTTTGGAGATGGTAGATTTAAAAGATAGAATGGAGCATTATCCTAACCAGCTTTCAGGAGGACAGCAGCAAAGAGTTTCTATTGCTAGAGCTCTTGCGAACGATCCCGAGGTAATACTCGCCGATGAGCCAACAGGAAATCTGGATAGCAAAACAGAGGAAAAGATAATGAGATTTCTTACAGATTTTAATAAACAAGGAAAGACGGTGATTATTGTTACTCATTCCCCCGAAATTGCTGAAAAGTACGCTCGAACAATTTATTGGATTAGAGATGGAAAGGTCGAAAAGATTACGAAGAAAATAGGGAGTAGATGGAAGAGAGTTGGCGTCAATAATTCGGCACAATAATCTTTATAAGCAAGACATTTTACGAATTTTAAGGGAAGATGAATAAAAAAAACAAAATATTTTTCGGAGCGATTTTACTAGTTTTAGCCTTGAGTTTTGTATCTTCTGTAATTGTTGATGTAGATTATGTTGTGCTCTATCCTGGAGAAGAAGGGATGGTTAACCTTGAAATAGAGAACAATGAAAATTTTGATATTGAGGATATTTCTGTTGGATTAGATTTGAGTAAGATTCCCTTTGTAGCTCAAGGGACTTCTATGAAAGACGTTGATGATATCGATGAAGAGGAGGATGATTCTGTTAGTTTCACACTTCGGCCACACACAAATATAGTCCCTGGAGATTATGATATTCCATACAGAATTGATTATATTAATGCGGGAGAGGATACAAAGAACTTTACAAAGAGTGGGAGTTTTGGAGTTAGAGTAAGTGCGAGGACAAATCTTGATTTTTCGGCTGAAACGGAGAATCATGCAATAGTAGGAAACGAAGGAGTGGTTTCTCTTGAGATTATAAATAGGGGGTTGGGAGAAATTAAAGCGGTATCAGTTCAAATATTTCCTCAGGGATTTGAATTATTCTCAAAAGACAAAATTTTTGTTGGGACTGTGGATTCAGAAGATTCTGACGCCGCAAGTTTTGACGTAATCTACAGAAGCACAAATCCAGTCTTTTCGGGAAAAATTATTTATAAAGATTTTGAAAATAAGGAGCAAGAAGAAATTGTTAATATTCCTTTGAAAGTTTATACCGAAGAACAAGCATTACAATTGGGGTGGGTAGAGAAGAGCAATTCTTCGCTTTATGTTATAGGGATTCTTGTTCTTATAACTATTTGGTATACATTGAGAAAGATTAATAAAAGAAGAAGAAAGTTCTCTCTGGCAAATAGAAGTAATCTGAAAGAGTCAGATAGGAGATAGGATGTTAAAAGATTTTTTCTTTCTTGCTCTTGGAAATCTGAGAAAAAGAGGAATTAGGAGTTGGTTGACAATTTTGGGAATCTTCATCGGTATCGCAGCTGTTGTCTCACTTATTTCGATTGGGCAGGGATTACAAGGTTACATTAACAATCAGTTTGAGGAAGTGGGGGGAGATAAAATTCTAATTCAGCCAAGAATTTTTGCGCCACCCGGTTCTGTGACAGAAGAGGAATTAATAATTAATGATAATGACTTAAATGTGATAAGAGATGTTAGGGGGGTTGAAGATGCTGAAGGGTATCTCACAAGGACAGGTATTGTTCTAAATGAAAAAGAGCAGGAGATAGTTTTTATTAGTGGGGTAAATGAAAGGTATCTAGAAGTCTTTGGGAAGACAAGTTTCACTGAACCAATTGAAGGAAGGCAGCTTCGAGATTCTGACAAATCAAAAGTAATTGTGGGATATAATCATATTTTCGGAAACATCTGGGACAAGAAATTAAAAATTGGTGATGATTTAGAAATAAAAGGAAATGATTTTGAGATTATTGGGGTTCTAGAAAAACAGGGGAATTCGGGAGATGATAATTCAGTATGGATTCAAAAAGAGACATTTAAAGAAATTTTTGAAACTGGGAAGGATGAAGGAATAGTCGTCGCAAAAGTTAAAAAAAATTCTAATCCCGATGATATCGCAAAAGATATTGCAGATGCTCTGAGAGATGAAAGAGGTGAAGAAGAAGGTGAAGAAACCTTTTCTGTTCAATCTTTTTCACAGCTTCTTGAAACATTTACAGATATTTTTGCAGTAGTGCAATTAGTTTTCATAGGCATTGCGGGAATCTCTCTCGTCGTCGGAGGGATAGGAATAATGAATACTATGTATACTTCAGTTCTAGAGAGAACAAAAGAAATAGGAGTTATGAAAGCAGTTGGGGCAAAGAATAAGGATATCTTTTTTATATTTTTTACAGAGTCTGGACTCCTTGGTCTTGTCGGAGGAGTCATCGGTGTTCTTCTTGGAATTGGAATTGGCAAAGGAGTAGAGTATATTGCAACAGTCCAACTCGGAACCCCTTTCCTCCAAGCGGTTTTTGGATTTGAATTGATATTTGGTGCACTTGCTTTTTCATTTATCATCGGTGCAGTTTCAGGAGTTTTACCTGCGATGCAAGCCGCCAAACTAAAACCTGCAGATGCGTTAAGATATGAATAAAAGATAATTTTAGAGATTAACTCCTTCAAAAAAAGACAAATCTTTAAAAACTTTACAAGTTAACAAATTCGGTACGAAAATTAGAAGAGGCAAAATGAAAAAATGTATTTATTGTAAGACCGATATTCCTGAAGAAAGTGTCATTGATTTTTGTTCTAGGTGCGGAATTGGGGTCTGGGGGGAGAAAATGTTTAATGCTATTGTGAACAATATGGAAGAGGCGAGGGATAGGGGAGACCTTGTTTACACAAACCTTTCTGGACAGAGTGATGAAGCTCCAAAATCCTAATATTTCTTTATAAAAGATAGTTTTTTAAATGGGACGAATTTGAGTAACTTATGAGTAAGAAAGCTAAAAGCGTAAGAACAAAAGGAAAACTGCAACTTAGCAGATACTTTCAAGAATTTAATGAAGGAGACTCTGTTTCAGTAGTTAGAGAAAGGGCCGTTGGAGCTGGATTTCCGGAGAGAATTCAAGGGAGAACAGGGATTATTGAGAGTAAACGGGGGAGAGCATACATGGTAAAAATTAAAGATATCAATCAGGAAAAAAGATTTTTAATTCAACCAATCCATCTAAAGAGGGCGGGAGAAACTGCCCAGATAAAAAAATAAAATGATAAAAAATAGGGAACCAATGAGTATGGCTGAGGCGACACAATATCTTCACAAAGATGTTGAGGGCGAGGCAGAATTTTTGAAATTTGTAAAAGGATTTATCAGAATTGATTCGAAGAAAGCGTCAGAATTAAGAAAAGAGATTGAAGGTCTTGAATTAATAAAAATGAGGGAAGAACATATTGTCAAGATAATTGATCTGTTACCTGAAAATCAAGAAAATTTAAATAAAATATTCAATGATGTTGGTCTCGACGAAGATGAATCAAATAAGATACTTGAAACAGTTAAAAAATTTAGATAAAGAAAATGAAAAAAGAAGAATATGCAATAGTCTTAGAGTATTTACCAAACGGTTATCCCTTGGAAGGAAAGCGAATGCCCATTGCACAAGCGATTGGGGAAATCAATCTCACTCTTTTGGAGCTGGTTCCTCGTAGGGGAGTCTCTCTTGAAATCGGAGAAAGGGTTTATATAGGCGAAGGAAAGAGAGATAAGGTATACTATATCCTTGGAAGACTCCAAAGAGAAAAAATTACTGAAGCTGGGAAAAGTCAGTTACAGGAATTTATTGAAAAAACGGTCAGCGAAAGAGAATCCGAGTTCGTTGACTTTTTCAACAAAGCAGAAGCGATAAACAAAAGAATTCACCAGATTGAGTTGCTTCCTGGATTTGGGAAAAAGCATATGCAAGAAATTCTCAAACAAAGAAAAGAAAAACATTTTGAAAGTTTCGAGGACATGAAGAAGAGAATTGCAAATCTTCCAGACCCAAGGAAAGCGGTTGAGAAAAGAATAATCGAAGAGATCACAGGGTTTGAGAGACAGAATCTCTTTACACAATAAAAATGACAGAAGAAAAAACAGCACAGCAACAGGAATTGGATAAGGGCTATAGGGAAAGAATCGTTAGAATCCTTGCCAAAGATATAGAAGGCAACAATAAGATAGCTGTTGGTCTAACAAATATAAAGGGTATCTCTTGGAGTTTTGCTAACGCTGTTTGTAAAGTTCTAAAAATTGATGCTAATAGAAAAATCGGTTCTTTAACTCCTGAAGAGATTAAGACCATTTCGGATTTTGTAAAAAATCCAAAAGTTCCCGTTTTCATTCTTAACAGAAGATTTGATTTAGATACTGGAGATAATAAACATCTTGTTGGAACAGACCTTGAACTGCGAAATGAATTTGATATTAAGAGATTGAAAGGTATGAAGAGCTACAAGGGTGTGAGACACGGAGCTAATCTTCCGGTAAGGGGCCAGAGAACAAGAAGTAATTTTAGATCAAATAGAAAGAGAGGAGTGGGAATTAAAAATAAAGGAAAGAAGAAAGCGGAAGGTGGAGCTGAGGGGAAGAGAGAATAAAAATGAAGAGAAGACATAAAGAATATTCAAGACCAAAAACTCCTTTTGATAAACCAAGGATTGAAGAGGAGGCGAAGATAAAAGAAGAGTTTGGTTTGAAAAATAAACAGGAAATTTGGAAAGCGGAATCAAGAATTAAGCTAATTAGGGAAAGAGCGAAGAAACTTATTGGAGCTTCTGGAGAAGAACAAAGTGCTTTGTTTGAAAGATTAAAAAAAATTGGATTAGATGTAAATACAATTGCGGATATTTTGTCTCTTGATAAAAAAGATTATCTAAACCGAAGACTTCAAACAATTATTTTCAGAAAGAAGCTTGCTTCAACGGTTAAAGGAGCGAGACAATTAATAACTCATAAGAAAGTTCTTGTTAACGGAAATGTTGTGAGTAGTCCATCGTATATTGTTCCTCTTGAACTTGAGAATGAGATTTCATTAAAAAAAGGAAGGTCTAAACCTAAAGATTCAACTCTAAAAGAAAGTGTGGTTCCGGAAAATGAAGCTCCAATAGAAGAGGATAAACAAGAATTAAATGTTGCGCCTGTTGCAAATTAATAATAAAATGGCGGAAAAGGCACTCCAAGAAATAGCAGACCAGAACACAAGTTCTAGTGTAGAGAATGCTTCTAAAATTAAAGAAAAAGGAAAAGCAGAGGGTGTTCTAAATATTTACACTTCTTTTAATAATACAATTGTTCATGTTACGGATATGGCAGGGAAAACAATCACTAAAGTTACGGGAGGGATGGTGACTAAGCACGGAAGATTAAAAGCGAACCCAACTATCGCAATGTTTATCGCAAAGAGAGTTGCAGAAAACTTGAAAGAAAAAGGGATTGGTTCACTTTATTTTAGGATAAGAGCAAAAACAGGAAACCCTGCCCCGGGTCCTGGAGCGAATGCGATTGTTAAAAGTATCTCAAGGGAAGGGTTTAAAATATCAAATATTTTGGATATGAGTAGGTTCGCCAGAGGGGGACCAAAGAAGAAAGGCGGAAGGAGAGGAAGGAGACCTTAAATGAATAAACTAGATAAAACAGAAAACAAGATTGTCTTTGTGTCAGACATGAGCGAGACTCTCGCAAATTCGATAAGAAGATATGTTAATCACATTCCCACAGTTGCAGTAGACTTTGTTGAAATTTCAAAAAATGATTCTGCACTTTATGATGAAACTGTTGCACATAGAATTGGTTTAATTCCATTGAAATCAGGAAAAACAAAAGAAGGCAAATTGAAATTAGAAACAAAAAAAGAAGGATTTGTTCTTTCTGGAGAACTTAAGGGAAACCTTGAAGTTGTTTACAAAGATATTCCAATTACACTTTTATCTTCGGGACAGGAGATGAATATTGAGGCTACAACAAAAGAAGGAACCGGGGCAGAGCATTCAAAATTTTCTCCCGGAATGATGTTCTACAGAAATGTTTCAGAAGTTACATTGGATAAAGAATTCTTGGATGAAGTGAAAAAAACTTGCCCTAATACAAAGATTGTTGAGAAAGGGAACAAGATTACTATACTTGACAACGGAAAAGATGAAATTGCAGATGTTTGTGAGGGTATTGCAAATAGAAAGAGAAAGGAAGCTGAAGTTGTTTTGAAAGATGATGTTGTTGTTACGGTTGAGAGCTTCGGACAGATTCCCGTTGAAGATGTTTTTAAGAAATCTGTAGAAAGTTTGAAGAAAGATTTGAATGAGATGGGAAAGCTGGTTTCTAAGGCCTGAGTCTCGGGCGGCGACCCCATATAAAGTTTTTTATAGTAAAGTAAATCTCCTATTTTATGCGGGTATGCCGGATGTAAGGAAACCGAGGTTTCCCTGACAATCACCCTTCCTTAAATGCGCCTTCGGTGTCATTATTGGGCCGGCATATGCAAACACGCGGGTATGCCGGAGTGGTCAAACGGGACGGACTCAAATCGTATGGGAAACAAGTTGAACGGAATCAACATTCCCAAATAAGTTACCCCTTCCTTCAGGAAAGGAGACAGAGGAGAAATCCGTTAGCTTAGTGCTTACAAAGGTTCGAATCCTTTTACCCGCATAATAAAGGGAACCAAAGTTTCCCTTTATCAAACCCTCCTTTAAATTTGCCTCAAGGGTGGTTGGAACCAAACGTTGAACGCAAACGAAACAACCCTCCTTTAAGAGAAGCTTATTGTTGATGGAAATCTCATTACAGAAAATGGAGAATAATACATTTCAGGAAATATGGGAAGAACTAAAAAATTCTAAGAGAATTCTAATGGCTTTGCATCCCAAACCGGACGGAGATAGTCTTGGTTCTTGTATTGCTATGAAATCCGTCTTAGAGAAAGAGGGTGTTGAGGTAAAATTAATAAGTTCTGATTTAATAAGTGAAAATTTAAATGTTTTTTACTCTGAAGAAATTGAATTTGGGAAAGGTGTTGAAGGTTATAGTGCCGAGGATTTTGATTTTTTTCTGTTATTAGATCACGGTTCTCTAGGAGCGTATTTTTCAGAAGATTTTTTTGGAAATGAAAAAATTAGAGAAAAAATAATTAATATAGATCATCACGAGACTAATACCTTTTATGGTAAAGTTAATTATGTTGATAAAAAATCTCCTTCGTGTGCTTCAATAATTGTGGATATGTTTAGAGCAATGAATGTTAAGTTTGATAAAAAAATATGCAGGGCGTTGCTTCTTGGAATATGCACCGATACTAACTTCGGAGAGTATGGAAATTCTGGAGACTCTTTTGAGAAGATGGCGTTTCTTATAAAAAATGGGAATATAGATTTTCAAAAAGAATTTGTGATTCAAATCTTAAAGAGTGATTCTTGGGAATTGAAAAAACTTCACGGGATTATTCTTTCCAATATGAAAAGGAAAGTTATTGGTGGAAAAAATATTTTTTACAGCTACGCAACGAAAGAGGAATACAAAAAACACGGTCTTGAGAGTTCGGATATTAGATTGGGAATAATATGTATGCAGGATATGGCAGACTGGGATTTGATATTTGTTCTAACAGAACTTGATGGGAAGATTAAGGGTTCGTTTAGGAGCAAAGAATTGGATACAACAATTTATTCTGAAATTTTTGGTGGCGGGGGACACAAAAAGGCCTCGGCATTCGTTTTGGATGGAGTTGATATTAAAAAGTCTATTGAAAATGTTTTGAAAGTTGTTGAAGAAAAGGGTTTTGTTGAGGTATGAAAAGATTTAAATAAGCAAATTCTTCTCCATTTGTATACCTGCGAGTAAATCGCGTTAGCAGGAGAAATTTTTTTCTCTTGTATTAATATAAAATGGTTAAAACAAAAACAAAGATTGAAAAACAACTTCAAAAGAAAACAGGAAACGTAGTTGAGACTATAATCGCTGCTAAGAAGAAAGAGAGTTGGTTGCCCCTCGCAAGTATTCTTGCGGGCTCCAGAAAAAATTTAGTAAATCTTAATCTTAGCGAGATTGAAGAGAGGGTTAATGATGGTGAAACGGTTATTATTCCAGGAAAGATTTTGTCCCAAGGAGAATTAAACAAAAAAATTAAAGTTTCTGCTCTTGGTTTTTCGGAGAGAGCAAAGGAGAAATTATTAAAATCTGGAATCCAGGTTTCAAGTATAATTGAAGAAATTAAATCAAACCCTGAAGGAAAAGAGATTAAGGTGTTGAGAAGATAAAATGAAAATAATTGATGGAAAAAACGCAGTGATGGGAAGACTTGCCAGTTATGTTGCAAAAGAGGCTCTTAATGGAGAGGAAATTGCAATTGTTAATTGTGAGCAGGTGATAATCACTGGAAGTAGAAGAGTTGTTAGGGAAGAATTTGAGAAAAAGAGGGGGAGGGTTGGTTCCGGTCAAAAAGGCCCAAAACATTCAAGAGATGCTCAGATGATTGTTAAGAGAGCTATAAGAGGGATGATGCCTAACCACAGATTTGGAAGAGGGAAGGTTGCTTTTGGAAGAATCAAATGTTATGTGGGAGTTCCAAAAGAATTCGAGAAGGAGAAAAAGATTGTTGGAGGAAAAGAGTTAAAATCAAAATCAGTACAAGTAAAGGAGCTTAAGAAAATCAAATGAATTCAAGAATAATCACCTCGGGAAAGAGAAAAACTGCGGTTGCACGAGCGGTTGTTAAAGAAGAGGGAAAGGGAAAAATAACAATTAATAATAAGCCGTATGAAACATTTCAGTTTCTTGAGAAGCTTAAGATTCAAGAACCATTAAAGATTGCAGAGCATGTCCTTGGTAAAATTAATTTTGATGTTGCTATCAATGTTCGTGGCGGAGGGGAAAAAGGGCAGATTGATGCTTCGAGGGTTGCTTTGGCGAGAGCGATAGTTGCCGTGACAAAAAACAAAGATGTTGAAAAAGCATTCTTAGATTATGATAGAAACCTTCTTGTTCCGGACGTGAGAAGAAAAGAGGCTTACAAGCCCGGAGATTCTAAGGCTCGTCGTAGCAGGCAGAGTAGTTTTAGATAGTTATTTTATTCCTTGTCTTTCCAATTGGTTTTGAACATGATTAAATAATGTTGAAGATATAATCGGTGTGTGAGTTCCTTCATATATTTCATTATTGAATTTTATTTTTCCGATATATGTGAAGTTTCTTAAAACTTTTTTTAGACCATTAACAGAAAGTTTGTGTTTGTCGGCCATTGTTCTAAGGCTTAGTTTATTATTTAGGAATTCCTCAAAGATTTCTTCAATTTCCTTAAAGTTTTCTGCAGGAGTTAGAGTCCCATTTTCAAGTTTGTAACCAAAGGGTGCACGAGACATTGCGGAACCCAGAGATGCCTTCTTAATCATTCCTTTCTTTTGTTTTTCTCCTGGCCGAAAATGTTTTCTAAACGTTTCCAAATTTGAAGAGTCTACCTTCTCGTTAACGTATTCTGAAAAGGATTCTTCATCATTAGGAGAAAGGTAAAGACAGAATGGGCAGAGATTTGAACCAAATTTTTCTTTGTTAGATTCTGATTTGTAACCGCATTTCTTACATTCCATAGTTGTTAAAGTATAGGTAACTTTATAAAAATTGGTTCCTTTCAAAATTAAACAAGTTTGACTTGTTTGTAAATAGATTTGAAGGGACAATGAGCAAAAGAATTTACATTGGGAATTTGCCTTGGAGTGTAACAAAGGTTGGATTGGAAGAACTTTTTGGAGAGTTTGGAAAAATTGAGGATGCATTGGTGATTGCCAATAAATATACCGGAAGATCGAGAGGTTTTGGTTTTGTAACTTTTACTAAAGATTCTGAGGCAGATAAAGCTATTTCTGAGATGAATGAGAAGGATGTTGAAGGTCGTGCTTTGGTTGTGAAGGAAGCTATGCCTCCAAAAGAAGATAACTCTGAAGATAGAGAGGTTGAATTGGACAAAAAAGAAGAATAGTTAGATAGATTTTTAATTAGAGATTTCTTGTTATTGATAAGGTGATAAAATGGGTTCAGCATTAATTATTGTTATTGCGTTAGTATGGTTCTTTATTGGATATAGGTTTTATGGTAAATTTATTGAAAAAAGATTAAAGGTTAATGACAAAAATAAGACTCCTGCAAAGTCTCATAAAGAGGATGCCGATTATTCTGCTTCGTCAAAACCTTTTTTGGTAGGACATCATTTTGCGTCAATTGCGGGAGCAGGGCCAATCATCGGGCCGATACTTGCTGTATTATATTTTGGTTGGGGGCCTACGGTCGCTTGGATTTTACTTGGTGCGGTTTTAATTGGAGCGATGCACGATTACACTGCACTTATGGCTTCTGTAAGGAACAAGGGTCGAAGCGTTTCGGTGATAGCAAAGCAATATCTTAATTCTCGCGCGGGTTGGGTTTTTGGTTTGATGATTTGGTTGACTCTTGTTTTGATAATTACTGTGTTTAGTGTTTCTGCTGCTGAAAGTGTTGTGGAGAAACCAGACTTGGTTATTCCGTTACTTACTATAACATTTATCGCTCTTGTTCTTGGTCTTGGAGTTAAAAAATATAACTGGAATTATAAGTGGGCAAGTGTAATTGCAATAATAATAATTTTCTTCTCGGTATGGGTGGGCAATAGGGTGCCTGTCAGCTTTGGAATAGGAAACCAGGAAATGTTAAAAAATATCTGGATAACAGTTATATTTGGTTATGCTCTTATTGCATCTATTGCTCCTGTTTGGATCTTACTTAGGCCGAGAGATTATCTCAGTGCGATACAAATGACAATAATTCTTGTTTTAGGATTTGTTGCAATTCTTATTGCGAGACCTGTTATTAATGCTCCGGCTTATATTTCTGGAGGAATTTTCCCAATCTGGCCGATATTGTTCATAACTGTTGCTTGTGGTGCAATTTCTGGATTCCATGGTTTGGTTTCTTCTGGAACAACAAGTAAACAGATTTCAAAAGAGAGTCACGGAAGAGCAATTGGATACGGAGGGATGATTCTTGAAGGATTACTTGCAATTCTTGTAACTGTTGTTGCGATTTCGGGTCTGGGTTGGGGTGTAGGCGCAGGAACATTCCAATCAACTCTTGAAAGAGGGTGGATTGTCTTGTTTTCAACAGGTTTTGGAAATATAGTGGGAGGAATTGTTCCGTTCTTGAGTGTTGGAGTTGCTGGCCTTTTGGGAGCGTTTATGGTTAACCAATTTATTCTTACATCTGTTGATACATCCACAAGGCTGGGGAGATTTATAATTTCTGAAAATCTTGCCCCAAAACTTAAGAATAAGTTCCTTACCACAATGATAACTTTAATTCCTGCATATTTACTCGCGATTACAAATAGTTACGAAACAATGTGGAGGTTGTTTGGAACATCTAATCAACTAATAGCCTCCATTACAATGATTAGCGTTTCTTCGTATTTCCTCTCGAGAAAAATAAAAGTAAAGTTTATTTTGATTCCGGCAATGTTTGTTCTTGTTACAACTCTTTCTGCTTTGTTGTATCTTACATTTAGGGCAGGAGGATATCTTGCCGAAGGGAATTATGCATTAGTAGGAATATCGATGGTAATGTTCTTCCTCGGACTATTTGTCGCCAAGGAAGGCCTTATGACCTTAAGAAAAAAGAAGGTTTAGCTTTTCTTTGGGTTCATTAATTCTTTCTGGTTAAGTATCATAAGAATTACTGCAGGAATTATGTAGAGCCAGTTTCTTCTTACGAAAGCGAGGACAATAAATCCTAGAGCAACTATTGAATTGAAGATAACCGCATAGTTTGGTTTTCTTTTTTGTTTTGACATTTTAAAATTTGTGTTGGTATTTTTTTAAATCTATTCTTCCCTCTTTGATTTCAATACCCTCTGCCTTTAACATTTTTATTTTTGTTATGGAGCCCTTAGCAAATCCTCCAATTTTTCCGTCAGAGTTTATCACCCTGTGGCAAGGCACTTTTGGGGCATAAGGATTTTTATTCATTGCATTTCCTACGGCTCGATATGCTCTTGATTTTAGTGCTTTGGCAAGAGATTTATAGGTTGTGACCTTCCCTCTTGGAACCTTCCTTAAGAATTGATAACATTTTTCGTTAAAGTTTTTTGATTTCATAAAAAATAGTAGGAAAACAAGTTTTTATTCCTTTAATTTTCTTCCAAGAGTTCTAAAGTGTTCTCTGTATTGGGGATCGTCCCCACAACGTAAATGAGTTTGGACCCTGTCCACATCTTGTCTGAACTTTCCGTACCACCAGGAAGCTCCTGCAAGCTGTCTCTGTGCAAAATCGTAGGCCTCACCATTCCCCGTTGTTCCTTTATATTCTACAATGTGCACCTCAAGTTCCCCTTTTTTTCCTCTTGCCTCAAAAACTATATCTGGGACAGAGGCCATCCTTCCCCCTGAATCTAAGAGATTGGGTTCTATTGTGCAGAAAATCACTTTCCTTTTTGAGAATCCAAAGTTAAATTCTTCAGGAAATTTCATCATAATTTGAAGTGCCCTATAGTGATTTTCTTTTCTTTCCGCCATACGAATAAAAATGAAAATCCTCTTTTAAGGATTTGTGCGTTCTAACAATCAAGTTAGAAAAGTAGAATGATTAGAACTGCAAGAATTGCCATGTTCGCGAAATCCGCTATGGAGGTTGTTAGAGGGATTAAGAAATTGTTTGGGTCTTCTTTTTTCTTATAGAAATACATTCCTGCGAGGATTACTATAAAGAAGAGTATGTTTGCCAGGAAGAGCATATCAATTAAGACTATGAAGAATACTTTAACAGCTAAGCTTACTGATACTCTTTGAGATAGATGCGTGATAAGAAGGGCTGAACCCGAGCTTAGTACGGCTGTGATGAGAGTGATTATCAAAATTTGGGAGAGTAATCTTTTTAGTTCCAAATTTTTCCACCATGATTTAACTTCTGATACTTTCCCTTCATATAACATTGTTGAAAATCTCGAGGAAATAATTGTCCCGTAGTTTCCAATCATATTGTTAAGAGACGGTAAGAGAAGGACTAATGGAAAAATAGATAGGAAGAGAGTTTCAATACTATCAAGGGCGAGTCCTCCAAAGGAACTTATTATTGAAGCTAATAGAAGAATCTTAAGACTTTCTTTCACAATTGTTCCAGAAACATTTGAATCTTTTCCGTATTCTTTTATGTAAAAAAGAGTTTGTTTGGAGATGCCGTGTTTCTTGTGGGTCTCATGAAGAAGAGGGTGGTGTTTTTTTCTTTCTATTCTTCTAATCTTTTCAAGGTCCCTTATTATGTCCTTTCTAAATTTCATTTTAAGTTATTAAAAATATCACAAGTAAAAGTGAAACGATGCTTGTTACGTCTCCAAGGGTTGTGACTATTGGTCCGATGATATTATTTGGGTCGTGCCCTTTTTTGAAAAGATAAACTGTTGCAAAGAGAGTTAGGGGATTTAGAACAAAGTTAGAAAGTAACCCAGCAAATAAGGGAATTAGTATTATTTGATAAACAAAAATTCCTGCAACGATGTAAGTAAAAATAGATGCAATTAATCCTAGAGCTAATGAAATGATTATTGCAAGGATGAAAGATCCGTTTAGGTTTCCTTTTATTATATCCGAATTCATTTTGTTTGGGTCAATTACCCTTAGGAAAAGTCCAGAGCTAATTCTTGATGCAAATGTTCCGCTAATATTCCCCCTCATTGCCATAAACCCCGGGATTACAATTAACATTCCTGGAACAAGAAAAATCCTTTCTCTGTATGTTGCTAGGACTATTCCTGCTATCAGTCCACCAATTATAGAAAATAACTGTGCAGAAAAAATTTCCTTAAAACTCTTATCAAATATCATCTCTTTAACCCTCAAGAATTTTACGAGTTTGTATTATAAAAATATGTCGAACTAGGCAAAACACTTAAAAGGGTTCTTTTATTCGGAAATACATGGCAATTGAAGCAGGAGATATTGTAAAACTTGATTATGAAGGAAAGTTAGAAGACGGAACTGTTTTTGATGCTTCTAAGCACGGAGATCATTCTCACCCCCTAGAATTTGAAGTTGGAGCGGGGCAAGTTATTCCTGGATTTGAGGATGCGGTTAAGGGTTTGAAGAAAGGAGATAAAAAAGAATTCAAATTAACACCTGCACAATCTTATGGGGAAAGAAATGAAGAATTGCAGAGAGATATTCCAAAAGATTCTATGCCCCCATTACCGGAAGGTCAAGAATTGAAAGAGGGAATGGTTCTGATGGCTAAAACTCCTGAAGGAGGGAACATTTCCGTGAGAATTGTAGAGATTAAAGAGGATAGTGTTACAATGGACTTCAATCATGCTCTGGCAGGCAAGGTTCTTATCTTTAATATAGAAGTTATTGATGTTAAAAAGAAATCTTCTTAATTATCTTCTAGAAAATCTTCTTGAACTGTTACTTGGGCCTCTTGATCTTTGAGGTCTTCTATCAGAACTTCCTGCTCTTCCGGAAGGTCTTCCCCTATTTCCTCCAGAACTTCTTGGTTTGGAATCTCTTGTATTCCTGTTTCTTGGATTTCCACCGTGGCTTCTTCCGTGAGTCCCGCCCCCGGATGGATTCCTTGATCTATTTCTACCAAATCCACCTTTCGAACTTCCCCTAAATCCTCCTCTTGCATCTTGGGGTTCATTCATCTTTATGAAGACTCTTTCAAATTTTGGAAGAGGTATGCTTTCGATTTCTGATGCACCATATCTTGTTGCTTTTCTAAAATTATCATAATCTCTATCAGAAAGAATTGTTATTGCTTTACCATCCTTACCTGCTCGTGCGGTTCTACCAATTCTGTGGGTGTATTCAATTTTTGTTTTTGGAAATTCATAGTTGTAAACATGTGAAACTCCTTTAATGTCGAGTCCACGGGCAGCAACATCCGTACAAACAAGGATAAATTTTTCGCTCTGGTGGAATTTATCGAGAACACGGTTTCTTTGGGCTTGATTGAGATTTCCATGAAGGGCCATTGCATTAAAACCAAAATTCCCCAAATTATTTGAGATTAAATCTGCATTTCTTTTTGTATTACAAAAAATCATAACAAGGCCGGATTTTTCCTCTTTAAGCAAGTGAACAAGAAGAGAAAATTTTTGGTTTGAGGGGACGTCATAAAAAACTTGTTTTAGTTTTGTGGGGTCAACCATTGGTTCTGCAGAAACTTCTGCAGGGTTTTTCATATATTTCTTAGAGATTGATACGACTTCGGAGGAGACTGTTGCGGAAAATAATAACGTTTGTTTTTCTTTTGGGCAAAGATACATTATGTCTGTAACATCTTTTATGAATCCCATATCAAACATTCTGTCTGCTTCATCAAGAACAAATATTTTTATCTTGGAAAGATCGATTGTTTTCCTTGAAATATGATCAAGGATTCTCCCGGGAGTTCCAACAACAACATCTGCTCTTCTTAGGGCTCTTATTTGTGCTTCGATTGGAACGCCCCCATAAACGGTCATTATTGAGAGAGGATTATATCTTGAGAATGCTTGAAGGGATCTAGAGACTTGTTCTGCTAATTCCCTTGTTGGTGCCAATATTAATGATTGAAGTCCTTTTCCTGCCTTTACTTTTTCAAGTATTGGAGCTCCGAATGCGAGAGTTTTTCCTGAGCCTGTTGCACTTTCACCAATAACATCTTTGCCGTTTAATGCGAGAGGAATTGTCTTCTCTTGAACTTCGGTTGGGACTGTTAATTTCAATTCATCGAGAGCTTTCACTAAGTCTGGACTCAAACCGAGTTCTTTGAACGTTTTCATAGTTTTCCTAATTTAGAGACCCTTTTAAGCTTATACTTGTACACACAGATTTAACAAGGGAAAACAATTATATATTTTGAAGGAGATAGACAAATATGCAAAACAAACTAGGAAAAGCAAAGAAAACTAGGGGGAAATCGCCCCATACACACAGACATAGAAGGAAAGTTCCGTCAATAGTTGATGCCTTGGTTGATGAGGCAGATATTGTTATTGAGGTTCTTGATGCGAGATTTATTGATAAGACTAGAAACCATAAACTTGAAGAAAGAGTCAAAATGAAAGGGAAGGTCCTGATTTATGTTTTTAATAAATCTGATTTGGTAGATATTGAAAAGATAAAAATGGAGAAAGATTTGAGTGACCTTAAGCCGAGTTTGTTTTTTTCCACTGTGAGGAGGAAGGGCTCTGCAACTCTTAGGAATTTAATAAAAGTTGAGGCAAAGAGATTGAAGAAGGATGATATTAATCTGGGGGTTGTTGGTTATCCTAATACCGGAAAAAGTTCTTTGATTAATTCTTTAGTTGGAAGAAGTGTTTCTAGGACTTCATCTGAAGCAGGATTCACAAAGGGTATTCAAAAGGTGAAAATTTCTGATGGTGTTTATTTGATTGATACTCCGGGGGTGATTCCTGTTGAAGAAAGGTTTGGGGTAAATAAAAAATTGGCAAAGCATTCTAAGATAGGGGCGGTGACTTGGTACCGTGCTAGTGAACCGGACATGATTATTTTTGAGATAATGAAAGAGTACCCGGGAATTTTAGAAGGGCATTATGGTATTGATTCTGAAGGTGACCCCGAAATTTTAATTGAAAGGCTCGGGCAGAAATTGAAGTATTTCAAAAAAGGAGGAGTTGTTGATGAGGGGAGAACCGCAAAACAAATTCTTAGAGCTTGGCAAGAAGGCAAAATTAAGCTTTAAGATTTTCTTGATTTTCTAATTGTATTTCTCTTACAGCATCTAAAACTCTTGAATCTGGGGAGAGAACAAACACATGGTCTTCTTTTGAACGTAATGCTCTATAAAGTTTCTGTAAAAATTCACGGCGTGCCTTGTCCTTATAGAAGTCCCAGAAATATGAAGGGTGTGTTTTTTGTAAAATCTTCCAGAAAGTATCTCTGGGATTTGGATTTGGATATTTTGTAAAAATTATGGAGTTGCAGGTTTCTCCAGGGAAGTCAACACCTCTTGAACATTTTGTGCTATACAAAACCGGAAATTTTTTGTCCTTGAAATCTTGGATCATCTTTCCTGTTTTATCAATAGACTGAATCTTTAGGAGTTCCTCTTTAGACATTAGATTTTTTATTGTAAAATTTTCAGCTTCGCTCTCATCGGGGAGATCGGAGAAGGCATTAACATGGACAAGAGTTGGACGCTCTGCACGAGAAACACATTCTGCTAGAACATTGAGATAGTTCTCTTTTGTTGCGTTTCCCGAGCTAAAGTTTCCGTACTTGCAATCAAATTCTTTTCCAGTTCTCTGAATTTCCATCACCCCAGGAGGGATTGTTTCTGCTTCGACAATTTCATAATCAGTTATTCCAAAAACATTTTCCAAGACTGATTTCGAGTGGAGTGTTCCGGACATAAAAACAAATGCCTTGTTTTTTCCTAGTACTTCTTCGATTCTTTTTGAGAGGTTTGTTGTAACAAGGTTTACGATAAGGCTTTCTTCGTACATTCTGTAAGTTAGGAAGGTGTCATCAAGGAACTCTTCGAACTCTTTAGCAATTTCTACTGCTTTAAGAATATAGCTTGAAGAAGAATCTTCAAAATGATTTTCGGATTCAAGTGCGGAATCTTTCACTAGAAGTTTTATTATTTTTCTTAAGTTTGTTTCATCAATTTCAAAGATTTTGTTCTCATCAATACCCGTTGCTTTCTTGTTTCTTTCTTCTAGTCTCAATAATTCTAAAATTCTTGTGGCAAGTTCTAGGGTGTTATCATTTTCAGAATAAAAACTCATGAGAGCGTTCCTCAATCTAGTGATGTTTAACTCGTTTTGACTTGAGAAGCTATCAAGGAATTCGTCAGCCTCGTCAATTATGTCAACTTCTGTTTCTGGTTTCCTATTCAGGGCAGTTTCTATTTTGTATTTTGCAGAATTAAATATAATCACATCTGAATCTAAATAAGATTGGTATTGGTCATAGTAAGAGCACCCTTTTTTTCTGTGATAAAAAATAAATTCTTCTCCATCTAGTCCCTTGTAGGATTTCTTTTTGGCGTCTGGGAGATTCATTTGGTATTTTGAATTTACTATTGGACTCCAATATGGATTTGTTGGTGCGATGGATACTCTTCTTATTTGGTCCATATCTGTTAGGCTCTTGTTTTTGATTAAGGGGTTCTTTTGGTAGTATTCTTTTATTCTTCTGAAGTTTTTTTCGGTAAGTTGTATTGTGTCTGGTAAAAAGGGGTCTGCACAAGAAGTCCCGGGTTTGAAAAGTGAGTCGTGATTATCTCTACCGGTAATCATTGATATTTTCAGCCTCTCTCCAGAGGGTTTAACGAGAATCATTTTTCCCATATAGTCTTTTTGATACTGGCTTTGAAGATTTTTTACAGGAACAACAACTGCTGCTTTTCCTAAGGCTCTTGCTATGTTTAGAGCTATTGCTGATTTTCCGGTTCCACAGACACCGTGGAGGAAAATTATTTTTTTACCAGATTTAATTAATTGGACAACCTCTCGAACAACATCTTCTTGTGTTTTTCCGTTTGAGAATTTAAGAGGGTTCATTCGGAACCCATCCTTGTAAAGACTCCATGAATCTGTATCTTTAGAGTTGTCTATCTTTTCGAAAGGTGTTTCGAAACTTTCACTTTTTTTTAGCTTTCTTTCTGGAGAATTTTTCATTTCTGAGACTGCAGCATAGGTGCTATACAAATTTGGATCAGAAAGAGTTTTGTTTTTTACATTACATCCAAGACAATTTCCTTGGCGGTTTATTTGTCTTCCACAATTATTGCACCTGTAATTTTTTTCATAAACTTGTTTGGATATAATTGGGAGTCTGCTTTTGAAGAGTTCTGGTTTCTTGTGTTTTGGTTTTGGTTTGATACCATCAACACCAATAAATCTCCCTTCGGAATCAAATTCAAGTTTGCTCATGTGATGCCTTAATCTAAGGGATATAAAAAATTATGGGACTTCGGGGGAGATAAGATTTAAATATTGGAGCAAAGTATTTTCAATATGAAAGGTAGAGTTGATAGCAAAGTTTTGATTGTTGGACTTATTGTACTAGGGGTTATTGTAGTTGTCTTTGGAATAATGAGCTCGGTGCAACCAACTTCGCAGAATACAATATCTGCTTACGGTGATGGTTCTGTTGAGGCTTTGCCTGATTATGTTGTTGTGTATTTTAATGTTCAGACTTCAGGGGATTCCGCTTCAGAGGTTACGGATGAGAATGCTGTGATTGTTGATACTTTGAAAGCCAATCTTGTTCTTTTGGGTTTTAGCGAGAGTGAAATAAAGACATCTAATTTTAATGTTTATCCGACATATGATTATGAGGGAGGGATTAGAAAAGACACAGGATATGAGACGAGCCATTCTGTTAATCTGAAACTTGATATTGATGATTCTGGTAGGGTTGGCGAGGTTATTGATGCTGGTGTTGGTGCGGGTGCAGGAATAAATTATATTAGTTTTGAGTTGACAAAAGATAATCAGAACATGTATAAGACTGAAGCAATTGAGAAAGCGACAGAGGATGCGAGGAGGAAGGCGGAGGCTTTGGCTTCGGGTGCGGATAAGAAATTAGGGAATATTGTTTCGCTTTCTTCTGATAGCGGTTACTTCGGAGGTCCGTGGATTGCGTATTCTGCTTCAGACTCGGGGTCAGCCGAAAGAAGCGGAGCGGAGATAGCGACGGATATTAATCCGGGCGAACAAGAAGTTAGTGCTCGAGTTACTGGTGTTTGGTCGATTCGTTAAGATTAATTTGAACAAATTGTCCCATCATATTCTGAACTTATAATCGTCCCTTCTCTGTCTAGGAGATATGTTGCGATTTCGGATGTGCGGTGGGTATTGTATCCTCCAGCAATTGTGTGGAGATTAAGGACAAGTTCATAGTTATCTCCTTTTTCTAAAAAAGACAAGACTTCATAGTCATTTAAAACCTCGTGATGACAGATGTTACAGGTTAACGCACTTCCATCATAATTGTTAAGTGCTTCTGATAACTCTGAACAGTGTGTTTCAATCGCAGGGAGGACTATAGATTCTGCATTGGCCGGGGTGAGCCCTTGTGAAGTATCCTTACTAGAATAGTTTTAAACAAAAATGAGGACTGTTATGAAAATTATTATAAGAATAATACTCCAAAGACGCGTGTTCTTTTTCATGCCTCTCTGAAAGAGAAAAGCTTTATAAATTTATCTAAATCTTCTCAGAAACCTTCCAGAAAAGCTCTTTATCAATGATTGCGAGGTGTTCGCCTTGAGTTTCTTCGTTAGCAAACTTTACTTTTCCTAAATAAGTTGTGTTCTTTAGGAGTTTTTTTAGACCCGAAGGGGTGAGATTATATTTTTTTGCTAGTTGTGTTAGGCTAATGTTGGTTTCCAAAAATTCTTTGAAGATTGCCTTGACTTTTTCTGCTTCGGATTCATTTACAACTAATTTTTTGTTGACTAGAGTGTAGCCTTTTGGTGCTCGCGTTATGAAGCCTCCTTCTCGAGCTTTACGGTGCATTCCGAATTTAGTTCTGTCTCCGATTATATTTCTTTCGAACTCTGCGAAAGCACTGATTATGTGGAACATTAGTTTTCCGCTTGCTGATGCAGTCTCTATTTTATCTTGTAAACTGACAAAGTCTATGCCTAAGTCCTTTAGTTTATCGATTGTTAGTATTAAATCCTTCAAACTCCTTGAAAACCGGTCAAGTTTGTATGTAAATATTGCTGAGAATTTGCCTGCTTCTGCATCTGCGAGCATTTGTGTCATTTCTGGGCGCTTTAGGTCTTTAGCTGAACGGCCTTCGTCCCGATAAATTTTGAAGACATCATAACCGAGTGCCTTTGCATAATTTTCTAGTGCCTCTTGCTGTGCATTAAGAGAGAATCCTTGTGTTGCCTGTTCAGTTGTTGAAACCCGGACATAAACAGCTGCTAGTGGTCTGCCGGGTGTTTGGTTTGGTGTTTGACTGTTTGTTTGAACGGGTGTTTGGTTGTTCATTTTGCTAGTTTCTGACACTCCTTACATCTTGTTGATAATTCTTTTTCGCTTTCAGAAATATTAATTTTTCCGGCCTTGTAATCTCTAAATTTGGGTAATGGTGAAAAATGTTTGAAACCTCTGGACTCCATTTCTTTTACAAGTTGTTTATGCCGTTTTTTTATATTATGAATTTCGACTTGTCCGCGATCAATATGGCCCTTGACGCTTTTACCCGCGTTTAAACTGCCGATTAATTGATGGAGTTCCTTGTGTTCTCCGAGAAGATGATTCTTACACAACTTTTTTGGATTAACCATCCACATACGTGTCATTTTTCCTCCTTTAAGCGTGAACTTAGGGTTGGAAATAACTAGTTCACGTCTACTTAGGGTGCCCTAAGTATATAAATCTATCGCAGAAATGGGCAAAAAATGTTAAAAAAGGGTTCCAAAAGCTCCGTCTAGCTTAGTCCACGCAGCATTTTCATCAAATCTCCTTGGTTCTTGAGGGGGTGTGCACTTAGGTTGGCTTCGTTCATGTATCTCGTGAAAGGCGGCGCCCCCGCCAATATGACCAAACCTTCCTTTCCTTGCCTCATTAAAGTCACATCTTCCAATTGTGCTGCCCTTACACTGAAGCTTCCTTCAGATCTTGTTTCAACAAAGAAATTGTCCGAGTAGATAGAGGCAACAACGCCTGAAGGTTTATTGAGATAAAGGTCTCCTTTTTGGACTTGAGAACAGTCTGTTAGATAGATTAGGTGATAGTTTCCTTTAGGCATTATTTTTTTAATTAATTGATATATTTAAGGATTATTGTGGTGCCGCATGTTTTTGGAGATAGCGTGCACTTAGGTTGGCTAAGTTATTTGATAGATAAAATTGGAAAATAAAAAGGTTGTTAGGGCAAAAGAAGAGCTATTTTCTCCTCTTTTTTTCATTACACATCATGATCTTGCAAACTCCCATCACTAGGAAAGCAAGAGCTACAATCCACCCCATCCATCCTGAAACGGGTGAAACTCCAGGCGCCCATCCAAACATAGAAACGGTCCAAAGAACACCTACAAGAGTTAATAGCCATGCGTTTAATTTGTGCATTTTCAACCTCCCTTAATAAAAAATAGAAGCTGAGAGGGGTTATAAATCTTACTAAACAACTGTTTAGTTTTTAGAGAGTTTTTTTAATTTATTAAAATCTCGACGGCAGTTGTGCACTTAGGTTACCTTTGTTTATAAAAATAAACAGGTGTTTAGTCTGGGGAAGGGTGTTTGAGGGTGTTTAAACAGCCTGTTTGGGGGTGTTTTTTGTAAAATTTTGGTAAAAAAGAGGGTGTTTTCGACACATCTTTCGACACATTTTTGGGTGAATTTTGGGAGAGGCTGGGAGAGAAAGTTATGGAACTTATCGTCGAAAAAAAGAAAGATTTTTAAACATAGAAAAACAAAATATAATATGTTTGGTTGGTTTTCAAGAAAAAAAGAGGTTGAAAGTCTGAAAGAAGACACAAAACAAGGTTTTGAAAGTGTAAAAAAAGATGTAAACACGATCAATGCATGGATCAAACACCTTGATTCTGAAAAAAATTTGCAAAAAAAAGACATTCAAGACATAAAGAGTGTTTTATCGTCGGTAAGCGAGGAGTTAGAAGGATTGAAAAATGTTATTTCTATCATGAATGAATTGAAACCAAACAGCAGAAACCAAACACCTAAACAGGTGTTTGATAAACAGACAGGTGTTTACCCTGTTCAAACAGGTGTTCAAACAGGTGTTCAAACACCAAATTTTGAGCAATTTTCAGTAACCGAAAGAGCAATTTTATGGGTTTTGTTAAATTCAGATATGAGATTGAGTTATGACGATCTTGCAGCAATTCTGGGGAAAGAGAGGTCTACAATTAGGGGTCATTTGAACCGGATAAAACAGAAAAGTGAGGGCCTAATAGAGGAAGTTATTGAAAAAAATGGGAAAAAAAGAGTGTTTATACCTGAAGATTTGAAGGAAAAGCTCCTAAAAAGGGCGAAAGTGAGAGTTAAAACAGATAAAAAATCAAAAAAAGATGAATAAAATCGTGGAAAGTGAGGGTTTGGGTAGGGTGGAATTGAGAGAAAAGGAGATTGTTGATAAAAAAGAGTAAAAGTGAGGTAAAGAATGGTCTACTTTTTGAAGAAAAGTGAGAAATTTGGGAGATAAAGAGGCATTTTGAGAAAGAACATGAATCAAGAGAAAACACAGAGAAAAAGTGAGAACTTTATTAGATATATTCGGTGAGCAGAAAAACAAGAATTTAGTGCTTTGAAGACTAGATATCTCGTAATTGAAGGATTGTTGGAAGGGAGGCAATCTTTTTCAGATTAGGCGAGATAGAAAGAGAGATATTCTTGTTGTTTATCCGCTTTTTATCGACGGGAATGCCTTTTTTGATAAGTCTTCCCACATAGTCCCGAATAGAGCTTTCGGTAAGGTTTAGTTTTTTAGATATGAGTCTGTAATTAACTTGGCCCGGCATTTCCTCATCTAGTTGGTACAGTGTCGAGAAAACAAGTATCTCTTGATCTGTGAGGCGTTTAAATTTAAGACGAACTTCCTTCTTAATAGAATCTAGAGAATCGAGGATTCTTGTAGCGTCGTCAATAGAGTCCTTTGGTATGTCTAGAGAGGGAATCTCTTGCTCTGGCTCGGGAGAGTTAAAATCTTCTGAAAATCTGTTGTTTAAATGAGGGGATATGGATTGTCTGTCTGTCTGTTTGTCTGTCTGTTTGTCTGTTGGAACCCCTTCGTTTCTTGTGGAAATAGTCAAATTTAGGGGTTTTAGAGCCTCTAAAGGTAAAATATGTGTCGAAGAATATGTTGGAGATGCTGTATTTGTTGTCTGATTTGTCGAATGTGTCGAACCCTCATTTGAGGTATTTTTATCTATTTTTTCATTGATTTTACCTAGGATTTCACACAATTCAACCATTTCTCCCCTAATCTTTTCAAATTCACCCCTGAGAGAGTAAATTTCAGAGTAAAGAGAACTAATATCCTCTTTTACTTTATGAAAAGATTCTTTAATCTTATCCATTAAAGAAATAAATGATTGAGATATAAAAGCTTTGTTGGTGTGATTTAGGTACTAAGGAGGTGTTATGATTAATCTTGGGTTCTCTTGTAGACTGAATATGCGCTATCGCTTAGATTCCACCTTGAACGTTTGAGGTACTGTTTCCCGTTAGGGTTTTTCTTTATTTCGTTCACAAGACCTTTCTTTTTTAATTCGAGGAGGAGAGTTTTGATAAATTCTTCATCTCTAGCGACCTCCGAGGCTACGTGAGAAGTAAATACTGAGCCTGGAGAAACAGAGTATAAAAAAGCTAAAACATGTTCTGAAATTTTTTCTCTTTTTTCGTTAGAAATCTTCATTGGAGAAGGTAGTTATTCGGTTTTAATAAACTTTCTGAGAATTGATTGAAACTATTTCTTGGATTTTTCCGCGTCTTCTTCTGTTCTGAATGAAGGCATAGGCATGTGAAGAGGAAGGTTTAGTTCGTCTTCGAGCTCGAGAGCTTTTAGTGTTGCTTTTCTAAGAATAAGATTGAAAACAAAGAGTCTAAAATCATCTGTAAGTTTCTTGTCTTTCCATCCTTTCATAACTTCTTTGGCTTCTTTAGGGTCAAGAGCGATAAGAGCCTTTCCCTTGATATAAACTTTAGCGAAGTCGGGCTCGTAATTTACCTTAAAATCGAATTCAACAGTAAGAGTCTCGTCTTTTGATTTAAGAGGAGATTTAACTTCTGCTATAGATAGAATGTCCATAGAAGTATTAATTTTTACACCTTCAACGGGCTTGTTGGGAATTCTAAGATCCTCAACACTCATTTTTGTTAAATTGAAACCAATTGCGTTCATGTTGGTATAATAAAAAAAGTGTTTTTAAACATTTGGTTTGTAAAGCATACAAATGAGCCAATTAATCAAATTTTAGATATAATTAACCATAAGATAAAAAATAGTAATTAAATTTAACCAATAAGATAAATAATTAAATCAAATCTTCTTCGGAAACAACAACAAAGTCCCCGATTGCAATTATTGAGCTGTAAGGGATAAGTGCGTCTTTTGAGGATGTTCTTTCAAGGTTTAGGTTTCTTGTGTAAGGTGTAGAATCTTTAACAACTATATTAATTAGTTCTCCGGACTTTGTTTCAAAGATTATGTCTTTAACAAAACCGAGTCTTTTACCCTCTTTTGTTACAATCATCTTATTGAGGATGCTGCTAAAAATATTCTTGTCTTCAGGCATATCAGACTGAGAAGAAAATGATATATAAACTTTTCTGTAAAATTAAATAGATTTTAAAGAGGATAGGTTGAGGCTTAAATTTAGTCTATTTACCTTGTTATTTGCTATTTTTGTTTGATCTTTTTAGGATAAGATTTTATTAATTATTTTTTATTATAAGATATTATATGATAATAATAATTTAATTATTAGAAGAAGAATATATTGATATAATTATTATAGTATAAATAATAATAATAATAATTTAAGAAGGAATAGTAGTAGTAGTAATTTAGTAATACAATATCTAATATCAAATAAGAATCTAATATCAAATAAGAATCTAATATCAAATAAGAATCTAATATCAAATAAGAATCTAATATCAAATAAGAATCTAATATCAAATAAGAATCTAATATCAAATAAGAATCTAATATCAAATAAGAATCTAATAATAAAGTTAATTATAGAGAAAAGAGGGTAACCCCCTGTCCCCTTGGTTTCGTGTAGAAATATTTAAAAAGAAAAAATTGAGTTTTTTGTTTTTTGATTTGATATAAAAAAATATATATTATATATTATATATATTATATATATTATATTATATAATAATAATAATAATAATAATTTAATTATTAGAAGAAGAATATATTGATATAATTATTATAGTATAAATAATAATAATTTAAGAAGGAATAGTAATAGTAGTAGTAATTTAGTAATACAATATTTAATTCTAAATTTACATTCAGTTCTAAGTCTATATCTAATTCTAAATCTAGTTTTAGTTTCAATTCTTCTTTCCACAAGAAATAAAGGTGTTTTTCTTTTTTAGTAGTCATAATTGTTTATATAAGAAAAAAAGTTTTTCCGTCTGTGTTTCTGGAACTGAAGGATAGTTCCATGCGAAACCAACGTGTGAGTCTAAGAGTGTTTCTCAGACTTTAACGCCTTAAGGAGGTAAAATGAAACAAGATTTAGATAAGATTTTTGATTCGTTTGATAATAATAGAATTTTCAATGATAAATCAATTTTACAATCTAATTATCGTCCTGAAGATATCCCACATAGAGGAGATCAAATAAAACAACTTGCCTCTATTTTGGCTCCTGCTTTGAGGGGTGATAGAACGAGTAATATTTTTCTTTATGGTAAAACGGGAACTGGTAAAACCCTTTCTGTTCTTTATGTTAGAGATGAACTTTTGAAGAGGGCAAAGAAGAAAGGAGATGTTAGTGTTGTTAAAGATGATATGCCTTTGAAGATTGAGTATCTTAATTGTAAACTGAAGAAGGTTTCTGATACTGAATATAGAATTGTTGCGGAATTAATTAAGAAACTCGGAGGGAAGGTCCCGGATACGGGATTACCAACCGAAACTGTTTATAATCGGTTTATTGAATTGATTGATTCAAAGAAACAATTTTTACTTTTAATTTTGGATGAGGTTGACCAGGCAGTTAAGAAGATTTCTAGTGATTTTTTGTATAATTTAACGAGACTTAATGCAGAACTTTCACAAACACAGATTGGTGTTGTTGGAATTTCGAACGATTTGACTTTCTTAGAAGGGATTGATCCTCGGGTTAGAAGCTCGTTATCTGAAGAGGAGATTGTTTTTCCTCCGTATAATGCTTTGCAGTTACAAGAGATTTTGAGTCATCGTTCAGGTTTGGCTTTCAAGAAGGGAGTGGTTGAGGATGGCGTGGTTCAAAAGTGTGCCGCGTTTGCGGCAAGAGAGCATGGGGATGCAAGGCGTGCGTTAGACTTGCTTAGAATCGCAGGAGAGCTTGCTGAAAGAGATGGCTCTACTAAAATTTTGCTGAAACATATTGATGAGGCAAATGTTAAAATTGAAAGGGATAAAATTTTGGATGTTATTAAAACAGAACCAAGACAGTTCCAGTATGTTCTTTATTCTATAATTAGGCTCTCAGAGCAAAATAATGGGGAACCTTTTTTTACGGGAGATGTTTACAATGATTATCAAGAGATTTGTGCGAAAAATCACTCTGAAATTTTGACTCAGAGAAGAGTAGGGGATATAATTCAAGAGTTTGATATGCTGGGGATAATTAATGTGAGGGTTATATCTAAAGGCCGGGGAGGTCGAATGAGAGAAATCAAGCTTGCAATCACAAAGAGTATAGTGGAGAAGGCAAAAGCAATTATAGAAGAGACAATTAATTATCAGTAATCATTTAATTATGGACACAAAAGAAATCTTAAGATATTGTATAGAGAAGGGAGTTCTAATAGATTCTGAAGCATTGAATTTGCTTAAGGAAACTGCAGATTCAACTTCTGCGAAACTTATTATTGAAAAATTGAGAAATCATACCCAGAGGAGAGTTATAACAAAGACGCTTTTTGAAGAAAATAAAGAGAAAATTAGTAAATTGTTTTTGGAATTGCCTAATGAGAGTCAGAAGAGTTTGGAAAGTTTGAAAATAAAGTTGGGTTTGGAGATTGAGATTTCTAGGGTTTCGAGTTCGCCAGTGAAAAAAGAAGAAGTTTTAGATGGCAATGATGAAGCTCAAGTGAAAGTTTTGACAGAGACTCCTAATTTTAATAAAAAAATTGATTTGCAGGATTTTGTTATTAATTTGAAAAATAGATTTACTGAATTGAGGAATATTCTGCAAGACCATAGAGAACTTGAGAATCTTGTTTCAATAAATAAACTTTCAAAGTCGCAGAAGTCTTCTATCATTGGGATTATTTATGAGAAGAGAGTTACTAAAAATAAGAATATTCTTTTGGAAGTTGAGGATTTGACTGGGAGAACGAGGGTTTTGATTAATCAGAATAAGCCGGAACTTTATGCTATGGCTGAGGATATTACTCTTGATTCTGTTTTAGGGTTTTCTGGATTTGGAGATAATGAAATTTTCTTTGCAAATAATATTGTGTTCCCTGATGCTGCGCTTTTTGAGAAGAAGAATTCACCTGTTGAGGAATATGTTGCATTTATTTCAGATCTCCAATTTGGGAGCAAACTTTTTCTAAAGGATCAATTTGAAAAATTTATTCATTATCTTAGCGATGATGGTCCAAATGATCCGGAGGTTAAGAAAATTAAATATCTTTTTATCGTTGGGGACCTTATTTCGGGTGTGGGCGTTTATCCTTCTCAACTTAATGATCTTGAGATTGGAGATATAGAAGAACAATATATTCAGATTTCTAAACTTCTTAAAAGAGTTAGGAAGGATATTAAGATAATTATTTCTCCCGGGAACCACGATGGGGTTAGACTTCAAGAGCCTCAACCTTTAATGGATGAAAAGTTTGCATGGCCTCTTTATAAGATGGAAAATGTTATCCTAACTGGAAATCCCTCAATAATAAATATAGGGGCTAGGGATGATTTTCCTGGGTTTAACATTCTGACTTACCATGGATATTCTTATCCTTATTATTATAATAACATACCTAGCTTGATTAATGCGGATGCTATTAATTCTCCTGAGAAAATTATGAAATATGTTATGAAATATAGGCATCTTGCTCCTTCTTATGGTTCGATACAATACGTTCCTTATGAAAAAGACGAACTTGTTATTAGAGACGTGCCTGACATTTTTGTCTCTGGCCATCTTCATAAATCTGGAATAACCTCTTATAATGGAATTCTTGTTATTGCTTGTTCTACATGGGAGGCTGAAACTGAAAATCAAAAGAAGAGGGGGAATAAGCCTGATTTTTGCAAGGTTCCTTTAATGAATTTAAAGACGAGGGCAATTAAAATTTTGGATTTTGAGTGATGAATAATTATTAAAAATAAAATGGAAAATAAAAATATTGTTGAAGAAGTTAGAAGATTTGTTGAGGAAGAGTGTAGGAAACCAACTTCTCATTACGGTTTTGAACCTTATCGCGGGCACTTTGTAATTATGCATCGTTGTGCCGTAGACTTGGCGAAAAAACTAGGTGCGAATTTAGAAGTTGTTGAATTGGCCGCGTGGATACATGATATTGGTTCTATCATTCAGGGAAGAGAAAATCATCATCAAGCCAGCGTTGAAATTGCAGAGAAGAAATTAAGGGAACTGGATTATCCTGAGAAAAAGATTGAGGAAGTTAAACATTGTATCTTTGCCCATAGAAGTTCTGAAGATATTCCAAAAGAGACAATTGAAGCAAAGATTATCTCTGATGCTGATGCAATTTCTAACTTTGGAAATATTGTAGGAATTCTTAAGGCGGCACTTGTTTATGAAAATCAAAATCAATTTGAAGCAAGAAAATCAACATTAGAAAAATTACAAAGAAAATGGAAAAAATTGGAATTGGAAGAATCAAGAAGATTAATTAAACCTAAATACGAGGCGGCAGTTTTGCTTTTGTCGGATGATGGACAAACTGAATTGTAAATGGAGAGTGATAGTTAAAAATGAATACTGAACAATACTTTGACCACATTGAAGAAGAGACTAAGCGAGCTTATGTAATTGCTAATGAAGCTAGGTCAAAAGGTTTGGACCCTGTTGATAAAGTGGAGATTCCTTTGGCTAGAAGCTTGGCTGAAAAAGTTGTAGGTTTGATTTCTGCATTTTATCCTCAGATAGAAAATTCAGGAATTGTTGAAAGAATTTTGGAGCTTGAAAAAGAGAATGGGAAGTTGGATCCTATGGTTTCTTTCAAGATTGCTGAAGAAGTTGCGAAACAAAAGTTCTGTAAATTTTCTACTTTGCTTGAAGCGATTGAAGCAGGAATCAGAATTGGCTTTGCTTATACGACCTTAGGAGTTGTTTCGAGTCCTATTGAGGGATTTACTGGCCTGACTCTTGAGAAGACTAATGATGGGAAGGATTATTTTGTTGCACATTTTTCTGGGCCGATAAGAAGCGCTGGAACGACTGCATCTTGTTTGGTTTTGATGATGATTGATTATCTTAGGGAAATTTTTGGTTATGCAAAATATGATCCTTCTGAAGAAGAGATTCAGAGATATGTTACAGAGAATCAAGATTATCATGATAGAGTTACTAATTTGCAATATATGCCGACGAAAGAGGAGATTATTTTTCTTGCGAAGAATCTTCCGATACAGATTGATGGAGACCCCACTGAAAGGTTAGAAGTCTCAAATTACAAGAATTTGGCGAGAGTCCCAACAGATAATATTAGGGGAGGAATGTGTTTGATTTTTTCGGAAGGACTTGCACAAAAAGCTGCTAAGGGTCTTCGGCTTTTGAAAAGTATGAAAGATAAAGGCTTGAAATCTACAGGATTTGATTTTCTTGACGAGTATATTGAACTTCACGAAAAAAGAGACAAGGGAAAGACTGATGATTCCCCAACTTACATAAATGATCTTGTTGCGGGTCGCCCGGTTTTTGGTCATCCTTCTGAGTCTGGAGCGTTTAGGTTTAGGTACGGTCGGGGTCGTTCTTCAGGGTTTAGTGCGGTTTCTGTTCATCCCGCGACGATGGATATGACAGATTCTTTTATTGCAATAGGAACTCAACTTAAAATTGAGAAGCCGACGAAGGGTTGTATTGTCACTTCTTGTGATACTGTTGATGGTCCGATTGTAAAATTGTTTAACGGGAGTGTTAGAAAAGTCAAGACTCGCGAAGATGCGAAGAAACTTTACAATGATGTTGAAGAGATAATTTACATTGGAGATATTTTATTTCCTTTTAGTGATGTTGCAAACAGAAACGCGAAGTTTTTGAAACCGGGCTATGTCGAGGAGATCTGGGGCTTGGAATTAAGAGAGAAAAGGTCTCGGACGCCGAGACTAAATGCTCCACCTTTGTCAGCTTCCGCGAAAGGAACTCGCGTCGCGGGCACGGAGAAAGGAATTGACTCTTTTAAGATTGAATTTGAGGATGCTGTTAAGATTAGTAGGGAAAACGGTGTTTCTCTCCATCCAGAATATATTTTTTATTGGAATCAAATTAAAATTGAACAGTTTCTTAATTTAATTGAATGGTTGGAAATTGCGAGAGTTGAGAAAAAAATTATTTTGCCTTTTACGAAATCGGACCAAGTTAAATTTAAAGAAGGAAAGAGGGCTTTGGAGTTGTTGGGTGTTGAACACGAGGCAGTTATTGAAAACATTGTAATAAATTTGAAGAACTCTTTGGCATTGCTTTCTAATCTCGGTCTTGATTTCAAGATTCTTGGTTCTGATGAAGGTTCATTAAGAAATGGAATTTCGGAAATTGAAGATAAATTCAAAAAATTCTTTGAAGATACAAAGGTTAAGGAAGATTCTGATGAAGAATCTCTTTGTGAAGGAGATGTTGTTCTTTCTGCGATTAATTCCGTTTCTGAATTTGAGATTAGAGATAAGGCTGGGGATTTTATTGGGGCCAGGATGGGAAGGCCGGAGAAAGCGAAGTTAAGAAAGCTTACTGGAAGTCCGAATGTTTTATTTCCTGTTGGAAATGAGGGGGGGCGATTGAGAAGTGTTCAGGCTGCTTGTGAGGCTGGAGGGGTTAGGGGGGAGTTTCCTCTTTTTTATTGTGATGAAGAGGGATGTAAAAAAGAGACTGTTCTTCCTCATTGTGAGAGTTGCGGTAAGAAATGTAAAAAAATGTTTTATTGTAGGGAATGTGGTCGGACTGATTTTAATCTTTGTGAAGAGCATGAGGTTTCTAACCCTAGCTCATATAGAACCATTGATATTGATTATTATTTTAAGAAAGCCATTGAAAAATTAGGATTAAAAATGAGTGAGGTTCCTCCTTTGGTTAAGAGTATTAGGGGAACGAGTTCGGATAAACATCTTGTTGAGAATCTGGGCAAAGGTATTTTGAGAGCGGCTTTTGATTTGCAGGTTAACAAAGATGGGACTATAAGATTTGATGCAACTGAGATGCCTCTCGTTTCTTTTAAGCCGAAGGAGATTGGAGTTAGTATTGAAAAATTGAAGGAGATTGGATATGATGTTGATGTTTATGGTAAGGAATTGATGGAAGATTCACAAATTTTAGAATTAAAACCTCATGATGTTCTTTTGCCTAGTTCTCCTGAATCTCCCGATGGCGGAGCGGACCGTGTTTTTATAAAAATGTGTAATTTTATTGATGAGCTTCTCGTGAGATTTTATGGGATGGAACCGTATTATAATGTTCAGAAGAAAGAAGACCTTGTTGGTAAACTGGGAGTGTTTATGGCCCCTCATAATTGTGCAGGAGTTGTTTGTAGAATTATCGGTTTTAGTAATACTCTTGGTTTGTTTGCTAGTCCGTATATGCATGCCGCGGTTAGGAGAGACTGTGATGGAGATGAAGCTGCAATTATGTTGCTTGGTGATGTTCTTATGAATTTTTCGAGAGAATTTTTGCCCGGGCATAGAGGGGGAACTCAAGATGCTCCTTTAGTTTTGAATGCAAAAATAAATGCAGGTGAAGTAGATGACCAAATTTTAGATTTAGAACTTCTTTATGAATATCCCTTGGAACTTTATCGTGCTGCGGAAAAGAGAGAGCATTCTTCTGTTGTGAAGGTGTATGATGTTCGCGCGGCATTGAAAGCAGATAAAGATCCTTTCATTGGTGTAGGGTTCACTCATGATACAACAGATATCAATGAGGGTGTTGCGTGTTCTAACTACAAGGTTCTTGAAACAATGCAAGATAAGGTTAGACACCAGATGGAATTGGTGGAGAAAATTAGGGCGGCTAATACTTCTGAAACCGCAAGATTAATCATTGAGAGACATTTCCTTAAAGACCTTAGAGGTAACCTTAGGAAATTTTCTATGCAAAGTTTTAGATGTGTTGGCTGTGGTGAGAAAATGAGGCGACCTCCTCTTTCCGGAAACTGTTTTAAATGTAAAGGAAAGATTATTTTCACGACGCACGAGGGTGGAATTAAAAAATATTTGGAGCCTGCATTGGACCTTGTTGAAAAATATCATCTTTCGGCATACATCAAACAAAGTCTTGAATTAACAAAGAGGCATATTGATTCTGTGTTTGGAAAGGAACTTGAGAAGCAAAAAGCGCTTAACGAATGGTTTGGTTAGCGCCTTTTTCATTCATTCGCCGCAGCAGCGTCAAATGAAAGCAAGAAGCATTGGAGAAATGGTTTTGAATGTTACTTTTTAACAAAGGTAACAAAACCATAAAGTTTATAAAGGTCTTTTCTGTAAGATTTTCATGGCACCAATAATTGAAGTAAGCGATGAGACACTGAGAACTTTGAATCCTACAGTTTATACTCTTAGAAATGACTTGATTAGTCGCAAGAATGAAAGTGGTCCGATTTATGTCCCTTCAATAAATGCTAATGTTTCGGGAGAAAGAACTCATCAGAGAGAGAATTGGTATGTAGCACATGAAGCACTTGCTAAAGATAAGCTTGAGATGTTGACACCAAAAGAATATGTTGAGTTCTTGAAATATTCAAGGGAAAACCATCCTGAAGTTTATGAAGATATTGTATCAGTCAGAGATCCATGGAGAGCAGAATGGATTGATGCCTTCTTTGAAAAAAAGAAAGACGGTCTTTACATTCTTACACATAATAAAAGTAATGCTGAGAAACTTAGTCAAGATACTTTAATGGAAGACAGGAAAATATCTCTAGAGTCATGGCTTGAAAATCCAACATCACAAGGTTTACCAAGAAAAGACGCTGAAGAAGGAAGTTTGTATTACTGGCATCCAAGAAGTGATACTGTCGCGGGGCTCGGTGCGGGTTCCGTCAGGGCGGGCTTCGACTGCGGCGGGGATCCGTTGGGCAGGGGCCCGGATCTCGGGGTAAGAGTTTCCAAAAAGCGTGAATAAGTTCTGCTGGTTGGTAGAAGAACCAAGGTTCTTCCGCAATTCCCAACTTCGCTCGGATTTTTACTTTTCGCTTCACAGATTTCTTCTCGCGAAGTCGCTCACCATCTCCTTTAATCATGGCTCAAGGCTGATGAGTTGAAATTAATTTCTGCCTTAGTAAATTTCCCTTAAGTAAGAATTTAAAAATTAATTTTTCTTGTACTATTCAATTTAGAATGGAAAAGGGGATTACAATTTGTTTTTTAGCTTGTTAAAAATGAAAAAAAGATTAAACTTGATTTTATCTCTAGTTATTGGAATTGCAATTTTTGCTATTTTCTTTTATAGAACTGGAATTGATGCGGTTTGGGATATTTTTTCTAGTATTGAACCGCTTTACCTTGGACTTTTCGCTCTTTTTACGACTTTAACCTTTGTTCCTGCTGTTTTGAGATGGAAAATTGTTCTTCGTGCTCACGGAAAAGACCTTCCTTTTCTTGCTCTCTTAAGATATACAATTATGGGATATGCTGTCAGTTATGTTACTCCCTCTGCAAGAATTGGAGGAGAGCCTCTAAGAGCGTATATGGTTCATAAAGAACAGGGTATGGATTTGAAGACGGCTACTTCATCAGTGATTATCGAAAAATTTGTTGAACTTTCAGGTAGCATTGCATTTGGGATTTTTGGATTGGTTTTAATTTTTCTGATTCCTAATCTTGACTGGAGAATTAAATTATTTTTTGGCGCCGTGGTGCTTTTTGGATTTTCCATTTTGTTAATATTTTATTATAGAAGCCTTATGGGAAAAGGTTCGTTCTCTTCGTTATTTTTACTTTTTAGATTGAATAAAATAGCAAGATGGAATGATTTTGTTTATGTGATTCTTAGCGTTGAGAAAAAAATGCAGAAATTTTTTGTTAAGAATAAAAAAGAATTTTTCCAAGCATTCCTCACATATTTACTTTATGGGGTTCTTGTTTTCTTTGAATTTAATTTTCTCTTCAAGGGTCTTGGATTTAATGAACCTTTCACCACGGTTATTCTTGCAATAGTTGTTTCTGGATTTGTTGGATTCATCCCTATCCCTGGAGGACTTGGATTCTTGGAAGCGGGACAATCTGCATTACTCTCTGTTGTAAAAGGTCAGGGAAGTCTTGGATTTGCATTTAGTCTATTTTTGAGGATTAGAGGTTTAGTCTTCGTTGCAATAGGATTTGTATTGATCTCTTACTTTAGTGGGGGGCAATTAATGGAAAGAGTTGAAAAAAAGAATAAGAAAAAATCACGTTCTACAAAGAAATATTAATCAAGATATATCTTTGAGAGGAAGAAAATTTTTTCAGAAAAGGTAAATGATTATTGTTGGCAAGAGAAGACAGCCCATCATGTTGGTTCTTTTTACATTAAGCGAAATGCAGAATATTCCTGTTGCTGTTGAAACTGCCAAAACAATTAATCCAAGAATTCCTGAAAATGAGAACACTAATAAACTGATAAAGAGAATTGTTGCAATTGAAATTTTGGAATAATTTATTTCTGATATTCTTTTTGAAAAAAACCTTGCAAGATGAGTTGTTATAAAGAAAGAAATAATTCCTGAGATGAGAATGAGAGCCATTATTAATACTAAAACTTGCCAAGGGGGTTCTCCTAAAATTTCTTTTATTGCAACTGCTGCGCCAGTGCGTGTTCGTGAAACGGCATAAAGTGCGATGAATGAGAATCCCATTACGAGAGTGTTTGTTGCTCCAAGTAAAAATAGAAAGCCCCTTTTTCCTGCTCTTGAAATTGAGTTTCCTATTATTGCTGCCTGCCCCGAGCCGAGCCCGGGTAGGAGGCTTGAGAATGGTGCGGCGAGAGTTGCTCCGAATAAAGGAGAGATAAAACTTTTATCCAAGATTGGCTTTGAAATTTCTTGAGGAGGAATTTTCTCTTTATTTTTTATACTTATGAGAAGCATTGAAGTTCCAAAGAGCCCGGTTAGAAGAGGGAGGAGAGGCTCGCTTAATGAATTAAGATTGAGAACGATTAATCCTAGTGCCCCTGTTAAAGAAATTACAAAAATTGATTGTAACTTATTTCTTTCTAAATATATTAAGAATAAAATAACTGCAATCAAAAGGAAAGGGATTATATTTTGGATTACCGCGTATATCTCTTCTAGTATGAGGGTTGAAGGTAGTGCAATTAGGACTAAAATGAAAACCGCGGCGAGACTTCCGTAGGCGGTTAAAAGGATGGCTTCGTATCCTAATCCCTTTTTAAGAAGTTCGTGTCCGGGTAAAATTGAGAGTTCGGTATCTGTATCTGGACAGCCAAGAAAAATACTTGGAATAAAATCTACAAATGTATGGGCTATTGCCATTGAAGTGATAAAAGTTACAAAATAAATTGAAGAGAGGGAACTTAAGAGAGATGTAGAAAGAGCAACGAGCGAAACCCCGATGAGATTAATATGAACTCCAGGGATTAGTCCTGTAAAAGTTCCTGCTAGAATTCCGAGGATTAGAAACAAAATTATTTCTATTAGCATTTGCTTTTACAGCAAGAATGCTGGTGTTAACTTTTTTTCTAAAGGCCTTTCCTCACTTCTTTCTATACAAGATCTAAAAATTCCAACTAATCTATCAACACTTTTTTTAACATCAAATTTTTTCTTTATTCTATTAATATTCATTTCTCCCATTTTTTCCCTTTTCTTTTCATCTTTTACAAGAATCTCGATTCTTTTTTCTAGTTCTACAGAAGAATCTGGATCAACAAGGAATCCATTGGAATTATTCTCAATTATCTCGGGAATTCCTCCAACGCTCGTTCCAATAACAGGGATTCCGCAAGCCATAGCTTCGGCATAGACTAATCCAAAAGATTCCATTTGGGATGCCATTACAAAGATATCTGCTCCGTTATAGGCAAGAGGCATTTCTTCTAAGGTGAATGGTTTGACAATGACTTTCTTCTCTATTCCATTAACTTCTGCTAAATCTTTTATTTTTTTCACAGCATTCTTGAACTCTCTTTGCCAGATTGTTGGGGGTTGGGCGGTTGCAATTAATAATTTTACATTTTTGTGCTTTTGTGCTAATATAGAAAATGATTCAATTAGGGTTGTTACTCCTTTCAGTTCTAGATAAGAGCCTTTCGTGCTTCCCGTTATTCTACTTGCATGCATAATGAGTATATCATTATCTGAGATGTCAATTCTTTTCCTTAACCATTCTTTTCCAAGGTTTGGTCTGAAAAGATGGGTATCAATTCCAAGGTAAACAACTGAAAGTTTTTTTACATTTGTTCCCGCATTGTATGCCATATTATTCACGCTCTTACTTACGCTCAGGATTTTTGACCACATTAAATCTTTAACGAGAGCCTTTTCGATTTCCTTATTGAAATGGGCATGCATTCTCAGTGTTGCTGGAACTCCGGTTTCAAGAGATGCAAGATTTACCGCGAAAGCGTAAGAAGGAGGAGTTCCTCTGTAAAAATTCTCTGCAGATATTATATTAATCTTTTTTCTTTTTATTAATTTCTTTAGATAATTGTAGAGTCTTCTTCCCCCCATTTCCTTGTTTCTCAATTTAGGATTCATAAAAGAGAGGTTATGGACAGTTAAGTTTCCGTCCGTTGTAACTTTATCTTTTTCGTAAGAAGCAGTGATTATGTCTACAAAGTGGCCTCTAGCTATCAGTTCTTTGGTTGTTGTGTCAATGTATCGTTCGATTCCACCCGTGCTAGTGGAAGAGTGAGAGAAAGAAATGATGCAGATTCGCAGGGGTTTTTTATTGTCGCGTAAATCTTCTTCATCCATTTTAGATATAATAACCAAAAAGAAACCCCTTAAAAGCCTTGCGAAAGCTTCGAATTTAAGCGAAATCTTTAAAAATTAGGTTTTCTATTTCTGTCAATTCTGGTTGTTTTAAGAAACATTTAATAATTCTAAATCGCATCTTGTTTGATGGATGAGAAAGAGAAACTTGAATTGATTAAGAGGAATCTTCTAGAGATTTTAGGAGAAGAAGAATTAGACAAGGCTATCAAAAAGAACTCTTTCTCATTGTACTGGGGAACTATGACTACTGGGAGTGTTTCTTTCGCTTATTTCTTTCCTATGCTTAAGATAGCAGATTTTCTGAGGGCAGGGGCTAAAGTAAAAATTCTTTTAGCAGACCTACATGCGGCACTGGATGGGGTCCCCTGGGATTTGCTCGAAAAGAGATATAGATATTATGAAAGAGCAATAACTCTTATATTGAAAACGATCGGAGTAGATTCGAAGAATTTAGAATTTGTTAAGGGAAGTGATATTCAATTAGATAAAAATTACTTTAGGGATATTCTTAAGTTGAGTACTTTGTCTTCAGTTAGTAAGGCAACACATTCTGCATCCGAGGCGGTTAAGACTGCGCAGGGGGATGTGAAACTTTCTGGATTGATTTATCCTCTGATGCAAGCACTTGATGAAGAATATTTGAAAGTAGATGCACAATTTGCTGGGCTTGACCAAAGGAAGATACAAGTCTATGCAAGGGAATTTCTCCCAAAGATTGGTTACAAGGCTAGAGTTGAATTAATGATTCCCATGATAAAAGGTCTTGTAGGTAAACAGATGAGTTCGAGTGTTGAATCTTCTAAGATTGATTTGTTGGATGATGAAAAGAAAGTTTTAAAGAAGGTTAATTCTGCCGAGTTCAATGAAGGAAATTCAGATAATGGAATTATGGATATTTTGAAATATCTTATTTTTGTTATGAAGGGGGATAAAGGCGAAGAATTTGTTGTTGAAAGGCCAGAAAAATATGGGGGAAATTTAACCTATTCTAATTTTGAAAGTTTAGAGAAGGATGTTTTGGCTAAGAAAGTTCATCCTCTTGATGTTAAGAATTCTCTTGCTAGAGAAATTAATAAACTTTTGAGTTTGTTTAGAAAGGATAAGAAGATTCACGAATTGTATAGAGTTGCATACTCTTAACTCTAACGAGTCTTGAATTCAACAACATCTAAATCTTTTAGTTTGTGTTGTAATCCCACAACTTGTCCCGGGAATTTTGAACTCGGCCCCCAGATTTTTGTTTCTTTTAATTGAGAAATATTTCTTATTATTTTTTCAGCTATATCTTTTATTGTTGAATCGGGTGAGAGAATCATTGGCTTATCTGATTTTGGTTGTCCGGGTTCTTTTGTGAAAATCCTCATTTTCCCAAAGCTCTCAAAAATTTTATCTTTTAACAAGTCAAAGTTTTCCTCAGATTTAGCACCTATTAAAATAAAATTATATCTTTTTGATTTGAGAGTTGCCTCCAGTTTTCTTTCATCCTCTTTTCCTTTCATATTGTAAACAATAATCTTCTTCCCTGGTGATTTTTTGAGTTCCGAAAGTAATCTTGGTATCTCTTCCATTTTGTTAACAAGGACTAGAATAACGTCTGCAGTGTGGACAATTCCTTTGTCGTAATATTCGGATTCAAAAGCAGGGATTTCAACCATCTGGATTTTTGTTCCGTGGTAGTTTGTCATTCCTTGAAGCGGAATTTTTGTGGTGAAGTCGTAATTTGCTATTTCAGGTAGAGCATTTGTTAGTTTTGACAAAAGGGTTGATTTTCCCGAATTTGTGAATCCCACAATTACCGCTTGCATTTCCTCTTTTTTTATTGAATGGCGGGAGCCGCTGCCCTTGCCCCTTTTGTTCCCCTTTTCTAATTTTTCAAGGAATTTTTTCCTTCTTGTCTTAAGGTTTGCAAGCATCTTTTCGCTGCTCTTATGGCGGGGACAGAGTTTAATCATCTCTTCAAGCCACTTTAGTTTGTCTTTGTCATTTTGTGCTTGTAGAAACATAACTTCTGCTTTCTGATATTGTGGTGATTGATTTGTTGATGCCATTCGTATGAAACCAAGGTTTCCTGACAAGTCACCTTCCTTTGAATTACTACTGAAGGCTCATTTACAACCTGGATAACAATTTTAAACTTCGAATAGTTAAAAATTTAATGGGTCGGAAAGAATTGATAAAGAAGATTACTGAGAAAAAAGATTTCTCTGAAATTGCTAATAGGGATGTGGAATTTGCATTGAGTCGTTTTGAGAAAAAGGATGTTAGTGATGAAGAAAAGATTCGCCTGACAAGAGATTTGTTGCACAGGGTTTTTGGAGCGTTTACAAGTAGAAAATTATTAAGCCCAAAAGATAAGGATGCCGAATGGATTCTTAGGAAGCATCTTTCAACCAGGGAAAGATTAGAATTTTATGGGGAAATTTACAAGAAACTTTTGAAAGGATTAAAAAGTAAAATTAGTGTGATTGATTTTGGAGCGGGGATAAACGGATTTAGCTATTCTTACTTTGAAAAAATTGGATTTAATGTTTCCTATACTGCGGTGGAAAGTGTTGGTCAATTGGTTTGCCTAATGAATAGTTATTTTGAAAAGAATAAATTTGATGCCAATGCAATTCATGCTAGTTTGTTTGAGCTTGATAAAATTAAGGATGTTCTGAAGAAAAATAAAAAGCCAAGAGTTGTTTTTTTGTTTAAGGTTATAGATTCACTAGAAATGATGGAAAGAGATTATTCTAAGAAATTTCTTCTTGAAATCTCTAAATGTTCGGAGAGGATTGTTTTGAGTTTTGCCACAGAGAGCATGGTCAAGAGACGGAAATTTAGGGCAGATAGAAAATGGATAATCAATTTTATAGAAGATAATTTTTCTATTTTAGGTAATTTTGAAATTGGAAGTGAGAGATACATTGTTTTTGAGAAAAAATGAGCTGAGGGTAAAATTTATAATAGGCATTTTCTTATAGTTTCTATGGCACCGGCAATACCAACATCATCAACGCCCCAGACACCTGCAGTAACACCTTCGGCTACACCAGATGTTAGTACGAGTTCTGCACAATCAACATCTGCCACGGGTACTGCAGTCCAGCCTGGAGCTACACCCACAAATCCCACTCAACCCGGAACGGAAATGCCCGAACAGAAGAAATCAAAGGGATGGTTGTGGGCTGTTCTTGGGATTGGTGTTTTAATCCTTGTTGGACTTTTAGTTTACTTCGTGTTTCTTTAATTAGATAGCTTTTGATTGCAGAAATATTTTTATACCTTTAATCAGTCTTATTTTTAGGAATATGGCAGATGCACATTATAGTTCTGAATGTACGGGTGGAAGTTTTTTCCCTTCAATTCCTAAGGGAAATATGATATACAAGGGAAGAAGAAATGATGTGCCTGTTTTTCCTGAAGGAGATTTGGAAGGAAGGATTCCAGAATTTGGAAGAGACATGTTAAAAGGATTATTACAAGGAGTGAAAGTTCCTCGATTAGGAGAGGTTATTAAGGATTTTGTTGGCAAGAATTTATTTTCTCCAGATAAAAAACCCTCTTGGTCCCCTTCAAATTTAGGGACACTAGTCTTTTTTAATAATAAGGAAGAAGATACTTTGCTTTTCTGGGAAGAAGATAAGAGTGGATTTCAAAAATATGTTGGCATGCGAGGAGGAAATTATAGGATGGATGTCGAATATCATGCCCAAGGGAGATTGAAGGGGGATGACGGGGTTCATTTGCATGCAAGATTGTCTGGCATTGAAGGAAATGTTTCTGTGAAGAGATTAGATAATCTTCCTTATTGGTTTGTAACAGACCCAAAGACATCCGAAGAGAGAACTTCTAGTTAAACTTTATATAGTATTTTTTCTTTCAGAGGGAATGAAACAAAAATTCTTTAGAAAAGTTTTACCAAATGGCATGACTGTTATTCTTGAGCAAAGAGATGCACCTGTTGTTTCTGTTGCATTTGCTGTCCGTTCTGGAGGGATTAATGAATCTTTTGGAGAGAAGGGAATTTCACATTTTATTGAACATTTACTTTACAAGGGAACTTCTAAGAGAAGTTCTAAAGATATCGCTGAGGAGATTGAGAAGAAAGGAGGGATCTTGAATGGATTTACGGATGAAAATATTACTGCTTTTTGGTGTAAGATGCCGAGCAATCATTTAGATGTTGCCTTAGATGTTCTTAGCGATATGGTTAAAAATCCAAGATTTGATGAGAAGGAAGTAGAGAAAGAGAGACATGTTATTTTTGAAGAGATGAAAATGTATAAGGACAGCCCCCAGCATTATGTTTTTGAGAAGATACAGGGTTCACTTTTTGAAGGGCCCTTGGGAGTTCCGTTAATTGGGACAGAGAAAACTTTGAATTCTTGTTCGAGAGAGAAGATTGTCGAGAGATTTGAAAAAACATATCGTCCCGAGAACATGATCCTTTGTGTTGTTGGTGATGCGGATTTTGAAACTATTGTTAATTTTGCGAAGAAGACTTTTCCTGATAAAAAGAAAAAGAGTGAGGTGGATTTTTATAAGATTGTTCAGAGAAACCATTCTGGTACTGAAAAAAGAAAAGGAATTGATCAGGCGAGCTTGGTTTTTGCACATCATGTTCCTCTGCTTGGGACAAAAGGAAGTTATGCCTCTGTTTTGCTTAATACAATTATGGCAGGGGGAATGTCTTCTCGTTTGTTTCAAGAAATAAGAGAGAAAAGAAATCTTGCTTACGGAGTGAAGGGGGGCTCGGAAGTGAATAATGATTTTGGATATAATTTTGTTTATGTTGGAACTAAAAAAGAAAATGTGGAGAAAGTTAGGAAATTAATTTTGGAAGAGTTTGAAAAGGTTTCCAAGGATTTGACTGAAGGAGAATTAAAACAGGCAAAAGAAGAGGTTCTTGGTAACTTACAGATTTCAATGGAAGATTCTCAGACACAAATGGTTTCTCTTTTACATTATGAAATATGTGGAGATGCGAAAGCGTTTTATGAGATTGAGAAAAAAATTAACGAAGTTAAAATTTCTGACGTTAGGAAACTTGCGAAAGAAACATATAAGAAATATAGTTTTTTTTCTTTGGTGCCCGAGTGATTTATTACCAAAATATTTATATATATAATTTCTATGTGAGATTATGAAAAGAGGTAGGTTAGTTTTGATTACATTCTCCTTGGCTTTTGTTTTGTCGATGAGTTTGGTTTCTGCCGGCTGGTTTTCTGATTTTTTTGGAAAGTTAACAGGGACAGGAAATGTTGTTGATAGTAATGGAAATGATATTCAACTTTTACAGACAAATAGTATTGATGCCTGTGATGCAGATTTTGATGGGGATGGTGTTGTTGGTGATGACGACTTTGCTTTATTTTCTGCGGAATACGGGAATGTTGTTACATCAAATAATTCTCAATATGATTTGAATGGCGAGGGTGAAACGATTGATTTTGATGATTATGTTTTGTTTGCGCAGAATTACGGGAAGGAGTGTGTTGTTGAAGGGGCTGAAGAAGTCGAGGAAACTACTTGTGTTGATAGTGATGGTGGACAAAAACCTTACATTCAAGGAATTGTAAATACTACTGGAGTTTCTTCAGACTTTGTATATTATCATGATAAATGTGTAACTCGCTCTGCTGTTCAGAAGGGTCAGGATTATTATGTGGAGTATAATGGAGTAGAATATGAGTATAATGATTTTGATAACGATTCTTGCTCGGCAGGAAGTAATTGTTTTGTTGCAGAGTCTTATTGTTCCTCAAACAAGAATGCTTGGATCGTTGAGCCTTGTTTGAGTGGTTGTTCTTTGGGAACTTGTTTGGGTGTTAGTGCTCCTGCTGTTGGCAAAGGCATCAAACTGGGTTTGAATGATTATGTAAGAGTCGATGAGAAAGTTTACCAGCTGATAGAGGTTAGGAATAGAGAAGGAACCTTGGATGATGCTATTGTCTTCAGAGATAGAGATGGTTCTTCATCTTATGGCGCGGCGATAACGTCTGAAGGTAATGGGCAAATTAGTCTCTATGGGGGTAATTTATATTCTTTCTCTTATTCTGGCAATGAGGGGTCAGGGATTGTTTATTTGGATACTGGATCTTCTAAGGATGCTAGAATAAATGTAATCAGTTCCTATGGATCTAATAATGTGACAACTGGAGACCGAATAAAACTGAAAGATGTTTATGTTGAAGCGATTATTCTTGAGTCTCCTACTTGTGCAGGAATAGATTGTAATGAGACTGTTTTGGTCCAGCATGTTCAGTTCTGGGATGTATCTCTTGGATTTAAGAGGTCTTATCATGAGATTGGGGTCGGGGAATCAGTCAATCTTATCAAGGCATATCAGGGCATTGGATCTGCAAAATCCTCAGAGGTTAATGTAACTGTTGAATCAATTAGTATTGTTAGGGATGGTCAAGAGAGTAATACAATTAAGAATTCTAATACTGCCGAGATAACTTTGATTCCTAATGAAGTTGAGCCAGAACCAACAGAAGAACTCCCAGATAAATTCTATGATAGAATAATAGCCGAAGATATTGGAGATTGGGAGTTTGTTGATGGTGATTTTGAAGAGGCAGAACGAGAGGGTGATTTTGTTTTTGATGGTTATGAGGCAAGTTATTTTACCCAACACTTTGGCTCAAATTATCCGGGTGATTATGCTACAATTGCCGTTGTTTTTGATTTTAATAATCGAAGAGAACTTAACGGCTTCCTTCATGAGGTCTGGACTCAAGAAGAGGAAGGCCTTCAAATTTTGGAAGGCGAAGAAGGATACTTCCTTGTTAACGTGGGGAATGATGAACCTTTTATTATTTGGACAGATAGAAATATTATGATTGGGATTCTCATTGAGGAAATGCCCAAGGCATTGGTTGAAGAATACCTTAGTTTTACAGACTTTGAAGATAGGTTGGACATTTTTGATGCTTTCGATGAAGTACTCTTGGCATATCAAGATAAATACTCCTCCTCCGACTTAAATCCAAGCGATTTTGAGGATAAGAATATTCCTTTAGTCTGTGATTCGGGCTGTGAGCTCAATAACCAGTGTGTCCCATTAGGATATAGAACTCGTGGAGAGTTTTGTGACCTTGGCTCTGAGTTTTCTGAGCAGAAAACTGAAGGACAGCAGTGTTTGAATAATTTTGAGTGTGATAGTAATGTTTGTGTTTCTGGCGAGTGTGTTTCTGGAAGTTTGGTCCAGAAAATTATTGAGTGGTTTAGGGCTTTCTTTGGAAATTAATTCTTTTTGAATAAGCTTAAAAACTCAAAAACCGAGAGGAATTTATGTTTGTAGTTAAAGTGCCTGCAATTAATGGTCTTGGTAAAACTAGCGGATGCGAGAAGGCTGGGAACGCGGTTATCGAGGCTCTGAAAGAGATTTATGGTAATGAGCGTGGTGCTACAATAGATGCTAGGCTTTTAGATTTAGAAGAGATTCATGTGGATAATGGGAATATTGAGGAAGCTGGGAAATTAATTTATAAAAATTCGCTTGAAATTTTTGGGACAAGACCGAAGACGATTTTTATTGGGGGAGACCATTCGATTAGTTACAATACTACAAAAGCGTTTATGGATTACTGCAAGAACTCTGAGAAAGAGCCTTGTTTGATTATTTTTGATGCTCATCCTGACTGCATGTCTACTTTTGAAGAAATCCCTGGGGGCGGAGGAATAAAAACACCAACTCATGAAGAATGGTTAAGGACATTGATTGAAGATGGTTTTCCTACAGAGAATATCTTTTTGGTTGGTGTTAGAAACCAAGCTCCAGAAGAAACTGCTTTTCTAAAACAGAGCGGAGTCAAGATTATGAAAATGGGTCAATTGTTAGAGAATCTTGATGATTGTGCAGATATCCTTTTGGAATTTTCTAATGGTAAAGAGCTTTATGTTTCGGTAGATATAGATTCTGTTGACCCTGCGTTTGCGCCCGCGACAGGTTATATTGAACCGGGAGGATTAACAAGTAGGCAATTAATTTATGTTTTGCAGAGATTGACGAGAGCTAAAAATCTGAAGGCTATTGATATTGTAGAAATTAATCCTGATAAAGAAGGAGCGAAGATAACTGTTCAGCTTGGAGCTAAAATTCTTAGCGAGTTTCTTTAACAGAAGTCTTTTAAATTAGTTTGAGCTCTTATGGAGATAAAGAGGTGTAACATGAATACAAAGCTCAAGCTTTTGATTTTCTCAGATATCCTTATACTCAGTAGTTTTGGATTAATTGCACCTATTTTTGCTATTTTTATAAATGAGAACCTCTCTGGAGGGAGTCTTGCTTCTGCAGGATTAGCAACGACAATTTTTCTCGTTGTTAAATCCTCTTTTCAATTACCTCTTTCAAAATATTTTGTAGATAAAGAAAGACACAAAACTCGTTTGCTTCTATTTGGTACCGCATTAATTATTTCTGTTCCTTTCATTTATGTTTTTGCTGAACATGTAAATACTATTTTTATTGCACAGGCAGTTTACGGGTTGGGAACGGCTTTTGCATATCCTGCTTGGTTTAGTTTATTCACTTCCTATATTGATAAAAGGCATACTGGATTTGAATATGCAGTTTATAGTACTAGTATTGGCTTGGGTGCTGCTGTTGCCGCATTCCTTGGAGCGAAGGTTGCAGAGGCATTCGGATTTAAGGCATTGTTCTTTACGGTTGGAGGTGTTGCATTTATAGGATTTTTGATTTTAGTAATCTTGGATGGGATTGAAGGGAAAGATTTGAGGCGTGAGGAGAGGATAAATCAGAAGAAATTACGGGATAAAAAGAAAAGACAGAAGGCCTTTATTAAGGGAGTTCGAAGAAAAAAGAGATAGTTGAAGAATCAAAGTGAAAATATAACAGAGAAAGAATTTCAGGTTTTATATGACTTTTGTTTTTGAATATATGTTTTGCAGTAAATATTTTCTTATAAGGGAGAAAAAGCTTTTTCTATTTTAATGGCAGATAGATATGGGGGAAGAATTGGACTCTTTCTAGATGATGTTCTTTCTGAAGCAATAGGATCTTCCGAAGGGAATAAGAAGGAAATAATTATCCTTTATCAGAGAGAGGACTTAGATACGGCAGAAATGATTAAGTCTAACTTAGATTCGCTTTGTTTTAGGCAGACTTTTCTCCAAGAAGTTGATATAAAAAAGAAGTCATTCAAATGTCCAGATACAGACGAATTTTATGTGATAAATCTTCTTCAGATGATGGTTATTCCTTATATTCCTCTTCAAAAAGCCCCCTTACAATTTCCGCCTTTTTACCGAGGACCTCTCTGAGTTCTTCTTCTGATGCATTCGCTATATTCTTTAGTGTCTTAAATTTTTCAAGAAGCTTCCTTGCTGTTTTTGGACCAATTCCTGGGAAACCTTCCACAATAAATTGAAGTCGTTCTTTTTTGTCTAAGGATTTTTTTGAAACATTAAGCGATAATTCTCGTGATTGACGTTTTGCGATAACAGAAATAAATTTTGCAGTATCTTTTCCATCACGAGTGAATACTATTGGCACTTTGTATTTCAGGAGTATTGAAATTAGGAAACCCCGGATAGAATTTGGATGCATCCCTTTGGAGCTCTCTCCGTCATGATTTGAATAAAGTTCTTGTTCATCAATTCCCTCCACTATCAATAGGCGATTTTTGTATTGTTGGAGTTCTTCTAATTGATTGAGAAGTCTGCGGTTCATCATAGAAGAAATGAAATCAGAGACTGTTTTACGTTCTATTGCAACATCTTTGACTAAATAGTCTGCTACTTTGAGTTGTTGAAATTCTATTTCTATTCCCAAGGCTATAATCTCTGAAATTACAATTGAGTTTTTCTCTCGATGGTCTACAACGATTCTTATCTTTTCCGTTGGTTTCGATTTTTTACTTGATGAGAATATATCCAGAATTGGTTTGATTTTTACCATTTTACTTCAAGGTTTTTTGAACCTCTTGATTTAAACTGTCTGTTCCTTTTGTTGATAAATTTTTCTTTATGATATCAATTGCACTATGCATTCTTTTTTCTTTTGCTTTTGAAACATAAAAATGTGCCTCATCGCGCGTTCCTTTTGTGATTAACATTATAAGTTTCCCTTCTACAAGACGTGCGGTTCTCCCAGCCCTCTGAATTGCCCTGATTGCTGATGGAACTGGTTCATAAAATATTACTGCATCAACTTCGGGGATGTCAAGACCTTCTTCTCCAATAGATGTTGCACAAAGGACGTTTATTTCTCCGTCGGAGAATTTTTGAATTACCTTCTTTTGGTCTTTTTGGCTTAATCCAGTAGTATTTTTTCCTTGATAGTCCGATTTTTTTGTTTGCCCAACAAATACAGCAGACTTCATGTTTGGAATTTTGTTTATTTTCTCTGAGATTAAACTTGCAGTATCTCTGAATTGAGTGAATACAATAATCTTAAGATTTTCTTTTTTCTCTGATTCCTTTTTTATTATTTCTTCAAGTTTTTTTATTTTGGGGTGCTCAACATCTCTTGCGATGAATTCATTTGATTTTATGAAAACACTATTAAATCCGGGTTTTGCAGCGAGTTTAACAACCCCCTTATTCTTTTTTTCTACTGCCTGCCTGAACAATTCTTTTAGATATTTATTAAATCCAAAAATGGTTTGAGTTTCTAGGAGTTCTAAGGCGTGTTGGAGTTTTATTGCTGTAGCACAAGCACTTGTTGCAAGAAGGCTGTTGTAATCTTTTTGCCCTCGGGAAATTTTGGAAATCAGGGTTTTTTGTAATACAATTAAACCTGTTTTACTTGTTGGTCCAAATAAAACTCTTCTCCCCCTAAGCTCTTCAATATATTCTTGAAATAACCCTAAAAGAGAGTTTCTAACTTTTTGAAATTCCTCTGGAAATTCAACCATAATCTTTTCAAAAGTTAGTTCTTGAAGATATTTTTTAACATCGGGTGAATCGCGAGTTCGGAGTTCAACCTCTTCTATTGAGAGATTTCTACAGATTTCTTTTATTTTTGACGCTTCACTTCCGGGAGATGCGGTGAGTCCGAGAATTCTTGGATGGAGTGCTTGGTCCTTGTATCTTTTTGCGACAATATTATAATCATAATTTTTTGTGCATCTGTGTGCTTCATCTTCTATGAGCAAACACACATCAGTTAAATCGTAGAGTCCTTTTTTGAGGTCATTTGCAACACATTGGGGTGTTGAGAAAATTATGTCTGATCTTTGCCAAGCCTTTTTTCTTTCTGCAGGTTTTACGGAACCTGTGAATAGCTGCATCTCTCCAAATAGTTCAGGCAAGTTTTTTTTGAAATAACCTTGATGTTGTTCTGCGAGAGGTTTTGTTGGGGCGAGGAAAACAACCTTTTCTCCGGGGAAGGCAGTCATTCTTTCGATTGCCAACATAAGTGCTATGAGTGTTTTTCCTAAACCTGTGGGCAAGACTACTAAGCAGTTTTTTTCAATACAAGTTTTTAGAATTTCTTTTTGATATTCTCTGGGGGTTAGATTTAGAAGAGTCATTAGTGTTAAAAAAGAGTTTCTTATAAAAAGTTATGGATGATTTTTTGTTGTACTTAGGAAATCTTCTGCCAACATAAGTGCTTTCCCGTATTTTTTAGGAGTGTAATCTGTATCAAGGTTATCAATGATTCTTAAAACACCTTCCTTTTTCATTTCTCTTGCAAGAGCTTTTGTTTTTTTGGGGAATCCATCCTTTCGCTTAATACACGAATTAATTTAATGTATTCCTTGCTTGAATTGGTGCGGGAGTAACCAGTGTTGAGGCTGTTGTTAATCCACTTAGGGCTAAAACTTCTAATGCTTTTCCATTAATCATCTTAAGAAATCACCTATTTCTTTATTGAATAAAAACTCAAAATTGCAGAACAGAGGACTAATCCAACCCCTACAAGAGAAGTTACATCGATTGGAGGAACATTTCCATTCAAGACCACATTTCCTGTTGTTGCTCTATCTAGAAAGAAAAATCCTGTGAAAAATGCGGCTGCTGCAAAAACCGCCATTATTTTTTTTGAATTAAAAAAGCCGTTTTTATCCATTGTTCTTTTTAAGGAATGGTGGTTTAAATGTTTTTTGATTATACTAAGAAGAAAACATATCCAATCCCAATTAGAGCGAGTGCGGCAAGGAAACTCCAAAGCACAAAATTTCCAAAGAGTATCTTGTTCCCATCAAGGTCGGAAAGAGGAACCATATTGAAGAATGCTAAATAGACATTTATTGCTGCGAATTCTCGGAATCCGATTAAGTATCCGACAACTGCAAAAAGTAGATTTGCTGCAACTCCTGCCGCTGCTATAAGTCCGATATGATTCTCAGTCATTTCAGAATAGGAGTAGAGTCCGTGGCGTTTTGCCGCTCTGTAAACCTTCGGTTTTACATCAAAAGTGAATACTGCCATCCAGATAAAATTCCCAAGAGTTAAGAGGGAAGTGATTAAGGGTAAAAAGATTCCCATCTGGAATGGTTTCTTAAGATAGTTTCCTGGTTTGAATCCGTAACGCTGTACTGTCCAGTTTGTGATCTCTATTTCTGATTCAAGGTAGAAACTCATAACTTTTTTTGCGATTACATTGATTAAAACAACTAGGAAAACGGTTAGAAGCATTCTTGGAAAAACAGAAACTTCTCTAAAAAGAGTTAGTGAAACTGAGAGAGTTATGAGGACTGCAAGAAGCGAGATTATTTCTTTTCTATTTATCATCTTTTAGAGTGGAATAATTTTCTTATAAATTTTGTTGTATTGTTTTGTCTGTATATTCAAACACGGAAAAGTATTTAAATTGATTTGATTAAATTCTTCCATGAGAGTTAAGAGAATAACTGATGCTATTGGATTAAAAGTTTATACTGATAATGGAGATTTCTTTGGGGAAGTTGAGGAAGCTAACCTTCAAGAGAACAAGATTGATGGTTGGAGAATAAAAGTTGGAGGGAGTGCGGTTGCTCTTATTGGGGGTGCAAGAGGAGTTATAATTCCTCACCAATATGTGAGGGCTGTTAGTGATATTTTCATAATCAATAGTGCAACCCTTCCAAGTGCTTCTGATGCAGATATGGGTGTGGACATTGAAGAAGTTCCTGAGGAACTTATTTAGTTCCTGATTTCCACGAACAAGTTCGTGTTGTAAGAGCTTATTTGATTTTGTATAAATATTTAAATAGTGTAAATTTTTCTCTATTCTACAAAGTTATTAGATTAAAATGGTAGAGCAAACAATACTTCAGCACTGGATTTTTTCCAGTTTTGTGCTTCCTTTCCTTTTAGTGTTCTTCATAATTTTTGGTATTCTTGAGAAGGCGAAGTTTTTTGGGGATAATAATAAGCAACTTCATGCAATGGTTGCGTTTGTTATCGGGTTGATTTTTGTTGGTGCGGTTTCTCATAAACTTGTTGTCGGGAACTTAATATTGTTCCTTACTGTTGCGATTGTAACGATGTTTGTTGCTTTATTGCTTTGGGGATTTGTTGCTGGAGAGGACGGTCTTAAGTTTGAAAATATTCATACCAGATTAAAATGGTTTATTGGGGTTGCAATTGTAATCGCGGTTTTCTTTGGATTGCTTTGGGCGGCAGGAATTTCGGGTTCTGCATTCGGAGATTTGACAGACTTCTTGTTCCAGAGTGGATGGAGTAAAAATTTCTGGACTAATGCATCCTTTGTAGTTGTTGTTATTGCAGCACTTGCTCTTGTTCTGAAAAGTAATGGCGCAGGTAATTAATTTTTTTAGTCTTCCCGAAACATATTTAAATATTCTAAACTGAATTAATTGATGTTAGGTCTTGGAAATTTTTTAATGCTTCAATCTGGAGGCTTTTATGGAGGGAGTGTAGGAGGAATTCTTGCTTATTGGGAAAGCATCGGGCTCTTTAGCCATGTTCTACCTTTCTTGTTAATCTTTGCTTTGACTTTTGGGATTTTAACTAAGACAAAAGTTTTTCAAGATAATAGGGCAATAAACGGAATCATAGCTCTTTCGGTTGGGCTTCTTGTGTTACAATTCAACTTTGTTGCGGTATTCTTTTCGGAGATTTTTCCTCGTGTTGGGGTTGGTCTTGCAGTTATACTTGTCCTCTTGATACTTGCAGGTTTATTTTTCGACCCTGATAACAAGGGAGTTGGATATTTCCTTTTGGCTGTGGGTATTATCATTTTCTTGATTGTAGTTTTCCAGAGTTTAGCTTGGACTGGAAGTGCTTGGACTTGGTGGTTATATGATACCTGGCCCCAGATAATTTTGGTATTGCTATTCTTAGCGGTTGTTGGAACAATAATCGGTTCGGGAAAACCAAAGAATCCAAATTCCACTTACAAGCCAATATTATTTCAGAATTCTTGATTAGAAAATAATTTTATCTTTTCTTTTTTGTTGACTTCTTAGTTTTTGATTTTGTCGCTTTATTTTGTTTGTGTTCTTTGTGCATAGGGTGTGTTGTGTGACTTGCATGAGATGTTTGCGAGGCATAATTTTTATGCTCGTTCTTATCTGCTATCCCGTTTACCATTTTTCCAAAAGATTCTTGCATCATACTCATTTCTTTTTTGACTCCTTCAATCCCCCTTCCGTAAGAACCAACTTTCTCAAGAATCTCTGCTTGAAGTCTATCTATATGTGTCTCAATTCTCCGTAGTCTTTCAGAGATATTGTCTATCTTTACTTCGGAGAGTGCTTTGAATTCGATTAATTCTTCTACCTGTTTTTTCAAGGGTTTCATTTTTTCGAGGAATACTTGTTCCGCAATTTCTATCATTGTATCTGCATCTCCCATTCCTTGGGCAGCATAATCTCCATCATAACTTTCTTGATATTCTTGCTGTTCAGGAGGATAAGAATTTTCATAAGATGTGTATTCTGCGGGTTCGGGTCTTGCTTGAGGGGTGTATTCTTCTTCAGAATCCATTTCCATTGTCCCGGGTAATCCTTTTTTTCTTTGAAATCCTTGCCCGGGTTGGGGAGGGGTTAAATCTTCATCAGAAATATGTTCTGTAGGTAATCCTTCTCCCCCACTCCCTTCTTGTTCTTCAGGAGGCATCATTGAAGCCTGCATCTGGGTACCGTCTCCGGTTTCCTTAGTGCTTGAGCCTTCTTCGGAAGAGACAGCATTCTTTATTTGAGCCTGACTCAGAGCTTCATTTATCTCTTTTGGAGAGGTTCCATTCTGGGATAATTGACTTATGATTTCATTATCCGGTACTCCTTTGTTTCTCATCTCCATAACTTGTTCTAATGCGCCCATTTTATTTTTAGAATGTCTTTATCCTATTAGTTTTTTAATTTTTTTAAATCTTTTTTTCTTACGAATTCTAGAGGTTGGAACATTTTTGCCTGTTTTGAAAGAATTTCAATATCTTCCTTGCGCGCAAATTTTGAAAATTCCTGTGATGCTGTTTCAAGGAAACTTACCAGTCGCTCAATATTTCTCTTCATTATTTCCATCTCTTTTTTTATTTCAAGTATGTCTGAACTTGTTTTTTCCTTGATTTCAATTAAGTTTTCGCCTATTAAAAGGAGTCTGTCTTTTAAGATACGATTTCGTTCTTCAAGGTCGCGTATTTTTGTGTTGACATCTCCCATAACTGGAGATTCATAACTCATGTTTTCATCAGCCATCTTTTTTACCTTAAGGGAATGACGATAAAGCAGTTTAAATTTGTTGTGATTTTTATAGTAAACTTTTTATATTCTATTTCTATAAAAGGTTATGAGGAGAGGTCACGATGTTCCCTCGTTTTCCTTACAAGCTCGGAAAAGAGGTTTGGTTGTTTTTAGTATTGTCATTTTAGTACTGTCATTTTCTGTTTCTAGTGTGTCGGCGTTTTCATTTTCTAATTCTATCTCGGAGGTTGGAGATTTTTTCTCAAATATTTTTGGTAAGTTAACAGGGACAGGAAATGTTGTTGATAGTAATGGAAATGATATTCAACTTTTACAATTGAGCATTGATGCCTGTGATGCTGATTTTGATGGGGATATGATTGTAGGAGATGCGGACTTTGCTTTATTTTCTGCAGAATACGGGAATGTTGTTACATCAAATAATTCTCAATATGATTTGAATGGCGAGGGTGAAACGATTGATTTTGATGATTATGTTTTGTTTGCGCAGAATTACGGGAAGGAGTGTGATACTTCGGGGAGTTCTGACACTAGCGGGAGTGCTTCAACAGAATTGCCAACAGGAGATGTTACTCATGAGGTTTCTGAAGGCTCTACAGCTACGGTAACATGCCCTTCAGGAAGTAGTATAACAGACATTGAAGCTTATTATTATTGTCCTGACGATTCTCAAGGGAGAGGGAAGTATTGTGATGTTTCGTCTTTGGTCGGTGGGCAGTCGGCTTCATTCAGATTTACAAATGTTAATTGCGGTGGTGACCCTTGCCAGTATGTTTTAAAGAAAGGTATCTTGGCTACTAGTTGTTCTAGTGAAGTTGTGGAAAGTGATGGTCCTGGATTTTTGATCACCCTAGATACAGAAAAAGATGTTTATAGAGTTGGAGAACAGGTGAAGCTTACTTCTGGAAGAGAATCTGAAGAGTTTTCAGAAATTATCGGAACCACAAATTCAATTATCGAGAATGGATTTTTTTCAAGCGTTTCTTTGAAAGAAAGTGCTACGAGAAATTCCTCAGACTTTGATAGGATTCTTCTTGATTTCGCTGAGCCTTCTTATGAAGGATATATAGTTGAATTTGAGGGTAAGGCGATTATTGAGAAGCGAGTTGATCTTGAAACTCGGGCGAAAAAAAATGAAGAATCATTTTGGAATAAGGTGCCTGGAGTGAATAGACTTTACAAGGCTATTACTTTTCTTCCCGGAGATATCCATCTTGAAGTTGAAAAGTATGCTTCTGATTTATCCAAGTCAAATGAAATAATTAAGGGCGAAATTTTTGCAACTCTTAACAGGGCCAGCTTGTCAAAATCTACAACTGCTTCCGAAAGAATTTCGCCTGAAAGCGGAGGGATTCTGGAGGAATTTGACTTGGTATTTAATGGAATTGCTCTTAACATTTCGGATGAAGATGCAGAGATTGTTAGAAATTTGAAAGGAGTAAAGAATGTTGAACCAAATCTTCAACTAAGATTATTCTTACAAAAGTCTGTTCCTTCTATTGGCGCGGATAGAGTCTGGGATTTGAATAGAAATAGTGACAATTGTTTTGAGAGTGATGAGGATTGTTTGACTGGAAGAGGAATTAAGATTGCGATTATCGATTCAGGTGTAGATTATACCCACCCTGATTTTGGAAGTTGTACTGCCGAAGAATTTTTATCTGAAAATTGTGAGAAGGTTGTTGGTGGTTACGACTTTGGGGAGGGGGATTTAGATCCAATGGATAATCTCGGTCACGGGACACATGTTGCTGCAACTGCTGCGGGCAATGGGGTTTTGAAGGGTGTTGCTCCCGGCGCTCAGATTCTAGCGTACAAAGTCTCAGACTCTTCTGGCAGGTTAAGTATGAATTATGTTTTAAGTGCGCTTGAGCGAGCGGTCGAGGATGATGCAGATATTATCAGCATGAGTCTGGGTATAGATTGTTCTTGGTTTGGTGACTCTTCTTTATGCGGTTCTGATGATTTTGTTTCTCGAGCTACTGATAATGTTGTTTTGTCTGGAACCACTGTCGTAGTTGCGGCGGGAAACTCTGGTGAGGGAAGGGATACAATAGGAAGTCCTGGGACCGCGAGAAGAGCTATCACTGTCGGGGCTAGTGATAATCAAGGTAATATTGCGGGATTT
>Ga0210057_1000111_pt1 | contig 156810 bp, 170 predicted proteins | sample CryGeyCG2114_010_2_FD_183968 | JGI IMG/M metagenome (GOLD analysis project Ga0210057, IMG submission 183968) | Groundwater microbial communities from aquifer - Crystal Geyser CG10_big_fil_rev_8/21/14_0.10 (SPAdes) (version 2) | ecosystem: Environmental > Aquatic > Deep subsurface > Groundwater...
AAAGACCAGCACAGTCTGGGGTGCAAGAAGCTACAGCTACAAACCCTCCGGGAATCGCCACTTGGTTTCCAGCCAAAGAACTACTTTCCCCTCCCAAACAAAAAGTAATATGATATGAAGCACCACTTTCATCTTGAACATAAGTATAATCCTCATCAGAACAAGAGCCATCATCACGTGGATTTGGATTTGCCGGCACGGCTGCCATATAGGTGATATTAAGACTTGTTCCGGTTAAAGGCATGCCGGGAGTAATCACTGCCGGATAGACACCTTCGTCCATTTTGTACTGCTCCAAGGCTTGTTGCAGGTTTTTCATATCAGTCACACGCTTCGCATCACGTCCCGCCTGTCTTGAACTGTTTAAAGCTAAAATAACAAAGAAGCCAATAATGGCGATCACCGCAACCACAACTAAAATCTCCACCATGGTATAGCCTTTTTTGTTAAAAATGTGTTTCATATGATATTACCTGATTATTTTATCTTATTTTATTTTTAAACCTTATCTATTTTGAAAAATTTAAATCATTTCTAAAGTCAAGATTCTTTTGGTTAAACTTACTTGGCTTTTGAACTTCGCGCCAATGATTATTTTGTTTAATCATTTGTCTAAAATTCAAACCATGAGAATGATAGACAGAAAAACGATAATCACAAACTATTTTATAATCATGCTTCAGAGCCCAGCGCGCCCATTCATAGTCTTCTGCTCCACCAGCCCACTCTTCATTCCAATGATGTTGATCCCACAAACTTTTTCTGATTGCACAATTGGTTCCTCCCAATATACCCAAACCAGCTTTGCGAACATTTCTTTTGATTCTGAAAAAATATGAGATAAATCCTCGCCAATAATACAGACACTCGATCCAAGTACGTTGCGGATATTCAGGAAATTTGTGTGGAATCACATTTCCATATACTCCGGCAACTTTGGGATCTACAAAATTTTCAACACCACTACTCAACCAATTATTTTTGATCGGCAAAGCGTGACCGACCAAAGAAATTAGAATTTCTCCTTGCGCGACTTCGCAACCGACATTCAGTGATTTGGGATAGTTAAAATCTTTTTGTTTGATCTTCACTATTTTCGCGCCTTGTTGAAGAGCGTACTCTACCGTATCATCTTTTGATTCCGTATCCACCACAATACATTCAACTTTCCCATGGTAATCTTGTTGTTTCAAAACTTTAAACAAACGTTTAATTCTTGGTAAATCATTCATTGTTCTAATGATGATTGAAACCAAAGGAAATTGAGCAATATTTTTCTTATTCATATTATCTATATTATATAATATAGATACCCATGCTGACAAGACAAAATTAAAATGAGTAAAAACAAAAATAAAATGAGCTGTTTGAGAACAGCTCATTTTATACCATCTCATCTTTCATTTCCTGGATTACTTTTTTCTATATTATTTACACTTTTATTCTTTGCCTTATTTCTACATTCCCATCATTCCGGGGTTCATTCCTCCCATATGACCATGGTCATCTTTTTCTTCCGGATTATCAGTGATCACAACTTCGGTGGTCAAAAACATCACGGCGGCACTCACGGCATTTTCCAAAGCACTACGCACAACTTTGGTTGGATCAATAATCCCAGCGGCAATCAAATCCTCAAATTTGTCTGTCGCAGCATTGTAACCAATTGTGCTCTTGCCTTGATTCTCTTTGATAATATTATAGAGGACCAATGATCCGTCTTTTCCGGCATTGGCGGCAATTTGCTTAATCGGTACCAAGACAGCGTTATTCATCATTTGCTCAATAATGTTTGTTTCTTGCTTATTAGTAATCTGATCAAAAACCTTACCGGCCAAAGCCAATGCTAATCCTCCCCCAGGAACAACTCCTTCCTCTACAGCAGCCTTGGTAGCATGGAGAGCATCATCAATCCTATCTTTCTTTTCTTTCATTTCTGTTTCAGTGGCAGCGCCGACTTTAATCACGGCCACACCTCCACCCAGTTTGCCCAAACGTTCTTGTAGTTTTTCTTTATCCCAATCACTATCCGCCAACTCTTTCTCTTTCTTGATCATTTCCACTCTAGCCTTAATCATAGCCTCATCACCCTTACCGTCAATAATAGTCGTGTTTTCTTTGGAAGAGATTACTCTACGTGCTTGTCCCAAGTCAGTAAGTTCAGTTGTTTCAAGTTTTAATCCAATTTCTTCAGAAATAACACGACCGCCGGTCAAGACTGCAATATCTTTCAACATTGCCTTGCGATTATCACCAAATCCCGGAGCTTTCACGGCCAAGGCATTAAAAGTCCCGCGTAATTTGTTGAGTACCAAAGTAGTCAGAGCCTGACCATCCAAGTCTTCGGCAATAATCACGATATCTTTTTTGCCAGACTGAATAATTTTTTCCAGAAGAGGTAAAATTTCTTCAATTGCGGAAATCTTTTTGTCAGTCAAAAGAATATATGGATCATTCAATTCCGCTTTCATATTTTCACTATTGGTAATCATATATGGAGAAAGATATCCTTTATCAAACTGCATGCCTTCTACGATTTCTTTTTCCACACCAAAACTCTGACCCTCTTCCACGGTAATTACGCCATTATTTCCGACACTCTCCATGGCCTCCGCAATGATCTGACCAATCTCTTTGTCATTAGCACTGATTGACGCAACTTGTGCGATTTCTTCCTTAGTAGAAATCGGCTTACTCATTGCTTTCAAGTTCTTGATGATCTCAGCCAACTTCTTTTCCATTTCCTGTCTGATTTCAATCGGATTAACTCCGGAGGCAACCAATTTTAATCCCTCATGAATCAAGGCTTGTGCCAAAATTGTAGCAGTGGTCGTACCATCTCCGGCAGCGTCATTAGTCTTGGAGGCAACTTCCTTAATTAACTCTGCTCCAATATTTTCAATCTTGTCTTTCAGTTCAATTTCTTTAGCAACAGTTACTCCATCTTTAGTAATGATTGGCGCGCCAAAACCTTTTTCAATCACGACATTGCGTCCCTTTGGTCCCAGGGTAACTTTGACCGCATCAGCCAATTGATCAACGCCTCGTTTCAAGGCCAACCTGGCTTTTTCGTTAAAGATAATTTGTTTGCTCATATGATTATAGTTTAATATTGATTAGAAAATAGTTGAATAAAAATAGTTGCATTATATTTGCCAAGCTATTCCAGAATCAACATGATATCTGATTCTTTGATGACCAAATACTCAATGCCATCCACCTTAACTTCATTGGCGGAGTATTGTTTGAACATTACTTTATCTCCAATTTTTACGCTCATTGGGATTGTTTGTCCATTTTCCAAAATCCGACCGGATCCAATGGCAATGACTTCTCCCTGGTCTATTTTTTCCTTGCTCACAGAATCAGGCAAAACAATACCAGAGTTAGTGATTGTTTCTTTGTCAATTGGTTTAATCACGACATTGGCGTGCAATGGTTTAAAGTTCATAGGTTTAAAATTAATTTATTTTTAATATTTTTTTAATTTATTTTTAATAATTTCAATAATTTTAGTTCTCTTTATTTAGCACTCTGATTACTGGAGTGCTAATCACATACATATCTTAAAGGCTCTGGTCTTTAATGTCAAGTCTTGAAAAAAATAAAAAAACATGGTAGTTTATTTATATTGATTAAAGGGTGGCTAGCTCATTTGGTTAGAGCGCGTCGTTGACATCGACGAGGTAACAGGTTCGAATCCTGTGTCGCCCACATATTTGCGCCTGTAGCTCAGCTGGTCAGAGCGCCGTGCTTATAACGCGGAAGTCGATGGTTCAAGTCCATCCAGGCGCACTATTTTAAATATTTCATAAAAAATATTTTACAATCTCTATTCAATCATATGGAGGGACAAATTAAAACAATTAACCTGCAAGATCCTGACTATCCGGTTCTACTCAAACAAATTCATCAACCGCCTCATCTCCTCTATTATCTAGGTGAGATTAAAAACCTCAATCACTGCTTGGCAGTCGTGGGATCGCGTGAGCATTCGGAATATGGCCGGCAAACAACCAAGCGGTTGATTGCCGGTTTGTTGAATCAAGCCGAGATCACAATTGTTTCCGGCCTGGCCAAAGGAATTGATGCTTTGGCACATTGGTCTGCTCTAGAAAACAAGGGACGAACAGTCGCCGTCCTGGGTTCCGGTTTCAATCATCTCTATCCACAAGAAAACTATGGCCTGGCACAACGGATTCTCCAACAAGGTGGTTGTTTGATTTCCGAATATGCACCGGACAGCCCTCCGGCTAAACAAAACTTTCCGGCACGCAATCAAATCATCTCCGGCATTTGTTGGGGAACCTTGATTGTTGAGGCGGCCGTACGCTCCGGATCATTAATTACTGGACGATATGCCTTGGAACAAAATCGCGAAGTCTTTGCTGTTCCCGGTAATATTGATTCACCTACTTCAGCCGGTACAAACAATCTAATCAAACTAGGCGCCAAGCCAATTTGTAGTGTTGACGATATCCTGGAAAACTGTCCGGGATTTGACAATTTGTCCCAAAGCACATACAGTGAGAAGTAATTGCGTCAAAAAATATAATAACCTTAAAGATTATTGTCATTACATAATATATGAAACTAGTCATCGTTGAGTCTCCGACTAAAGCCAAAACAATCAAAAAATTTCTTGGAAACGGCTATATGGTCGAGTCCAGTTTTGGCCATATTCGCGATCTACCGTTGTCCGTGATGGGTGTTGACATGGAAAATAATTTTCAACCAAAATACGTCATTCCAACCAAGGCTCGCAAAACAGTGACTAAGTTGAAAGAATTGGCAAAGAAAGCTGACGAAATCATTTTGGCATCCGATGAAGACCGCGAAGGAGAAGCAATTGCCTGGCATTTAGCTGAAGCTTTAAATATCAAAGAAGCTGATACCAAGAGAATTGTCTTTCACGAAATCACCAAATCAGCCATTGAAAAAGCTTTGGAAAATCCCCGCGCCCTTGATTACAATCTAGTTAACGCCCAACAAGCACGACGTGTGCTTGATCGCTTGGTTGGATACGAGCTCTCCCCTTTTCTTTGGAAAAAAGTTGCCAAGGGTCTTTCTGCAGGAAGAGTGCAATCCGTAGCCGTTCGTTTAGTCGTGGAAAGAGAACGTGAAATTCAAAAATTTGAACCAGAAGAATATTGGAATATTACCGCCCAAGTAAAAACTAAGGGCGGAGAAGAATTCTTGAGCGAGCTGTACAAACAAAATGACAAGTTAGTAGACAAGCTAGAGATCAAAAACAAGGAACAGGCCGATCAAGTACTCAAAGATCTAGAAGAAGCCAAATGGATTGTTTCTGAGATTGAAAAAAAGCAAGCACAAAAAAAAGCACCCACCCCGTTCAAGACTTCCACACTACAACAAGCTGCCAACAATCGACTTGGTTACAGTGCTAAACGCACCATGACCATTGCCCAAAAATTATATGAACAAGGATATATCACCTACATGAGAACCGATTCCTTGAATTTGAGCAGTAAGTTTTTGGGAGATGCCAAAGACTATTTGCAAAAAACTCTGGGAGAAAAATATTGCCTGGCCAAACCAAATGTTTTCAAAACAAAATCCAAAGGAGCGCAAGAAGCGCACGAAGCCATTCGTCCAACTGAAGCCAGTCAAGACCCGGCCAGTCTCAAAGACAAATTGGATCCGGGACAATACCGTTTGTACAAGTTGATTTGGGAAAGATCCATTGCCAGTCAGATGCCAAATGCCATTGTTGATAATACCAATATCTATATCACTGCTGACAAATATGAATTCAAAGCCAGCGGACGCATCTTGATTTTTGACGGCTATCTCAAAATCTATTCTGAAACCAACAATGACGAAATCCTACCAGAAGTCAAAGTCAAAGAAGAATTGGAATTAATCCAAATCACTCCAGATCAACATTTTACCAAACCACCAGCTCGCTACAGTGACGCTACCTTGGTTAAAGAATTGGAAAAGCATGAGATTGGACGTCCTTCCACCTATGCGCCAACCATTGCGACAATTGAAGCGCGCAACTATTGTCAGCGCGACGAAGACAAACGACTCAAACCAACCGACATTGCTTTTGTAGTTAATGATTTGCTGGTTGAACATTTTCCGAAAATTGTTGATTTGGAATTTACGGCCAAGATGGAAAACGAATTTGACGAAATCGCTGACGGCAAAATTGAATGGCAACCAATGATCAAAGAATTTTACGAGCCATTTCATGAAAATCTTGTTAAAAAAACTAAAGAGATAAATAAAAAAGATATTATGCCCGAAGAAAAAACCACAGAGGTGTGCGACAAGTGCGGTGCACCAATGGTTGTAAAAACAGGCCGTTATGGAAAATTCCTGGCCTGTAGCGCTTTCCCGGAATGCAAGAATATCAAAAATGCTCCGGGGTCAGACCGAGACAAAGATGGCAAAGATGACAACAAAGAGGTTGAGGAACTCAACAAAAAATATGCCAATGAGATTTGCGACAAATGCCAATCTCCAATGGCAGTCAAAGTCGGACGTTTCGGTCCTTTCCTTGCTTGCACCGGATATCCAAAATGCAAGAACATCAAGAACATTGCCGAGAATAATAATTCCACCGGAATCAAATGTCCAAAATGCAAGGAAGGAAACATTGTGCAAAAACGCAGTCGCAAAGGGATCTTCTATGCCTGCGATGCCTATCCTGATTGCAAGAATGCCTATTGGTCAAAACCGACCGGAGAAAAATGTCCTGACTGCGAAAGCCTGATGGTGGAAATCAAGGGCGGATCAAAATGCAGTGCCAAGGATTGCGGATATACGGCGTAAAATATCAAACAAATAAAATCAAAGAAAAAAGCAACAGACATTTGAGCTGTTGCTTTTTTATTTAGTTTTAAAATATTAATTTATTTAAAATATTCATTAAATAATGTTCTTATATTTCGCCCTAATCGTAATACCAATTAAAATCAACACGATTGGAAAAACCAATGTCCAAAAATCAATCAATATTAATGGCAGAGAAAAAAGAGCAATTGCCAAAAAATATCTAAAAGCTATACCAGGATAACGCTTGGAGCTTTCGGGAACACCTTGCTTTGGTTTTCTTTTTTTAATCCAATGAGTAATTAAAACAATCGTTGTGATTAAAATCCAAAGAATAGAAAGAAAAACATAAACAGTCACAAAGGTCGCAGTATAAAAGCTACTATGATAATCACCAAAGAGATACATGAGTGATACAATAACACATGCTATCAACAAACAAGCCCAAGCACTAATGAAAATCCAGGAAAGCAGTTTGTGATAAACAGCATAATCTTCATTTTGGAAAATCCACCTCCAATTTCGATGCTTGCAAGCCCTGCTGAACAAGAAGAGAATTAATAACAGAAATATCAAGATAGCGTAAGAAAACCAATCAGAATATGCTGATGATCCAATCGGAATTATTTTTGCAACGATAATTTCATCAGTAATAAAAATTATTGCTTTTCTTGAAAAATTCTCAATCGCAATCATACCGGTCCACCAATCAAATTCAAGCTTAATTGAATCTTGTAAAACTACCACAGCCGGCTTATGTGTTTCAATTGTTTTAATCAAACCAGACTGAGCTTCCGGATAATCCTTGATCTGCTTAAAACTACCGTCCATTAATATTTTTGCAATCGTGTCAATAACAAGACGTGGCTCTTCCACATTCTCATTTATTTGTACATATTGTATAAAATAAACATAGTCACCGGAAAATGACATCTCCAACTCTGATTCTTGCCCAAACAACTTTATGTTGTGAAGAATCAACATGAAAAACAAAAAAACTGAGAAAATAATTAAGACCCTTTTCATGAATCACCCCAATCAATAATTTAACAATAATTAAATAAATTAATATTTTCAATTTTAAAGATACTGGATATTTTATATAACAATTCAAATAAAATGTCAATCATCAATCTCAGTTTTCATAACCCCTTGCCAAAAAGCTGAAAATAAGCTTAACTATACAAATATTCAAATCAATTCAGCTTTTACTATAGATTGCCAAAAAAGCGAATTTTAACTATAATTAAGATTAAAGGAATTAAAATTTTTATGTCCAAATTTATTATACAAGGTGGCAAAAAGCTTTCTGGCAGTATTGCGGTGAGCGGCGCCAAGAATGCCGCGATTAAAATCATTCCGGCAGCTTTGCTTTCTGATCAAAAAATCACAATCACCAATCTTCCTAAAATTGAAGATATTGAAAGGTGTTTGGAAATCATCAAAGATCTTGGCGGTAATGTCTCAAGAACCGGAAAAACTTGCCAAATCCAAATTAAAAAAATCAAAAAAAACCAGATCAAGCCGGAACTTGCCAACAAGCTCCGTGCTTCCGTGATGTTTGTCGGACCCTTGTTAGCCAGATTAGGCGAAGTAAAGTTTCCTCATCCGGGAGGTTGCGTGCTCGGCGCCGGCACCAGACCGATTGATTTTTTCCTGGAAGGATTTCAAGCTATGGGTGCAACTGTCACGATTAACAAAAATCATTATCAAATCAAAGCCAAACAACTCAAGGGTTGCAAATATTTTTTTCCAGTGGTGAGTGTTACTGCTACTGAAAGTATGATGATGACCGCTGTTCTAGCGAAAGGCACAACAACTTTGAAAAACTGTGCAATGGAACCGGAAATTGTCGCCCTAGCTGAATATCTCAACGAACAAGGAGCAAAAATCACTGGTATTGGTAGTCCAACCATGGTGATCACTGGTGTAGAAAAACTTTCTGCCGGAACTTATGAGATTATTCCTGACAGAATTGAGGCTGGAACAATGGCAATTTTGGCAGCAGCCACTAATTCCAATTTAAAAATAACTGATTGTATTCCCGCTCATATTGAATCATTGTTGGAAATCTTCAAAAAAATCCATGTACCGTTTATTATCGGCAAAGACTGGGTGGAAGTTAAAACACACCAAGGCATTTTGGCTCACAATATTAAAACTCATGAATATCCGGGATTTCCAACTGATCTTCAATCCCCCTACACTGTCTTAATGACTCAAGCCAATGGTTCGTCAATCATTCACGAAACCATCTACGATCGTCGTCTCTTGTTCACAGACATGCTCGCCCAAATGGGTGCCAATATCATCATGGCTGATCCACATCGTGTTGTGATTAACGGACCGACAAAATTAATCGGCAAAAAATTAACCTCTCCAGATTTACGCGCTGGAATTTCCATGGTGATTGCCGGATTAATCGCTAAAGGAGAAACTGAAATTGATAATATCTACCAAATTGACCGCGGATATGAAAATATTGATCAACGGTTGAGAAATCTTGGCGCAGATATCAAACGCATTAAATAACCTGCGATAAATAATATGACAAAAAAAACCAGAGGTTTTCTATTTGCGGCTTTCATTATTCTCTTTGTGACGATTTCTCCAATGATGTTGATGTATGCTTTTGGTTTTAAATTCAATCTCTCGCAAATGCAATTACAGAAAACTGGGATGCTTGTTTTGGAAACCGAGCCAACTGGAGCAAAAATCTATCTTGATGGCAAACTGGAAATCAATCCTTTTAAATTCTACAGTAAAAACAATCGCTACACCAAGACCCCGACAAAGATCAAAAATATTGTTCCGGGAGAACATACGATTCGGATGGAGTTAGATGGATATTGGGAATGGGAAAAACGATTAACAATCAGACCGGGCGAAACAGTTTTTGCGGAAAATGTAGTCCTTTTTGAAAAAAAGCTACCATTAATTCTTTCCAATCAAGGAAAAGACAGTTTGCAAGCGATTCAAATCTCACAAGACAAAGAAAAAATCGCCCTGATCAATCATAACCAGTTAACAATCCTAAACTTAAAAAAAGGAAAAGAATTAGCAAGAGAAACCCTGCCAACAATTACTTCACAAGAAATTATTTGGTCAAAGGATAATAAAAAAATTATTATTGATACAATAATTTTTGATATCAATGCTGAAGAAATCATTAATCTCAAAGATTATGTTAATGGTAATCCCCATAATTTAAAATGGGAAAATAACAACAATCTCTACTATCAAAACAATTCTGGAGTTCATGTATTTAATCTGAACAATAAAAAAACAGAGCGCCTGGTCACTGCCAAAATTGAAGATTATTTAATCAAAGGAAATGAACTTTTCTATCTTGCGACCAATAGTCAGAAAACTGCCCTCTATGTTTACAATCTCAATGAAGAAAAGAATATTGGACAGATTAATCTGACTCGCGGGGCATATCAATTCATTCACCAGGAAAACAAATATATCAATCTCTATGACTCTGCTGGACAAAAAATTTACCTATTAGAAGTAATGTCTCCCTGGACAGACAAATACAATCTCAAAGAAATCAATAATGTGAAAACAAGTGTTTGGTCGGGCGATCAACTTTTCTATCACAATGACTTTGAAATCAGCATTTGGGATAGTCGAGATAACGGCGATACACTGCTCACCAGGCTAAGTGAAAAGATCAACGAGATTGTTTGGCACCCAAGCAATAATTATATTATCTACTCTACGAATAAAGAAATTAATACATTAGAATTGGACAAGAGAGAAAAACACAACACCAACACCCTGACTGCCCTGGATCAAATTGATTTTATCGCCATTGATCAAGATGGAAATCAACTTTACTTTTACGCTGAAATCGGTAATCAAACAGGATTATACAAGTTGGAGATTTAATTGTTTATATTTTATACTAATAAAAATGAGCGGAATAATTCGCTCATTTTTATTTTTTCAATTCAGACTTAAGCCCCCATTTGATTAAGTATTTAATCCAAGAAGAGATATGCGCCCGAGCAGAAGGGCTGGTAAAGAATTTATAGAGTGGAGTTTTGGCACTGGCACGATTATGATTATGGATCACTTCTGCCATCGGGTTGTAAACCACTTGCCAATTCTTTTGCCACATTTGACGACAAAGATCAGTATCTTCAAAATAAAGGAAATATCGCTTGTCATAATAACCAATCTCTTTCATCGCCTTGGCACGCAGGAATAGAAAGGATCCCAAGAGCCAATCAACATCACTGATGCTTTGTTTGTCAAAGTCAGTCATTAAAAAACGATCCAAATCCCTTTTTGCAAATTGGAAATTTCCCAAAACGGTTCGTCTGTAAAACGGAGTTAACAATGAATGCCAACGATAGCAGGATTCTTGCACTGTGCGATCAGGATTATATTGTTTCGGTCCGCAAACACCGACTTGCGGATTATCATTCATAAATTTATATAGAGTTTTAAAAGTCTGCGGAAAGGCAATTGTGTCCGGGTTCATAATTACAAAATATTCTCCCTGTGCCCTAGCCAAACCAAGATTGTTTCCAGGACCATAGCCGATATTTTTTTCATTTTGAATAAATTTAACATCTGGGAATTGCCAAGAAAGAATCTCGCCGATATTATCTTGAGAATGATTATCAACTACAATAATTTCGTATTCCAAACCAGCCAAATCAGCTTCTTTGATTGACTTGATACAGTTCAGGGCAAGCCCCTTACTCTTATAATTCAAAATGATAATACTTAAATCCATAGAAATATTTATGGGAGGATTATTTTTATAATCCTCCCATCACTTAATTAATCCCATGCGAAATTACTCCGGTAGGGTTTACTAAATTCCAACCAAGCGGAGCATATGATAATGATAAGACAACTTGTGGATCATATAAATGTTTATTATCCAGATCCAGTAAATATCCAGTATCATGCACAATGTAATTGAGAAACAAATACTCAGGTTTGTACTGGAGTGTAATTCTGATAATCGAGTGCCTTGGAATAATAAATCCCACTTTCAACATTTCAAGATACATTTCAAACCCCTGGGCATAAAGTACCTGATTTCTTTCTTGGCACGTCTCTATCGCACTTGCCATATCGTCAAACAAAGTTAAATCTTCTTCTGATAAATCAACAAATCTTCTTCTTGACGCGTTCATCACGACCTCCCTTGGTTAATTAATTTTAATTTACTATTTCCTTTTTTGCTAATTAATATCTCAAAATAACAGATTCCTACCAAAAAATCAAGAGCCGGACTATTTTCCAATATATTTCAAAGAAAATATTGGCCAAACGCAATAAAACATTATCTATTTCTTGATAGAGAATCCTGCCCTTAAACATTGTCACAATTTGTCGATCGGCAACCCTACGAATCGTTTGGCTATCTTTTCTTGCCTTTGTTAAATATCTCCAAGTGCTTGCTCGGAAGAAATACTCATAAACTCTCAACTTTTCAGGTAACCAACCCTTCAAAATCGCAAAGAATAATAATCCAACCTCCATTAAAACAAATACTGGAAAAATCAGGATCAATGTCAGAAGATGATAGTTTTTCAAAATTGCCAAAATACGATTGCGATCCATCCAATAGTATTTTTTGATGGAACGACTGAATTCATATTTATGATAAACAATTGCATCTCTTGCTAAAATACACTTGAATCCGGCCAACCAAATTCTCCAGCCCAAATCCTGATCTTCATTATACATCCAAAACTCTTCATCAAACAATCCGACTTGTTTCAAAACATCAGCGGAAAAAATAACACCGGCGCCACTTGGATAGGCAATTTCCAAATCAATTTGTTCTTGTGAATCATATTTTTGCTGATAGCCAAGACTATATCCGAAACCAAGAAAATGAGAAGCATTGCCGACGCTGTTGATTTTTTCTTTTTCCGGCCAGAGCATCAGTCTGGCCTGCACGGCACCCACTCCTTCAGTCTGAATCGCCTCAACCATTTTTTGAAAACAATTTTGATCCAAAACAGTATCCATGTTGATTAAAAAAATATAATCAAAATTTTGCTTTAAAGCCAATTTGATTGCATCGTTGTTTCCCTTGGCAAAGCCATCGTTTTTTTCATTAATCACAATCTCTGCCTCCGGAGCCAATGAGCGTAAATAATTCAAACTTTCCGGACTACTTTCATTGTCAATTAAAAACAACTTTGATTCACCATCAAATCTTTGTACCCTCAGGCTATCTAACAAATCTGCCAAATATTTATGAGCGTAATCCTTCCAATTAGGGCTGACAATCACGGCCAGTTTTTTATTCATATCTTAATAATTATTAAACTAGATAACAGCAAACATATTAACTCCGACTCTTTTTTTTGAATCCAACCAGCTCACCGCTCAAAGCAAGTAAACGACCGACTGGCCAAGCAATCGCTAGTAGTAAGTAGGCAAAAAAAGGATGCCATTTTTTAAAATACTTCAACATGCTGTCTTGAAAATACTTTTGCGTCTGGCTGGTTTTCACTTGTTTGAAACTTTGACCGACATAATCCAAACACTCTGCGACCGGTGTATACCAAACCTGAATCCCAACCTCTTTGGCGCGTCGGCAATAATCAACTTCTTCAAACCAAAGAAAAAATCTTTCATCCAATAATCCCAGTTTTTCCAAAGTTATTCTTTTAATAACCATAAATCCTCCCCGGATTGAATCAACTTGTTGAGCACGGGTATAATCAAAATCACTTCGGATATATTGATCAAGTAAGCTTGGGAAAAAATGATGAAGCTTGAGCACGATTACTAACTGATCACTCAGGGTCGGAAATCTTCGCACCTGTTTAATGATTTTACCTTGTTGATTTAATAACTTGCAACCACCGATTCCGGCATTGGATTGATCCATCCAATCAAGCATCTTTTGCAAAGTATTTGTTTCAACTTTCATATCAGGATTCAAAAGCAAAACATATTCACTCTTATTTTCTTTCAAAGCCTGGTTATTTGCTCTGGCGAATCCCAAATTCTGATCATTGGCAATTAATTTAACTTGCGGAAAATCAGTACGGATCATTTCTGCACTGCCATCTTCTGAGCGATTATCAACTACAAAAACTTCAAAATCAAAATCACAAACAGAAGCAAACAAGGCTTGTAAATTCTCACCTAATTTTTCCTTCACTTTATAGCTGATAATAATGATTGAAAGTTTCATAAGCGGTTAATAATCTTATTTAATTATTTTCTTTAATAGTTCTTTTTTAATCTCTATCTCTTCTCGTTTAGCTGATAGCTTTTTAATCTCTTGTAATAAATATGGCTCAAAAACAATTAACCACAGAAACATCTTGATCCGATAGACAATGACATTAAACTTACTTTCAAAATTCTGTAAATGATAATATTTTCTAAATAAAATTTCTTGACCAAAAAATGACCATTTCTTCACAGTCTTACTCTTATTCCGTCGATTCAAGGCGATTAATAAATTTGACCTACCGAGACTGGAAGCAGTGCGATCATGATAAATAAGGGCTGAGGGTACAACCGCGGATTTACATCCGGACAGATGGAGACGATATGCAAAATCATTATCCTCTTTATACATGAAAAATAATTCATCAAAATATTCCACCCGATCATTATTTGTCGGCACAACCATTTTGATCTTCTCCAAATCAGCCATCCGATATAATCCGGCACAACCACCCGGACCAATGATTTTTGCCTGGTCATATTGTCCATGGTCTTTTTCTCCTTGGCCCAAATCGTAAAAAGACAATCCCGAACTCAATCCGAGACCAACCGAATCAATCATCTTTGTCTTGTTATTTCCTTTTTCAAAATCCCATTTCAAAACCTTAGGGCTCACCGCAGACAAGGTTTTGTCTTGGTCCATCACTTTAATCATTTCTTCCAGTGCTTGAGGATCCAAGAGCATATCCGGGTTAATGATCAAAAAATATTCCATACCAAGATTGGCAGATAGATTCAACAATTCATTATACCCCTTGCCAAAACCAAGATTCTTTCCATGCCAAATCAATTTGATCTGAGGGTATTTCTCAGAAATAAATCGATGGTTGGAATTATTAATTTCCGGCGTATTATCCAAAGCAACGATCCGAAAATCCCGCCAAGTCTGTTCTTTCAGACTATATAAAAAATATGGCAAATACTTTGCCGTGCTTTCTCCGTAAGTCAAGAAACCAATCATCAACCTTGTCTTTTGTTGTTCCATATTATTTCAGATCTTAATTTTCTTATTCTAGACCCCAATCTATTTACTTTAACTTTTACATAAAAACAGGTAAGAAGTCAACCTAAACCAAGTGATTTTCTAAAATCATAAGTGTTTCCATGACTTAACAAACCGCGATAAGAATTAATTGTTTCCGGTTTTGGCCAACCAGTCAAACCACGTTTGACCCTATACCTAGTTGTTGTTCTGATTTGTCGATAGTATGGGAAATGCACCCAACCTAAAAAATCTATACCAGAAGAATATGTCCGAATAAAAACCTTGTTGGGATGTAAAGTTAATTTTAATTTTGTTTTTAAAAAAATATCAATTTTTTCTAAAATATTTTTCAAATATTCTTTGTCGTCTGACAAAATCACAAAATCATCAGCATAACGGATATAATATTTTACTCTCAATTCCTGTTTAACATACTTATCTAATTCATTGAGATAAATATTTGAGAATAATTGTGAAGTCAAATTTCCAAGTGGAAGTCCGACTCCCTGTCGGACAGTCCAAAAACTGGACAACACTTTTTGGATAAGCCATAATAAATCAATATCAGCTATCTGTCTCTTTAAAATACCAAACAAAATTACTTGGTCGATGTTGGCAAAAAACTTTTTAACATCGCACTTCAAAACATGACAAGTTCTAGTGTGGTTGTAAGATACTTTGCCCGCAAAATATTTGAAACGATTCAATGCTTTATGTGCACCTTTCTTTTTACGGCAGGAATAACTGTCATAGATAAATTGTCGATCAAAATAATCATACAACGTATTATAAACTAGCTGGTGGACGATTCGATCGCGAACGCTAGCCTTGTGAATACGACGTGGCTTGGGGTCGGAAATATTAAAAGCTTGGTATTGTTTGTGATAATAAACTTTATGGCGTAAATCATTGGACAACAATACTAAATTATCAAATAATTTCAATTGAAAATCCATCACATCTTTTTTGTGCCGTTTCCCACGCAAAAAAATTTCCCAAGTCTCAAGCAAATTCTCAATTAAAATAATATCATCAAAACTATGTTCAAAAATTCTTTTAACGACCCCCCCCCCGACGCAATTTCCCTTGGTTGTCATTAAAACTAAAGAGGCTTATTTGCTCTGGCATGATTATCTAGTTAATTTTAAACGGATTGATCGCTATACCCTTGGTCAACAAATTGACCAAACTTTTCTAAGTTTCTTGGAATTGCTGTTTCGCGCCAGTTTTGCTTTTGACAAGTTTGAAAAACTGTCGCTGATTTCTCAAGCCATTGGCAAACGAGATTTATTGAATTTTTTTCTGCAACTTTGTTGGGAGTATAAAATTATCCCGCACAAACTTTACGGTGATTTAATTACCAGATTGGATGAAGTTGGCCGCATGCTGGGTGGCTGGAAAAAGAGTCTGGCAGAAAAAACTCCCGCCAAAAAATAGCGGGAGAAATTAAACAAGTGGCAAAGCCCATCAAACAATCATTGTCATTCCGATCGTTCTCAAAGTTGTTGAGATTGAAATTGTAGTCTCCGTCCGAATTCCGGTTGATGTTCGGCACCCTGTGGTTGCCATTGGCATATATGCAATAAACCGCCCAAACCACCAAAAATAGCACCTGCCATTTTTTGTATTTTATCCGAAGTCTTATTACTCCTTAATTTATTGCACCGACTGGTTTAATTTTTTTGTCAAAAAGTTGCACTCGTTTGTTAAAAAAATTTCCAACAAACCCTAGCCGATCATTTTGGCAAGAATATGATGGCACGAAGCCTTAACCGCATACTCAATCAATATCTAAAATCATTTTACAAAAAAATTGAGCATCTGTAAATATATACAGATGCTCAAAAAATTAAGGATCAAAGGACTAAGATAATAAAGGAATTAAGCTGCTGAGGACTCGCAGTCGCAAAAGCCCACCAAACAACCAAGGTCACCCCGATCGCGCTCAAAGTTGCTGAGACCGAAATCGTCGCCTCCGCCCGAACGCCGGTAGATGGACGGCACCCTGAGGTAGCCAGAGGCATCTTTCCAAAGTTTATTTTCGTTGTCATACGAAAATATCCATTTTCCTTTAGGTAACATCTCTTTTGCTTGTTGATGGACGACCGACAAACCTGGAGCGCTGGTTAACAAGACATTGTTGTCTGATAATAACTGTAAACACTCCACATTAGTTGCAATCATGCCTTTATTAATTCCCCAAATTATCACTTTATATCTTTTACCAGGAATAAATTCGTGACTGGGGTTCGAGTATTCTTTTTGATCGGTTATATTGTCGTTATAACCAAAAAAATCTTTTCTATACTTTTTGGCAAAATTTTTCAAATGCTTTTTGGGGTCATAATCCAATGGTACGGTTATAAAAAATTCTGCGATTACATAGAATTTGCTTATCGGATGTTCCTCCGGAATCTCTGGCATTTTACCGAAAATCTCTTCTAACCGTTCCGTTATAACTTTAACTTCCACACCGTTCCACGCTTTTAATATCTCATCAGAGATATTTCTGGGAAAATGTGATTGAACCTTTTGAGTAAGCTCCAAGGTTGCGCCGTTCATGGTCTTATTGCTACCCATAGCAATCCTCCCTTTCTTAAAATTGTTAATAATACTGATTGTTTATAGCTTTTTGCCATGCCAATAATATATCATAAAAAGCAAAAAATGTCAAGAAAAAAACCAGTATTCCCAGTTTTTTCTTGTTATTTATCATTTTTTTATTTATTATTAGCAAAAAATAGTATAAAAACTATTTTTTCAATTACACCTGACTCAACAAAACTTCTTCAATATACTGCTTAATCTCCTGCTGTTCCATCAAAGAATTGGATAACTCAATCACGACAAAGGGCGAAAAATATTCTCTGGGGTGTTCACGCAGATAATCAAGCTGTTCCAGGGTTTTGAGATTATGATCGTGAATTGGTTTTTTGAATAATTTAGAAAGAGAATTGCGATTAACACCACGTACCTGATTGCAACCAATTGGATATTTTTCCAGCATCAACACAGTTTTCTTGTAGCTTGGCTTACTGATATATCTCTCATTTTCCAAATGAGCAAAGTCAAGAGAGATTCCATGCACTTGGTATTTATCAAACAGCAGATCGTTAAAGAATTTATTTTTATTTCCGTCTTCACCATTCTCCATGAAAATCATGGTATTATATTTTGGCAGACTAGTCATCATCTTGTAGCCTTCCTTGGTTGCCGGAGCGGTAAAAACCTTGGTGCCATAATTTTGAATCAGATAATCTAGTTCCCATTCTTCCGTATCTTCTGCCAAATTGACATGTGGAATACTCTGTAAGGGGGTCTGCTTCAAGATTCCATACAATTCTTTTCTCTCAGCAATGCTCAAATAGTTTGGCAGAAGTGATAATTCGGTAATTCCAAACTGAGCGATTTCATTCGCTTTGTCTCGCCAATCCGAATCCTCAAAAGTTGTCAGCCCGATTAATACTTTTTTGCTTTGACCTGCCATATTGATTTAATTAATTCCTCAAATACACAACCAATGGTTGTGTCCTTCTTTATTCTACCAATCTTTCTTGATTGGCGCAAATTATTCCAAAGCTGTTTTAATCTTCTTCATCACACTTTCCGCTTCTTTTTCTTCATATTTCTTTTGTGGAAAATATTCCAATCCATCGTCTGCTTTACGTGGGATAATATGAATGTGGAAATGGTTAATCACCTGTCCAGCATCTGTGCCATTATTCACAATCAAATTATATCCACTGGCACCAACGGCCTTTTTGACTGCCGGAGCAATTTTTTGAACAGCATTCATAACGGCATCCAACAGGACTTCATCAAGATCCTCAAAACTATCAACATGTTCCCTGGGAACAACCAAAACATGTCCAGGATTAACTGGAGCAATATCCAAGAAAGCTACCACATATTTATCTTCATATACCTTATATGAAGGGATTTCATCTTTAATGATTTTACAAAAAATACAATCAGTCATATCTTTATGATTATTAATTAATGTTTTTATCTCCTCCTTTATTGATTGACAATATAATTATACCACTTAATAGCCACAAGACAAACCAGACGCTCAAATTAAGATAGCCGAGAACAATCCGAGGCTTGATTATTTCCATGATGATCAAAATTATCAATCCCAAACCAAGAGCATAGAAAAGCTCTTTAAAAACATGATAAATTTTGGGTAATTGATTCATAATAATCTTTATTACTATAATTTACTCTTAATCCACTCCTCTAAACTTTGACCAGATACTTCTGCTTTGATTTCGGATAAAGTAATGTAATCGGAAATCATATCATCATGACGTAATCCAGGGACGGAAATGATGAACAAATTCTTGTCATCTTCACGATAGGCGTTTGAAAGATCAAGCTCAACCGTGCGGGATTGCCAACCATCAGTCTGAGTTGCCGGTAAACTGTATTTTGCCAAAATATACTGGGTATCACCAAGTGAAAAATTTTCATCAACCTGCTTGAAAGCTGGATTCAACATCTCAGCTTGATTAAAGCTGAATACTCCATTGCCCGTAATGGTAATATCACCCAAAGAAATCTTGATATTTTTAGATGGTTCTTTGTTTATGATTGTAAAACGATCATATGTTTTGGAAACATCAAGCAGATCTTGATTAATCTTAATTTTCTGTAAACTACCGGGATTGATTGTCTGTGCACTGATACTATTACTGTCCGTATACAATGTGATATTACTTACTCCCTCTGCCAACCAAATTTTATTTTTGAAAGACAACTTTGATTGTGTGGTTTTCAAAGTCTTGGTAATAATATCATCATTCACCTTTACCTCAATCTTATACACCCCCTCAGACAAGTTCGGAGAAGACAAAACTAAATTGCGTAAAGCGGTTTCCTGATTGGTAACTGTTGTGATTCCATCATCGGGTAATTCTTTTTTAACCAATAATTTATTATGTTGGTCATATAACATGACATAGACAGGGTCGGCGTCTTTGTTTTGATTCAAGTCAAGAAAACTAAAATCAAAATTCAAAGCTTCATTTTTGATATAGGTGTAGATTTGATATTCCCCACGCAATGATGCCGGGAGAGTCTGCCCTGCTCCTGGTTGATATTCCGGAAGGTAATAATAGTTTTTTAGATCATAGTTATAGAGTGCAACCTTGTTTCTGGATGGTAAGTTTTCCAAGAAAGCATCAATTGATTCATAGTGCTTTTCTTTTTGCAGCAATAGTACATCACCCTCCTTGGTGACATTCCAAGTTTTTGACAATTCATCTAAGAACCGATTTTCCAAGGGTTGTGTTAAATAACGCCAAAGCATTTTGTCCACCAAGACGCCAATGGTTACAATTGGTAAATTTTCCGCCTCGTTCTTGTATTTTACTGTCAGATTAACTTGATCAAATTTCCGCGGAGTTCGCAAAGAAAAGTAAACCGGATCACCGATCACTTTTTGCTCTCCCTTGGCAATCGGCAAAAGTCGATCAGCCGGATGGAGCTTGGTGACAAAATCAGAATAACCAGAAAAATGATCTACATAGGTTATCTTGCCGGAAGGCACGATATCCATAATAATCAACCAAATCACCAAACACAATAAAACCAACCAGAAGATTATTCTGATTTTAGGGATATTTTTCAATTTTCTCATGATTTTTCTCATAATTTCATTATATTACAGGGTTGATAAATAGACAAATCAAGAAACTATTGCTAAACTGAAATCAAACGATAAAATAAAGAATAATCTAACAATATGGAGAAAACATTAATCAAAAACCTCAAAAACTTGGTGGGTAAAGAAGTGGAAATCTCTGCTTGGATTTACAACCTTCGCTCCTCTGGGAAAATCGCCTTTTGGCAATTGCGTGATGGATCTGGTTTTGCACAAGCAATTGTCTCCGCCGATGAATTGGGTGAAGAGAAATTTGCTTTGGCACAAACCGCCACACAAGAAACTTCCGTCAAAGTAATTGCTCTTGTGAGTAAACATCCCAAGAATGAAGAATATGAATTACAAGTCAAAGATTTTTCTTTCTACCAAATTGCCGAAGAATACCCGATTGGCAATAAAGATCATGGTCCAGATTTCCTGATGGACAATCGCCATCTTTGGTTGCGTTCCACAAAACAATGGGCAATCATGAAAATCCGCAATACCCTGATTAATGCCACCTATGAATTCATGGCTCAAAATGATTTTACCAAGATTGATTCACCAATTATCACTCCCAATGCCGGAGAAAATACAACTGACTTGTTTGAGGTTAACTATTTTGACGAAAAAGCATATCTTTCCCAAACCGGGCAACTTTACATTGAGGCTGCCATCTATAGTCACGGCAAAGTTTTTGACTTTGGACCAACTTTCCGCGCTGAGAAATCAAAAACTCGCCGACACTTAACCGAATTCTGGATGATGGATGCGGAAATGGCTTTTTGTAATTTATCTGACAACCTTGCAGTGCAAGAAGAATTACTTCGTTTCATGGTACAAAAAGTTCTTGTGGAAAATCAAGAAGAATTGAAGCTATTGGAAAGAGATACCAAGGTATTGGAGAACATTACCAAGCCCTTCTACAAAATGACTCATGCTGAGGCAGTCAAGAAACTGCATGAACTTGGCTCTGATATCAAAGAAGATGATGACCTGGGAGCTGATGATGAAACCATGCTCACCAATGAATATGACAATCCGATTTTCGTAACCAACTATCCCGCTAAAATCAAAGCTTTCTATATGAAACGTAATGAACAAGATGAGAGCCTTGCTGAATGCGCTGATTTACTGGCGCCGGAGGGTTATGGTGAAATTATCGGGGGTAGTCAACGTGAAGATGACTATGAAACCATGAAAACCAGAATCAAAGAATACAAGCTTCCGGAAAAAGATTTTGAATGGTATCTTGATCTCCGTAAATACGGCTCAATGCCACATGGTGGCTTCGGCTTTGGCCTGGAGCGCATTGTTGCCTGGGTCTGTGGTTTACAGCATGTCAGGGAAGCAATTCCGTTTGCCAGGACAATCTACAGGATTAGGCCGTAAGCCGAATTAAACTACCATGTAATGTTTTATTTATCACCAAATACTTCCTGCAATTTTGCTCTTGTCGTCGGTCCCACATAACCAAAGCCTGGATCGTCTTTGGAAACAACTATACCATAATTAAGTTGGAAATTTTGCACAGCTTTTTCTGTTAGCGAACCAAAATACCCCGTAATTTTACCTTCAGGATAAATTTCGGGTTTAGTTGCCAATAGAGTTTGAAAACGGCGAACATCTTCAGATTGCAAGCCTTTGTAAAGTGGGGTCATGAAAACAGCGGAGATTGAATTTTGTATTTGTGTAATCTGTTTTGTTGGAATTGTCGGATTTGTTGTGTTTGTTGTTGTGTTTGTTGACGAATTGATAAGCTGTCGAGTTTTTGGTCCCAAATATCCTTTTTCGTTTATTACTCCCAACACTCTATCTTTATTCGCTTCTTGGAATTTAGTAAGAGCATTTGAAGTAAGTGTACCAAAATAATTTGTTTCTTTTCCAGGAGAGCCAACACCACTGTTCGCTAATTTATATCCGTTTTGATTTAAAAATTGCTGTAAAATTTTAACTTGACTATCCGTAATTCCTAATTTTAAATCTTTTGAAAACTGTTGTAAAATCTTAACCTCACTTTCTGTAATTTCCAATTTTGAATTCGTTGGAGATTGAGTCGTTGTAGCAAGATTGATTTTTGTGGATATAGTATCAGATGCTTTACCATATTGTGTATAAAATTTTACATAAACCATATACTGACCATCAGGACAAGTTGGATTTTTAATAAATCCTCCAAACTTTGAACATAGGTCAATTTGTTTTGTTGGAGAATAATTTTCTTGATTTGCGTCGTCAAAATCTCCAGTCAAAGAAATCGCCATTTTTTGAACATCAGAACCAGCGTTAAAGTTCAAGGTTACGACTCTGCTTGTAGTCGCGACAGATCCTTGATTGGAAATAATTTTGAAACCACCTGGTGGAGTAGTTGGCACATTCAACCAACCCGCTGGTGCACTTCCCATAGAGACACAGGTGCCATTAGACAAGGTGTACCCTGCATTACATGTAATTACACCGCAGGTGGGATAGGTATTGTATGTAGCTGCATGTGAAACTGTCGCACAGACTCCTTCTTCCCCAAACATGGCAAAATCAGAAAAATTTTGTGTTGTGCAGGTTATCGTATGCGCAGATGTATCAACAGTACAGTTTTCTAACGCATGCCAGGCAGAACCATCGTAACGATAAATTAAAAGACTTGATTCGTCTAGAGTGCCGACATCTGAAGCAGAATATGTAAAAGTAATGGATATCGGTTCATCAAAAGATGATATTACCGTTGTTGCATTACTTAACGCTTTTAATGTGTAAACGTCTGTTCCAAGTCGGGCAAAACCTGAGGGTGCATCAACTGTTGCTGAAAAATTGGTATTATCTAATTTATTTGCCTGAAATATAACCGAGTTAGCACTATCCGTAAAAGAAGCAGGAATAGTTAAAGATATGTTGCTTCGAGCCAGGGTTCCGCCAGAGGCGGTTGTTATGGCTTCTTGCGCTGTATCAATAATACTCGCCGTGCCCGTACATCCTGTCGTTGTAAATGTTCCATCTTCTCCATTGCCCATATTTGTATATGCATCTGTACTTTGAACTTGATAATGGTAGGTGGTGCAGGCGACCAGCCCTGTTAATGTTACTGAGTGACCACTAGTTTTGCGCGGGGAAGTATCAATTTCTGAGGTTGAGGATCCATAGGAAGAAGTGAGGCCATAGTTGACGATGGAGGAGCCTAGTTCGTCGGTGGTCCAGGTGATAGCAACGGAGGTTGAGGAAGGCGTAGAAGATACGAGAGAAATTTCAGGATCTACAGTATCCAAGACTAATGCTTTGTTTGACGCTAGATTAGTTGCTGGAATAAAATTAACCATGGCATTATTACCTTGATCAACAATGGTTCCAGAAATTGATGATACGGTTAGAAGAGAACTGGTGTCTCCTCCTTGGACTGTATAATTACATGTGCCAGTGGCAGAATTTGAAACTGTAAATGTACAAGTTCTGTCTATTGTGCCTGTTTCTAAAGTAACAGTTACATTGCCCGTTGAGGTTACAGCCTCAGAGAATGTGACATCAATATCTATCACCTCTCCTTCTCCGTATGTCCCGTTAGTTTTATTAGAAGAAACAGAGCTTATTGTTGGAGCAGTAGAGTCCGGCGTAATAGCTTTATCAAAATGTACAGACCAATTATATAGAGTATTGCCATAAAGAGAAGAAGTGGAGTCGGTATCTCGAAGATTGCCGTGAGCTGAGCCAGCGACAGAAGCTCCTGGTTGAGCACCGGCTGTTCCAGTATAGGCATACCGCAAGCGTTGATCAGATCCTGAGGGAACACCAGAAAGAGTAATTTTTACTGTATCTGTATCTAAAATTTCTACTGAACTTATACTTGCTGATGATGTTGAATCATAATATTCAAAACCATAATTTGTTTTTGCATTTACTAAAGTCGTATCAAAAACAAGTTCTCCTGCCGGAACATGAAAATTGGCATAAATAATATTACCACTGCGAATAATTAAGTCTGGGGAAAGTGGTCGCCATGATTCATGATCAATGACCACTTTTTTCATTACCTTTCCATAATATTCGCCTAGCCAGCGATAACTGGCAGCAACTAAGTGAGCACTATCAGAATAATTCAAAAAATACTTTGGACCGACAAGAATAATATCTCCAGGATTATTTTCGGCTGCCGATAGCTGAGCAATAGGTATTAAAGAAGTTGTTGCATTATAGCCAGTATGTGAGCTCATCTGATCGGTAAAGAGCGGGATATCACTCGACTGGCCGGTTATCGCTTTGACATCCGTGTTGTAATCATTTTGCCATTCAACCAAATAAGACTCATAATATGCACCATTGCCTGCTAAATGATCAGACTCACCATGTATCGTAGTAACGCCAATTACTCTATCTGTTAATCCCAAGGCAGTGGCAGCATTTTTTACATTTGTAGCTTGAGTGATGCCATTACTATAAGGAGAAGTTCCCTTTTTTAAACCAGAATAAGCTGTACCTCCAACACCATGTCGAGTAACAGCTGATTGAAAATTACCAAGTGGAGACAATGCGGTAAGAGTATTGGCCATGGCACTACTCATAGTTTCTACACTACTCTCAATTAGAGGAACCAATGAGGATCCACTTAACATTTTATTGCTATATGGCTGTGTTGTGCTTAAGGCTGGTGCACCATTAGTACCTGTAGACAAACTTTGCCCAGTAGAAAGAATGTGATTAAAATAACTCACCTCGTCAACTTGATTTGTGGCGCTACTTAAGACTGGAGTTCCCGTCGTTGGAGTTGTGCTAGATACTGGGGTCACTTCAAATTTTAGATATTTATTTAATTCTCCTGATGTAATTGTGTAATTAACACTAGTTGCTCCAGCAATAGCTGAATATACACCATCTGCTGTATCTGCTTTTAACCACCTAAATAAAGAAGTTCCTTCTGCGTCTCCGTTTGGATCAGCAAAAACATACGTTCCTGTAATTTGTTCATCGACTGAAGTCTCACCACTTATTGAAACAGAAACTGCTGATGGAGCTGTTGGAACACTAGATACCGGAGTAGCTGAACCAGTGCTTGAAGGATTACTAGTTCCGTTTATGTTTACTGCTGAAACCCGAAAGTTATACAAAACCCCATTAGTCAATTCTGTGACAATAGCCGAAGTATTAGTTGAGACGCCATCTGAAAAAGTAGACCAGCTTCCGGCAGAAGAAATTTTATATTCAATAACATAGTCAGTGATTGCAGATCCATTATCGTCACCGGCTGTCCAAGATAAACTAACCTGCCCATCACCAACAGAAGCCTCTAAATTAGTAGGGGCATATGGGCCAGTTACCGGTTCTGTCACATAAATATTTTTAAAGGTAGTCGTAATTCCTGTTGAAAAATTTTGTAGCCAAACTGGAGCATTGGTAAAAGTTCCCCAGCTTTGAGTTGCCCCCGGTGTCTCAGAATCTCCTACATAGACCTCTGCTCCGCCAGCTTGTAAGACTACTAACTTTAAAGTGAGATCAGTATTGTTAGAACAACTAATACCAGTAATCGTCGATACCCCAGCAGAAGATCCATTATTCCAAGAATATAATTGCCAAGAGGCATCATTTTTAGTCACAATATAAGCCGTTCCGGCATTAACAATATCCATATCGCCATATCCAAATTCAAAACTATTACCCGTTGTACAACTTGTTGATTGCATTGTCACAGTTATTTCAACATCACCATTAGTTCTATCAAAAGTGTCTATCGACTCTACTCCATTGGTTCCCCAAGCCCCATTACCAGTTACTGTTAGGCTATCATTTTGTTGAACATTACCTGCTAACCCGCCCGAACCGCTTACCGCTGAGTCCGTTTCATTCCACTTCTCTATATCAATTGTTGTTCCAGAAAAAACATCATATAAATCATAAACATTTGGAGTCGCGGTCGCTGTATCAGAAACCGTACCAGTCCCGACAGAATTTGTTGCCGAGACTCTGAAATCATAACTTAGATTGTTGGTGAGTCCGGTAACCGTAGCGGAAGTTGTTGTAGAAGTTCCATCTGCAAAAGTTGTCCAAGTAGTTGGTTCAGTAGAGAGCTTGTATTCAATAACATAATCAGTTATGGCAGCTCCGCCATTTGTAAGTGGAGCACTCCAAGATAACGATGCTTGCCCAGAGGTTCCCACTAAAGCTGCTAGGCTTTGTGGAACAGAAGGAGCCGACAGGGCTGGAGTCGCTGTATCTGTATCAGAAACTGCGCTAGTACCGACAGAATTTGTTGCCGAGACCCTAAAATCATAACTGAGATCGTTGGTCAGTCCGGTAACCGTAGCAGAAGTTGTTGTAGAAGTTCCATCTGCAAAAGTTGTCCAAGTAGTTGGCTCAGAAGAAAGTTTGTATTCTATGACATAGTCGGTAATGGCAGCGCCTCCATTTGAAGCTGGAGCGGTCCAGGAAAGAGCCACTTGGCTATCACTTGGAGTTGCGGTTAATGCGGTTGGCGCAGAAGGGACGGTATCAGCAGCACTACTAACAATGGCATTGTAAAGTGTAGTAGTTAATGTTGTGCTGTAAGTACTTGAAATAAAATATCCAGTAGAAAAAGTACCCTCTGAAATAGAATTGGGGTGACCAACAAGTAAATCAGTATCTTCACCTGTGTCAGTAAAATCGCCATCTCCATTTGTATCTTGATAGAGTTCAAATGTAGCTCCAGATGTTTCTCCAATATTTATTATTCCTCGATAACGTCTATTCGCAACTATAGAAACTCCAGTAGAAGTTAAAGTTGCCCAGGCACCGTGATAACCACGAGCTATGTAAAATGGCCCACCTGCATGAGCTACTAGCCAAAGATTTTCAGCAGTTGGATCTATCAAATTTGTGTTGGTGCCATAAACAATTGGGGCGGCATAAACACCAGTATGGCTTAAAGAAAAATCTGCTTGCAAAACTGGGGATGATGACCTATCAAAACTTGTTTGACTAACCAATCTTGTATTCCCCCATGAAGCATCACCAACTATAGTTAAGTGATCATTTTGTTGAATCAATCCACTTGTACCCCCAGAACCAGCGCCATCGATTTCATTCCACTTCTCTGTATCAATTGTCGTTCCAGAAAAAACATCATATAAATCATAAACATTTGGAGTCGCGGTCGCTGTATCAGAAACCGTACCAGTCCCGACAGAATTTGTTGCCGAGACTCTGAAATCATAACTTAGATTGTTGGTGAGTCCGGTAACCGTAGCGGAAGTTGTTGTAGAAGTTCCATCTGCAAAAGTTGTCCAAGTAGTTGGTTCAGTAGAGAGCTTGTATTCAATAACATAATCAGTTATGGCAGCTCCGCCATTTGTAAGTGGAGCACTCCAAGATAACGATGCTTGCCCAGAGGTTCCCACTAAAGCTGCTAGGCTTTGTGGAACAGAAGGAGCCGACAGGGCTGGAGTCGCTGTATCTGTATCAGAAACTGCGCTAGTACCGACAGAATTTGTTGCCGAGACCCTAAAATCATAACTGAGATCGTTGGTCAGTCCGGTAACCGTAGCAGAAGTTGTTGTAGAAGTTCCATCTGCAAAAGTTGTCCAAGTAGTTGGCTCAGAAGAAAGTTTGTATTCTATGACATAGTCGGTAATGGCAGCGCCTCCATTTGAAGCTGGAGCGGTCCAGGAAAGAGCCACTTGGCTATCACTTGGAGTTGCGGTTAATGAGGTTGGCGCAGAGGGGACGGTTATTACTGCATCTTGAGATACTATAAAATTATCAAAAGTTAAAGTAGAAGTATCATAATGTTGAAGTTGAATGGTCTGATTATTATAAGAACTTGGCGCCTGTGTAGAATTAAGTGAAGCATTGGGAGTGGCGCTGTCATTAAAATAAACATCAACTCCCCCAGCTTGCTTGATAACCAATTTAACATGTACTGGTGTATTATTTACGCAACTAATACCTGTCGCTGTTACGGTCGTGTTAAATGACCACAATTGGAATGTATTACCCAAACGATTAACAATAATCGTGCCAGTTTGAAGAGTTCCATTTACCCAATTACCATACATAATACCTGCCGTCGTTCCTGCACAGTTACTTAAAGTCCAGTCTACATCAATGGTTATATCCCCAAGACTTCTATCAAAAGTATCAACTGATTTTAAGCCATTCGAATTCCAATTACTATTTCCAACAACAGTTAGTGTATCATTTTGTCTCACATTACCCAAGGAGCCACCATCTCCTGCCCCTTGATTCTCAATTTCTACCCACTTTGCCGTATCTATTGTTGTCCCGGTGAAATCGTCAGAAAGTATGGTGGCAGCAAAAACAGGAGTCTCGCTTTTTAAAAAACCGAATAAAGAAAATAAAACAACAAATATAAAAATATATTGTTTATTTTTTAAAAATATTTTACTTTTTTTTCGATTTTTTGCATTTAAAATTTTATTCATATAATTCTAATCTATTCATATTTTAACAAATTCGACTTAAAATGTAAATACAATGTATAGTTAGCACCTAGAGATGGCATTCTAATAGGCACTGTCATATATTCAACCCACGATCAAAAATTATTCACAAAAAAAGATTCGTGCAAAATGTAAAATATGGCCATCTTCATATTGCCAAGTCCCATTAAGAGTATGTGGGGGTAATCTTGATTTTAACATAGTACAATCCAAATAAAATTTAATGGGCTATTCTAAGCTGAAACGACGAGAGTTTTCTTTAAATTTAAAAAATGAATAGATATTCCTATTCATTTTTTATTACTTTAATTCAATAGCAAAAGCTATCTCAACAAAATCTATTTTCTCAAAAAACAGCCTCCAAAATGGAGGCTGTTTTTATTTAGTCTTGCGACTCGATAATTAAGCTTTGGTTTTTTAATTACACTCTGTAGCAGTAGTATCAGTAGTGGTTGCTGTGCCAAATCCTGGAGCTGGTGAAGCGCTGGAAAGCTTAGTTGAGCATTCTGCTGGAGCAGTATTAAAGCTTCCGCAGATCGTTGCCAACAAGCTAGCACTATCTCTGCCAGCATTAGCTTCCTTACCGTTGATCACCAAGGTTGGAGAACCACCAACACCGTACTTTTCATTATCTGCTTTATAGATATTGAATTGTGGGTAGCTGCCTCCCTGCCAAGTGGATTGATCGGCAAATAATTCCATTACTTTGAATTCTTTATCAGTCTTTGCAATACAACCCTCCAGTTTCTTCTTGTCAACACCGTTCTTGTCTAAACATCCGGCAGTGTCGCCTGCTTCCAAGAAACATTTCAGATATGGATAATATTTACCACCCTGTTCCTTATTAATGCAATACTGATTCATTTGTTCTTTCAGTTCTTTTTCACCATGCATTGCATAGTCAACAAACTTGATCTTGATATCCGCCTTGTCTTTCAAAGTCTCAATGACCGGAATCAAACCTTTCTCAATTTGAGTACCATATGGACAATGACTCATTACGAAAACTTCAACAACCGGCTTGTCACTCTTAGGGATAGAAGTGTCAACAGCTGCTGGCTCTTCTTCTGTTGCAGGATCGCCTTCTGCTCCGTCTGCAGTTCCCTTCATTTCCTCAATATCAATCGCCTGTGGGAAGAAAAACTTACCATCCTTGGTCAAGTAAGAATCAATTACTTCCTCAACTCCTTCTAACTTGATCTTTACTAAGTAAAGTCCACTATTATATTTAGAGATCTCAGTAATTTCAGCCTTCTCACCATCGAGAAGATAGCCGTTAACGAAATCCAATGTATATGTTTTTGCCTCTTCCATTCCGAGAGACTTTCCTCCTCCTGTACCTTTTTGGCTGGTGATTACTATCGCAACTACTAGAATAGCGATAATGATGACCAGACCAATGATTTTGGTATACTTTTGTTTGGTCGCCATAATTTTAAAATTAATTAGCTTAATTATTTTTATTAAATTATTTATTAATTGACTATTGATTTTTTATCAACCTTATCATTCTACCTGTTAAACTCTGGTTACGCAAGCGACTCGATCATCATCATCTTTGAAACGCATCAGCTTCACTCCCTGGGTATCTCTTCCCAGTTGATTAACAGACTTGAACGGCAATCTGATTACTTGTCCGTGCACGGAAATAATAATTAAATCCTTATCCTTCATTGTCTCCTTATTCATCACAAAGGCATTCACAATCTTTCCCGTCTTGGAAGTTACTTTGGCTGTCTTAATACCTGATCCACCTCTTCCCTGTACCTTGTACAGATCCAACGGGGTACGTTTGCCATAGCCTCTTTCCATGATTGAAACAACTTGATAGTTTTTAATCTTCTCTTTGTCAGTCTTGATAATGCCCATGCCGATAACCACATCACTCTTTTTCAATCTGATTCCAAAAACGCCAGCAGCATTACGTCCCATATCGCGCACATCTGATTCTTTGAAACGCACCGCTTGTCCATCAGCAGTAATTAACTGGATTTGATCCGAGCCACTGGTTGGCTTGGTCCAAATCAATTTATCATCATCTTTCAACTTAATCGCAATCAAACCTGATTTACGAACATTAGAGAAAGAATCGATTTTCACTTTCTTCACCAGGCCTTTTTCTGTTGCAAAAAACAAATACTTACTATTTTGCATCTTACTCAAAGGCAAAATACTAGTAATCTTTTCTTGGCTAGGTAACTGTAAGAAGTTTACAATCGCGGAGCCCTTGGCAGTACGCTGAGCCTGTGGTATTTCATACGCTTTTAATTGGAAAACTCTTCCCTTGGTCGTAAAGAATAGTAAATCATCATGAGTCATGGTTGCAAACATGAATTCAATGATGTCCTCTTCCTTAGTTGTTAAACCAATTACACCCTTACCACCGCGACCCTGAACTTTAAAAGTATCTTCGGTCATGCGCTTGATATAACCATCGCGAGTCATGGTCACAACAGTGGTTTCATTTGGCACTAAATCTTCCACACTAAAATCTTTAACACCGTTGGCAATCACTCTGGTTCTTCGTTCGTCACCATATTTCTGATCCAAATCCTTCAAATCTTGTTTGATAATTCCCAAAATCTTTGTTCTGGAATTCAAAATTCCTTCCAACTCTTTGATTAATTTCTGTTTTTCCTTTAATTCATTTTCAATCTTCAATTGTTCCAAGTTTGCCAACTGTCCCAAACGCATATCAACAATCGCCTGAGCCTGTAACTCTGACAACTTGAAAGCCTTCATTAAATTAATCTTTGCAATATCCTTATCCTTGGACGCCTTAATCGTTTTAATCACTGCATCAATATTATGAAGGGCAATCATTAATCCCTCCAAGATGTGGGCACGCGCCTTGGCTCGATCCAATTCAAATTGAGTGCGACGCTTGATCACTTCCTCACGATGCTTGATATGCTCTTCCAGAGCCATTTTTAAAGTCAAAACTCTTGGTTGGATACTATTGACCAGGGCCAATAAGTTGACGTGGAAAGTTTCTTGCAATTGAGTCTTTTTGTAAATCGCATTCAAAACTTTCTTGGGATAGGAATCTTTTTTCAAATAGATGACGACACGAACTCCGCCCTTATCTGATTCATCGCGCAAGTCTTTGATGCCGTCTAATTTTTTCTCTTTAACTAAGTCAGCAATTTTTTCAACCAAGACAGCCTTATTAACCTGATATGGAATTTCACTAATGATGATTGCCGGACCACCGTTAATTTCTGTAATTTCAGCTTTACCACGCATTACAATTCCACCCTTACCGGTAGAATAGGCCTGAAGAATATCTTTCTTGTTGTAAATTACACCACCGGTTGGGAAATCTGGTCCTTGAACAAATTCCATCAAATCTTCAATCGTTGCGTCCGGATGATCAATCAAATGTTCAATCGCACCAATCAATTCATGGAGATTGTGCGGAGGAATATTTGTTGCCATACCAACCGCAATTCCCATACTGCCATTCAACAAAAGGTTGGGCAAACGAGAAGGCAAAACGCGTGGTTCTTTGTGCGAGCCATCAAAGTTTGGTACAAAATCAACCGTGTTCTTTTCGATATCAACTAATAGTTCTTCTGAAATACCTGCCAATTTTGCTTCTGTGTTATGGTTCACAAAACCGTTGGCCACAAAGGAGTGGCAAGGGCTATCAACTCGCACGGAATAGACGGTTTCTTTGACTGTTAATTTCTCCACACTCTTGATCTGGTTAAAGAAAAATTTATTCTTCAAGAGCCAATCAATCATCTGCTTGTCTTGTGGTCGGAGGATACTTGTTAATTTGGAATAATTCTTTTGCAAATGATTATATCTGTCAAAATTATTCTTTTTAACAAAAGACTGTTTGTAATTATCTCTCAAGTAGTCATTTAAGTATGGAATAAAATCGGTTTTACTCATGCGCCCATCATTGATGTTTTCTATCTTTGACAAAACACTGTTTTTTCTTTCAGAAAAAAATCTAATATTCTTATCAAATGACAAAATATTTTGATATCCAGAAAGCAATAGCTTGTAGCAACCGTTACGCTTGTCTTGATATGGCGTGGTGGTGATAATATTAAAGTTTAATAACAAAGTTTTTAATTGGCTAATCAATTTTTTACTATTGGAATTATATACCAATTCAATTGATTCTCCATCATGTCTTTTATCCTGATGGTGAATCACGGAACCATCTCCCTCAAACAGGCTATTCAAGAAAGCCACAATTGATTTTTGGTTAGAAAGTAAAACAGAGAAAGGAATTTCCTTTTCTGAAGAACGAACAGAAGTCAATCCAATATTTTTCAAGAAATCAACCGCCTGTTGATGGTAGATACTGAGCTCACGACAATCACCGGTAAGTTCACGCTCATATAATTTGATACCTTTGAATTGAGTTTCAATAATTGTCTTTACTCGTCCGTAAAAATCCAAATCTTTATTGCCAAATAAAATTTGTTTGTTATGAAAACTACCTTCAGAAACCAAGGCGCCAAGCAAGAAGGCCAAATCTTGGTTCATTTTTTCCGGTAATTTAATTTTAGTTTGACGTGCAGTTAATTTTGGCCAATACTCCTTTAGACTTATATTGTCTTTATTAAACAAAGTTGCGTTTCTGTTGATTAATGCAAAATCTTCAGTAGTAATTTCTTCGAGTAGCTTCCATCTCAAACTTGGGAAACCAAATTCATTCAATGCCCAACAAAGCACCGGGTGATTATGGGTACCGCGCAATTCATAGCCCTGCTCGGTCGTTATTTTGATAATCGGATGTTTACCGGAATTAAAAAACTTGTCAGCTTTAACTTTTTTACCCTGATAGTTCAAAACTTGTAAATTAATCTTGGCTTCTGTTTTTGAAGAAATCTCCACAATCGGCTTTATACCCTGATCAGTGAGAACCAAAGTATCACCGGTAACACAATATCTCATCGCGGCCGCACTGTCTCCGTCCAATGATCCGAAGTTTCCCTGACCTTTCACCAAGGGATAGCGCATTGAAAAATCTTGCGCCAATCTGACCATGGAATCATAGACAGCAGAATCTCCGTGCGGGTGATATTTACCAAGTACTTCTCCAACCACAGTAGCAGACTTCCTAAACTTAGCGCTTGGTTTCAATCCGATATTCCACATCGCATATAGAATTCTACGATGAACCGGTTTCAAACCATCACGCACATCTGGTAAGGCACGAGAAACAATCACGCTCATGGCATAATCCAAATATGAAGTGCGCATTTCATCAACAATTGATTCCGGTTGGACAGCGTGCAAAAACTTAACCTCCTCCCCGGATGTTGGGGTTGGATTATTTTCCGCTTTTAATTTAGATACTATCCTTCTCTGTTTCTGTACTTTTTTTGGCATATCTTTATAATCTTTTAAACAAAGAAATTATTTAAAAATAATTTCTTGTTGTTTATATTTTTTCTATAATTACTCTTTCTATTATTACTCACTGACTGGCAAAAAATGAACTTGTTCAGAAGTATCAATACCTTCTTCTTGCTCAATCTTTTCAGCCTGCGCTTTCATTTCATCAATATTGGTGCGCACCTCACCAAGAGTGTCGGTTAATTCCATTTTTGCTCTTTCAAATTCTTCACTCTTAATTTCAATTTTAATATCTTTTTTCAATCCACCGGTGATTGTATCAATATTCATCATCCAAAAAATTACAATCACGACCATGATAAAAACAATTCCGATCCACATCATTAACTTTTTATTGTGTACTTCAATCTCATCAATTCTTTGTTGTTGTTTATGTTCCAAAGCACGAACTTCACGCAAGTTATCTTCCATTTTCTCGTCATCATCCTCTTCTAATAGGCCTTTTAATTTTTCCAGTTCCTCAGCCAGTTTAGTTTCACGTTCCTGATCAATTTTCCTTGGACGCCCTGGTTTTTTATGTGTTTTCCTCCCTAACATATATTTTATTTATTTTACATTTTCAAAATAACCAATTCCGTAGTTTCTTCTGGTAAATCTCGCTTGGTAATTTTCAATTTTTCTTCATAGGTTGGGGTCAGGCCGATTTCCTTGATAAACTTATCCAACTCAGCCAATTCTTTGATTTTCAATCCGGGTACTTGATAATGCATTGGGATAATAATCCTTGGTTCAATTTGATTGATCACTTCCACTGCCTTTTTAGCATCTAGAGTGTAGGTGCCGCCAACCGGGATTAACAAAATATCAGTACCTTCCAATTTTTCCAATTGTTTGTTACTCAAAGTGGTTCCCAGATCGCCCAGATGAGCAATTGACAAGTCCTCGATTTCAATACGGTAAATAATATTCTGACCGCGTTTCTTACCTTTTTCTTCATCATGGTCTGAAAGAATACCTTCGATAAAGACACCCTTGGTTTCATATTCTCCGGCATCAGTAATTACAAACGGTTCTTTTCTAATTGCCTTAATATAATTATGATCTTTGTGATCATGGCTGATTGTCACGATATCAGCTTCTGTGCTTGGCATTTTCAATCCAACATAATCAGGATCAAATGGATCACAAATCACCGTCACTCCATCTGGACCGATTTTATCTTGTAATTTGAAGCAGGAATGTCCCAACCAAGAAATATACATAATAATTTAAAATAATCTTTTAAACTTAAACATTTTCATCAGAAATAAAGACAAGATAGGCTTATCCTCTTTATTTAGTATATGTCATTTACAGGCACTTGTCAAACCAAAAAACAACATAAAAATTTAATTAACTTACAAAAAAGCACGGTTAAACACCTTTGAAATTAGCATGAATTGCACAGATTGCCACAGCCAAAGCATCGGCAGCATCATCCGGCTTTGGAATCTCTTTCAGATTAAGCAAAACTTTAACCATCTTCTGAACCTGCTTTTTGTCAGCCTGCCCATATGAAGATACGCCTTGTTTCACTTGAACTGGTGTAAACTCCACGATTGGTAAATTCAATTGCTCACAAGTCAACAACATCACTCCTCTGGCCTGACCAACAATCATCGCCGTCTTCACATTCTTACAAAAAAAGAGCTGTTCCACTGCGGCCAACTCTGGTTTGTGTTTTTTGATGATTTCCGCCAACTCATTGTGAAGCGTCAACAATCTGGAGCTCAAATCTGTTTTGGCAGGAGTTCTGATTGACCCATATTCCAAACAAACCAAACGATTGCCCTCAACTCTGATCACGCCATATCCCGTGTCTGCAATTCCAGGGTCAATACCCAAGATGATTTTTTCTTTTTTGATTTGCATGGGATAAAAAACAAGAAACTTTAAATTAATCCAATCATTAACTAGATTTCAATATTGGTATAATAGCTTTCCACATCTTCATCTTCATCAAGCGCTTCAATAAATTTTTCAATTCGTTCTCTGGCTTGTCCAGGATCTTTTTTCTCTTTGGCAACATATTCTGTTTCGGCTGACTCAGTATTAATACCTTTGCCTTCCAAAAATTGTTTTATCTTTTGTAAATCTTTTGGTTGAGTATAGATAGTGATACCTTCATCTTCTTTAATTGCATCATCAATATTCAAATCAATCAATTCTAATTGCAATTCTTCCCAATCATTATTCTTCAATGAATCAATACCAATCATGATCACACCCTTCTGTTCAAAATTCCAACCAACAGGAGTAAGACTGCCACCAAATTTGGCAAACAAGTGTCTGATATTGGCTGCAGTCCGATTACGACTATCTGTGAGGCATTTGAAGATAAACTGTGAATTGTCAGGACCGATTCCCTCATAGACCAACTCCTCAATAATATTTTCATTTGATCCGCCGGCTCCCTTTTTAATCGCTCGATCAATATTATCCTTTGGCATATTCGCCAATCGCGCCTTATCGATCGCCATGCGTAAAGTAAAATTAGAATCTGGATCCGCACCTCCCCGAGCAGCAATCACCAATAATTTACCAAGCTTGGTAAAAACAGCGCCCTTTTTAGCGTCATTCAAACCCTTTGCTCTTTTTATTTTTGACCATTTGGAGTGTCCGGACATATTTTTGTTAATCAAAAAATATTAATAATCAATTCATGATAGCGAATCACGGAGAAAAAATCAACTGTTCATATAAGACGTTAATATTCTTCAGTTGGTGGAGTGAAGTTTGTTGTCCAACGAGCAACGCCTTTGGAAATACGGAGCTCGTCGATGTAACCGTAAAAAAACTGAAGAGGAGAGCCCCAGGTTAATGTACCTATGCGTAAAACTGCTGATATATTTCCAAAAGATATAGCCGGAGTTGTCTGTCCAATGTTTACGCCATCCAAGTAATAATTTAAAACACTGCCATATCTTACGATTGCTATGTGATGCCATAACAATGAATCAATAGTCCCTGAGTAAGCATAGGAGTTTATTATTGTAACCCCACTAATTTTTCCTTCTCCATTAAGATTACAAGTGGGCCCTACTGCTACTGTGCCAAGTCTAAAAGTCAAATAGGTCGAACCTGCTGACTGCACCTGAGACATTATAGTCTTATTCTGTCCTGCTGGAGACGCTGCAAAATTTACCCACAAGTCTATTGTGAAGTCCCCAGTTCCAAAATACCAATCATCACTATCCAAAAAAGTTAAATAATCACCACTACCATCAAAATAAGCACTTGTACCACCAAATTTACTTTGAGTGTTTTCTGTTTTTGTGTTTCCGGAAACAGTTGCGGTTTTGGCTCCTGATGAACTATCAGTAAATACTTGAGCATTATCAGTGCCATTCATATGGAGCATTAGAACAGTTTGTGTATCAGCAATGCATGCTCCACTACTGCAAATTGCGGTCGGTGAGCGTCCTAAACAAGAGCCACAACTCCCGCCACAGCCATCATCGCCACACACAGCACTACCACAATTTGGTACACAAGCACAACTACCTTCACTACAGGCAAGCCCCTCACCGCAAGTACCGCAACTCCCGCCACAGCCATCATCGCCACACACAGCAACGCCACAACTAGGTATGCATACTGCCGCGTAAGTACTCATCGGCATAATCCCATCAGGGAAGACAGTATTGTAACCGGCCGGATGCCCGGACACTGGCTTACCAAGACAAAAAGAAACATGATATGAAGCTCCACTGGCATCTTGTGTATATTGATATGCAGAATCACTTGCACAAGTTCCATCAGTATATGGCGTTGGATTGGCAGGCACTTCTTTCAAGTAAGTAACGCCATTAGCACCAGTTAAAGGTTGTCCGGCAGTGATGACTGAAGGATAGGTATGATTATCAATCATATAGAGCCCAAGGGCTTCATATAATTGTTGCATATCGCTCACCCGTTTATTATTCCTCGTCTTTTCCCTGGCCGGACCGGTGAGGACAAAAAGGATTGTCGTCAAAATCGCCATTACAAAAATTGTAGACAACAATTCAACAACGGTAAAGCCTTTTTTGTTCATCATATTAATAATTTATGGATAAATTTAGATCTATTTTAGATCAATAATTAAATTATAGCATGAAATTATAAAAAAATAATTGGGGAAACAAATTTATACTTTTTATTATTTATTTCTACTATCCATTCTTAATTCTTTAATCTTGATATTAATCTATATTCCATCAGTGTTCCTTTTCTTTTGTCTTTTTGCAAAATATACAAAACCACTAACACAGGCAATGATAATCAAAATACTGATTACCTGCGGCCAACGCCAACCAAACAACATTAAGGTTTCATCAGTACGCAAAAATTCCATACCAAATCTGAGCATGGAATACAGAGCTAAATACACAGCCGTGATTGAAAAATAGATCAAAGTATTTGTCTGCTTCTTTTTTGCAAAATACCAATGTAAAAGAATCAGAATAATAAAGATAAGTAGATTACCGAGAGATTCATATAAGAACACTGGATGAAAATAATGCACAAAAACATATTCAATTGGTCGATATAGAATATCAATTGGAATCCCCCAAGGAAGATCTGTCGGAAGACCAAATAATTCTTGATTAAAATAATTTCCCCAGCGACCAAGAGTCTGCGCCAAGGCCAAACCCGGTGCTAAAATCGCTGTCATTTTCCAGAAATTAATTTGCTGTTTTTTTGTAAAATAATAGATAGTAATTATTCCGGCAATGATCCCTCCGTGGATTGCTAAACCACCTTTCCAAACCATTATAATCTCCAAAAGATGCTCAGAATAATATTGCCAATTAATCATGACATGGTAAAGACGTGCGCCAATCAATCCGAAGATTACCAACCAAAAGAGGAGGTCAATTACTAATTCTTTCTGAACCCCATATTTCTTTCCAAGATAGATTGCCAAAAACAATGCCAAAGCAATTCCCATGGCAATAAAAAAACCATACCAATAAATATTAACCATGCCTAAATCAAGTAAAATCCTGTTGGGGTGATAAGTGTGAAGCCAATTGATCATAAAGGAAAAAATAGAGATAATAAATTTATGTATATATAATATTATACACAGATATAGAATATTGAGCAATTTTAAAGGCTTTGTAAAATTTACAAAGCCTTTTATAGCGTTGACATTTAAAATGTCATTATTCTTTTATACTCGTGGGATTTATTCCCATGATCTTTTTGAGATTTTTGTCTATTTTCATCCCAAATAATTATTCCGATCAGCCCTCCGAAAACGGAGAAAATAGCTCCGACAACTATATAAATTATCGAGAACTGCTGATATTCCTGAGTGTAATCAGAAAATACCAACAAACAACCGATTGTCATCATGACAATCATTGCAACTTTTTTCATTGCAAATCTCCTTTTAAAATTTAAAAAATACTTATTTTCTTTATTATTAGCTATTTATAGCCATTATTTTCTCATCCTTTGATAATTAACATAATAGCATATATTAGAAATATTGTCAAGGATTTGTCAAATTAAGAAAACCCTTGTATAATGCAAACTAAAAGGGAGGCTTTTTTTATTTCCAAAATATGATTTATAGTAATTTTAATGATAATCGTTTAACCAGAGACCTGGAACGGTTGGATTATCAAAAATATAAGAAAAGAAGGAATAGTCCGATCAGGAAAATCGGTAAGTTTTTGATTGCTTTAGCCATTTTTTTTGCCGTACTGTTTATCATCTTCTTTGTCAAAAATGCCGTCTCCAGTAGTACTGGCAATTCCTGGCTGGACAAAGTACCGGTAATCAGCCAAATCAAACACTTAGCAGAAAGCTCTAATGCAAAACTAGATGGTGAGGCAGATGGTCGGATCAATGTTTTGCTATTGGGAGTCGGTGGAAAAAACCATGAAGGAAGCGAGCTCACCGACACGATCATGGTGGCCAGTGTTAATACTGAGAATGACAAACTGGCATTGCTCTCAATCCCCCGCGATCTATCTGTACCAATTCAGGGCAAGGGTTGGCAACGCATTAATCACATCAATTCATATGCAGAATCAGCTGACCCGGGCAGTGGTGGTAAAAAAACCGCAGAACAAATTGGTAAATTGTTAAACGCACCAATTCATTATTATGTCAAAATAGATTTTGAAGGTTTCAAAGAAACTATTGATACCCTGGGCGGAATCAAAGTAAATGTTGAAAATACTTTTGATGACTATATGTATCCGATATTAGGAGAAGAAGATAATCCTAGTTATGATGCACGCTATGAACATCTTCATTTTGACAAGGGTTGGCAAAAAATGGACGGAGAAACCGCACTTAAATACGCTCGCTCTCGCCATGCTTACGGAATTGAAGGAACAGATTTTGCCCGCGCCGCTCGTCAACAAAAAGTTATTCAAGCTGTCAAAGACAAAGCACTATCAGCAGGAACATTGCTCAATCCGGTTAAATTTTCCAGTCTAATCAGCGGAATTGATAACCACCTGGAAACCAACATGAAAATTTGGGAAATCGTAAAACTTTGGCGTGACACTCAAAATATTTCCCAAGAAAACACGATCAACAAAGTTTTAAGTAATCAACCAAGCGGTCTACTTGTTGATTCTGTCGGAGTTGAAGGGGCATATTTACTAATTCCACGCGCCGGCAACTTTGGCGAAATTCAATATTTATTCGCCAATATTTTTAAAGATGTCCCGGCAGATGAAAAACAAGTCGTTAAAACCGAGGGGGCCAAAGTAAAAATTCTGAACGGAACCTGGATCAATGGATTGGCCGGAAAAATCAGCGTTGACTTGGAAAATATTGGATTTAACATTATCAGTATTGCAAATTCCAGTCATCAAGATTTTGAAACTTCCGTAATTTACGATCTCACCTATGGCGAGAAAAAAGAATCACTTAAACTACTCAAAGAAAAAATCGGAGCCAATGTTTCATTTAACTTGCCACAATGGCTAAAAGATGATATCCTGGCAGAACTAAAAGAAGTTCCCAATATGATCCAACCTGACATTATTTTAATCCTGGGAACAAACGCCAATCGTGGTTATACAAACTAGAAATATATGCTAGCAAAAAGAATCGACAAAACTCTGCCAACAGTAGTAATTTTTGGCAGAACTAATGTTGGAAAATCTACACTTTTTAATTGTTTGATTGAAAAAAAGCAAGCTCTGGTTTCGGCTGTCGACGGAACGACTCGCGACAGTAATTTTGGAAAAGTAATTTGGCAAAGACATGCTTTCAACATGATTGATACTGGCGGATTTATGGATTTCAAATATCTTTCCGATCCAAAAACAGAAGCCACGACAATTAATGAACTAGTCCAGAAGCAAGCACGCGAATTAATGACGCGTGCTGATTTGGTTTTATTTCTAGTTGACAACAAAACCGGTTTGCTCCCGCAGGACAAAATCATGGCAAAAATTTTGAAAAAAATCATGCCAGAAAAAAATAAAATCATCTTAGTCGCCAACAAAGTAGATAACTTCAAGCAAGCCAGTGCTGCCAGTGATTTCTACGCTCTCAATATTGGTGAACCACAAATTATTTCCGCAACTACCGGATCAGGCACCGGAGATTTACTAGATGTGATTGTTGAAAAAATATCAAAACTTGAACCTAAAAAAATTGATGCTTCACAAAAAGAAGCCTATAACGATGATGAAAAAGAAAGCATCAAAGTCTGTATTCTTGGAAAACCAAACGTCGGCAAATCAAGTTTACTCAATGCCATTCTTGGATATGAACGAGTAATTGTGAGTCCGATTGAGCACACTACCAGAGAACCACAAGACACTGAAGTTGTTTACAAGGGTCAAAATTTCAAAGTGATTGATACTGCCGGTATTCACAAACGTGGCATCAAAGCCAAGAGTAAAATCAATCAATTAGAAAAAGGCGGAGTGAAAAAAAGTTTGCAAATCATGAAAAACGCCGACATTGTTTTGTTGGTATTGGATATTAATGAACCGATTACTCATCAAGATTCCAAATTGGTTGAAGAAATTTTCAAAAAACAAAAAAGTTTAATTCTGATTGCAAACAAATGGGATTTGATTGAAGACCGAAACACCAAAACTTGGAATATGAATGTTTATCGTGAACTGCCCTTTGCACAGTTTGTGCCAATTCAATTTGTGAGCGCAAAATATCGAGACAAAATTGATCACTTAATGGATTTGATTATCAAGATATATAACGAAAGAAGGATCTCGATCCATGAATCAAAATTGGATACTTTCATCAAAGACTGTATCAAGAAACACAAACCGACCAAGGGCAAAGGAACAAAGTATCCTCGCATTTTCAAATTCACACAGGAGGGCATTAATCCACCAAACTTCATTGTCAAAATTGGCGCACGAGAAAACTTGGCTGATTCATATCTCCATTTCATTGCCAATCAACTTAGAGACAAATTCGGTTTTTCCGGCACACCACTGAATATTTGGGTAGAGAAAGCCGGCCGAGTACACGGAGCACAGGGACAACATGAAGAAAAAACACCACGCAAAAAGAAATAAGGAAAGAAAGAGAGCAAAGGCTCTTTTTTCTTTACCAGAATTGTTTGCTATAATTAATCTATGGTTATAAAATATCAATTACCACTTTCTATCAATTAATTCTGACTTAACTTCTACTATTATGAAAATAATTGTCGGCCTAGGAAACCCTGATTTCAAATATCATCTTACCAGACATAATTTTGGCTGGCTTGTGCTTGATGCTCTGGCAGAAAAATATAATCTGGAATGGGAAAATAACAAAAAATTCAAAGGCTATGTTGCGCAAGGTCAAGATTTCTTTTTACTCAAGCCACTCACCTACATGAACAACTCCGGACAAGCTGTTCGTGCTGTCATGGATTATTATAAACTCTTGCCCAAAAAACTTTTTGGCCATGTAAAAGATACTGATCTTAGTGACGTCTTGACTGTAATTCATGATGATCTTGATCTTGATTTAGGAAAACACAAAATTGCTACAAATTCCGGATCAGCCGGTCATCGAGGGGTTCAATCAATTATTAATCATCTCAAAACAAAAAAAATCACCAGGATTAGATTGGGCATCAGAACAAAAGATGTTGGTGTAATTCCTTCAGACAAATTTGTCTTAATGAAATTCCCAAATGAAGAAATAAAGGTTGTTAATGAAAAAATTGAGGAGATTATCAATACTATTTAATCATTTACATACTTAATTGAGATCTAAAAATAAGGCAGGCAAAATGGCCGGCCTTATTGACAATGAGGTTTTTATATTGTAAAATAATTGAACTAAATAAACTATTTGCACAGCTTCCTTTTTCTCTTGAACATTACTTAATATAACTTAAAAATAATCAAATTTTTAAATTACTAATGACAAATCATATCAAAAAGACTCTCTCTATTTTTTCTCTTGCCATTGTCGGAATGTTGATTGCGACCAGCATTTCTTTGGCTGATGTTGGTGGTAGTACTTATTATGTTTCTCCTGAAGGTGTTGATGGGTTCCCTTGTGACGGCTCAGCCGGAGCTCCTTGGGCAACAATCCAGCACGCAGTAAATACTGCTTCTGAAGGCGATACTATTTATGTCACTCCAGGTACTTACTATGAAAAAATCACCATTGACAAAGGTCTTAAATTAATCGGTGATCCAAGCGCTGGTGTTGGCGTAAATGGAGGCGCTCCGATTATTGATGGCAGCAACTTTTTTGACTCCGGGGACAATGCCTTTGCATTTGAGATTACAAATAACGTCAATAATCTTTCTATCTCCGGTTTTTATATTAGGAATTTCAAATTATCGCCTGATGATTTTAATAATGGAGTCTATACTGCTGCCGTGTTTATTTATGAAGTTGTAACAAATAATTTTGAATTCAGCCACAATTACCTTCAAAATATTGATGGTCTCGGGGTAGTAATACGTAATGATTCAAATTATAATAACGCTCCGATTATTAATTACAATCGGATGGAAGATGTGAGCGAACAAGTTTTTTATCTCAACAACTTAACCAATGCAGATATTTCATATAATGAATTCTTTGCCGACCGTACAGATACTTTTGCTACGGCAATCTATCTTTCTGCTGATGGAGCAATTGGATCTCCAATGATATCAAGTAACAATCAAATAACAAATAACACCTTCACCAGCACGAATAACTATCCCACTAATAATATTGTCAACATAGCGACATCTAGCTCTGGTGACAATGGAGGTATTTTTGACGGACTAATTTTTAATAATAATAATTTCTTGATATCAAATAATAACGGCAAGACTGCCATGAAAATCGATGTTACTGGAACTGCTGATAGTATTAATAATTTGAATATAGTAAACAATACATTTGATGTTACTAGTGCAAAATCACTAGACATCCAAGGAACAGGAAGTATTAATAATCTAACAATCAGAGATAATAAATTTATTGGCACCAATAACACCGGTGTCACAAGCGCGCTAGCAATTAATGCTGAAAGAAACTGGTGGGGAGATGCAAGCGGTCCATACAATGCCGCCAGTAATACTCTCGGACTTGGCTCAGATGCAAGCAATAATATTGATTATGCACCTTGGTATGGTGCCGACTACACAGACGGTGATCATTCTTCACCCTGGAATTGGCACACGAACGGAGTTAATGGATCAACCATTCAGGAAACAATTGATTTGTCTAGCAACGGTGACACTGTCCATGTTGGAGCGGGTGTTTACAATGAACAACTTGTATTAGATAAAACAATCTCTTTGATTGGAGATATTGGAAATGCTGAAGAAGCCGGGCCAGGAGAAAATGCTCCAACAATTGATGGCTCTATATTTGAAGGTTCTCTCGAACCATTAACAGCAATCACTGTTAATACAGACGTTAACAATATTGCCATTAAAGGATTTAATATTGTTAATTTTAATCCGGCAGATGAAGCCGGAGATACAATAGCAATTATGGCATATGATGTAGACACAGATGGATTGGAAATCAGCAATAATTATATTAATAATATTTGCAATGCTCAACCCAACTTGTTTTGTTATGGAATAGTATTATCCGACAATATTAATGGGAATAATAATGCGATCTTGTCTTACAACAAAATCAATAACTTAAACGGAAATTCATTCTATCTATATAATATAAATAATTCTCAAATTAATAATAATGATATTAATATCGGGGATAATGAAGGTGTGGCCATTTATCTCTCCTCCCAAAACGGTGGGACATTATTAAATAACGAAATAAAAAATAATACAATTACCAGTGCCTTTACTACTGGCCTATCAGCGATGGATCTCTATATTAAAGATGCTGACGATTTGGAAATTGCAAACAATACATTTTCTATCTCAGGATTTAACAATAAAGCGGCAATCTACATGCACACAACAAATCCCGGTGATTCTATAAATAACATCAATATTCATGATAATAATATTAATGCTGATGAAAGTCGCGCAATTAAGCTTGACACAGTTGATCAATTAACAGGGTTAACTTTACGAAATAATATTTTCAGCGGAACAAACAGCTTGGGAATTCTTAGTAATTTTAACGTAGACGCCAAACACAATTGGTGGGGAACAACCAACGGACCATACAATGCTGAAGCCAATCCATCTGGAACAGGGCCATTAGTTTCTGACGTTGTCAGTTTTAGATCATGGTGTTCAGAAAGCTCTTGTGTAAATAATGACGAGATAACCCCGACGGCAACTTTGGCCTATTCTAAAAATACAGGTGCGACCTTTAACAATACAGCTCGAGTAAAAAGAAATAATACTCTGATTATTAAAGCAACCTTTAACGAATCAATTGAAGATGCCACTGGAGCAAAAATTAGCATTGATAATGAAATTTTGTCGCCAACCGCTATGGAGAAAATTAACAGCACTACATATCAATATAAATTAAGCGTCCCATCAGGGAATATTAATACTGCGACCGTGTCTATCAGTAATGTTGCCGATTTGTCAGGGAATATCCTTTCATCAACTAATTTGAGAACATTTACAATTGATGAAACAAATCCTGTAATTAGCTTAATCGGAGATAATCCACAAATTATTGAAGTCAATAATGATTACGTTGAATTGGGCGCAACCGGAAATGATAATTTTGAAGGAAATATTTCTGAAAATATCATAATCAATAATTCATCGGTAAACACTGAAATTCTAGGAGACTATCTTGTTACATATAATCTAGAAGATCAAGCTGGCAACGTGGCGGATCAAGTAACCAGGACAGTTTCTATCGTAGACACGACCGAACCGACAATTGCTCTTGTCGGAGATGCAAATATCACCCTAACCATTAATGATACTTATACAGAGCAAGGAGCAACTGCATCAGACAATTATAATGGAAATATCTCAACAAATATTGTAATCAGTGGAGAGGTCAACACCTCTGTTGCCGGCACCTATACTGTAAAATATAATGTTGAAGATGAAAGTGGCAACCATGCTACTGAAAAAACTCGCACTATTACCGTAAACAATCGTGGTGCAGTTTCTGGCGGAGACGGAGGCGGTGGAGGCGGATCTTCTACTCCATCAACATATCAGGTCTACAATCCAAACACAGGAGAAACAAGCTCTGGACAAAACAACACCAGCAATGAACAAGTTGGCACATTGGAAACCAATGAACCGACAGAAGGACAAGTTTTGGGCGTAAAAATTACAAACACTTCAAACAATCAACGCGAATCACAATTGCAACAAATTATTAATGACGCCAAAGAAATTTTTTCAGGCCAACTTGAAAATATTTTACAAAACAACAACAGAGAGAGAAATTTGGAGTCAGAAAAAAATACCGCAGACAAATATATCAAGTCACTGACATCAAATACAAAAGAATTGTCTAACAATGCAATCAATGCCATGAATAATTTCATCACCTACGGCACAGAAAGCACAAATATTCTTGGAGAAGGTGAAAGAGCCGGTGTTCTCAATTCTTTTAAATCAACTTTTGGCAAATTACCAAGCACAGAGGCTGATTGGAGTGATGTTGTAAAGATTGCCAATGGACGATGGCCAAATCAAAGAAATGAAAAAATGGAAACTAAAGCAGAAACAACTTTCCAAAAAATCTATCTACGTAAACCGGATCGCAACAATCCGAATGATGATGCCGCGGTTACTGTAATGGCATATGGACTACGCCCCAGTGACAGAAATTTGGATAGTGAAAAAACTGCAATCAAAACCTTCCGCTATATTTTTAACACTAATCCAAAGTCAGCTTCTGATTGGGATGCTGTCCGTGCAATCGCCTACTCGGGATCAAAGAGGTAGAGATATATAAAAGAAAAAGGAAGCGAAAGACAAAAGATAGAAAAAGAGCATTTCATTAATGCTCTTTTTTGCAACCCAAATCATTATATGATAAAATAATATCAAATAAATAATCCAAAATAAAAAAATATATGCCTTTCATCCTGATTGTCATTCTCATTTTTCTCGGAGTAATTTTAGTTTCCGCAATCATTCAATTTTTCCATATCATTTTCATGGGACACGCACCGTTTGTACCAACCAAGAAAAAAGTGATTAAAAAATTGGTTGATGAAATTAAATTAAAGCCGGGACAAATTTTTTACGAGCTTGGTTGTGGTGATGCCGGTATGATGTATCAACTTTCCAAAAAATATCCACAAGCGAAATATTTTGGAATTGAATATTCTCTGATCCCCTGGCTCTTGGCTCAAATCCAAATCAGTTTTACTCGCACTAAAATCAGAATCAAAAAAGGAAACATGTTCAAAACCGATCTTCGTCCTGCCGACTATATTTATTGTTTTCTTGGTACGGAAAATATGCACAAACTGGCAAAGAAATTCAAGGCTGAGTGTAAGAACAATGCCGTAATCATCAGTTATATTTTCGTACTGCCGGGATTCAAGCCAGAAAAAACAATCAGTATTGGGAAGCATGACAAAATCTATTTTTACCGCATTAAAAAATAGGCTTGACTAATTGCGAAAAATCAGTAAAATAAAAGAACAAGCAAATGCTTGTTTTTAAATTAAACATGGTGCCTATAGTTCAATGGTAGAACACTGGTTTGTGGTACCAGTTACGAGAGTTCAATTCTCTCTAGGCACCCATTTCAAATAAAATACCGCCTTCTCAGATTTGCTCTGATTGGGCGGTGTTTTTTAAACAACAAAATCAATGAACATTGCTACTACTAAACAGATATAAAAAATAGTGCTAGATATTTTATGTGCTTTAGCACTGTCCACAGTGGCGACGAAAGCAGCGCTAAAAGCGGCAGTAATGGTGGCGAAGGTGGCAAAATTCAAGGCTGCAAAAGTAGTGGCGAAAGCAGCGACAGTGGCAAGAATAGCAGCGGCGAAAGCAATAGTAGAGGCAGTAGCACCCCCTTCTTTCTGTTTTAAATTAGATTTCACCATGAAGATGATACTAATTAAAATCAATACAATATATACTGATGCACAGTTCATTACAAAATATCCCTTATAAATTATATAAAATACTATTTATTTAATTACTACTACATCAAAAATTTTTAATTCCGTCAACCCCCGTCAATTCCTTCATATCAAAAGTTCTGAATGTATCCCATAGGAGACCCATTTTGAAAAAACGAGCTTATAAGCTCGTTTTTTCTTTGCTGCAGAATGGTGGTATAATGAAAATGATATTAAAATAAAATTATGAAAATCTTTAAAAAATGGTGGTTGTGGTTAATAATTATTTTGATTTTAATATTCTTATTATTGCTATCAATGGGCTTGCTTTCCGGATATGATCTTGGCCCAGAAGAAATACTTCTAAAATTATTTGGCAATTAAATTAATTTAGGGTCTTGCACAGAAGATTTTGGTAAATTAGTCCAAATCTTAATTTAATATAAAATTTTAATATTCTTCAATATTGACCCTAAAAGTTCTGAATGTGTCCCATAGTAGACCCCAATAAAAAACACAGTCTTCTCATTTCGAGGGGGCTGTGTTTTAATTTTACCTATATTACTTCATAAATAAGATTATCTAGCAATTCTTGATTACAACAAGATATAATTGATATGAACATTTCTTTAAAATCACTTAAAGAAAGCCCAACCACTTCAAAATATCTTATAAACTGAATTTGAGGATGCATACAAAATTGTAAATCATTTTTCAAATCAGAAACTTCTACTTTAAAATTATTAATCTCGCAATAATCTTTAATTTTTTGATGACATTCTTGAGCGTCTTTTTCGCTTTTTGCGAGAGCAGAATAACACCATTGAACACCATTGGCAAAATTATTAATTATTGCATATCGCACTACCCTATGTGCTTTTATAAACCATTTAACTGCCCATTTTTCTTTACAATCCTTAAACTTTTCAAAATGACCCTCGCTAACACGGTCAACTCCCGGACAATAATAAGGAACTAATGCAGCATACAAATTAATTCTAATTTTTTTCATTTCTTCTTCTCCATTTTTCAAACAACTATTTTAATATGTCTTTATATCGCATAACATTAATCTTGTCAATTCCTTTGCCCCCCCCTACATTCTAATCCCAAGCTTAATTTAATATAAAAGACACCCGAGTTGAGGTAAAAACACTTGACAATAGATAGTATAAATAATATAGTTTAATTAGACATAAATCCTATGGGAAGCTCTGTTGTGAGTAAGTGGCGTATTCCGTCACCGAACTATAGGTTGTCATAAGGACGCCTTGCGGGGTGTCTTTTTTATTTTTCACAGCGCAAGACCGCAAACATAATTAACACTCCGGATCAATATATAAAAAATAGAAGAGAAAGAAACATAAGTGTCCTGTATAGTGTTGCTCTGATGTCTATTCTATGGCTAGCATTAAACTAGAATTACAGTATTATCAATATCAGTAATATTTAATGTCAAACAGACGATTAACCACATTTTGAAAAAATATAATAAATATCAACAAAAGCTTTATTTTAGCCAAATATATTGATTATTTAACTACAACACCCGGGATTGATCCAATAATGCCTTGACTTTCTATTTCAGATATGATACAATAATGTTAAATATATGAAAAGCAAAAAGAATTTATTAGAACAACTAAAACCCCTGCCCCACTTTGATAAAAACACCATACATCAACTCGGAAGACAGCTGGAGCTTAAAGATTCCACGATTAATACTTATATTAGTCGGTTTTTGAAATACAAAGATATTTTGCAGTTAAAAAATGGCCTCTATGTGACCACTGATTTTTTTGAGAAAAATCGATCAGATATTTCTTATTCTTTCTATCTCGCAAATATACTTCGCACTCCTTCATATATAAGTTCTTGGGCGGCTTTACAGTATTACAATCTTGCCACAGAAGCTGTTCATTCTATTACTTCGATTACCCTAAAAGTAACAAGAGAATATCAGACAAAAGCCGGTAATTTTACGTATCAGTCTATCAAAAAAGATTTTTTTTCTGATTTCTCTTTAGTAAATGGCAGATTTGATTTTTATATCGCCTCTCCAGCTAAAGCATTATTTGATCTATTGTATTTCAGGACACGTCAGCTTAAGGGAGTAAAATTAGAAGATATTAAAAAAATGATTGAGGAATTGAGAATAGATTTTGATGAAATGGATAAAACCGAACAGGAAAAATTTTATTCAATGATTAAAAAACTTATATGAGCGGACAAATAACTATAATTTTAAAAAGGAAACTCGATGATTTGTCTGCCTACGGGAATATTGATGCCGAAACCCGTCGCAATGCCCTTAAAGAAGAACTGCAGTTTTATGTCTTGAATTTTGTCTATCATCATCCAGAATATAGTGAATGGATAATGTATGGCGGTTCCGCACTTCGCATAATTCATGGTCTCGATCGTATGTCCGTTGATTTGGATTTTGAAATCTCCCATGCCGTAACAGAAAAATTTTTAGAAGAATTGAAAAAAGAAATCGAGGGTTATTTTGTTAACACTTACGGTGCCGATTCTGATTTTCTTACCATAAAAATCACTACTGGCAGAGGTCTACTTTTAAAATTTCACGTCGGTAAAGAGTTAAGCCTTGGCAATCCTTCAAATCAGGTGCATGTCAAGATTGATTTGAACCATTTTGTTGCCCCGAAGACCGTAACTGAACGTCGACCGATAAATTACGGCCAACTTTCTTTTATTATTTTGACATATAATATGGGAGCATTGATGGCCAGTAAATTAGCCGCTATTTTCTTACGAGGCATTCGTGGTATAGGAGATGCTATTTATGAAGAAAAGGGGCGTGATATTTATGATCTCCTTTGGTATATGGGCAAAAAAGTCGTACCGGACTTTGATTATCTGACGGCCAAAGGCATTGACGTCAAAGATCCGTGTACTCTTTTTGACAAACTTACAATTCAGATAAACAAAGTAAGCGACGAGAACCTTAAAAATGATCTATCACCTTTATTTACAGATCTGACATTCATCACAAACTGGCTCAAAAACTGGCGAGAGAGTTATTTAAAGCTTTTAGACGAATATAAAATTCGTACAATAACAGAACTTGAAAGATTAGCAGTCCATCAGGATTTTTATTCAGGCAACTTTTCTTTTGTATATTGGTATAAAACAGAAAATGGTGAATCAGTAAGAATTATTTATACTATCAGCGATTATTGGATAAAATTTCAAGACGGAGATTTGTTAATTAAAATCAACAAGGAGTTAGAAAATAAATTTGAATTTGACGGTAATGGAGAGAACGACCAATCAACATCACGGGATAAGTTAAAACAATATGCCACCCTTTTTTATCAGAAAACAGAGAAATATTTCAAAAAAACGAACCACACAATGCTCGGCGATATTATTATTACTAAAGTAATCAGAATGAAGGCTGATAATTTAAACCAAAAAGAACAGATTGTGCTCAATAAATCTGCCCTGTTATCGTGTGAGCTGGATGATTTATTAAAATAAATAGTTATGCAGATTGAATCAAAACAACAAATCCTAGAACGCAGAAAAGAGCTTGAGCGGGAGCTCGCGGATATGCTCAAAGAAACTGAGAGCGATTTTACTTTAAATCATGTCCGGGATGCTATTTATAACGAGGAAGATAGTGATGACATGATGAAAGTCGTGGCGATGTTTGATCGGGGCGGAGACGCTTCGGAATTAAGTAATATTCTTGAACTGACAAATGATGCCTGGAATTATTTTCCACATAAGGTTCTTGGCGGAATCTCCCCGGCCGAAATGATATTAAAATATCAAAACAAATATGATTGAGAATAATACGACACAAACAACGCAAAATAAATTCGGCTTTTATGCCTCTATGTCAACAGTGGCTTTAACCATTATGACTTTTGTAATTGCCATATTGACGCCGCCTTTGTCTGGGCCTTTTTGCCAAAGCAATTGCTTCGCCCATCCTTTTTTAAATATCGCTTCACGGTTTCCTCGCGATTATATCTGGATGTATCCGGCTATTTTATTGATGCTCTCATATATAATTTTTTTTGTTTGCATTCATTATTCTGCACCGGCCAAAAGAAAAGTATATAGCCATATCGGGCTTGTTTTTGCTTTGATTTCAGCTACAGTATTAATAACTGATTATTTCCTCCAGTTATCCGTCATCCAGCCCAGCTTGTTAAACGGGGAAATGGACGGGATCGCCATGCTTACACAGTATAACCCGCATGGAATATTTATTGCCCTGGAAGATTTGGGTTATTTCCTGATGAGTTTTTCTTTTCTTTTCATATCCTTAGTTTTTTCCGGAAGCCGATTAGAAACAAGTATTAGAATGGTATTTATGTCCGGTTTTGTTTTAACTATTCTTTCCTTAGTTTTAATATTATTTATGTATGGAATTCATAGAGAGTATCGCTTTGAAGTATTTTCCATATCAATTAACTGGCTGGTATTGATAATTTCTGGAATATTATTGAGTCGGCTTTATAGAAAAAATTAATCAAGTAAGTATAAATAATATAATTCAACTAGACATAAATCCTCCGGGTAGCTCTATTGTGAGCAAATGACGTATTAGTCACTGAGCCATAGATTGTCATAAGGACTCCCTGCATGGTGTCTTTTTTTTGTTATAATTTAAAAAGTTTTCAATGTGCCCCACAAGATATACATAAAAAAACAAAAACCACCGACACTTGGCCGGTGGTTTTCTGAAAATATACTAGTATAATTTAAAATTATATCGAATATTTTACTTAAAATCGTCTTGGACGATCCTGGTTCTTTTGCCTGTGGCAATCACGACAGAACAAAGGTCGATCTCCGCTCGGTTCGAATGGCAATTCTGTAATTGCAGCTCCGCACTCTGAGCAGGACCAATTTCCTTTGAACATCTGGCGTTGACCAGCTTGATCTTGGTATCCCATCTTTTGTGTTATTAGTTCAGATAAATAAAATCATTTATCCAAACTTACTTAATTATGGTTTAAGTATAGCAAATCTTAATAGAATTGTCAATGGGAAGTCAAAAAGCCCAATAATCCCGTATAACTTAACATTTTCAAAGAAATAAGGTACAATGACCAAACTATTAATAATAATGAAAATAACAAAAATATGTCTGACTATTACAAAGCCAATCAACCTTGGGGGATCTACAAACCGGGAGATAAAGAGCCTTTCAAGCTTTCTCGCTCCAAAATAGACCTATTTTGGGAATGTCCGCGTTGTTTCTACTTTGACCGCCGATTAGGCACAAAAAGACCGCCCGGATTCCCCTTTGCCCTTAATTCAGCCGTGGATACCCTGCTCAAGAAAGAGTTTGATATTCATCGTGCCAACAATACCAAACATCCCTTGATTGAAAAATATGGGGTTGACGCTCAGCCGGTTGCGCACAAAGACTTGGATAAATGGCGTCATAATTTTACCGGAGTCCAACATTTTCACGAAAAAACCAATTTCCTGATTTTTGGAGCAATTGATGACCTTTGGCAAAATTCCAAAGAAGAATATATTGTTGTAGATTACAAAGCAACAGCCAAAGAAGAGGAAATCACTGCTCTGGACAAAGATTGGCATCAGGGGTATAAGAGACAAATGGAAGTATATCAATGGCTCTTACGCCAAAATGGCTACAAAGTGTCTGATACTGGATATTTTGTATATTGCAATGGCAAAGCTGATCGCGAAGCCTTTGATGGTAAACTGGAATTTGACGTCACACTCATTCCATATGAAGGAAAAGATGATTGGATTGAAAAAACTCTGCTCTCAATTCACAAATGTTTGAATGACGACCGAATTCCTCAGGCCAGTCCAACTTGCGACTATTGTGCCTATCTGGAAGCCATCAGTAATCATCTCAAAAAATAATTAGAATCATGAATAAGGCAAACAATCAAAAAGAAAAACCTCTAGTAATTGTTGGGTTAAGCGGTGGCGTGGATTCTTCAGTCACGGCGGCTTTGTTATTGGAGCAAGGATATGAAGTCATTGGTGTCTTTATGAAAAACTGGTCAGCTAATACTCAGGGCTGTTGCAGCACTGATCAAGATTTGGCTGACGCACGCAATGTCGCACAACTGTTAAATATCCCCTTCTATGTCTGGAATTTTGAACATCAATATGCGGAAAAAGTAATGAACTATTTTTTTGCAGAATACCAAGCTGGTCGCACCCCCAACCCGGACGTGATGTGCAACAAGGAAATTAAATTCAAACTATTTTTGGAGCGAGCCCTGATGATGGGCGCGGACTATATTGCGACAGGACATTATGCACGTAATGTTTTTAATCAAGAAACTAAGACATATAGCTTGTTGCGTGGAATAGACGACAGCAAAGATCAGAGCTATTTTCTTTGTACGCTTGGGCAAAAAGAATTGAGCCACAGTCTTTTCCCGATCGGCGAATACAAAAAAACAGTGGTACGTAAATTGGCAGAAAAGTTCAAACTGCCGACTGCCAAGAAAAAAGATTCACAAGGGATTTGTTTCATCGGCAATATCAATGTCAAAAAATTCTTGCAAGAAAACATTAAATCAATCGCTGGCGACATTATTGATACTGACGAAAAGATCGTCGGACAACACGATGGCGCTGTCTATTATACATTAGGGCAAAGAGAAGGCCTAGATATCAGAAACGGGCAAGGGCCATATTATGTCGTGGACAAAAATATAGAGAAAAACCAAATTATCGTCACGACTGACCCGCAAGATCCTTTGCTTTGGAAAAAAGAATTTACAATCTCCAATCTCAATATGGTCAATCAAGAAAACAAATGGCCAAATGAAGCTGATGTTCAAATCTGCTATGGACATCCGGCACACAAAGCCAAGCTAGAGAAAACCAATGAAGACAAAATAACAATCACTTTTGACCAACCGCAACGCGCCATTACCCCAGGACAATTGGCAGCAATCTACCAACAAGATGAATTAATTGGTTGCGGTACAATCACTGATGTGAGATAAAAATAATACCTGAGTACATAAAATAGCCAAACATAGTTGGCTATTTTTTGTTATCTACTCAAAATACTAGAAGGATGATAAGTCCTTTGTCCCAACTCAACTTCCAATTTTTCAAAAGCGTGCTCTGGTCCGCCCAGTTCCTCAACCTTAAATAAGAGTGCAGCAAAGGATTCTTCTTCCTCTTGCTGTTCTTCTACATACCATTGCAAGAAATCTTTCGCTTGAATATTTTGTTCCTGATCTGCTAAAGCAACTAATTGCTGAATGCAACCAGTAATATGTTGCTCATGCGCCAAAGATTGCTGCAACAAAGACAGAGGATCTGTTTTAGCTAAAGTCGGTTTGGCAATCGCTAAAAATTCAACCTTCATGTTTTGTTTCACTAGATAGTTGTAAAAACCAAGGGCATGATCATATTCTTCTTTGGCCTGAACTTGCAACCAATTAGCCAATCCAGGCAGTTTTTGAAAATCAGCCTCCGCCGCCGCAGCCAAATAAAGATAGAAAGAATACAATTCTTCATTAATTTGCTGATTAAACGCTATCATGATTTGATTATTCATATTTTTATCAATTAATTTATAATAATTTATCAAACTCAGCTGTGAACCGCAATAATTGCGGTTCACAGCTTGTTTATTATACCAGGATTCTCTGCAATTGCAATCTGCTGTGGATAATTTTAACATCTAAAACAAAAAATCAACTAAAGCCCATCATTTATTCATATTGTTAGTATCCACAAGATGTGGTATTATTACAAAGCTGTGCACCACAAGATATTGTTTTGTAGAAAATATAGAAAAGAACCAATAACCTACAAAAAGAAAGGTAAACAAAAAAAGGAAAATAACAAAAATTAAAATATAAAAGTAAAAATAGAAAAGAAAAATAAAAAATAATTTAAAAACCTATGTCTATTAACATAAAAAAAATCGACGGTCGCCTTGAGCCATTCAATGCTGACCGTATCAATCAAGCAATTGCCTTAGCTTGCCAAGGTTTGTCTGAAGCAGAATCAAAAACAATCCAAATCGCCAGTGAAACAGAACTCACTCTCTACGATGGAATCACCACGAAAGAATTAGATGAAGCGGCGATCAATGCTTGCGTCCAAAATATCAAAGACGATCCTGATTTTGACAAAGTGGCCACTCGCCTCTTGTTGAAAACAATCTACAAAATGGTTTTGGGAGATTATGTCACTGCTGAAGATCTACAAATCAAACACACCCAAGGTTTTATTTCATATATTCAAACCGGTGTCGCAAACAAGATCTTAGATCCACGCCTCTTGGAGAAATATGATTTACAAAAACTTGGTCAAGCCATGAATTTACAAAGAGATGAACTCTTTACTTACACCGGACTGTCCACTCTTTCCAGAAGATATTTAATCAAAGATGCTGAACAAAAAATCATTGAGACTCCTCAATTCTTTTTCATGCGCGTGGCAATGGGCTTGGCACTCCTGGAAAAAGATGCTGACGCCATTGCTTTGCAGTTTTACGACAAAATGTCCAAGCTGGAATATTTGCCAGGCGGATCAACCAATATCAATGCCGGCACAATTCAACCTCGTCTCAGTAATTGCTATCTAATGGACATGGAAGACAGTATTGACCATATTGGAAAAACTGTTTCTGATGTGATGAAACTTTCCAAAGCAACCGGAGGGATCGGACTGTCCGTTACCAAACTACGTGCCAATGGTTCACCAATCAATACCAACAACACTGTTTCTTCCGGGCCAATTCCTTTTTTGCACATCATTGATTCGACAATCAGAGCAATTTCTCGTGCTGGAAAAAAAATGGGCGCACTCTGTTTTTACATGGAGAACTGGCATTATGATTTTGATGAGTTTATCGACCTAAAACAAAACGCCGGAGACGACTATCGTCGCAGTCGCACTGCCAATATTGCCGCTTACCTCTCTGATGAGTTTATGCACCGCGTGATTAAAGATGATTGGTGGTATTTGTTTGATCCAAAAGAAACTCCGGATCTGGTTGAACTATATGGGCAAGCTTTTTCTCGCCGCTATGCAGAATATATTCAAATGACTGAGACTGGAGGAATAAAAAGACACAAAAAAATCAAAGCCATGGATCAATTCCGCAAAATCATTGTTTCTCTGCAGACAACTTCTCACCCCTGGCTCACCTGGAAAGACGCGATCAATGTTCGTAACCTGAACAAGGCTGCCGGCACTATCTACTGTTCCAACCTTTGTACGGAAATCACTCTACCTCAAAACAAGGATAATGTTTCGGTCTGTAATTTGCTTTCCATTAACCTGGCGCGTCATCTGACAGCAGACAAAAAAATTGACTGGGACAAATTAGCTGGAAGTACCCGCTTGGCAATCCGTCAGTTAGACAACTTAGTTGATATCAATGAACCGCCAATTCCGGAAGCAAGAAATTTTGATCAAGCCAATCGTGCCGTTGGTCTGGGAATCATGGGCTATAGTGATTTGTTGGAAAAATTGAATCTGGGATATGATGATCCGCAAGCAGCTGACTTGATTGATGAAGTAATGGAATTCATTTCCTACCAAGCAATTGACCAGAGTGCTGAATTAGCTCGTGCCAAAGGAAGCTATCCAAATTTTCCCGCATCTGATTGGGCACAGGGCTTCCTGCCGATTGACACCATCAAACATTTAGAAGATTCTCGCCAAGAAACTCTATTGGTTGACCACCATCACAAACTTGACTGGGAGTCTTTACGTACCAAAACCAGAAACGGCATGCGCAATGCAACTTTAATGGCAATTGCACCAACCGCCAATATTGGATTGGTTGCCGGCACCTCTCCGGGAATTGATCCACGCTTCGCGCAAGTCTTCAGTCGCACAACTTTGGGAGGAAAATACCTGGAATTGAATTTTAATCTGGTTAATGACTTAAAAAAGATAAATCTCTGGGAAAAAGTACGTGAAACTTTACTTACCAACTACGGCAGTCTAGAGAATATTCCAGAAGTGCCGGAACATCTGAAAAAAATCTACAAAGATTCTTTTTCTGTGTCTCCATTCTCTTTCATTAGTATTGCTGCTCGAGCACAAAAATGGATTGATCAAGCGATTTCCAGAAATATGTATTTGGAAACCAGAGATATTGAAGAAGTAATGAATATCTATATTCAAGCCTGGAAACAAGGATTAAAAACAACTTACTATCTGCACATGAAACCACGTCACAAAGCCGAACAAAGCACTACCAAGGTTAACAAATCAGAAGCACTTGGTAAACGTGGTTTTGGTATGGCGATGGCAACTTCCCATCCGACAGAACAACCCGTAATCCAATCGGAGGTTTCATCTGAATCAACAATCAATCAGGCTTGTCCGATTGACCCACAAGAAAGACTGCAATGTGACAGTTGCCAATAAAAAGAAAAACATGAGAATTGAAATAAAAATAATTAAAAATAAAAATTAAATATATGATATTAGGAAAACCAATGAACGAAGACATGAATCTTCGTCCCATCAAATATCAATGGGCATATGATTTGTACAACCAGGCTGTAGCCAACACTTGGTTCCCGCATGAAATCGCTCTGGGAGAAGATTTGGAAGACTGGCAAAACATGACCGACGATGAACGTCATGCCGTCACTTTTCTGTTGAGCTTTTTCAATCCGGCAGAACTGATTGTTAATCGTACGCTGGCACTTGGAGTATATCCATATCTACGTGCGCCAGAAGCTCACCTCTATCTAGCAAAACAAATGTGGGAAGAAGCAAATCACTGTATGGCCTTTGAATATGTTTTGGAAACTTTTCCGGTTGATCGTGCCAAACTCTTTGATCAACATATTTCCAATCCGGCAATCAAGATAAAGGAGGACTTTGTTACCAACTATCTCAATCGCATGGATGAAAAATTAGATCTGACAACAGTTGATGGAAAACAAAACTTTGTTCGCAACCTGACAGCATACAATATTGTGATGGAAGGGATTTGGTTCTACAGCGGATTCATGGTCGCCCTGAGCTTTCGCCAACGCAAGAAGTTGAGAAACTTCGGCTCAATGATTGATTGGGTTTTACGTGATGAAAGCCTTCATCTCAAATTCGGCATCAATCTCATTCTGACAATCTTGGAAGAAAACCCGGATATTGTCACTCCGGAATTTTCTCAAGAAATCAAAGAGATCATCTTGGAAGGTGTGAGTTTGGAAAATGCCTACAATCAAGCCATGTTCCCGACCGGCATTCTTGGCCTGAACGCCAACTATGTCAATCAATATGTGCAATATGTTGCTGACCGCAGACTAGAAGAACTTGGATTTGAGCCACATTACAAAGTGAGTAATCCGGCCAAGTGGATGGCAGCCGCAACCGATACTTTGGACCTAGTTAATTTCTTTGAAACGCAAAATACCAGCTATGAAGTTGATGTACGCGCTCATAACAAGACTGAGGAAAAGGAATAGAACAACTAGTAAAAAGAATGGAGAAAAATTTGCTTTCTATTGATAAAATATGATAGGGTAAAAATAGAAATTCATGAAATAAAACTATATGTACGACACAATTATCATTGGCGCCGGTGTTGCCGGCTTAACCGCCGCTCTATATGGGCAACGTCGCGCCATGAAATTGCTGGTAATCAGCAAAGACGTGGGAGGGCAAGTTAATCTCACCGTGGATATTGAAAACTATCCGGGCTTTGAAAACATCAAAGCTTCTGAATTGGTAGAAAAAATGCACAATCAAGTTAAAAACCTGGGCGTTGAAATTAAAAACGCAGAGGTTACTTTGATTGAAAAAGTTGATGATCATTTTTTGGTCAAAACAGACTCTGAAGAATATCAGGCCAAAACCTTGGTTGTCGCCATGGGATTATTGCCACGTAGATTAAACGTGCCGGGAGAAAAAGAATTTTCCGGAAAAGGTGTCACCTATTGTGCTACCTGTGATGGTCCATTCTTCAAGAACAAAAGAGTCGCTGTGGTTGGTGGCGGAAATGCCGCGCTTGATGCTGCCGAATATCTTTCAAAGATCTGTACCGAGGTTCATCTCCTGAATCGCACTGACAAATATCGTGCCTTTGAGGCAATTGTGAATGAAGTAAAAAATACCAAAAATATTACCATGTATGACAATACTGAAATCAAGGAAGTTAAAGGAAGCAACAAAGTTGAAAGCATCACTATTCTAAACAGCGCGACTAATCAAGAGCAAGAAATTTCGCTAGACGGCATCTTTATCGAAATCGGTCGTGTGGCCAGTACAGAGCTGATTGCCAACTTAGTCAAACGTGATGATCGTAATCAGATTATAATCAACGACCGATGCGAAACGAACACTCCTGGTATTTTTGCTGCCGGAGATGCAACTAATACTCCGACTAAACAAATTACCGTAGCCTGCGGTCTTGGTACAACAGCAATTCTTTCCGCATATCAATATTTGCACGGCGGAGCGCCACTCACCACTGACTATACCAAGCATGAATAGTTATGAATAATAATTAGTAATAATAATCAGCAAGCGGTAAATAGCAAAAAACAAAAAAAGATTGTATAATTAATTTATAATATAAAGTATTTCAAACACTTAGTTTTGAAATACAATAATTAATTCTATGCAAAAATACATTAAGCTCTGGCTTTCAATCATCTTCTGTCTTTTGGCAGGAGCAGTTGGTTCACTCTTTACCAATCCGGCAATCCAAAATTGGTACACCACGATCAACAAACCATCTTTCAATCCACCAAATTGGATTTTTGGTCCAGTCTGGACAATTCTCTTCATTCTGATGGGCATCTCACTCTTCCTGGTCTGGAGAAAGGGATTAAAAAAGAAAGACAACAAACTATTCTTTGTCGTTTTCATCATTCATTTGTTTGTAAATGCTTGCTGGTCATTAATGTTTTTCGGTCTAGGCAGTCCTTTGGCCGGATTCATTAATATTATTATTCTCTGGATCATGATCCTCTTCTTGTTTTGGAAAAGTCATCACATTGACATCAGAGCCTCTTGGCTTCTACTGCCCTACCTGCTCTGGGTGAGCTTTGCCACTGTTTTGAATGCTTCGATTTGGCAACTAAACTAAAAATATGAAACAAAAAACAGAAAAAAAATATCTAGCCTTAATCGCTACTGGAATCTTTTGTTTCCTCTTGGCTGGTTTAGCACTATTAATGAAGATGGATCAAATTATGACCGGCATGATGATCAGTGTTGCCTTGATCATTATTGGATTAATCTTCTTGGTCTTGGGAATCCGTAAAGGCATTAAGAGTGATCCTGACTATCGCTCTCTTTTCTACGTCGGTCTGACCTGGGCGGTGATCGGCTTGCCATTGGATAATTATATTTTGTCTGCGCTAGGATTAATTTTCCTGATCATCGGATTTATTAATAAAAAGAAATGGAAAGAAAAAGAAACTTGGAATCAATTACCAAGAGCGCAAAAATGGGTTGTGGGCGTTTCCATGGGAATTGGCATTCTTGCTCTGATTGTCTTTGCCATTCTTTATTTTATGGCCAGAGGTGGGGCGATTAATTTATAGGTAGATATTTTCTTTTATACTTTCACAGACAATACCGATTTAATCATTATACTTACTCAAAAAACTGATTCTACATCAGTTTTTTGTTTTAAAACCATTCCCTTGCATTTTCTAGATATATATAGTATAGTAAAAACTAATTAAATATCACCTTGTAAATATTCCTTGGATTTTGATTGACTGACAATGTTTCATTGTTACTCATGAAGGTGACCAAGAGCTCGACTAGCAAAAGTTAGCGGGTTAAGTATCCTTTTTTTATTGGAAAAAATATGACCGATAACTACAAAAGTGACTTTGAAGAATTACTCAAAGAGCATGAAGGAAAGATCCCTCAGCCCGGAGACATTGTCAAAGGAAAAGTTGTTTCTGCCTCCAAAGCAGAAGTAAAATTAGACATTGATGGACTCATGATTGGTGTGGTGCGTGGCCGTGAGCTTTATTTTGAAGCAATCGAATATGCCAACCTCAAACCGGGTGATGAAATCGAAGCAACAGTGTTGGAAGTGGAAAATGAAAATGGCGAATTGGAACTTTCTTTCAGACAAGCTGGTCAAAAGAAAACCTGGGCCACTCTCTTGGATGCATTTGAAAACAAAAAACCAATCACTGTCAAAATCAGTGACGCCAACCGTGGCGGTCTGTTGGTTAATTACATGCAGGTACCGGCCTTCTTGCCAGTGTCACAACTTTCTCCGGAAAACTACCCTCGCGTGAGTGGTGGAGACAAGGCTAAAATTTTGGAGAAATTAAAATCCTTGGTTGGAACCGAATTAAAAGTAGAAATTATCAATCTTGATCCAAAAGAAGAAAAATTGGTTGTGAGCGAAAAGAATGCCTGGCAAGAAAAACAGAAAGATGTCATTTCCCAATACAAGGTTGGTGATCTGATTGATGGTAATGTTACTGCTGTCACAAACTTTGGAGTCTTTGTAAGCTTTGGAGAAAACTTGGAAGGTTTGGTTCACATCAGCGAATTGGCATGGCAAAGAATTGATGATCCAGGTGATCTCTATTCTGCCGGAGACAAAATCAAAGCTGAAGTTATCAATATTGACGGTGCCAAGATTTTCTTGTCTGTCAAAAAACTACATGATGATCCATGGAAAGACATTGACAAGAAATACAAGATTGGTGATACCCAAAAAGGAACAATCTTGAAAATCAATCCGTTTGGTTTGTTTGTGGAATTAGACAAAGATATTCATGGTCTAGCCCACATCAGTCAAATTGAACTTTCCGCCGGACAAAAAATTGAAACCAAATATATTGTCGGAGAAGTCAAAGACTTTACCGTAGTCTCAATTGAACCTAAAGAGCATCGTCTTGGTCTTTGTGTAACTGGAGAAGAAAGAAAACAACCAAAAAAGGAAGAAAAAAAGGAAGAAAAGATAAAAGACAAGGAAGAGGTTAAGAAAACTGAACCAGAAGTAAAGGTAGACGAAGAAAAAGTTGTAGAAAAAGAGGTGGAATAAATAATCTCAAAACAACAAAAAGGACAGCACTTTAATGGCTGTCCTTTTTGTTATCTTATTTCTTTAACTTAGCCTTTACAATTTCTTTAATTTAAATTGCCCCTTAATTATTTTTATGTTATAATATAGAAAAATAATAATCATATGGCAATTGACAAAAAAATCTTCAATATCAATATTTCCACACTCACTTTAATCAAAATGATTGTTGTGGTAATTGTGCTTTATTTCCTTTGGTTAATTTCTGATATTCTCGGTATCTTGTTTGTTTCTCTGATCTTTGCCAGTGCGGTTGACCCTTGGATTGATTGGTTTCAAAGACACAGAATCCCACGCAGTATTGGGATTTTGATTATTTACTTAATCAGTTTAATTGTGGTTGGATCTGTCATCTATCTCATCATTCCTCCAATTATCAATGAAACTGCAGCCTTGAGCAAAGATCTGCCACACTATATTGAAAAAGTTAATACAGTATTTTCAGATTTCAAAATCTATGCCGGCAAGCACAATCTCACGGGAGGAATGTCCAATGCGATTGAATCTTTGAATGGCAGTTTGAAAAATGCAACCAGCGGAATTTTCTCAACCATCTCCAGTGTCTTTGGCGGAATCTTTTCCTTCTTCCTAATCTTGGTAATCACCTTCTATATGGTTGTGGAAGAAAATGCTTTGAAAAAAACTGTTTGGACCATCACTCCAGACAAGCACCAGACATATGTAATTGGTTTGATTAATCGTATTCAAAAAAAAATCGGTCTATGGTTGCGCGGGCAACTCCTGCTTTGTTTGATTGTTTTCTTGTTAACCTACATGGGGTTGTCAATCTTTGGAATAAAATATGCTTTGATCCTGGCATTGATTGCCGGATTAACTGAGGCCGTCCCATATCTCGGTCCAACCCTCGCAGCCATTCCCGCAGTGTTTCTAGCCTTCACACAATCCCCAATGCTTGCCCTAGTTGTGGTTGCGCTCTACTTTGTAATTCAACTAGTAGAGAATCATATTCTTGCTCCAAAAATTATGCAAAAAGCAGTTGGTTTAAACCCACTGATCAGCATCTCCGTCTTGATGATCGGCTTCCAAATCGGTGGTGTTCTTGGAGCAGTGCTTTCTATCCCCGTGGCAACGGCCGGAAGTGTCATTGTCAAGGATCTCTTTAACTACAAACGCCAGGTATAGACAAAATCATTTAAATAATATATTATTGAATAATATAAGTGATTTTTTGTTATGCGAAGAACATATCGTAAACCAAAGCCAACAATTGAGAAAAGGTTCAGAATTAACCGAGAAATCAAATCTGAACAGGTTTTTTTAGTTGACGAAGAAGGTGCCCTACTCGGACCAACCGACCTAATCAAGGCCATTACCATGGCTGAGGAGGCCGGATTAGACTTGGTTGAGGTTAATCCTAAGGCTGAGCCACCAATCGCCAAAATCATGGATTATGGCCAATTCAAGTATGAACAAGACAAAAAGGCTCAGAAACAAAAGATTAGGAACAAAAAATCAGAAACAAAATGTATCCGTCTTTCCGTCAGAATCGGCAGTCATGACTTTGATTTCCGCGTTGATCAGGCCAAGAAGTTTTTACTCAAAGGTAGCAAATTAAGGGTTGAGCTATTGTTAAAAGGAAGAGAGCGCCAACACATCAATGTTGGGCGTGAAGTTGTAGAAAAATTTGTCTCTGCCGTGCAAGGAAGTGAGGGCTTAACCATTGAAATTGAAGAGCCCTTGACAAAACAAGGAGGAAAGTTTACTATAATACTGATAAACAAAAAGAATTAAGCAATGTAAGCAATTTTATGCCGAAGATCAAAACTCATAAGGCCACAGCAAAGAGATTTGCACTGACCAAGAATAACAAAATTATCAGGAGAAAAGCCGGACAAGATCATTTCAACTCACATGAATCCGGAAATACTACCCGAAACAAGCGTCGTGATATTCAGGTTCACGCCAGCGATGCTAAAAATATTAAAAATTTAATGCCGTACAACTAATATGCCTAGAGTAAAAAGAGGTACAACTCATGTCAAAAGAAGGAGAAAACTTTTAAAAGAAGTTAAAGGTTTTAAATGGGGACGAAAAAATCTAATCAAGTTAGCTTCAACCGCCACAGTCAAAGCTGGTGCTCATGCCTATATTGATCGCCGACTCAAGAAAAGAACTAATCGCGGTCTTTGGCAAATCAAGATCGGAGCTTTTGTAAAAGATTACGGAATCTCCTACTCCCGCTTTATTGATGCCCTCAAGAAAAACAAGATTGAACTTGATCGCAAAGTATTGGCCGATCTCGCAGTTAACAACAAAAAGGTGTTGATCGCAATTATTGAAAAAGTAAAAGCATAAATATGTCTCTGCAAACAATTCAAATTCTACAAATTATCGTTTCCGTTTTGATGGTTGGCGCAATTTTGATGCAAAATAGAGGTTCAGGTGTGGGCGGAATTTTTGGAGGTAGCGGTGATGTCTATCGCACCAAGCGTGGCGCAGAAAAACTACTCTTTACAGCAACCATTGTTTTAGTAATTATCTTTGTCGCCCTGGCTTTCTGGGGTCTGTTAATTCATAAGGTGTAAAAATAATTTTAAAAATATGAACAAAGCCACCATCATTGAAAAAATTGCTGAGATAACTCCCGGCCTCAACAAGAAGCAGGCTGAAGATGGTTTGGACAGTATGGTTAAAATCATCATCGAGGAACTCAAAAAAGGAGGAAAGGTGAGCGTTGTCGGATTTGGTACTTTTGAGACCATGACCAGGCATGCCCGCGGCGGAATTAATCCACAGAATCCAAGCCAAAGGATTCAGATTCCGGCAGTCACTGTTGCTAAATTCAGGACCGGCAAGAATCTGAAAGATGCTCTCAAAGACGTAGGATCAACTCCAGCACCAAAGACCCCGGAAGCAACAATAGTAGAATAATAAAACATTCCCTCCCAAACAAAAAAAACAGATCAATTGATCTGTTTTTTTTGTTTATCTTAATTTCTCTTTTATATTTTTTCACTATATACTAGTATCTTTAATTAATATCTTCAATCTCCATCTTTTCCGTCTGCAGTAAAGCCTTAGTATGTGCATCTTTTATTTTGTAAAAAATCAAAAATGCAACAATGAAAAATGGAAGAAGCGCAATCATTGCCCATCGTTGGTTGCCGGTGATTACCGAGATTGACCCGAATAAAACCGGTCCAGTTGTTGCTGCAACCTTACTGGCAAAACCATTAAATCCAAAAAACTCAAATCTCTTTTCCTCAGGAACAAGTTTACTCAACCAAGAACGTGCAACCGCTTGACTTGAGCCAATCACTAAAGCCGTCATCAAGGTAACCGCATAGAACATTGTTTTGGAGGTTGCAACAGCAAGTAAGACAACAATGATTGCCCAGAGAGCAATTGAGAATAAAAGAATTTTTTTTGATCCCAATTTATCACTAAGCATTCCAAAAAAAGTTGCAGCTGGAAAACCAATAATCTGTACAATTAAAATCAAAGATATAATTTCTTTAAACTCCATGCCAAAAGTTGTTCTGGCATAGATTGGCACGAATGCAAAAATAGTTACTAAAGCATCATTGATAAAATAAAATCCCAATAAAAACCAAGCAATATTTTTATGCTCCTTTAGATTTCTGATTGTTCCAATCACCTGCCTAATTCCGCATCGTGCAAGAAATAATAGACTTTCTCTATTTTTAACTACAGCCCTTTCTTTAATAAAAACAAAAGCTGGAATTGAAAATACGAGAAAGAAAAGAGCGGTTAACGGAAATACTAATTTATATCCAAACTCGAAATCACCAAGATATCCATTTTCATACAAAGGCTTAAAGGCCAACATCGCAGCAACTCCGCCAATATACCCAAAACCCCAAGCCAAACCAGAAATCCTGCCGACAGTCTCCCTTGTTTAAACTTGTGCCAAAAAAGAATCATACAAAGTTTGCGCTAACTCAAAAGCAAGATTTGTAATCATAAAAATCAATGATACAATCAAGACTTTATTTGAGCCGGAAAAAAACAAAAAAGCTGTCCCAATGGCAGCCACTATAGTAAAAATAATAAACTTTATCTTTTTACGAGAATCATAATCTGCTATCGCTCCAATAATTGGAGCAAGGAGTCCACCAATCAGAATTGAAATACTAATTAATAGCCCCCAATAAAAATCACCCTTCTCAACTCCAACAACCACCTCTTTAAAGTAGATCGGGAAAACAAAACTTAAAATAAGTACGGTATAGGCAGAATTTGCAAAGTCAAAAAATGCCCAAGAGATCGCCGCTTTTCTATCAACGCCTTTGAAAAAATTGCTAATTAATTTCATAATTATTAAGCTCCATCATTCGTAAAGATCACGATCAATATTTGTGCGCTGGGTGGGACTCGAACCCACGACCTTAGGCTTAAGAGGCCTCTGCTACTACCAACTGAGCTACCAGCGCGTGATGTGGCGGAGGTGGGGATCGAACCCACGACCTTAGCGTTATGAGTGCTACGCTCTAACCAACTGAGCTACCCCGCCATTTTACTATACCGATATTTTGTTGTCAATTTGGTGCACCCGGCAGGACTTGAACCCGCAACCTCTTGGTCCGAAGCCAAGCGCTCTATCCAGTTGAGCTACAGGTGCTGAGTGAAAAAACAAACCACAGGAGCTATGGTTTCTTATTAAGATCATAGCACAAAAGCGATGAAAAAACAAGTCCCTATATCAGTCTTGTAAAACTATGATATAATAAAGAAAAACATTATGAAAAGACATCATCGAATTATTACTAAAACAATTGGCCTACTCTGTTTTTTTGTTATTCTAATATTTTTAATATCTACCGGGTATCATCACTTTTTCAAAAAACAAAAAAATGATTATCCTGCCGAGCAAAATAGCAAACAACAAAATAATGTCGCTGGCAAAAGGATAATTAATGAAGATCGATTAATTGATTCAACAATTAAAAGTACGGGGCATGACAATGATCTTAAACAAACCAATGATCAAGCAGATCAAGCGGACGTAGAGTTAATAGAAGCAGAATTAAGTGATTCTATTTTAATTCAACAAGACGTGCCGTTCACTTCTCAAGCTCCTTATGCGGATTGGGATGATCCCCGTCAACAAGACGGTTGCGAAGAAGCTTCAGCCCTCATGGCTATTTACTGGGCACAAGACAAATCACTCACTCGCTATGAAGCTGACAAATTAATTAAAGAAATTTCCGATTGGGAAGATGAAAAATATAGTAGCTTTCATGACACGTCTGCTCAAGATACCGTCCTGAGGATTATTCAAGGATATTTTAATCATCAAAATGCAGAAGTGAAAAACAAGATCACTGTAGAAGAAATCATTACGATTATCAAATCAGGTAAACTTGTCTTGGCACCGGCCAATGGTCAAATCCTTGGCAATCCCCACTTTACTCAACCCGGACCGGAAACTCACATGCTAGTGATCATCGGCTATGATCAATCAACCGATGAATTCATTACCAATGATCCGGGCACAAAACATGGAGAAAAATATCGTTACAAAACAGCAACTCTCTTCAATGCTCTGCGTGATTATCCAACAGGAAATCATGAACCAATCAATGCTATTGAAAAAAATATTATTATTTTTGGGAAATAGGAGAATAGAAACAAAACATCAAAACAAATTATTGCAAACTAAAAGGAACAAACACTGTTTGTTCCTTTTAGAATGATTAATTTGCAAGCTATTTTTAATTTCCAAAACTACTTAAACAGTCATGGTTCCTCCTAGAGCTTTGATTGCAAAGTTGACGATCAAGACACTAGCCAACACAACTATCAAACCAACAACTGCACCGATAATAATTTTCCGTCCCAAAGAAACACGTTCACTGCTTCCGCCGGAAAGAATCAAGACCACTCCACCAAGCACAATGAATAACAAGGCTAAAGCACCGACAACACAAATAATACAATTGTAGACATTGATCACAACCTGAATCAAGCCATCAATACTATCAGTGTTGCTCGGCACAATCGGCCCACAGCAATCGCTGATTGTTATACTCGGCTTTGGAGTTGATGTCGATGTAACAACCTGAGGAGCAACCACAGGCTTCCCGTGGCAACAAGTATTTTCAGCACCACCCGGACATCGATATGCCTTATCACAGTCCATGGTTGATTTATTCGGATCAGAATCAGGCACACACTTGTAAGGAAAGCGTGGATTTGGAGAAGCAATCTGATCACAATCTGACAAACGACAACAACGATCTGTGCTTTTTGGACAAGGTGATTTAGAAGGTTGTAACATTGTATGATTATTAGTACAACCATTAGCTGGCATACACTTGAAAAATACTCCGGAATCTTTTACCTCAACATTCCACTGAGCTGTAGTGTTTTCACAAGCTTCCGCAGCGCTGGTTGGTTTGGCCAATAAAACAATTCCAAGCCAAGCCAAGATAATAATGACGATCGCAAAAATAATTACTTTAAGTTTATTATTCATATCAATCCTTTCTATTGAATTATATTTAAATTATACCATATTTTACAAAACAGACAAAAATTCACTCAAAATAGCCCATTTTACAAGAATCTTGACACTTGGTTGACAATCTCTCATAATTATTATAGGATAATAACGTTAAATATAGTAAAGAAAGAACTATCTGAAGTTCTTGTTTTAATACCAAAAATATGACTAATGAAAAGGAAACTGCACCACAGGAAGTAGCAGAATCTAAATCAGACAAAAAGACAGATACTCTCCAGACCATTAAAGACAGCCTTGTCCCAGGAATGACTGTTAGAGTCCACCAAAAGATCAAAGAGCTCAATCTCAAAGGACAGGAAAAAGAAAGAGTCCAATACTTTGAAGGCATTATTGTTGCACGCAAACACGGTAAAGAAGCCGGTTCAACAATCACTGTCAACAAGATTTCCGATGGTGTGGAAGTGGAAAAGATTTTTCCCCTTAATCTTCCGACAATCACTAAGATTGAGATTAAAAAGCAGGCTATAGTCAGAAGGTCTAAATTGTATTTCTTGAAAGATTACAAAAAGAAGTTGAAGGCTAAAAAATAATAGACTATCAGGGCATGTGGAGAAATTGGTAAACTCGCCAGCTTGAGGGGCTGGTGCTCGCAAGGGCTTGGAGGTTCGAGTCCTCTCATGCCCACATAGTATTTAATTTAAAAGTGAGGGCGCATAGCTCAGCTGGTTAGAGCACTTCGTTTACACCGAAGGGGTCCAGGGTTCGAATCCTTGTGCGCCCACCAAAAAGAAAAAGTTCATAATTATTTATGAGCTTTTTCTATCAAGAAAATATATGACATTATCAATCGGAATTGTTGGTTTGCCAAATGTTGGGAAATCAACCCTCTTCAATACTCTCACTAAGAAACAAGCACCAGCAGAAAACTATCCTTTCTGCACGATTGAACCGAATATCGGTGTAGTGGAAGTACCGGATGAACGATTACAACAATTAGCAAATATTTCCAAGCCGGACAAAATTGTTCCGACCATTATTGAATTTGTTGATATTGCTGGGCTGGTCAAAGGTGCTAGCGAAGGAGAAGGATTGGGAAATAAATTTCTTTCCCATATCCGAGAATGCGATGCGATTTGTGAAGTGATTCGAGATTTCAAAGATCCAAATATCATTCACGTTAACAACAAAGTGGACCCAGAAGACGATCGAACAACAATCAATTTGGAATTAATTTTGGCCGACCTGGCGACAGTCAACAAACGGCTGGAAAGAATTGTTAGAGACGCTAAAACTGGTGACAAAAAAATTATTGCCTACAAAGAATTATTGGAAAAAATTTCCCAAGCTTTGAGTAACGAAGTTGCTGTTCGCGATCTCGATCTTAGTGCAGAAGAAACAGAATTGATCAAAGAATTAAATCTCTTGACGATCAAACCGATCATCTATGTTTTAAACATTGATGAACAGGATAATAACCAAATTCAAGAATCCGACAGTCTGATTAAAATCAATGCTAGTTTGGAATTGGATATCGCCAGTCTGCCAGAGGAAGAACAGGAAGAATATATCAAAGAATTGGGAATAACCCAAACCGGTCTAGATAAACTAATTAAAGCTTCTTATAAACTATTAAACTTAGTAAGTTTTTTAACCACCGGTCCAATGGAAACCAAGGCCTGGACAGTTTTGAAAAATACCCCGGCCAATCAGGCGTCCGGCGTCATTCATACTGATTTTGTCAAAAATTTCATCAGAGCTGAGATTATCAATTGGCAAGATTTTGTTGAAGCCGGAGGTGAATCCAAGGCAAAAGAAAAAGGCTTGGTACGTACCGAAGGAAAAGAATATCTGATCCAAGATGGTGATGTTTGTCACTTCTTAATCAATAAATAAAGACATTTACATAAACAATCTATAAAAGAACAGCTTAAAATCGTGAAAAGCTTGACAAAAATAAATTCCACTATTATAATATAGTGGAATTTATTTCGTTGTTCTTTATGAAGATAAAATCAATCAATAATTGAGTAAAACATTAAAAGATTAATTATTAAGCTTTGTTTAAACCCATCCCCCCGGGACAAAATGCTTGTGATTATATAATAATCAATCTAAATGTTTTCTCGTGGGAGTGCTCTTCGTCGGCACTCCTATTTTTTTTCCAAAACCACAATCTCCCGCCAAACTTTCTGCTGAGGACGTCCGTAAATAATCGTTCCACGTTCCGTGGTTCCGAAATGTCTTTGTGCAAAATCTTGCTTCTTGAACATCGGCAAAATACTCCAACCAACCAGCTTGGGGTTGATTGTTTTTTTACCCAACCAAACCGGCCAAATCATTATCACCCTTCCCCCATCATTTGTAATTTTATAAAACTCTTGTAAGGCTTTACTATAAAGACTTTCCAATTCTTGTGTGATTTTTCTAAAATCAACCTGACCACGTTGCGGGCCAAGATATGGCTCAGTTACAATTATGTCAACCTTCTTTTTAATCACCTTACTCAAACTAGAAACATCGGCTTGATGAAGTTCATACTGTCCTTTAATTTTTTTCACACCCTTGATCCACTCTAGATTCTCTAAAGTATCTTGGATTGCTTTTACTGACAAATCAGATCCAATCACTTTTTCAAAACCCATCAACAATGCCTCTGACAAAACCGTTCCTGATCCACAAAACGGATCAAGCAGGATATCTCCTGGTTGTGTTCCGGAAAGGTTGATCATGATCTGCGCCAATTTTGGAGGCAACATACCGGAATGATCATCTCTAGCCGGACGACCATAGTCACGGGCAGATAATTGCTTAAATGGCTGAACAGCCAAAGTTTGCCCCAGGCAAACTTTTTTATTCAAACCAAAGAAAACCAAGTCAATTCCCTTGTCAACTAATTTATTCTGTTCAACCACCACACTGGACAAGGCTTGATCACGGCTGATCACCCAACGGCAACTCAATCCTTGTTGCTTCAAGTCTTTTTTAATTTCCATGCCAAGTGTCTTGGTTTGAATTTTGAGATGATAGACTGAAAAACCAAACTTAAATTTGCCTTCCACACCGTTTTTGACATAGGCTAATATTATTCCTCTGGCAGATTCCAGAATCTTTGGAAAATGGTCAGTTACCTGTTCTTTAATTATGCCGATTTTAATCGTACCACCCAAACGGGCAATCAATTCTTGCGGATCAATGGATTGATCCAAATCAACCACTAAGATTTGGTCATTGGTCAATTCATAGCTCTTAGGGCTTAACACGGCTAAAATTTCAGCCACAGAAAGACTGGGATTATTGCCTAAAACAAAGAAATATTGCATATTTTACAAAAAATAATAATCATTTGAAATCTACCGTAAAATTAGCATAAAAAACCAGGTATTGCAATATTTTGAATCCTGTGGTAAGGTTTGAATACAATTATATTATATTAACCTTTTCCATGTCATTGTCCTACTGAGTAGATCGCAATGATGGTTTTGACAAGTTATGTTAAAATCAAAGGTATTCTCACCATCCTCCTGCGATTTAGGGAATATCTAGGGGGTTTTTATTTTGAAAAATATTAATTAATCATTATTAATTCAAATTAATGGCAACATTAATTTAAACAAACAGTATGGCAAAATCAAAATCATCAGAAATTCCACACTACGAATTGCTCTATTTGATTTCCAACAAATACAGCGAAGACGAAGTAAAGCCAATCAAAACAAGGATTGAAAAACTGATTACCGACAATGCCGGTAAAATCACCAAGCAGGAAGATTGGGGTAAAAAACGTTTGGCTTACAAAATCGAGCAATTCAACTACGGCTACTATCAACTCTTGGAGTTTGATATGCCGGGAGAAGGAGTGGAAAAAGTAACAACCGCGCTTCGTCTTTCCAGCGATATTCTCCGCAGTCAAGTCATCAAAAAGAGAATTCAGACTGCTGATGAAATCAAGACTGACAAAGAAATTGCACAAAAGATTGCAAAACGCAAAAAAGAAGAGGAAGAAGTCCGTGTCGCCGATGCCGCCAGCAACAAAGCGGAAATCGAAGACATCAACTTAGATGAAAAATTGGACAAGATTCTGGAAACAGATAATTTGCTTTAATTAATAACTGTGTTTTAAACACATTAACTCTAAACATATGGACTTAAACAAAGCAATGATCATTGGTCGATTAACCAAGGATCCGGAAGTTAGACAAACCGGTACCGGTCAACCTGTCGCTTCTTTCAGCCTCGCCACCAACATGAGTTGGACCGACAAGAGCGGACAAAAGCAAGATAAGGTTGAGTTTCACAATATTGTCGCTTGGCGTGGTCTAGCCGATGTTTGCGGACGATACCTAAAGAAAGGTAGTAAGATCTATCTTGAAGGACGTCTTCAAACTAGAGACTGGCTAGCACAGGATGGTACCAAGCGCTATACTACCGAGATCGTTGCCGACAACATGATTATGTTGGATGGTAAAACCGGTGGTGGTGATTTCACCCCAAGAGCACCGCAAGCATCGACCAATAATCAAAGCCAAAATGAGCCACCAATAATCAGCTATGATGAACCATCAGTTGATGATGAAATTAGAGTAGAAAATATCCCGTTTTAAACTAAAACTATGGAAAATACAATTAACAAGAAAAAGGAGTGCTATTTTTGCGCTAACAATATCAAGGACATTGACTACAAAAGCGTCGATGATTTAAAGCGTTTCACCAACTCATACGGACAGATTTTGTCTAAGAAGAGAACTGGTGTTTGCGCCAAACACCAACGTAAGTTGGCAACAGCCGTAAAGCGTGCTCGTATTATGGCTCTCTTAATCTTTACCAATCGATAAACAAAAACTATGTTGAGCATCAAAGAAATTAAACTTGGTAAAATTCTTCATATCAACAATGAACCCTTCGTAGTTATCAGGGCTGAACATCACAAACAAGCCAGAAGTGGAGCTGTGCTGAAAACTAAATTAAAGAATCTAATCACCGGAAGTGTAATTGAACGCACCTGGCAAGGAAACGACAAAGCTGATGAAGCACAGATAGAAAAGAAGGCAGCTAATTATCTATATCGTGATGACAGTCAGGTCTATCTAATGGATAATAAGAGCTATGAACAATTCAGTATTGAACTAGACACTCTTGGCGGGAAAGAAAGATTCCTCAAAGACGGAACTGATGTTGATGTCATGTATTTTAACAACACTCCGGTATCAATCGCCTTACCAATCAAAGTAGAATTAAAAGTCACTTCTGCTCCTCCTGGAGTAAAGGGCAACACTGCCGGCAATGTCATGAAGACTGTTGAATTAGAAACCGGAGCAACCATTCAAGCTCCGCTATTCATCAATGCTGGAGACATCATTAGAGTAAACACTGATTCAGAAGAATATTCGGAGAGGGTGTAAGATATAATGATCTATAAATTATATTTATAAAAACACGACTATCAAATAGTCGTGTTTTTATCTTGACAATTCCAACAAAATAGACTAGTCTATTAATCAATATAGTTATTTTGAAATATATTCAAGAGGTCCAATTATGGCAACTCCAGAAGATAGAATGAGGATGGCAAAAGAAAATTTAGCAAAAACCTACGATAAATTTTTACCAAAAGACACCTATGATAAATTTTTACCAAAGGAAGCAGAAATAATAGAAGACTTTGGTAATGGTTGGATATTATTCATTATCCCCAGCTTAATATATGGAGTAGACTTTAATCAATTTCTATTTCATTCTTGGGAAGATTCTGCTGGAGAACATCATGAGTCTATTATTAAACATTTTTAATAAAAAGACTCTAAATAAAACCGCTATTTTAATTAATAGCGGTTTTAAAATATCTGAAATATTTAATAACTTCAAATTACTACTAATCCTCCACCTGCTTACTCTTGTACTCTGCCATGATCTGCTTGCGGATTTCCTTCATTAATTTTTTGTCAGCGCGGAGAAATTGTCGAGCGTTTTCTCTGCCGGTACCGAGCTTAACTTCTCCATAGCCATAGCTATTGCCCCGTTTGCTGATTACGGCTAATTGAGAACCAAGATCAAGTAAGTCTCCGGCAATTGAAATACCTTCGTTATACATAATATCAAATTCACAAGTCTTGAAGGGGGCAGAAACTTTGTTTTTTACAATCTTGGCTTTCACACGATTGCCAATAATGCGATCTCCCTGTTTGATTTGAGCTGAACGTCTCACCTCGATTCTAATACTGGAATAAAACTTCAAAGCAGTACCACCGGTCGTGGTTTCCGGATTGCCAAAGAAGACACCAATCTTCATACGGATTTGGTTAATGAAAATAACAACTGTTTTACTCTTGGAAACAACACCAGTGAGCTTACGAAGAGCTTGACTCATCAATCTAGCTTGCAATCCCATCTGAGCATCGCCCATATCACCTTCAATTTCCTTCTTTGGAACCAAAGCGGCAACGCTATCCACAACAACCACATCAATCGCGTTGGATCGAACCAATGTTTCTAAAATTTCCAAAGCTTGTTCTCCGGTATCTGGCTGGGAAATCAAAAGATTATTGACATCAACACCAATCTTTCTGGCATAGTCCGGGTCCAGGGCATGCTCGGCGTCAATGAAGGCAGCGATTCCTCCCATCTTTTGCACTTCAGCAATAACATGCTGGGCTAAAGTTGTTTTACCAGATGCCTCTGGGCCAAAGATCTCAATAATCCTGCCACGAGGCACGCCTCCGACTCCCAAGGCCAAATCCAAAGACAGACAGCCACTAGGCACGACGTCCACAATTGAGTTTTTAGCCTCACCAAACTTCATGATTGCCCCATCGCCAAAATTAGCCCTGATTTGCTCCATGGCGGCATTCACAGCCTGTTGCTTGTCACTTACTACTTCCCCTCCCTTATTTTCTTGTTCTGACATATGTTTTTGCTAGTTTATTACTCTCTATATATTTTAACGGATTTATTCATGGATTACAAACAATTTCAAGATTTAATGAAGATTAAAGAAATCTTGAATGATGCTTATTTAAATTTTCAATTATTCTCAGGTTTTAACAAAACCTTGCGTTCAATCGTGGTTTGCCGGTTGCTCTTTCTTGCTGTGACCACAATATTATTCAAACCTTGTTTCAGATTAATTTCTTGTTCAAACAAACCCTCTTGATCAACCATGATCTGCTCAGAATTAATCAAGACTTCTGTCTCCGGATCGGTTTTGCCAATTACAACCAACTGATTTGATGTGGTCATGAAATTATCAAGTGGATTGGTAATTTCCAAACTGGGTGGTACAAAAATATTTTTTACCAAGAATCCCAAATATACCAAACAAGCGATAGCAATAATTACAACAATTGTATATTTGATAATTTTGGGAGAGGAAAGTAAATATCTTTTACTTACCACCTGGTTAGCAAACAAGGCTTCTTGTTTGTCTGATTGGTAGACTTCTTTTTCTTTCAAAAATTGTTTTAATAATTTCTTATAATTAATTTCCAAAAAAATTGCATACTCTTTCAAGAAATTCAAAGCATAGACACCCTCTGGCAATTCACTGTAATTTCCTTTTTCCAAGCTATCCAAATAATGAACATTGATTTTCAACTTGTTGGCAATTACCAACAAACTCAAACCAGACCTCTGCCTGGTTCGACGAAGTTGTTCTGCAACTGTTTCTTGATCTAGAAAGATTTTCTTCTCTTTAAAGGAGGGCATAATTATCTTAAAGTCTGCTGGATTTTTCCGGCAGCAATCTTTGATTCCTGTTCAACATCCCCTCCTTCGGCAATGGCATCAGCCATTTCTTTGAGTGCCTGTTCGGCAACAAAAGCATTATTACCTCGATACCAATTTTCAGCAGTCAACATTTGATTAGCAAAGACACTGAGTTCATCATCTGATTTTTGTTTTTCGTTTAAGACACGCAGGGCAGCTGGTCGTTTCGCCAAATTCAAATAGAGCTGATTATTTTCCGGAATAGTTGTCATGAATTGAATCAGATCCCAAGCCTCATTCACATATTTACTCTTACTAGAAACTGTTTCCACCCAGTAATCAGCAACATTATATTGTTTTGGCGCTCCCTTGATTTGCGGGAAAGGTTTGATTGCAAAATTCAATTTTGCAGCCTTGGACTGAATGATTGGCAAATGGTATGCATAGCCAAACATAATTGCCAATTTACCACTGGCAAACATTTCCAAAGAATTATCCATGCCAGTATTCCAACTGTAGACATCTTTAGCCGGATTGGCAAAATCAGTATAGAATTTAATTGCACTCACTCCGGGGTTGGTCGCCTTTTCTTTAGAGTATTGATTAAAAAGAACTTTGGTCCCATCAATGATTCCAGCGCCATTCTGCTTCATCAGCGCAACCATGACATCACTAGATCTTTCAATGTTTGTACCTGATCCCATTGCCACACCGGATTGAATAATTTCACCACGTGCATCATTTTTTGTGAGCTTCTTGATATCCTCCAACAAGGCAGTCCAATCATCGGATAAAACAGAGATGTTAGCATTGTTGATCAAATCTTTATTGTAGTACATGGCCAAAGTATCAATGGAAAGAGGGAGACCAAACACTCTTTTTTCTGTGATTTGAGTTGCTTCATCAGTATAATCATCAACAACATCATAATAGACAGTGTCCACAAATCCATTCTTGATACTGGACAAAGAAATACTGTTTTGAATTTTTAATTCAGGGATGATTTCTTCTTTGATAGTTCCCTTAGTAACTGGGTAGACCATGGCAATCTGTTTGGGCATTGGAGAAATCTTTGGTTCATATCGCCTCACCCAACTGGCATTGATTGAAAAAATATCTGGTCCGCGATCTTCTGCCAAGGCCTCCAACAAAGCTTCTTCATATTCTTCAAAGCGAAGTTTTCTGTAATTGATTTTGATGTTCGGGTGCAGTTTATTATATTCATCAAACACAGCTTGGAAAGTATCCGGGCCGTCCCAGACTCGCCAATAGTTGATAGTAATCGGTTGCAAGCCCTGTTTTACTTCCGAGCTTTGCAGTTTACACCCAAAACCAGAGGTCATGACAAAGATGATTAATAAGAAAAATATGAGTTTTTTCTTCATATGAGTAGATTTATTTATTTCCTTTTTATTATAGCAAAATATAGTGCAAAGAACAAAGTAATTAATTGTCTTCATCAAGCATTTATTTTCCCTTTTCAACCAGATTTGATTTGATAAACTTTTCCAAATATTTCACAACTTCATTTTTAGCTTGCGGAGGGCTAGCAGCCACCCAGCGAGCAGTATTATACAATTCCTGAATACTCACTCGCAACCATTTTTCATTTAAATAAAGAAAGATCAACAATGTGGTTACCGCAATACGCTTATTACCATTTTGAAAAGGGTGATTTTTAATTAAAAGGTAAAATAAGATTGAGGCCTTGCCCACCAAACCTGCATAAAAAATTTTTTGCTCAAATTGCTGGAAGGGAACACTCAAACAACTCTCTAAAACATTGGGGTAACGCGTTTCAAATTCAGGAATTGGTTCATTCCAACTCATCGTTTTTGTAGCCAAACCATGCGCAATATTTTGGATATGATTAACTGATACTTTTTTAATCTGCACAGTCATATTATTCTTGTCCCAACATTTTTAAAACTTCACCATATTCCTTAATTACCAAATCAACTCCCTGATCAATTCTTTTCTTTTCATCAACAGTCAAATCTTGGTTATCTGGGATAATTTCATTTAAATCTTTTCTATGGATAATAAAATTACGGCCGATTTTTTCTGCCTTAATTTGCCCTTTTTTGATTCGATTAAACACAGCAATACGACTGATTCCCAACAAATCAGCCAATTCACGCACAGTCAAATATTCTTTTTTTACGATATTATTTTTATTCATATCTTCAAATTAAGCTAGAAATAAGGTCTATTTATCTTTATGTTAATCTATATTACTATATTAACATACGTTAATCAACCAGTCAAGGTTAACAAGATTGTTGGTTTGGCTCAATTGATTGCCGACAACTTGCTTCTGTTTTGCAACCTTGACAAAATTATAAATTTATGAAAATATATGAATAGTTCATAAACAATTTATTTATATTTCAAAGGAGTACTTCAAATGACAAGCTCAAAAAAACAGTATGATGAATGTATATTAATCAAAAAAACTCTTAAAAATCTTTATAAACTAATAAATGAAACTAAGAGTATGATCTCTAAAAACACCGACGAGATCAATAGAGCCGAGCAAAAAATTCTTGAGAATTCTAATCCAAGAATTAAACTTAGTTGGCAAAAAATTGCGACAAAATATACAAAAATAAGGTATAAAAATAGCAAGCTTTTTAGAAAAATGGTGCGGGACAAAGAATGTCTCCTGAGAGATTTAAGAAAAACTGAAGAAAAGCTGAAAAAAATAAGAGCCAAGGAAGTAGGCAATCATTAATTCTTTCCAATTACAAAAACTGCATTATTTGATAATGCAGTTTTTAATATTTGATTTTTTACTAAATCCTATCTCCTCCCCCCGGAATGATTTGGTCGACTTCCGCCAAAACGACTGCGTCCGGCACCATTGCCTCGATCGCCATTACGATCATTGTTAAAACCACCACCAAATGATCCGGTCTCTTTACCTTTTTCATCTTTCCAGAGAGGCTCATTTTCTACAAGACCTTTCATAGTTAAATTCACTCTACCCTTTTCATCAATCTCTTTAATCTTTACAGTTACGGCATCACCTTCTTTTACAAACTGACTTGGATTTCCAATTCTGTATGGGGCCAATTCACTTACGTGGACCATACCATCACGACCAGGAAGTAATTCCACAAAGACGCCAAAGTCCAACATCCGGACAACCTTACCAGTAAAGACTTCACCAGCTTCAAAGTCACGAGCAATATCTTTCACCCACTTGATAGCCTGTTCAGTTTTTTCTGGATCAACACCACAAACCATAACTAGACCGTCGTCTTCAATATCAATACTCACATCGCAGGCAGCAATAATTTGGTTAATTACTTTACCACCTTGTCCAATCACCTCTCTGATCTTTTCTGGATTAATATGGAAACTAGTAATCTTTGGAGCATACTGGGATAGTTCTTTACGTGGCTCAGCAATTGCCCCAGCAATCACTTCAAGAATTTGCAAACGAGCCTTTTTTCCACCAACCAATGCTTTATTAATAATCTCTTCATTCAATCCATCTGTTTTAGTATCCAACTGGATAGCTGTGATTCCGTCTTTTGTTCCAGTGATCTTGAAATCCATACCACCGTCACCGTCTTCCAAGTCTTGAATGTCAGTCAGGACTTCCCACTTACTCATATCCTTGTTAGAAGCCAAGCCCATTGCAATACCGGCAACCGGTTTTTTGATTGGCACACCAGCATCCATTAAAGCTAAAGTTGAACCACAGGTTGCACCCATACTTGATGATCCGTTAGACCCAAGAGTTTCACTTACCACTCTGATTGTATATGGGAAATCTTCTTTACTAGGAAGAACAGGGATCAATGCTTTCTCAGCTAAAGCTCCGTGTCCAATTTCTCTGCGACCCAAACTTCTAGCTGGGCGAGCTTCACCAACGCAAAAGGCTGCGAAGTTGTAATGATGCATATAGCGCTTGTCACCCGTACCTTCCAAACCTTCCAAACTTTGACTCAAACTGGCCGCACCAAGAGTTACAAATGACATTACCTGAGTTTCACCGCGAGAGAACAATCCGTTACCATGAGTACGAGGAATCAAACCAACCTCTGCTGTCAAATTTCTAATTTCATCAAGCTTGCGTCCATCAACACGTTTCTTTTCATCAAGAATTGCACGAGTCACTTCTGCTTCAATCATTTTTTCTGCAAAAGCGTAAGTTGCTGTTTTAGCGCTAATCTTTTCAACTCCCTGTTCAATTAAATATTCCTGACATTTTTCTTTAATCACTTTCACAGCAGCTTTCCGTTCATTCTTAGTATAATATGTTTTGTCAAACAAAATACCATTAATATTTTTATTCAGCCAGGCTTCAGTAAGAGTGGAGGCCTTAGTAGTTTCTTCATCAAGTTCGATTGGTTTGATTTCTTTCTTTTCAATTTTTACACCAAGGTCCTTTTGCATTTTTTCAATCAACTTGATTATCGGTTGCATTTCTTTCATACCCTGCTTGATTGCTTCTTCCATTTTTTCTTCCGGAACTTCATTTGCACCAGCTTCAATCATGATTGCTTTTTTGACAGTACCAGCAACAATCAAATCCAAGGAGCTTTCAGCTTGTTCTTTGTAGGTTGGATTGAAAACAAAGTTGTCGTTAATTAGACCAACACGAATTCCACCAATCGGACCATTCCATTCAATCCCGGAAATAGCCAAAACCGCAGAGGCAGCCACAAGACAAACAATATCATGATCATTTTCCTTGTCGACAGCGAAAACAGTCATCACTACCTGAACAGGATTACGAGACTCTTGATTAAATAGTGGGCGAATTGAACGATCAATCATGCGTCCGCTCAAAACTGCTTCATCACTCGGACGTCCTTCACGTTTAATCCACTGAGATCCTTTAATCATACCGGCAGCATAGAGACGTTCCTCTAAATCAACCATTAATGGGAAAAAATCTCCACCTTCTTTAGCTTCTTTTTCCTCCACGGCTGTTGCCAAAATAACAGTCTCACCATATTGGACAGTAATTGCGGCAGTGGCTTGTAAAGCCAGCTTACCTGTTTTGATCGTGAGAGTGCGGCCAAGCCAATCACAACTAAAAACTTGTTCTTTGTTCATAGTTTTTTCTAGCTTGACCACCAAACTTCAGAACTATGGAGTCGCAAAACTCATAGCGCTACTTGTTTAATGACCAAGCGTTATTATTTATTATTTAATTATTAATTTTCAAATAAAGGTTACAGCAGAAACTTTTTGTTCTCACTCAAGTTAACAAAGTCGTCAGCTTTCTCAATCAACTTACTGGAAGTGGTCTGTTTAAAAGCCATCACCTCAACCAAGCAACCGGTTGTGTTCTGTAAATAATTTACCAATGGTAAATAATCTCCATCACCGGAAACCAAGATGATAACATCAAGCTTTGGCGCCAACTTAATCGCGTCAATTGCAATTCCCACGTCCCAATCAGCCTTTTTCATGCCACCGGCAAAGATTTGCAAATCTTTCATAGCAACTTCAAACCCCTGTTTGTCCAAGGCCTCAAAAAAGTTGGTACTTTCTTCAGTCTCAGTCTTAATGACATAGGCGGTTGCTCTAATCAACTTACGACCATCAACAGCCACGCGTAATACTTCTTTGAAATTTACTCTTTTTTTGTAAAGGTTCTTGGCGCTATGATACATATTGGAAACATCCACCAACACGCCCACCCTTTGATCTTTATGTTTTATCATTTTTGTTTGATCTATTTTATATTATTTTTATTTTTGATCTACTTTATATAATTTTATTATACATTTTTATCATATAAAAAGGGATAGGCAAGCTACCCCTAGTTAATATTATTCATCATCTTTGTCGACAGCCTCAACAACCTCTTCCTCTTCTTCAACTTCCGGGTGCTCAGCCAACAATTCTTCTTCTTCGCGCTTGCGTTCTTCTTCGTCGTCCATCATTTTCTTGGCGATTTTCAATTTCAACTTTTTAGCAAGCTCAATGAAGGCCTGTTCGTCTTCTTTTTGTAAATACTTCAACAAGCGACGTCTTTCTCCAACTTTGCGTAATAGTCCGCGACGGGAAGAATAGTCATGCTTGTGTTTTTTCAAGTGCTCGGTAAGCTCCTTGATTTCTTCTGTTAAAATTGCGATCTGCACCTGAGAAGATCCGGTGTCAGTTTCGTGTGTTTTGAAGCGGTTAATAATCCGCTGTTTTGCTTTTTTGTCTAACATAGTAATTCTAGTCCTAATCCGAGCCAAAGGCGACAATGCTCTGTCCAAGAATAGGTACGATTAATTAATATATCGATTCACGATATGTAAGGACAGGATAACATGAATTGAAAAATATTGCAATATGTCGTAAAATATTAATATGAAGAATGAAATCAACAAAAAAAGTAAGGATTTCTTGGAGTATCTAGAAGTTGATCGCGGACTTTCCAAGAGGACAGTGGCCAACTATGGCTTTTATTTGGAGCGTTTTACCAAATTTGCCCAAGAAAACGGAGTAAACAATCCCAATCAGATTACCAAGGAATTGGTTCATAAATATCGGCTCTTTCTCAACAGGATGGGAGATGAGAATGAAAATGATGGTCTAAAAAAGAACACTCAAAACTATCATTTGATTGCCTTACGCGGATTACTCAAGCACATGGTCAAAAATGATGTAAAAACATTAGACCCCGGGAAAATAGAACTAGCAAAACAAGACCAACGCCAAGTTGATTTTCTTGATGCCCAAGATATGGAGAAAATCCTTAAAGCCCCATTAATGACAGACGCGCCACACTTAATTCAAACTAGAGACAAGGCACTATTGGAAACGCTCTTCTCTACCGGCCTTCGTGTAAGTGAACTGGCAAAACTCAAAAAAGACGAAGTTAATTTAAATAAAGAAGAATTCACAGTCCGCGGCAAGGGTAAAAAAGTAAGGATTGTTTTTTTGTCAGAAGATGCCAGGCATTGGCTCAAAAAATATCTAGAAGCCAGACAGGATATTAATCCATATATGTTTGTTAGTCATGACCGTGCCAACAAGAACGAAGAAGACGGCATCACTTCACGCAGCATCGAAAGAATTGTGCAAAGATATGCCAAGCTAGCCGGAATCATGAAAAAAGTCACCCCGCATACATTGAGACACAGCTATGCCACAGATCTCTTGATGAATGGAGCAGATATCCGCAGTGTGCAAGCCATGTTGGGACACTCCTCAATCATCACCACTCAAGTTTACACACATATTACGGATCAGCAATTGCGAGAGGTACACAAAGCTTTCCATGGTACGAGAAGAAAGAAAAAGACAAAAGATTAAAACAACAAAATACTCTGTCATAACCAAATTTAATAAGTAAACGCAACACTGCTTTGACAGATGAGAAATAATCTGTTAGATTATTTCTCAGATATGCGCTCATAGTTCAATGGATAGAACGAGAGACTTCTAATCTCTTAATCTAGGTTCGATTCCTAGTGAGCGTACAAGATACAAAAACTCAATTAATACTATTACAAATAGCAAGAGGATGCTATCATTTTGTATTTTCGCCTGTTATTTAGTATAATATAGTTGAATCCAAACAAATGAGCAAAGATAAAAAAATATCTGAAAAAAAACTTTGTGATCTAATTCAGGCTTGCATAAATTTTGGTGCAGATGATGATGGATTTATAACAAAAACCAAATTAGCTAAATTAGTTTATTTGGCTGATTTTGTTTACTACTATGAAAATTTAGTACCAATTACTGGTTTGTATTATAGGAAAATGGAACAAGGCCCAGTCGCACTAGAATATTTTGACAAATTAACAGATTTAGTTGGTAACAACAAAATAAAAATTGAACGAAAAAGAAATGCTCAGATGATTTCATTGAGGAATGATTATAACGCCACTGATTTATCAGAAAAAGAATTAGCAATTATCAAGAAAATTTGTAAAAAATGGAAAAATAAAAATACAGAAGAAATTGTTAAATTTACGCACGAACAAATACCTTGGAAAATTTCTTTTAAAAACGAGAATGTTCCATATAGTTTAATCATCCAGCAAAATGCAACCAAATTATATTAAACAAAAGTATTTAGTCAGATTTGAAGACTATACAATAAAACATTACGAAAAAGATTTCAAAAAGAAATACAAAAGAGCTTGGCCTGCAACAAAAGAATCTATCATAGAAACACTGGAAAGAATCTCAAATCTAAACGGATTAAATATCATCGACTACATCTGTAAATCAAATAAAAATACCTACTTATTAAAATTTGATTTTGCTATAGCTCAAAATCATATATCACCAAAAGCTAGTGGCCATAGATGTATCATCAGTGTGTGCAACGAATCTCTTACGGTAACGATTATATTAATCTATTCTAAACACAACATAGAAAGATCGGGCGGACAAGAAACAATTTGGTGGAAAAATAAAATTAAAGACGAATTTGGATTAGTGTGCATGTGTTAAAAATAAAAATGCCATTATTGAAATAATAATGGCATTTTTATTTTATCCTCACTCCAATATAATTATACAATCTACTTCCTCGCCTTCATTGCATCAGCAACACGTTGCACAGCCAAGGCATAGCAACCCATACGCATACTCACTTTGTATTTCTCTTTGGAATCCCAAGATTGATTAAAGGCATCTACCATTACTTTTTCCAACCTATCCAAAACTGCAAATTCTGGCCAGTAATAATTATAGGCATTTTGTACTTGTTCAAAATAGCTTACAACTACACCACCGGCATTGGAAAGAATGTCGGGAATAATTAGAATATTCTTGCTTGCCAAAATCTTGTCAGCTTCCGGAGTAACTGGTCCGTTGGCTAATTCAATAATCAACTTGGCATTAATCTCATTAGCATTTTCTGCAGTAATAACATTCTCCAAAGCGGCCGGAATCAAAATATCCACCTCTTGTTTCAGAATATCATCAATCGCTTGAGCTCCCGGGAAACCGGCAACAGTTTTTGTTGCATCCTTGTGGGCACTCAAAGCTTCAATATCCAATCCTTCCGGATTGTAAATTGCTCCACCGGAGTCACTCATTGCCACAATCTTGAATCCTTGCTTGGACAAGAGTCTGGCCATATATCCACCAGCATTACCAAATCCCTGAATCGCAATTGTTGCAGTATTGGTTAGACCGATTTTCTTAATCGCTTCATTCAAAATATGGACTGCGCCCTGGGCAGTAGAATAACTGCGTCCCTGTGATCCGCCCAATTCCAATGGCTTACCAGTAATTACGCCTGGCTCATGATGGCCAACCAACTTTTCATATTCATCAAGCATCCAAGCCATGATCTTTGGATTGGTGTAGACATCGGGAGCCGGTACATCAACCTTGGCGCCAATTAGCTTATAGATTCCATCGATATAGCCACGGGAGAGTCTTTCCAACTCACCCTCGCTCAATTCTTTAGGATTGACAATTACGCCACCCTTACCGCCTCCCAGGGGGATATTGGCCACGGCAGTCTTCCAGGTCATCCAAGCAGACAAAGCGCGCACCTCTGATTCATTGACATCAGGATGGAATCTGATTCCACCCTTGTATGGTCCACGAGCATTGTTGAATTGGGAACGATATCCCTTAAACATCTTAATCTTGCCATTATCCATTTTTACTGGGATATTCACTTCCAAGAACTTTTGAGGAGCCTGCAACTGTGTATATGTATCCTCGTCCAATTTGATTATTTCTTTGACTTCTGCCAATTGCTTCATGGCATTGTCAAAAGCGTCTATTTTTATTGTCATATTTTTACCCTTGCTTAATTATTAATACTAGTATATAGTAATCCTATCGAAGACTGTTGTCAAATATCAAATAAGATGCTTGATTTTTTTTGCGGTTTGTGATATGATAACGGTACAACATAATTAATAATTAATTAAAGACAAAATTATGTACGAAGAAATGAACGACGCTCCTATGGAGGGCGAAATGGAAGAAACTTCCATGGATGAAACTCCAGAAGAAGAGAGCAAAGAAGCTGGCGAAGACAGTGTTAGTAATGAAGTAGCTGACGAAGACACTGAAGACGCTGGCGAAGACATGTAATCAATTCGATTGATTGTTAATAACAAAAACCCATTTTATTTTATGGGTTTTTGTTTTTTTATTCTCTTTTTTTTCTTTCCTTCTTTTTTGCTCTTTCTCTCTTTTTCCTATCTAAAGCAATTAAAAAGATTTTGCCAAATTTCTTGCCAACCAAATTTACTAAACAAAGTGATGGCACTGAAAACGCCGAAGAAGACAAAGATGATAAACATAATAACCCGACGCCACATTCTTGGCCGGAAAATCTTTGGCAAAGCCGTGTGGTTCAAACGGCTTACCAAACCGATATGCACAAACATTGCCACAGCATTGATCATTGCACCGATCACAATCAAGGTTTTTGGCTCATAGATATTCAACAAGAAAAGAATTACGCCAAAAGCAATCTGTGACCAAACAAAAATAAAATATATTTTAGAAAGATTGATCTTTTCTTTTTTCATTTTCAAAGCAATATTCTCAGCCATGATTCTGGAAGTGGAATCCATCACACCCAATTGAGTTTGGAATAACATAATTCCGACAATCACCAAGAAAAGTGTTCCCACCCAAGGAACAATTGATTTGCCAATTGCCAACCCCTGGTTGATGACGAAATTAATTCCCTCTGCATTATCACCCGCTCCGTAAGTGGTAACATATGAAAGCAACATCAACAAACACATGGCCGAGAGCCCGACAAACCAAAAGACAATCACATGCTCGGTATTGATTTTTCTCCACCAAATTTTGAAACGATGGATACTCTGTTCATTCAAAGCAAATTTTTCTCCACTCAACTTTACTTCTTGATGCTTACCAACATGAAACAGCCCGGCAATTTTCTGTGAATACTTTCCCATGCCATATCCTTTTTCTTTGATATAAATAGATTGAGAAAGATTTAGATTTCCGCCGGCGCCGGAATAGGCGAAGGCAGCTAAAAAGGTAGCAATCGCAATTCCTTCTGGCAGAAAATTATAGCCATCACCCATACCAATCAAACCCTTGGACAAAATAATCCAATCAGCTGATCGAGCTAAGTAAAAAGTAAGGATAAAAATCGCAGGCACGCCGATAAAAATAACAAGTTTAGTAATTCTCTCCATCATGGAATAAACAGTCTTGCTGATGCTCAAAATCAAACCGACAAAAATTAATAAACCAATGGCTAACCACTTGAAATTATCAAAACCAAGAACATGAGCCAAGACTTGCGCGGAAGCCGCGATAATTCCAGGTAGAGCAAACCCGAGAAAAGTAGAAAGGATAAACCAATATGGAATTAATTTGAATTTTTTTGCCAAACCAACAAAAACACTCTCACCCTTGATCAGAGCATAGCGCTCAATTTCCATATTAATGAAATATTGAAATGAAATACCCAACAAGGCACCCCAAGCCAAACCAAGACCATAATTAGCAGTCAGATATGGCCAAAGAATCACTTCGCCAGATCCTAAACCAAGCGCCAAGATGATAAAACTAGGGCCCATTAACTTCCACAAAGGAATCGCCTTAGGAAATTTTTTCAATTCAGCAGTCATAAGATATAAAAATAAAAAAAGAGATCAATCCTCTTTTTATTTTACCCTTTTTACATCAAATCAGCAAATTCAAACTTTGACTTCTGACTTATTTGGTGTAAACTTTAATTATGACAATTATTCAAAGCATTATTTTGGGCATTGTTGAGGGGATTACTGAATTTTTACCAATCTCCTCAACCGCTCACTTAATCATTGCTGAAAAATTACTACAGATTGAGACAACTGAATTTGCAAAAAGCTTTATGATCTCCATTCAGCTTGGTGCGATTCTTTCAGTTGTGGTTTTGTATTGGAGAAAATTATTAACCAGTTGGATCAATCTCAAAAAAATAGCCATTGCTTTTATCCCGACCGCGATCATTGGTTTCCTGCTCTACAAACTGATTAAAGGCTTCCTGATGGAAAGCTTCTTGGTTATTGCAATCGCCCTATTAGTTGGCGGAATCATCTTAATCATTTTTGAAAAAAAAAATTATCAATTAGCTGACCAAAATTTTCTGAACAAAGAATCTGATCTTGCACAAATCTCATACAAAAAGTCTTTCTTGATTGGTCTCTGCCAAGCCTTAGCTGTGATTCCGGGAGTGTCTCGTTCCGCTGCCACAATTATCGGGGGATTGAGCATGGGAATCAATCGTCAAACCATTGTGGAGTTTTCTTTCTTACTGGCCGTACCAACAATGTTGGCTGCCACTGTCTATGATTTAATAAAAAACGGCTCCGTTACCACGGGGCAGTTTGATATTTGGATAATTGGATTTGTCGCTTCCTTCTTGGTTGCGATGGGTGCGATAAAATTCTTGGTAAACTTTATCAAACATCGCAATTTCATCTTCTTTGGAATCTATCGCATTATTGTCGGAATTGTAATTCTGCTTTTTCTCTATATCTGATTTGCGAACAACAGTTTCAAAATATACATCACGATCAAACCAAGAATAAAGAAAGCAAAAGCCGAAAAGGCTTTTTTTGTTTGTTGTTCTTTGTGAAGTTCCGGAATTAAATCAGAGGCAGCAATATAGATGAATCCTCCGGCGGCGAATGGAATCAAAAAGTTACTTACACCTTCCACATTTTGTAATAACAATAGACCAATGACTCCGCCCAAAACAGCCAGGAGAGCTGTAAAGAAATTAAAGAGCAAGGCCTTGCCTTTTGAATAACCACCATAGACCAAAATCGCAAAGTCTCCCATCTCCTGTGGAAATTCATGGATGATCACAGCGATTGTTGTAATAATTCCCAAGTGAATATCAGTCATGAAACTGGCGGCAATAATCAAACCATCGATAAAATTATGTACTCCGTCACCAATCAAACTCATCTTGGTAAAAGTATGAACATGGCAATGTCCTTCATGACAATGACGCCATTTCAACAATCTTTCAATTAAGAAAAACAAGGCAAAACCGACCAGGATGAAAACAAACAAAGAGAGACTATTATTAACCTCTGCCGCTTCCGGAATCAAATGTAAAAAAGCACCACCCATCAATGATCCGGCAGCAAAACCAACCAAGGCAAACAAGATTTTATTCAAAAATGCATCTTTCATAGAAAGTGAGAAAATGCCAACAAAGGCAACCAGACTGACGGCAATTGTAGCGCCGATTGTCCAAAGAAATACTTCCATATAGATTATTGATAAAATAATAAAAGATTTTTACTAAAAATAAGTGGGGATAGAGAGAGTCGAACTCTCACGTCCGTGAGGACACATGGCCCTGAACCATGCGCGTCTACCAATTCCGCCACATCCCCAAGCATTATCATCAAGATACAATAAAACCTCAAAAAAATCAATAATCAAAAACAGGAGTATTAATCCCCTGTTCTTGATTACAGATCAATTTTGAATATTATTGAACTTCAACTTCTACTGGAGTTTCAGTAGTAGTGGTAGTAGTTTCTACTACAGCGCTGTCAGTAACAACATCTGTAGTTACTTCTTCTGCTGGAGTGGTTACGTCAACCTCTTCAACAATTGGAGCATTTTCTTCCTCCAAAACTTCAGTTTCCTCAGCAGTGTTGCTACCGCAGCCTGTTACCAAGAACATGACCATGAGCAAAACTGACAAAGAACTGACAGCCTTCAATGTTTTCTTCATATTTTTATTTAAATTCTTCCGCCTTTTTAAAGCAAGGGGATATTATCTATATAATAGTACAGTTGAGCCCTGTTTGTAAATAGCAAACCACTTATTTTAATAATCATTGCTTTCTGGAAAATTTTCACCTAATATCAGCAAAACTATTTTAGAATAATTGGCTATAGTTTATTCAAAAAATAAAGGCTCTTTTGAAGGGGGGGGGGTGGATTAAATAGTTATTTTTGCACAGGGAGAACTTATTAAAAAGCAGTTTTCAAGCAAAAAAACAAACCTCTCAACTCTTCACATTCAACCCCAACAGACCGCCAATATAAGCAACCTGAAATGGATCAACCGTTAATTGCTTAAGATTATTAATTTCCATTCTGACTCCACTGATTTCAGATCCTCTTAAATCAACTTTGATAAATTCGGCCTGAGAAAAATCAACATTTTTCAAATCACAATTCAGAAAAGAAGCATGATTTAATTTAGCACCCTGAAAATCAGCCCCTGTCAGAATACAATTATCAAACTCAACATTCTTCAAAATTGCAAAACGAAAATTAGCTAGATCGATTTTACTTCTTTTGAATTTCATATCCTTGAATTCTCCATCAGTGAAACTTATTCCGGTCGCTTTTGAATTTACAATCATACTGTTTTTAAAATAACATCTTTCCATTTCAGTGTTTGAAAAATTACATTGATCCAATTTTGAATCAATACAAGTAAAATCAATAATCTTTGATTTTAACAAGCTCACATTAACAAAAGAAGTAGTTTCAAAACTGATATTTCGCTGTTCAAGCGCGGATAATGAAATATCAGCTAAACTGCATTTTATATAACTTGTATCATTTTGAAAATAATTGTTTTCCATGACCGAATTATATCATATACAAAAGCATTAATAAAAAATGGACAAATTAAATATTAATTTATACCCAAGATTAAACGGGCGATCATTTAGTTGACGTTAATTAAAAAGTGATAAGCAATATTAATGTCAACTAAACGTCAAGTAAATATTACACTCTGGTTAAAAAACAGAACGAAACTTTAGCCTCGTTCTGTTATAAAATATAGGAACAAACAGATGTGATTATAACTTGTTTTTTATATCACTCCAAGTAACTCCTGAATATCCTTCTATTTCTTTTAATAGATAATAAAGGGTATCTCTATCCAAGTCTTGCGGTATAATAATCATTTTTTGTGTTGCAATACACGTTGCTTTATAATGACTGCCCTTGCCACCCTTCTTACTTATTTCAAAACCAAGGCACATTAACGCCTTAGAAAAAATATCTCTATTAATTTTACCGGGCAATTCACTACGCGGAGGTATATACTTTTACTCTTTCGTTATCCTTTGCGGTATTGTAAATTCCAGCTTCTTTAGCATAAGAAGATGGAACGTCAAATGATGTTAAAATAGCATCTTTAATATTTTCATCTAAACTTTCTGCATCTTCAGCAGAAGTGATAATTGAACCATATCTAAAATTTTCACTAATTGCGATAATTTTACCATTCTCTCTTTTTTCTATAAATCTGATCGATCCATTATTTTTAAAATATTGAGACAATTCAAAAAGACCAGCCGGAACGGTTTTACCATCCAAACAAATTTTAACAATATAATCTTTTAATTGTTTAGTAATAGACATAGTTTATTTTTAGCTAAGATTGAATATCTTATTATATCACAACACTTTTGTCAATATAATTGTATCATATAACAAAAAACAAAACCATTGAGATTTTGTTTTTTAATGCGGACCGGACGGGACTCGAACCCGCGACCCCCGCCGTGACAGGGCGGTGCTCTAGCCAGCTGAGCTACCGGTCCATATTTAAATATTTACTGAATACTATTCTTTTTCTCTCTAAAAACAAATCGTTTAATACATTATTATACATTAATGCATATAATACAAGACTGTCATTTATTGAAAACTGTAATCGATAGGCTCTACTAGATTTACATAAACTACCGCCAACAATATTACTAAGTAATTTTATTTTTTTATACAATTCTTGTAAAAAAATTTCACTACCACAAGTAAACCCAACCTGCAAAATAAAATTTTTATTTCGCCTATCTTTTCGTCTACCAAAAAATACATTACCATCGCCATCAAAGTATCCGCGAACAAAATGAAAAAAATATTTATTAGGAATTTTTGGTAAAGTAACGATATTACTTTTTCTGGGAGTAAAACCTAGTAATAACAAATCATTAAACATTTCTTTACTACCCAACTGTAATCTATATGCCGTTTTACAACCATCTCGTGTTTCTTTTCTGGAAAGTTTATGATCACAACCTAAAACTTCTTTAATTTTTATCAGCAGATCTTTATCTGTAATATAAAATTCAATAAAATGTGCTCCTCGATTATTTTTAATCATGCAACCGTCAGCTGTAAAAAACCCTAATACATAAGCCATTTCTGGCGACCATTTTTTAAAGAAATTTTCATTTTTCTTTTTAAAAATTGGCACAAAATTTAAATAAAGAAATTAACTTATTATCATAATAATAACAAATATTTCCTTATTTATCAATCCAATAAACGCTGTTCTAGGTAAAAAATAATAATAGCACCCTGCTATCATCAGGAATACTAACATATTACTTCTCTCCGGTCAATACCTTGTTTTTATTTAATAAACTGGGTAAACTAAAGGCAATTCTTTTATTATCAAGGAGATGTGCCATGGAAGAAAATCTTCCTCAAACAGATGAATTAGATGAAATAATTCAAAACAGCTCAAATGAGGTATGTCCTGATTGCGGGGGCATGATTCTAGCTCGTTTTGTCCTCACGGATAATGAACATCCCATCGAGGTTGTGCCAGAACATTTTTGTTAATGGCAATATTATTTCCCAAAGCGGTTCTATTTCAGAGCCGCTTTCTTTTTGGCATAGAGCATGCCCAGAATTACAAACAAAACCCAAAACAAGACTGACAAATCATTCTTGAAATACGGCACATCAACCCAGCCATGGATAATCATGGTCAAAACTGCTCCGCCCAGCCCAAGAATGAAATATTTATTCTCCCCATCTTTACAAATTAACTTTCCCACTCTCACAAAATACTTAATCAACAACCAGGCAAAAAGTAATAATCCTAAAATACCAATCTCTGTCCAAAAATTCAAAAAGATATTGTGTGGATACAAATAGATCTCAACCGGTTGCCAATGAGTAGCGCGATACTCCGCACTCTCAATTGTTTTTTTCCTAAAATCAAGATCATTATCAAAATTATAGAAAAAACCTTCTTGATGAAAAGGAAGAATAGCTTGTTGATAGCTAGCTAGACCAGTACCAAATATTATTTTCTCTTTCTCAGCCTTCATCATCGTAAGAGTTTCCTTCCACTGCAACTTTCTAATCTGTCCTGACAAGTCATTCATGGTTATTTTCTGCACAGCATAATTACGCAAAGGCGTAATACTTGTAATAATAATTATTAAGACAATAATTATTCCCAGTGTTGCCCAAGCAATTTTCTTTTTACTCAAAAATCCGATAATCACAAAAGAAATCAACAGGCCAACCAAGGCTCCTTCTGATTGAGCAAAGTAAATAGCAAACAAAGCAAGAATAATAATAAACGACAATCCGATTGCTCTGAAAAATTCAACCTTTCTATTCTTTAATTGATCCAATAACCAACCGAAGGACAACATTATAATTGGCGCGAGGTAAAGACCGACGGAATTAGGATATTCAAACACTGACGTAATTCTTCGTGTGGCTGCCGCCGCCCAAAACGGATTAACAATATACATTCCGGTAAAATACTGAAAGATCCCAAAAACAGAAACGGCAAGCGCAGACCAAGCCAACGCCCAAACAATTTTACCAAAAGCTTTTTTGTCTTGGAAGATATTTACAATTACCAAGAACAACAAAATCGGTTCAAAAAAATATGCTTTCCAAATTCCCAAAGCAGTATTACTCCAACCGGCAATCGCAACAGCAACCAAAGAGACGATCAAAAGAATGATAATTTCCAAATCCCAAGGATATCTTGTCTGAATCTTCTTTAACTTCAAATTTGTCTTGGTTCTTACTGCCAAACTTTTACAATTTTTAATCAGGAAAATTAAAAAGACAATCAAAATCATTGCTTCCAACAAAGTCATTGGTAACCCAGCAATTTGGAATCTAATCAAATAACTTGGCAATAGAAATAATAATGTCAGAACAGCCCAATCCAATCTTTTCCAAGCTAGAGCAATAAAAGCCAGGCAAAAAATACTAATAGCAATAATCATATTTTTATTTATTGATTTATATTTTTTATTTCTTCCTTAATTTTCATTATATCATTTTCATCACTTTTACAAAAACTTCGTAATTTGCTATATTTTTTTATTTCTGTAATAATTAAAAGGTAGTAACACTTATTGCAAAATCAAAAAGATCTGATGGCATTCTGTTGCCACACCATTGTACTTTTATTGTTTTTAATAAACTCCATAATGACCTCTAAGATTATTTGCAAATATAATAAAATTAAAAACAATAACGAGCAATAAGCATATCGCTTCACCCAACGATCAGTACATTATAAAAATAATCATGATTTCATGATTACGAGCAAAAAGCTTTCTGTTGTCAAGGCATTCTATTGAATGCCTTGTTTTTTTTACAAAGCTTTGACACTGACGCCACAAACCTTGACTAAACAGGTATTTTTGGGATATACTAAAATAAATATTCAATCAGAATATTGTGAAATAAGTAAATAAAGTAGGAAAATAATAAAAATATGACACAAAAGAAACAACGCACCAGAAGCTCTGCCGGCAAAAGAAGGTCTCATGATGCCCTGAAACCACAGACTTTGAATAAGTGCAGTAAGTGCAGCAAGGCTGTTAAACCACATCATGCTTGCGATTTCTGCGGTACCTACCGTCTAACAGAAGTTGTTAAGACAAAGACACCAAAGAAAACAAAATAAAAAATAAATTGTAATTTAAAACTATGGCCAATCGACATCTTTCAAGAACCATTGCCATGCAAACCCTGTTCACTTGGGATTTTAATGACAGGCAGGAAGCTGATTTGCAAAAAATCGTAGAAGAAAACCTGAAGCAATTTGCTCCCGGGTTTGATGATCAGGGATTTGTGTTTGAGTTAGTAACCGGAGTTGTAAAAAATATTGACGAAATTGATAAATACATCATCAAATATGCAACCGAGTGGCCATTGGATCAAATTACCTTGGTTGATCGCAATATTTTGCGTCTTGGCATCTATGAATTACTTCATAGTGAAAATATTCCAGCCAAAGTCGCAATCAATGAAGCGATTGAAATCGCCAAAGCCTTTGGTGGTGAATCTTCCGGCAAATTTGTTAACGGAGTTTTGGGAGCAATCTTCAAGGATATCCCCCTCAAAAAGATTGACCAAGAAAACGAACTAAAAATGGCCGCCAAAGAAAAAGAGGATGGGCAAGTGGCAGAGATTAAGCAAGAAGTTGGACAAGAAAAAGAGACCACCCAAGAAGTTGAAGTAAAAATAGAAAACGAACAAGAAAAAGAGCTGGTTACTCCGGCTGAATAATTAATAATCAAAATTGTTAATTGCTGATTGTTTGCTAGCTCTAGCAGACAATGAGTAATTAGCAATTAATTCTATATGGAAAACCATACAAAATTAGAAACAAGAATTAATTGCGAATTCAAAAACAAAAACTTTCTCAAACAAGCCTTAACCCATCGTTCCTATCTGAATGAAAACCCAAACTTTGAATTGGGTCATAACGAACGACTGGAATTTTTGGGTGATGCCGTTTTGGAAATTGTCGTGACTGAATTCCTTTACAACAAATTTCCGGAAACTCCGGAAGGAAATCTGACCGATCTGCGCGCCAGTTTGGTTAATGCTAAAATGCTGTCTGAGGTGGCAAATGATATCGACTTGGAAGAAAATATTTTAATGTCTAAGGGCGAAGCTAAGGACGCAAATTCCAAAGCCAGACAATATATTTTGGCCAATGCCGTAGAAGCTTTGATTGGAGCAATCTATCTTGATCAGGGCATTGAAAAATCAAAGGAGTTCATCACCAATGACATCTTGAAGCATTTGGATCATATCCTGAAAAATAATCTCTACAAAGATCCAAAATCAACCTTCCAAGAAAAAGCACAGGAACTTTCCAATATCACACCACATTACCAAGTAATGAAAGAATCCGGGCCTGATCATGACAAGAATTTTGAAGTTGGTGCCTACATGGATAATGAGCTAGTTGCAACCGGAATCGGATCCTCCAAGCATGAAGCTGAAGTGGATGCCGCTCAAAAAGCCCTTGAAAAAAGGGGCTGGTAAAATTCCGGATTTTACTATAAAATATAACTACACAAATTACAGTTAAAGCAAACATATGGACAAAGATATTCTAAAGCAAATCAAAGCAGATTTGTTAAACAAAAAAACTGAACTTGAAAAAGAATTGGCCGGCTTTACCAACAAGAGTAAAGATGACCAGAATGATTATATTTCCAAATTTCCAGAATACGGAGATGAAAGCGATGAGAATGCACAAGAAGTGAGTCAATATTCAACTGATATTGAAGCTGAAAGAATTTTGGAAACAACTCTGAAAGATATTAATGATGCTCTGAAAAAAATTGAAAAAGGAGAATATGGAATTTGCAAATATTGCGGTAAAGAAATTTCCCCAAGAAGGTTGAAGATCCGACCATTCTCCAGTGCCTGCATTAAGTGCAAGCTCACTCTACAAAACAGGAATTAATTATGTTCCAATTTTTAGTTAACAAAAAAACAGCAACCATGATGATCATTGCTGTTTTTTTAATTGTCGTTGATCGCCTCTTTAAAGTCTTGGCGCTCAATGTTTTCAACAGTCAACCGATTGAAATTTTCAATGGTTTCAAACTTGGTTTTGCGATTAACAAAAACGTTGCTTTCTCCTTACCTGCCTACGGCGTTATTCTAAATCTTGTGATCATTGTTTTGATCATTGCTTTGGTTTGGCAGTTTTTGAAGTTATTGAAAATAAAACAGACTGTGCAAGCCAGTCTGATTTTCATGGTGATCTTGGGTGCTGTTAGCAATCTTTTAGATCGTTTTCTTTACGGCGGAGTAATTGATTATTTTGATGTAGAGAGGTTTACAATCTTCAACATCGCCGATGCCATGATCACGATCGGCATTATTGTCTTTGTACGGATCAGTCTGAAACAATATGTTCAAAATCACTCTGCCTAATACTTAATTAAATCTACTAATCTATTTACTTAATACTTACTTTATTTCTAATACTTAATCACTCTTTTCTCTTCTCCTTGGCTGGTCAAATTAATTAATTTGGCTTTTTTCTTTTTTACCGGCAATTTAATCCGATCAGCCCATTCGATTACGACCACTGATTCCGGATTGTAAAAATATTCATCAGCGCCAATCACTTCCAAATCTTCCCAGCAATCAATTCGATAGGCATCAATATGCACCAGATTTTTAATCTTACCTTTTTTGACAGGATAGACCTTCATTAATACAAAGGTTGGACTATTTACATTGACTTTCACGCCTAGGCCAAGCGCCAACCCCTTGGCAAAGGTTGTTTTGCCCGCGCCAAGATCACCAATCAAGCCAATCACTTCGCCACCAACAAAATCCTTGGCCATGGTCTTGGCAAAAGAAATTGTTTCTTTTTCATTTTTAGCAATGTATTTCATATGGTTATTATGCGTAAACTTTACAAATTTTGCAAGCCGTGTTATCATCTTCTTGTCGGAGTATTAATTTTAAATAATACAAAAAATAATCAACTAATATGCCAAATAAGAAATCGGCTAAAAAAGAATTGCGCAAAAGCATTAAGCGACAAGTTGCCAACAAAAAGGTGATTAAGGAAATCAAGAGTTTGGCCAAAGAATCAAGAAAAGCAATTGATACCAAGAAGGGTGATGCCCAAGAATTGGTAAAGAAAGCAATCAAGGCTTTGGACAAGGCTGCCAAAACAGGCACCATCAAGAAAAATACTGCCAGTCGTCGCAAATCAAGATTGAGTAAGAAATTGAATAAGGTTGGTAAGTAAAAAATGGATATTTAAAAAGAGCTGTTAAACACAGTTCTTTTTTGTTTATACTCATTATACCATTTATTTGCTATTCTTACCCCGCTAATTATTACATCCTCGCCACCAAGAGATCCAACATGGTTTCAACGGGTAATTTACTATTCTTGAGGTTGTAATCCACCTTGACCAAGGCGGAAAAGATAATTTTGAGGCTCTGGAGCTTGAAATTACGGGCCTGGTCAATTGATTTACGTACAACATAGGGATGATGGGGTAATTCATCAGTAATCTGTCTGGAGGTCATTCCATTGTCCAAACACTGACGTACTTGCAAAAGTATCTTGAATTGGCGGATCAACATGGAGATGAGATAGTAATCAACCATACCGACTGAAATTTGTTCTGACAGGATTTTAACAGCTTCGGCCTTATTCTTGTTACCCAAGGCATCAGTCAAGGCAAAGATGTTTTCGTCCAAGTCTCCATTTACCATGGAATCAATATCCCCCACCTCAATAATCACCGGATCATCTTCACTGATTCCTTTGGGACGAGAACCAAATTTGAAACTAGAGATTTTTTCAATTTCATTATTCAACATCCAGAGATTATCCCCGGTCAAACTGATCAACAACTGAATTGCCTGATATGTGATCTTGGCATTTTGTCTCTGACAACGTTCTTTGACCCAAGCGATTAATTCCTGTCCGGAAAGCGGAGAAAAGTTTTGGACAAATTTTTGCTTATTCAAAAAGCTAAATAACTCCTGCTGGTCATTGGTTAGTTTTTTTTCATTGCCGGAATTGTCTTGCTGTAGAATCTCTTGTCGTCCTTTTTGTTCTTGACGGATAATACTGTAATCAACAAAAACAAGAATGGTATCATTATTTTCTTTTCCCTTGAGGTATTCTGTTAGTTTGAGGAAGAGTTCTTTGTCTTTGTTTTGAAAAACATTCTCCACAATCAACATTCTTTTTTTCACGAAGAGAGAATCAGTTGCCATCAGTTCATTGAGCTTGTTCAAAGTCAAAGTCGCTCCGTCCACGACGGAAAAACTGTTGCCCTGAGCATCAATTTCATTTAAAAATTTCTGCTTTAATTCTTTGGTTTTTTCTTTGCCACGAAAAGAATCTTGGCCAAAAATGAAGATAATCATAACAAAAAATATGGTCTTTAATAACCATATCTTAATACATCTCAATAATTAAAACAAGTTAGATTCCGCGCGCCTCTCCATGGTCACCGGTCTTAATTTTCTTCCAAGAAAAACGACATTTAAAGCTATCCCAAAGATCAATCCATTCTTGACTACGCAAAATAGAACACACTAAAAAGTAGACAATTAAACCACCGACCCCGGCGACCACTCCTTGCGCCAAGATGCCCCAAAACTTAGTAAGGGTCACAAATGGTTCCACGATAATTTTCAAAGCTTGTGCTACAATTCCACCGGACATGGCAGCCAAACAGAATTTCAAAGTGGAAATTACAATTCTGAATTCATCAAGTTTTCCAACTTCATATCGCAAGACCAAAATTAACAACAAGAAGTTCAAGACACTAGAAATAGAGAAGGCCAAGGCCAATCCGGCCACACCCATGGATTTGGAAAAATACAAAGACAAAATAATATTTAGAGCAACCGAGCCAAGACCGACATAGAATGGCGTTTTTGAATTATGACGAGCATAGAACATGCGTGTCAGGAGTGGGATTGTAGCCTGAGCAAAGAAAGAAATTGCAAAGTATGTCAAAGCGTCAATCGTCATGATTGTATCCTGCCAATCAAACTTACCACTACCCAAAATAACACGAACAATTTGCGCGCGTAAAACAATCATCAAAATTGTAGAAGGAATGACAAAGAAAAGAATCTGTCGCATTGTCTTTGAGAAATATTCCACTAATTTTGGTCGATCAAAAGCATGTGCAGATAATACTGGGAAAACAGCGATTGCAAAAGAGATCCCAAAAATACCGATTGGAAAAGATTGTAAATTGTTTGCCAAATTAAAAACCGCCAAAGAACCACTCACCAAAGTAGAGGCAACAATTGTCGTCACCACTAAATTAATTTGATTAATCGCCAAACTCAAAGTACGGGCAGTCATCATCTTACAAACATTACGTACTGCTTTTGTAAACTGAAAAGTAAGACGATATTTAAAACCAAGAGAAATAATTGCCGGCAATTGAATTAACAAATGTAAAATAGAACCGAGAATCACTCCCCAGGCCAAACCATACATGCCCCAAATTGGTACAAACCAAATTGCACCAACAATAATACCGACATTGTAAAAAACAGGCGAAAGGGAATAGAGAAAAAAACGTTTAAATGACTGCAAGACTCCTCCGAGGACGCTAGATACTCCCAAAAGAATCGGAGATAAGAACATTATTCGGGTCAAAATAATTGTCATTTCTAATTTTTCTTTTCCAAAACCAGGCGTAATCCACTTCATGAGATAGGGAGCGAAAATAATGCCAATAACCGAAAGAACCATCACTGCCACCAACATGATATTAAAAATATTACTGGCCAAATCCCAAGCCTCCTTATTGCGGTCTGATTTTTTTTCTTCTTTAATCAAACTGGTAAAGATTGGGATGAATCCGGCAGATAAAGCGCCGAGAACAATCAAGTTAAAAACCAAATCAGGAATACGGAAAGCGGCATAATAGATATCCAAATCATCGCCGGCACCAAATTGCCCAGCCAAGATTCTGTCACGAAGAATACCCAATGCTCTGCTGATTAAAGAAGATGATGCCACTAAAATAGCGGCAATCGTAATACTATTTATTTTACTGCAAAATAATCTTCTAATCATATTAAGCTATGACCGGTCATTTCTGCCGGCTTGTCTAAATGCATAATCTTCAAAATAGTCGGTGCCACATCACAAAGCGCTCCCGAAGTTTTCAACATACTCAAATCACTGCCAATAATATCCTCATCATGATCCAATTTGTGGCCTTCAAAATCTTGACCAACAAAAATCAAGGGAACCGGATCAACACTATGCTCTTTGATAATTGTATTAGTTTTCAAATCTAACATTTCCTCAGCATTGCCATGATCAGCCGTAATCAAAACCACTCCCTCTCTTTTTAAAACAGCAGTTACCACTTTTTCCAAACATTTGTCCACCGCTTCAATCGCCTTAATGGCTGCTTCCATATTTCCAGTATGACCAACCATGTCGGCATTGGCAAAGTTGATTAAAATAAAATCATATTTGTCATCATAAATTTCCGAGACAACCTGATCGACAATCAAAAAAGCTGACATTTCCGGTTGCAAGTCATAGCTGGCAACACGTGGTGAAGGAATCACTAAATGATCCTCCCCCTTACTCTTAGTCTCATTTCCTCCGTTAAAGAAATAGGTGACATGGGCATATTTTTCTGTTTCCGCAATGTGTAATTGGCGTAAATTATTCTCTGCCAAAATCACAGAGATGGTGTTAGTCAAATTTTCTTTGGGAAAAGCAATTTCCGTTGGCAAACCTTTTTCATATTCGGTAAATGACACAAAGAATAAGTCTTTGGGGAAATTGTTTCGTTTCAACTTGTCCAATTCCGGTAAAATCAAAGTTTTGGTAATTTCTCTGGCACGATCAGCACGATAGTTGAAGAAAATCACAGCATCATTATCCTTAATCGTGCTGATCGGCTGACCAGCTTCATTCGTAATGATTGTCGGGATAAACTCTTCATCATAATTCTTGTTCTCATAGCCTTCTTCAATCGCTTGCACAGCAGAATTACGCTTTGGTCCCTTACCTTCCACAATCGCAGAATATGCTTTTTCAATTCTCTCCCAATGATTGTCCCGATCCATGGCATAGTAACGACCGGAAACTGAAGCGATTTTTCCAACTCCGAGTTTTTCAATTTTTTCCTCAAGTTCCTTGATAAATTTCACTCCGTCTTTGTAACCAGTATCCCTGCCATCAAGAAAACAATGGACAAAAACCTGACGAACCGAACGACGTTTAGCAAGCTCTAACAGAGCGTATAGATGTTGATTAGAAGAATGCACCCTGCCATCGGAAACCAAACCCATTAAGTGTAAGGCGCTATTATTTTCTTTGACATGTTTAATCGCCTCGGCAAACACCTTGTTTTTGTAAAACGAGCCATCTTTGATCGCCTTATCAATTTTCATAATATCTTGATAGACAACACGGCCGGCGCCAAGGTTTAAGTGGCCAACTTCACTGTTGCCAAAAACATTAGCCGGCAAACCAACCGCTTCTGCAGAAGCATTAATCAACAGACTGGGATATTTGTCCAACAGATCATTAAAAAAAGGCGTGTTGGCCTGACTGATCGCATTGCCATCATTTGGTTTGGTGACTCCCCAGCCATCAAGCACGATTAAAACAGTCGGACGTGGTCTTTTGTTTGGTAAATTCATAGTTTTTCTTTCCTTCTCTTTATACCATTTTTGGTTGAAAAAATCAAAGATTGGGGATATACTGAAATTAAATACAATCAATTCAAAATCTATGGAAATCAAAAAACTACTACAACAAAGCCAGGAAATTTGGGGAAATCAAAAACTCACTCTTGGTGAAATCATTGTCCGCATGGGCAAAGTGTTTGGAGATATTTGTCGCTGGGAACGTAACGCCAAAAAAGATAATGACATTCATACTGATCAGGAACTCAAAAAAGAACTTGGTAATATTATTTTTTGCACAATCAGGTGGTGTGATGATCTTGGATATGATCCAGAAGAATGCTTAGAACTTGCCATAGATTGTCAAAAGAAATTTGAAAAATAATATGCTGATCAAAAAATCGGAAAAAAGAAAAAAGGAAGTACCAAATTGTATTGTTGATGAATATGATTTTCCTACCAAAGAATTAAGTCTTGCTATTGCCGAAATCAATGGACGCTACCCAGAAACAGGTAAAAACAAAAATACACACTGCGAACAAATTGAGTACGTACTTTCCGGCAAAGGGGTTATTCATTCTGACCAAGGTGATTTTGAAATTCAAGAAGGGGATAGTTATTATTTCCAAAAAAATGAAGTATACTATCTTGAAGGCGATAATTTAATTATCGCCATTGCCAACTCTCCCAAATGGACTCCGGAACAATATGAACATCTAGATTAATTTATAAAAAACACAAAATTAAAGAAGAGATTTATTCAAATCTCTTCTTTTAAAAAACTATACTTTATTAATTCGTTCTGCAAACCATTGATATATAGGTTTTTCATCTAATATTTCCTTATCAGATAGATTTTCAAAACAATGTACCAATCTTCCTTGAATCCACATGTACTCTTCAGTACGACGGGAACCAATTTCCCCTGGTGTTAATTCTGAAGCCTTTAAAATATCAATATGAATATTGCTAATCATTGATAACACTAAATCAATAAGGTCTAATAATGATTTAACTTTATTCGCAGGAACCTCAACTTGCATCACATGCCAGAAAGCACATAATGACTCTCTACCAGATAACTCACAACTTGGAGTAGCTGTTTTGCTAGAAATAATTTTTCCAAAACTTTTACCATCCTTTTTAAATTTTTTATTATCAAAAATACCAAAAGGATTTGAATCTTGTTTCATTATTTCCCCAAACATTTTAAAATTACTCATGTCAGACCTGACCTGATATAGTCTCTCTGACTCAGAATGGGCAACTTTGAGCTCAACTGAAAAAATTTTCTGCTTCTTCACAATAACCCCAATATATAAATGATTAAATTATTTTCAAAATACTGTATAAAATATAGCATATTTTAACAAAAAAGTCAAGATTTACTACATTTTTAACTTAATATAAAACAAAAAATCCCACTTATTGGGATTTTTTATTATTATCTATATTTTAATGCAGTTCTTTATTTTTTTCTACAAAATCCGTCTCTCAATCTCAATCAAACGGTTATATTTACTGACTCTTTCTCCCCTGGAAAGAGAACCTGATTTAATAAAGTTGGCATCACAGGCCACGGAAAGATCGGCCAAGAAACTGTCATTGGTATCACTGGTACTGTGGGATAGTGCAATTTTGTAATTATGCTTCTGTGCCAGTTTGATATAATCAGCCATTTCTTGCAGACTGTAAAAGTTCTCCAGCTTTACAACCACAGTATTCCCCAAATGATCCTTAAAACCCTTGCGGAGATTATCCGGATTATTTTCAAAAAGACTGTCACCTGCCAAAATCAATTCATCACGCAGTTCTTTTGTTAATTCTACCCAACCCTCTCGATCACTATTTGCCAGGCAATCTTCCAAATAGATTAATGGATAGTTGTCTGCCCATTGTTTATATAGCTCAATCAAGCTGTCAGAGTTAAAAGTGCTTTCGTCAAGACGAAAAACATATTTACCACCCTGCTTACTATATAAATGAGATGATCCGACATTCAATCCCAAACCGATTTCTTCTCCGGCATTGTAGCCGGCACGGCTGATTGCAAAAAGAATCAGATCAATTGCCTGAATACTGGAATTGATATCCGGAGCATATCCTCCATGTGTGCCAACATCAGTATCAAAACCGGATTCACGCAATACTTTGGACAATTCATGAAAAATATTCGCACCCTTTTCCACTTTTTCCAAAAAGCTAGTACGATTTTTACCAAGAGGGATCACCAAGAACTCTTCAAAATCAAGATTGGTATCGCCGTAGATTCCACCATTGAACATTGTGAAAATTGGGATTGGCAAATCAAAGATTTTTTGATTAAACTTGTAGCCATCGTTCAAATATTCATATAGCTCTTGCTCATTTACCAAAGCTGTTGCTTTGGCGCAAGCGACAGAGAGCAACAAAGTCGCTAGCTTATTTAATTCTTTCTCTCTAATTTTCATTTTACCCAAGAGATCGTCAATCTGCACAGAAAAATCTTTTTCAATTTTTATATTTCTGATCTTTGGGAAGATTCTTTCAAGCTCTTCCATTACATCATTAGCCAAACCCTGTCGTCCGTTATCATTTCCGGGCAAAGGAATACTGGCGTCAACAATTCTGTTGTCACTCAAAATCAATCTAAGCTCCACGGTAAAACAACCGTTGCCATCAAGGATTTTGTTTGTTGCGATTTCTTGAATTTTCATATTACATTTTGACAATCTTTGTTAATCCGGGCATCTTACTACCACTAAGATAGGTGAGGATTGCTCCTCCACCGGTTGAGACCCAATCAATATAATCAAACATCTTGGTGAGTCTCAATGACTCAATTGTTTCTCCCCCACCAACTAATCCAAAGGCTCTGCCCTTGGAACGGCTGGCAATTGCCCGTCCGACAAATAGTGAACCGTGGCCATATTGTTTTTCTTCATACATTCCCACCGGACCATTCCAGATAATTGTATTCGCCGCCTTGATATATTTACTATATAGTCTCATCGTCTTTGGTCCGATATCCATAATCTTGTCATGCTTTTCAATTTCGGAAACTTCTCTCACCTTGGGACGATTCCCACATTGGACAACCACATCAGCCGGATAGACAATCTTGCTGGTAAACATTTTTTTAGCCATCTTGGTGCTTTTTTTGTCAGAGATTGATTTGCCGATTTCAAATTTTTGACTGGCAATAAAATTATTGGCGATCACTCCTCCGGTCAGAATCTTGTTAGCAGTCTTGGTAAATTTTTTCAACAAGGGTAACTTGGTTTCAATCTTGGCTCCGCCCATGATCACCACAAATGGTTTGGCCGGATGCAAAATATGATTCAAGTTAGTCAGTTCTTCTTCTAAAAGTAATCCGGCATAGCTAGGCAGATACTTTTTGATGGCCGAGACAGAGGCATGGGCACGGTGACAAACCGCAAAAGCATCATTGACATAGAGATCGGCAAACTTGGACAAGGCCTTGGCAAACTTTGAACGGTTTTTTGTTTCACCCACAGCGAAACGCAGATTTTGTAAAAAGACGATTTCATTTTTCTTCTGTTCTTTGATTGCTTGTTTAGCCTTAGTGCCAATGATGTCATCAACAAAATTAACATGAATACTCCGACCGATTAATTTACCAAGATGATTGGCAATGAATTGCACGGAATATTTACTCTTACCGTCAGTCACCCCCTGTTTACTCACTTCCGGACTCTTGAAATGTGTAATAATAATAACTTGAGCACCGGCCGACAGTAAATATTTTATTGTCGGCAAGGTAGCCTGAATTTTGTAATCATCAAGGATTATTCCCCTACCTGCCGGAATATTGAAATCAACTCGCAATAATACTTTTTTACCTTTTAAATTCTTGACTTGTTTGATTGATTTGATTTTCATATGCAAAGGCAAAAGAATTGAACATTTCTTTTTCTATTATACCACAAAATAAAAAATGTAGAAAAATTTTTCCTACATTTCTATGATTATCATTCTTTGAATTACAAAACCCCAACTTCCTTTTTGAGATACTCCTCTATTTTCTTCAGACCGACTTGATGCTTATTCTTGAATTTAATCGCTTCAATATCAATATCTGCAAAATAAACCAAGCTTTTTAAGATTAAGTTGGTATCTAGATCAGGCATTTTCTTGGCCGCCAGTTTCAACATCTTTTTCAAAGAAATTTTTTGCACCAAATAATATAAATCAATATAATCCTTATTAGTTGACCGCGAAACAATGGCAGACAACTTCATGCAGGCAATATCCTCCTCTGAAGCGATTCGCAAATATTGATCATTGATTGTTTTACCAATCAATTTATATTTATATGTAAAGAAACTGATTTTAATTTGACGATCCAGTAAAACTGTCAGCGTATTTTTTTCTTCCTGAACTTTCAGAATCTTGTAATCTTTGAAAAATACTTTTAATTCATTAAACAAAACCTTGGGATCAAAATCTTTTGGTGTAAAAAAATCAAAATCAATGCTATCACGATGACCTAATTGCAAAGCCAGACCGGTACCACCGGCTAAATAAAAATCTTTTTTCAGCTTAGCAAGCAAAGGCAGAATATCCAATCTTTTTTTGTCTAAAATTTCATAATGCATATTATTTTTTAACTTTTAAAACCAATGTCCAATAATTCCAAGATTTGGGACTTAATTCACCTTTACCGTATTTTTTCAAAACATTTTTAATTTCAGTTTTAGTGTATTTTTTAAATAGCCAATCTGTGGCTGGTTTGTCACCCAGATTAAGCGCATTTAAAATTACTCGCTTTTTATCGCGCTTTAAATCGATTTTTTTAGGGTCATAAGACCATAGGAATGGCCTGATTTTAATACTAATCATAACCTTATTATAGCACAAAGCTTAACCTAAATCAACACTTTTTGCATGATCTCACTACAGAATAATCCTCTTTAACAAATAAAAAAATGCAGAAAATTTCCTGCATTTTGTAAGCATCATTCTTTTTACCTTTATAAAAAGTAAAAGGAAAGTCTGATTGTACCATCTTTTCTTCGCAGTGCAATTTCATTCAATTGAACTGGAGAATCTGCCGTTGGTTCTTTTTTTGATTTGTACTCATAAAGCATCCAATCATTCTGATCTTCTCCTGCCAGTCTATCCAAAACCTGTTTGGCAGTCTTTTTTTCAGAGTAATAAATTTTTTTAGCAGTGTTGACATAACTAAACCAATTCTTTTGAGATGACTTTGCTTCCCAGATATCAAAAAAATCACAAATTTCTCCACTATCCAACTCCACTGCTTCCAATCCGCTAATTTCGTAAACTGAACGAGATTTTAAAACCAGCCCAATTTCCAATAAAACCTCATAAGCAACATTATCCAATAAATCACGAATCATGATACACCTCTAAAATATTTCAAAAAACTAATTATTATTTTCCACAAAAATATCACTTCCAAAACAAAATGTCAAGACTATCTCAAACATTATTTCAAAACAACCTCAAGATCCTTGGTTTCTCCGACGCGTTGATAGCGAATTGTGATTTTGTCCATTGGTTTGTATTCGGAAATAAAATCAGCCAAGTCATTGTTCAAATCAAGATCCTTGCCATTAACTGACAGAATTAAATCATTTGGAATAATGCCGGAAATTGCGGCCGGACTGTTTTTCTCAACAGAAACTACTAAAGCACCTTTGGTTAATTCTGGGCTGGCAATCAGTTCCGCTTTTTTGTAATTAATTCCCAAACTCGGATAAAGCACCAAGTCATCTAAGAGGAGACTCTCAATTGCTGGTGCAAAGAAAGCCATTGGCTTCACTTTTCCATTCGCGTCAATCAAACCAACAACACTGTTGGACAAATCAGCCAAGACAAAATTATCTTTTCCAAAGACATCTTGCAACAAAATCTCTTGATTACTCACATCACTTGATTTTACGGCTGAAAGATTTTTGTCAGTCTGACTAATCACAGTGAGCCAAGAGTCATCAAACCAATTAATACCAAGTACCGTCTGTCCAGGACGCAAATCCTTGGTGGCAACAAAACTGAGAATCGGTAAATCCCGGCCATCTTTGACGTGTAAGAAAAAGAAGTTGGAAACATCACCCTTAATCACCTTGTCAATTTCATATATTTTGCGATCAGTAGTAATTGCAACGTAGGTCGAAAGATTATTAGCATTCACCAAAGCAGAATTACTGATCAGCCAACCATCGGAGGTGATGATCAGGGCCTGGGCTTGATTGTCAGTCAAATTGTATTCACCCAGATTGTTTTTTTTGAAAATACCGACCAAGGAACCTTGCACAGCTGTGATTGTTCCACTGGCTTTGGCGTCTTGTTGCACAACCACATTGCGTGGTTCTTGAATAATCACACTGGAGTTGGGATTATAGCTAATTAGATCATTAGTATTTACCTTACTAAAGGTTGCCCAATAGAGCCAACTGCCCAAATAACCGGCAAGTAAAGCAATGATTAGAATCACGATCCAAAAAATCGTTTTATTTTTTGTGTAAAAACTCATATCTGTATTTTAAATAATTAATATATTTTTCTAAATCCATCTTGCTGACAAGAACAACACCAACCAACTGAACCCGGTGAGTAACAGTAAATATTTAACCTTCTGATTAGTCAACCTGTCTTTCAGCTTGTCACTGACAATGGAAATAATGACATAATAGATTGTCGCCCAAACAAAACCGAGCAGATTATGATCCAATGGCAAGAAACTCAACATGTAGAACATCTCCATTAAGACCAGAATAATTACTACCAGATAGGCAAGATTCTTTTTCCAATTCAACTTACTGATCCAAAACACTTGAAGCACAGTTGTTGACAAAAATACAAAGATCACAATACTCAAACCAAGTACACTCAAGCTGAGTAAAGACCGCAAGCCGTAAGTCAAAGAACCGAGTAAGAAAATAATGATAAAACTGATATAGAAAGAAATATTTTCCAAACTGAAGGGCTGATACTGGGCTTGGCGATGAAGATAGTAAAAGACATAGCGCCAATAAATATAATTAAAAATCAATAACAACAAGATCAAGATTTGTAAAAGAAGATCATTAGTCAAAATCACCATATAACTCGTTGTCACAATATTGGCCAATCCCGGCAACAGGGCAAACTTCCACCAATCAGACTGTTGCTTCCGTCCCAAGAAATATGCTGTAGCCAAATTCAAAACAACAAACAAGCCCAAAGCGATATAGATGAATCCGGGGTGGGAAATAAACCACTCCAAAATTCCCAAAACCGCAATTGCAAAAACAAAGGGGATAAAATAATTAAGCTTGGTCATAATTAAAATTGGAAATTAGCAGAATCCATTGGTGTCCAATTTTCATCTGCATCGCTCCAACGAGAAATTAACAATTGCGTACTCTTTTCTGTTTCGCTATAGACATAATCAATCTGGACATCTGATCCAATTCGGTTGGAATAATTAGTATGTTTGTCCAAGACCTTTGGCTTGGAAATAAATTCCATTTTCATCTTGCCAAGTGGTCCTTCAAAAATAATATATTCAATTTTAGTACCGCCATATTCATCCAACTCCAAAACACCCTCATCTTCTATCTCAAATTTTTCCCGAATTAAGTCCAAAGTTTCTTTCCAACGGTCAAGATACATATTTTTATTCGTAATAAGTGGCTTTAGTGCCTAAATGGCGCTTTCTACTTTCAGCCGTAGCTTCACCAATGATACCATCATTATGCAATAAGTCAATGGCTTTGTTCAGATCAATCATGCCCTCAGAGATACTGGTTTCAATCACGGAATGAATTTGTCCAACTTGATTTCGTTTAATCAAACTGGCAATCGCTTCATTGTTGATCATGATTTCTCTAGCGGCAACCAAGCCACCTTTCACTTTTGGCAAAAGTTGTTGAGCGATCACGGCACGAAGTGTCAAAGACAATTGAGACAAAACCTGATCTTGACGATAGCTGGGGAAAGAATCAATAATACGCGCCACAGTATCCGCAGCACTATTGGTATGTAAGGTGGAGAAAACCAAATGTCCGGTTTCAGCTGCCGTCAAAGCAATCGCCATGGTTTCTGCATCACGCATTTCACCAATCATGATCACATTTGGATCCTGACGGAGAATATGACGTAAGGCTTCGGCAAAACTCAAAGTATCAGAACCAACTTCACGTTGCTCAATAATACTCTTTTCATTATTAAACAAATATTCAATCGGATCTTCTACCGTAATGATATGCGAACGACGTTCCTTGTTAATCATTTCCATCATTACTGCGAGTGTAGTGGATTTTCCAGAGCCCGATGCTCCGGTTACCAAAATCAATCCATCTCGCAATCTGGTTAAGTTTTTAATCGTATCATTGAATCCGATTTCATCGGCACTTGGAACATTATTCTTGATCAAACGAGCAGCTAAACCGATTCGATCCATTTGATAGTGGAGGTTGATTCTGAAACGATGATCCATGACTTGTAATGAGGCATCCATTTCACGATTGGTGACAAAATCATTAATTCGCTTCTCGTTGAATAATTCTTTAATCAAAACCATCAAGGCTTCGTTATTCAAAACATCAAAATTAAGATCAATCAATTCTGCGTCAACCCGAATCACCGGTTTGCAACCGGAAATCAAATGTAAGTCAGAGGCTCCCTGATTAATTGCTTCTTGGAAGCATTGTTTTAAATCCATATGAGCACTTTAGTTATTAATGGTAAAGATATTATCCAGCTTTATTATAGCACAATTTTCACTCTTGCCAAACTGCCTTTTTTGTGATAACGTAAAGACAGTAAATAAATTAATAATCTTACACTGCAAAACGGTTAACAGGGTGAAAAAGGTAAATTTTATTTTAAATTAAGAAAAAAATTGTGAAATCAGATCATCTACAGTTCACAAATCTCAACAAATCTCTTCTTAATTCCGGCTTACAAATGTAAGTTTGGCTATTTTTCGTATTTTCATCTCTATATCCGAATTGCAGTAGACTAAAACTATGCAATACATCCAATATGTTGCCATGGCCCTAATCGCGGTGATTGCTTTTGTCGTTGGTTATTGGATCAGAAAACAAAAAGCCCTTTCCGAGGTGAACAGCGCCGAAGGAAAAGCTGAGAACATTCTGACCGAAGCCAAAACCAAAGAAAAACAAATCTTACTTGACGCTCAAGAAAAATCTCTCAAAATCATTGAAGACACAAAGAAAGAGATGGTCTTGGAACGCAAGGAAGTTGACAAGGCAAAAGCAAAGCTTGAAGACAGAGAAAATCTTTTCTCTCAAAAACTTCTTGAATTACAAGACAAGCAACAAGCACTCTACGACAAAGTCGCCAAGGTGGAAGAAGTAAAAGAAAAAATCAAAGAAATTCAAAAAGAACAATTTGCCAAACTGGAAAAGGTGGCAAAAATGACCAGAGAAGAAGCTAAAGATGTGTTAATGAAACACGTTGAGAAAGATCAATCCGAGGCCTTGGTTTCTCGCATCAGTAAATTGGAACAAGAAACAACTGAAAGCCTGGAAGAGAAAGTCAGGAATCTGCTTTGCAACGCCATGCAGAGAGTCGCTTCCAGTTTTACAGCTGAAGTAACCACGACTGACGTGGAATTACCCAATGACGAAATGAAGGGTAGAATCATTGGACGTGAAGGTCGCAACATCAAAGCGATTGAACAACAAACCGGAGTGGAAATCATTGTTGATGATACTCCCAATGTAATCACCATTTCCGGATTCTCTGCCATTCGCAGACATATTGCCAAGCGCGCTCTTGATATCCTAATCAAAGACGGACGAATTCACCCCACCAAGATTGAAGGCGCAATTGAAGAAGCCAAAAAGAGTCTGTCTCTGGATATTAAAAAAGCTGGTGAAGAAGCTCTCTATGAACTTGGTATCACCGGCTTTGATCCAAAGTTAGTTCAGATTATCGGTCGTTTGAAATATCGTACCAGCTATGGACAAAATGCTTTGAAACACAGCGTAGAAGTTGCTCATCTTTGTGCCTTGCTTGCCGAAGAATTAGGTGCAGATGTAACCACTGCCAAGAAAGCAGGATTACTACATGATATTGGAAAAGCGGTTGATCATGAGGTTAAGGGTAACCACCCTGAAATCGGCGGACAAATTGCCCGCAAATTCAATCTTCCGGAAGAAGTGATTGAACCGATTGAAAAACATCATTTTGACAAACCGGCTTCCGTCATCACCGCCATTGTTATGGCCGCTGATGCGATTTCATCTTCTAGACCAGGTGCCAGACATGACAGCTTTGAACAATATATTCAAAGACTGGAAGAGCTGGAAAAGATTGCCAATTCATTCTCCGGTGTTGAAAAGACCTATGCCATTCAAGCCGGAAGAGAAGTACGTATCTTTGTGAAACCAGATGAGGTTAATGATATCCAAGCTCACAACCTAGCCAAAGAGATTGCCCAAAAGATTGAGGCTGAACTCCGCTATCCAGGTGAAATCAAGGTTAACCTGATCCGAGAATCCAGAGTGATTGAATATGCGAGGTAGAAAAAGAATAGATAAAGGAATAATGAATAAAAGATAGAAAAGGAAAAAAGCGAAGCCATAATTGACTTCGCTTTTTTATAAATCTTTTGAAATAACAGTGAGGGTTGGACAGCTAAGGAAACTGGAGATTGTGAAGGACTAAGATCTTGTCCACAATTTTGGTTGTTGAATAAAAATCACTCTTAGCATTAAGCTCGATAATGTCTGAGCCGATACTTTTAAGCAAATTAAAACATCGTTGATCTTCTCCAATCCTAGTGTGCGTAGTTTTTGATGCAACATAAACATCGGGAAGAACGGTATTGATTAGATCTTCATCTTGATTGGAAATCATTACCAAATCAACGCAAGAAAATCCAGCAATCACTATTGCCCGATCAACAGCGTCTCTGATCGGTCGACCTTCTCCCTTAATCGCTCTAACCAAATCATCAGACTTGATGCCAACAATTAGCTTGTCCCCATATTTTTTTGCTTCAGATAGATATCGGACATGTCCACCATGTAATAAGTCAAAGCATCCAATAGTCAAAACAATTCTTTTTTCTATTAGTCTCCACTTCTCACATTTAACAGCTAACTCTTCAAAAGATTGGATTATTTTGAAATCCATGACTTACCCCTCAAATACTTTATAAATTTTAAGATACTATTCTTATTTTACTAAATGGTAGCGAATAACCCGGGTAATTGTCAATGGGGAGGTTACAAAAAGAAAAGAGAAAAGAGAAAAAAGAAAAAAAGCGAAATCATAACTGACTTCGCTTTTTAAATAATTTGCTTCAAAGACTGTGCCATTTTGGTATAGGCTTGTCGCAAATCAACACTCAAACTACCTCCTAAATTTTTCTCTAAAAATTCAATAAAAGTTTGATAATACCAATCTAAATTAGTGATGGAAGTATTCCAAACATTTCGCTGAGATTGTTCAGACTCCAGAGTGATCCGACCACAATTATCCAACTTGTCAGCACCGGCAATTAACAACATCTGCTTAGCCCACGGCTGAGTTAGGCGATCACCAAGACTTGTAATATACATGAACTTACGTGTTCGCCAAAAATCCAAACTAGGTTCTTTTTTGTAGCCACTGAATCTTTTGTTGTAGTCTGTTAGACTGTGAATGATCTTGGAGACAGAAGAATTAAATGTCTGAGAAAGTATTTCGTCAGATATTTTTCCGTCATCCAATAGATCATGACCCAAAGAAGCAATGATCGTATCTGTGTTTAAACAACCATATTCAGTCGCATAGTCAGCGGTTATTTGCATCACTGACAAAGGATGAGTTAATAATGGCAAACTGCTGAGACGACAGGTCTCTAGACCATATTTGTCAATCATGAAAATCATCATCTCCAAGATCGGTCCATTATTATTTTGCCAATTATCTCTTAACAACAAAGAAAATAGTTGTTCGGCTTTGGTTTGCTCACTGGTCTGCACATTTTCAAGAATGGCAGCCATCGCATATCTTTTGCTGTTCATAGCCACCTCTCTTTGATTAATATTGTAAAGAACTAAATAATCTTATTTATACTCCACTTTATACTCCCCTTTGGTCGGAAAGTCAATTAAATATGGCCAATAGACTATGTTTGTTTACAAAAATAGCTCTGGGCTTTACAAAGATTCTTATCCATGCTATGATGATGACAGATATTAATCTTCGTTAGCAAAAATATTTAACTTCCCCAAAGATATTCTTTAATATTTTTATGTCTTTATTGCGAAAATTAGCCAGAAAAGACCAAGAACCTGACAGCCATAGCAAACTTAATCAACAGATTTTATCCGGTATGGCCAAAACAAGGATTCCAAACCTCAAACAACTTAAATACCTCAAAAAGTATTTAAATTCCAAAGAGTTGATTATTCTAATCTCTGCTTTGGCGGTTTTTGTTGTAGGTTTGGCAATCATCCTGATCAGTTTCTACAATAACAACTTACAAACCGTACCGGAAAGAGGTGGTAGTTTTGTGGAAGGAACAATCGGTGCTCCAAAATATATTAATCCACTCTATTGCAGTGTCAACGCTGTTGATGCTGATATTAGTGAATTAGTGTTTTCCGCCCTGTTTAAACGAGATAATAATGGATATCTACAAAAGGATTTGGCTAAAGATTATACAATCAGTGATGATCAAAAAGCATATACAATCACGATTCGTGATGATGCGGAGTGGCATAATGGCGACAAACTAACAGCTGATGACGTTGTTTTCACTTTTAACACCCTAAAAACATCAGAATACAAGTCTCCCCTACGCTATATTTTTAACGGAGTGGAAATTGAAAGGATTGATGAATATACTGTCCGTTTTGTCTTAAAAGAAAGCTATGCTCCTTTTATGGAACTATTAACCTTTGGCATTATGTCTAGTCAGGCCTGGATCGGCATTACCCCAAGCAATGTCGGTTTGGCAGAATTGAATATCAAGCCAATTGGATCCGGACCATATATGTTTAAGTCTTTAACCAAGGACAAAAATGGGAATATCAAGGAATATGTTTTGGAAAGCAATAATAATTATTACAATCAAGAACCATATATCGAAGAAATCACTTTCAAATTCTTTGTAAATCCGGTTGAAGCTGTTTCTGCTTTAAATAATGGCAATATTGATGCTTTAAGCTATCTGCCATTTGAAAATGAACCAGAAGTGGTTGCAAAAAATACTTTTAATCTACAGAGAATTACTGTTCCACAAACCACCGGACTATTTTTCAATCTGAAAGACGGTCAAATGAAAGACAAAAAAATCCGCGAAGCTCTGGCTCTATCCATTAATAAGGACGAACTGGTAAATAACATCTTTGGAGATGGTGCTGAAATAATCAATGGCCCACTCCTTCCCAATAACTTTGCATATACTGACGAGATCTCCAAATATGGATATGATCCGCAGAAAGCAACCAAGCTATTGAATGATGCCGGATGGAAACTGCCTGAGAAAAAGGTGGAACCACCCAAGACTACAGAAGAAACTGGCACAACTCCGGAAGGAACTACGGCCGTGTCAGATTCAGCTGTCCCAAATACCACAGAGGAAGCAGTAAAAGAAACAATCCCTGCTGAACCATGGTTAATGAAGGACGGAAAAGAATTAATTATTCATCTTTCCGTACTCAATGTTGCGGCTGACGTTGCTGTTGCCGAGGCGATTGCTTCCCAGTGGGAAAAAATTGGTATCAAGACAGAGATTAAAGTTATAGATCAAAACAAGGCTCAATCCGAAATCTTTGATTCCAAGAATTTTTCCGTTGTTCTGTATAGCATGCTAACCGGTGTGGATCCTGATCCATATCCTTTCTGGCATTCTAGTCAGACTAATGGAGCAAATATTACAAGTTACAATAATAACAGCGTGGACAAACTCCTTGAGTCTGCTCGTAGAGATAATAATTTTGAAAAACGTAAAGCAGCCTATATTGAATTCCAGAAAAAGCTGACTGCTGACTTACCAGCAATCTTCCTTTACGCACCAAAATACACTTACGTTCAAATTAAAAAAATTAAAGGCTTTCAAACCAATACAATCGTTAGTGCAGAGGAAAGATTTTCCAATGCCAATCAATGGTATTTAAAAGAAGACAAAAAAATGCGTCTAAACAATTCCAATTAATCTTCTCTTAATTACCGAACAATTCTTTTTATCTTCTTATCACCGTTCCTACTTTACAAACAAATTTGAAAAACACTTTTTGTTTTTCAAACTAAAATATTTTTAACCAGGAATTTAACCTGGTAGAACTAAAAACAATTAATAACTAAACAGAAAATTGCTAATTATTAATCAGCAGATTTTCTCATTTTTATGACAGAAAAATTTCACAGCACTAGACGAACTAACAATCCTTCTGATGCCCCAAGGCCGGTTGCGCCAAAACAAAGCTACCGCCCAAACAATCGCAGACCAAGACCACAAATCAATCAACAAGAAAAAATTGATACTGGTGTTTTGGAAAATTTGAATTTGGATTTTCTTACTCCGACTGAAAATATTAACGCGCCACAATTCAAAAAACAAAACAGACCTCGTCCGCAAGCAAGTAAAATCCACAGTAATACCAAACCTAGTCAATCCACCTACAATCAGCCAAAACCAATTCAAAGAGGTGTTCGTGGTAAGCAGGTGGTCAACCAGACTATCAACAAAAACATGCCAAAGAAATTAAGGATCATTCCTTTGGGAGGAATGGAAGAGGTGGGACGCAATATGACTATTTTTGAATATGGCAATGATATTGTCATTTTGGATATGGGTCTACAGTTCCCAGAAGAAGATATGTTTGGCATTGATTTTATCATTCCAAACATTGACTATCTCAAAGGAAAGGAAAAAAATGTACGTGCCGTAATTCTTTCGCACGGACATTTAGATCACATCGGAGCTGCCCCAATGCTCTTAGAGTCTTTGGGCTATCCTCCAATTGTTGCTCGTCCATTAACACTAGCTTTACTCAAGAACAGGCAAGAGGATTACAAGTCAAACAGTATTAATCAATTGAAGATTATTAATATCAATAGTATCAAAGATACCCTTGCCTTTGGTGCTTTCAAAATCAAATTCTTCCAGATTGAACACTCCATCATGGATGCTGTCGGTATTATTATGGAAACTCCTGATGGTACTGTAATCCATCCTGGAGACTGGACTTTGGACAAGGACAATACCGGAAAACCAAATCTCGACTTCACTCATTTAGCCGATTTGAAGCGTCCAACCATTTTGATGTTGGAAAGTCTTGGTGCCACTGATGTCCGTCCAAGCGCTCCGGCTCAAACCATGGAAAACAATATCACTGAATTAATCAGCTCGGCAAAAGGACGTGTTGTCATCGGAACCTTTGCTTCCCAAATTGAACGTATTAACTGGATTATCAGCATTGCGGAAAAACTTGGCAAGAAAGTTGTCTTGGATGGACGCAGTATGAAATTCAACGTAGAGGTTGCCCAGCAACTCGGCTATATCAAGCCGGCTAAAAATACAATGATCAAGCCAGAACAGATGCACGAATTTCCTGAAGACAAGATTATTATCTTGGCAACCGGAGCACAGGGAGAAAGTAATGCTTCCTTGTCCAGAATTCTGAATGGTGATCATCGGATTATCAAAATTCAAAAGAATGATACTGTAATTTTCTCCTCTTCTGTTATTCCTGGAAATGAACGCAGTATCCAAAACCTGAAAGACAAACTTTACCGTCAATGCGACAACGTGGTCCACGGAGAAATCATGGATGTCCACGTTTCCGGACATGCTAACAGCCAAGACATTGTCTATGTTCTCAAACAAATCAAACCAGACTATTTCATTCCAACCTATGCCTATCACTACATGCTTTGTGAGGCTAAAAAGTTGGCTGAGAGAAATGGATTCCCCAGCAACAAGATTTTAATCATGGACAATGGACAAGTCGCAGAGTTTGACAAGACTGGCGCAAAAATCACGAAAGAAAAAGCAAACACCGACTATGTCATGGTTGACGGTCTTGGTGTGGGCGATGTCTCAAACATCGTGATGCGTGATCGTAAGGTTATGGCCGAAGACGGTATGATTGTGGTAATTACTACAATTGACAGCAAGACCGGAGATTTGATTGGTTCCCCTGATATTATTTCCCGCGGATTTATCTACATGAAAGAAAATCAGGAATTGATCAAGGAAACCAGAAACAAGATTAAGGCGATTATCAAGGAAAGGCCAAACACCGGAATTGGTGTTGATGATGATTATATCAAAAATAGAGTTAGAAACGATGTTGGCAAATTCCTATTCCAAAAAACCAAGCGCAGACCAATGGTTTTGCCGGTGGTGATTAAGGTATAGAATACAAAACACTAGAACTATTTGCTAAATTTACACCAGGGAATTAAACTATTTAAAAACCGTCGATATAATTATCGATGGTTTTTAAATTGATAATCAAAAAAAACAAAACCTACTCTCCTAATTTAAATTTAACATTATTGGTTTGCTCCAAAATTTCAATAGTAGCTTTAACTGAGGGATTGTCTGTATTTTTTAAAATCAATCTCTCTTGATATTTTATTTGTATTGGGCTTAAAAATTCATCACCCCATGATGGAGTAAAAGTATTAACTCCATCAAAATCAATTACTATAATTTCATCATTTTTTATCTCGTTAAGCAAAGGATTAAAAGCTAAAAGAGCTTCTTTACCTAACTGGCGAGAATTTAGTGTGATGCCAAATTTTTTTAATTCTATTTTCATATTAATTGTTTAAAAGCTTGGTACTAATAAATATCATGGTCACCAACTGAATAAAAATATGCAGCATTTTTATTAATCTTAAAAATAATCCTATATTTGGAATCTATAGAAAAAGCAAAAAACTCACTTAACCAACCGTGTAGTTTGTGAGTTTTTAACCTGGGATCAAAAGGATTGTCTTTGAATATTTTTTCTTGTTTTTCAGCCGCATCTTTAAGCTTGTTTGGAAGTTTTTTATATTCACGCAAAAATTTTGTATTGTAAAATACCTCCATATGAAAAAATTAACGCAGATCTTTTAAAGATCTTAATATCATACCCTTACCGGCTTTAAATTCCGCTTCACTCTCCTTTAGTTCGTTTAATAGTTTTCTCTCCTGCCAATCCCGTAGCAATGCGCGAAAAAACTCACTGGTGGAGGCATATTCACCTGCTTTAACTTCTTTTTTTACAGTCTTAACCATCGTGGTTGGTAAAGAAATGTTTATAACCTCTCTCATATATTTTTATATTAATTGTAATAGTTTGTATTACAATTATACACCCCCTTTAAATAGCCGTCAAGTAGGTCAATCAATACTTTAATTACGGTTATATATTTTATTATTTTAAATAAGTATCAAGACTATTAAAAACTTCTGTTAAATCAACTCTATCAAAGTCAGTGGTATCAATTTTATGTATTACGCCTCCAATATCAAGTGAATCATATTCTTCTATTAAACGGCTAATATCCTTTTTTCCTATTTCTTTGTCGGCGTGGCCGGGATGGCGTTCATTATTTTTCACCCTATTTTTCATACGCTGAAAAATAGTTTTACGATCAGATCCTAATTGAATTTGGATTGGTGTAAAATTATATTTCTCTTTTAGTTTATTTAATCGCTCATTTTCATATTCTGGCATGAATGGCGCTTCAATAATATGAGAGATCTTTGCTATTAGTAATTGTTCGGAAACATGGTTTAATAGACTATGACTAGTGTTTCCTAAGACTCTAGACCAGGCTCGATCTTTAATCCCTAAATCATCAAAGAGAATTTCTTTTAACCCATCTTTATAAATCAAAGGCAAATTATATTTATCTGCCAATTTTCTTGCCAAGGTTGTTTTACCAACACCAGATGGACCGGAAACAATTACAAGAATTAATGATTTCATATATTATCTATTCTATCTTAGATAAATCACCATTAATTACAATTGGGTGCATGTCTAAAATTTCATCAAGATAGTGGATTCTTTCACTCTTTTCTGGGATTGGATTATATAGATAGATTTTCTTTTCATGTCCATATGCAAATCCCATTTCCATTAATACACTACCACCAATATAATTGGCTATTCCCTTCTTTTCCATATTAATTATCAAGATGGCGTCTGATGATTTTATAAAATCCCAATACCTCTTAATCATGTCAGTTGATTCAGCTTCACGTAATTCAATATCTCCTTTGGTATTTTTAATCTCCACAAATTCTTCATATGACAACTCGCCATTAATAATCTTTTCTGTAAAAAATGGGGTATTAACTTTCCAACCAAAATCCTCTAATTCTTTTTTCACTTTTATAATTGTCGGCGTAAAATCAACGCTGGCGCAGATTGTGATTATCATATTGTTTTATGTTGAGTTATTAATTGCTTAGTTTTAATAAATAAATCGTTTTTGGAGCGGGGCGTAGAAAACTCCATACCCATTTCTATTATTTAGAAATTTTTCGTTGTCTCGATCTGTTTTTAAGGTATCGCTCAATAGCTTCTTTTGAAGTCAGCCAATCCCTGCCTTCTTTGTATGCTTCTAATTTTCCTTGCCTTGCTAGCAAGTTTAGATATTTTGCAGAAAATGGAGTAGTTTTAGCTATTTCAGACAGCGATATAGATTTTTCCTGTTTTGTGGTTGCAGGGGTTAAAGTTTTCAGATAAATATCAAGTGAACGTTCTATGGATTGAACGACAAATTTTACTAATGGTTCATATTTACCGCTATCTGCTTTATCCAACACGTCATAATATTTTTTTCTGTCTGTTTTCATAATAACTACAAGAGGGTATCCTGCTTGCATCAGAAATAAATTCATGGTAAGTCGCGCCGTTCTGCCGTTGCCATCAAAAAATGGATGAATATGCACTAATTTATGATGCAACAAGGCAGAAAGCTCGATAATATTCAATTTGTTTTTTTGTGAATTTAGCCAAGTAATCAAATTATGCATTTGTTGCGGTACTTGTAGCGCGTCTGGTGGTGTGTGTTTTGCTCCACCAATAATCACATTGGCATTTCTATATCGCCCAGCCCACTCCTTATCGGTTTCTTGTAAAATAATTTGATGTAAATTTTTTATTAGAGCTTCTGAGACGGTGTGTTTTTTATTTCTATCTATTAAGTCATATAAATATTCCAGTGCCGCGTGGTGGTCTTTTGCTTCCAGATGATCTTTTAGGGGTTTTCCTTTTACTGTTATGCCTTCATTAATAACTAAAAATGTCTCTTTTAGAGTTAAAGAGTTGCCTTCAATCGCGTTTGAATTATAAGTCATTTCAATCTGAAACTTTTCCCGCAGTTTTTGTACCACCGATTTCGGTAGTGGGCGCAGCTTGTTTAGTTTAGCTAATTTTTCTTCCAAACGATTTTTTATGATCGGTGATATGTAAGTCATAAAATAATGTTTAATATGGTTTAGTTAGTTATTTATAGTATACCATATTAAGAAATTAGGTCAAATTTAAACATTAATTCGTCATTTTCGTAGCGAAGCGGAGAAAACACTATACACCCCTCTTTAATTTTTGTGAAAAGCCGTAACCAGATATCCCATATTATGTGATGTATTATAATATAGCCTTATAAAACAATTTCTATAATTAAAAAAACTACCCACATCAAGAATAACACAAAAGGTATAATAATGCCTGTGAAAAAATTTATAGGTACGCAATTATTTAGCGAAACAAATTTAATATGATTTTCTTCACATCTTTTTTTCATCATTCCTATTATTCTATATGTTCTACAATCAATTATGATCCAAATTATGGTTAATAGGATTGCTATAGACAAAAAAATATATTTTTGTGACATGGGGTAGTTAAGTTGCTCATGCTTGACCATATTAAAATATGATGCGAAAAAAATCGATTGAAACACTACAAAATAATTTATCCTTGTATTATAAATTTTTTCAGTATGTAGCAATAATTTAAAATTGTGGTCATTGAAATCTAAATCCATATTATTAATTATTAGAATGTTGCTAGGTGATAATATTCCGGAACAACGTTTAACAATATCCGAAGTTTGCCGAAACGAAGTGAAGGCAAATTTAGGTGGACAAACTAACTATAATTTTTTATTTTTTTCTTTGTTAGCCCTTTTCGCTATATACAATCCAATAATCGCGCCCACTAATGACAACACGGTTCTACTAGAAAACTGTATATCCATTCCATAGACACCACCTTTAAATAATGAAATAAAGCTGATGGTTAACCACACAACAAGGTAAAATCCAAAAAGAATAATTGCGGTTTTATATTTATATTTTGGCGCGATTTTATAACCCGCAAAGATAAAAGTGATCGCAACCACAAATGGATAAAGCACGTACTCAATAGGCTTAATATCTACTCCAGAAATAGCCTCACCATTTGCAAGAGTAAAATAAAGTATCCAATGCAAAGGAAAGGTTGCAAGTAAGCCAGTTAATAATGCTCCGGGAAATACGGCAATCCAACGGAGCCAATACTTTATTTTATCCATAGTTTTGAAAAAATTAAAAAATTATATTTATTTCGTGAATTGGATATTCTTTGTTATTAAATGTAATGAAAAACATTTTTATTCAAAATAATTTATTCCTTGTTAAACATTCCATCAATAATTTTATTCGTTTGTTTTTCCAGCTCTCCTGGTTTTCCGCCTAATGCTTCATCAATTATATTCATGTCGGGTGTTTCTAAAAATGCGGAGTTATCTTTTCTATAAAAATCTAACCATTTTAGATAGTTATCCGAATAGCGGGAAAATAACCAAACCATTTTCCATAAAGATAGTAATAATGCCAAACCAACTCCGATAAATAAACTTATGGTAAAATCAAACGAATATCTAACAAAAAAATAATATAAAAGACCTAAAACAAGAGAAGTAATAATCACCGCAATGGGTGTATACATAGGTTTGTGTAAATGGCAACTTTGGACTGTTTGTAAATAACTAATTAGAGATTAATTCTATCTGGAAACAGGATACATAAATGGGAGTAGATTTCTCCCCAATTCTGGATGGGCATATTCCATTTTTTGGATATATCCCGTTGAGCTAACCATAGGAGTTTGACCAAAGCCTCTTCGTGTGGAAATATCGTGGTGGTTTTGGTTACTTTCCTGAACTGATGATGCAGCGACTCTACAGCATTGTTGGTGTAAATGATTCTCCGGATCGGTTGAGCATACTGGTAGAACACCGACAACTCATGCCATTTTTCTTCCCATCTCTTTAGATATATTTCATACAGTGGCCACTTGGCTTTGACATCCATCAATGCCTGTAACCCAGCTTCTTCGGTCGGAGATTGATAGATAGTTTTGAGATCAGCACAAAATTCTTTGCGATGTTTGTGAGCTACATATTTGATAGTATTTCTGACCTGATGCACCAGACATTGTTGCACCTGACAATCGGGGAACACTGCTTTGATCGCTTCACTGAATCCAGACAAACCATCCACGGAAGCCAAGAGAACATCTTTGACTCCACGATTTTGTATTTCAGTCAGCACACTGAGCCAAAACTTGGCTCCTTCGCTGTTGTTAATCCAAATACCCAATAGCTCTTTGTGCCCGTCAGCATTGACTCCCAGAGCGGTATAGCCACAACAGTTGACTATCCGTCCATTATCTCTAATTTTGAAATGAACTCCGTCTAAATAGATGATAGCATAGAGTGAATCCAGTGGTCTATTCTGCCATTCGGTCACCAATGGCATCACTTTGTCGGTGATGGTGGAAACCATAGCCGGAGATACACTGACACCATAGATGTCTTGGAGATAGTCATTGATGTCTCTGGTGGTTAGCCCTTTGGCATACATGGCGATTATTTTCTCTTCCACATCACTTTCAATGGTTTGATATTTCTTGACTGCCAATGGCTCATATTCTCCTTGTCGGTCTCTGGGCACTTTGAGTTCCTCAGTGCCAAAACTGGTTTTGATTGATTTGGTGGAATAGCCGTTCCGGCTATTCCCCGAGTTCTTGCCTTTGATTGAGTGCTTGTCATATCCGAGATGATTGGTCATTTCTGCTTCCAGCATAGCTTGGAGAGTGGGACCGACCAATTCCTTGGCAAAATTGGTAACATCGGACATGGTTTTGAGCTTACTGACCTTTTCTGTATATTCTTCGTAGGACAGTGGCTCTGGAGGTGTAACGGGAGTGTCTTTGGACATATATTTTTGGTTAATGATTAATGTCCACAGTATATACCATTTACACAAAATATTTTACACACTCACCGCAATTGTTATAGTTATGGTGTATTTTTTTAATACTGGCCGCTACTCAATAATTTCTTTCCTTCCAAGTTTTATTGTTGCGGGAATATCAAACACTAGTGGAACAAAAATATTAGCGAACAGATAAAAAAATACAACAAAAGAAATTGCTATTACGAATGTCGCGATTACTATTGTCATATTATTTTTCGTTGGATTGATAAATTATTTTGAAAACTATAATTAAATATTTTTATTGTTTTTTTATTCAAAACCCACAGAAAACTGTGGGCTATAATTATCTCTTAATCGGCATCACAATATAAAGATAGGTTGGATCTGCATCTGATTTAATGATAGCTGGAGTGTTTGAGTCGGTGATCTCAGCCCGTATAAGGTCGCTGTCGATGTTATTCAGTCCATCTAGGAGATATCTATAGTTTATCGTAATACTGTTGTCTGTGCCCTCAATTTTGGCGTCTAGGTTAACTATATTTTCTCCACTCTGTCCGGAAATTGATGAGATCACTGTTTTTTGACTGCCAAGGAGAAAATCAAGATTAATATCATTGATTCCGGTCTTGGAGAAAATTGCAGAGGTCTTAATTGCTCTAACCAATTCTTGTTTTTCAATAATACAGGTTGTTTTGTGATTTTGTGGGATAATTTGTTTGTAATCCGGATATTGCTCATCAATTAATCTACTTACAACCTCAACTGAACCAAAAGAAAAGAGGATTTGATTATCATTGAGATAGAATTTAATTTCATCAATCTCTTTATTATCATCATAGTCTCCGGAAATAATACGCAACACCTCTTGCAAAGCCTTGGTTGGGACGATAATTCTTTTCAATCCACCTTCTTCAGTATTTTGATAGTTAGTTTTGATTTTAATAGTTTTTTCTGCAAGTCGATAGCTGTCGGTAGCGGCAAAAGTAAGATTATCATCTTCAATAGTAAATAATACTCCAGAAAGGGCTAGTCTGTTTTCATCATTTGAAACTGCGAAAATTACTTTGGAGAGTGATTTTTTAAAGTCAGAGATTTTTAGTGTGAAAAAATTCTCACTATCCAAATCAGGAATCAATGGATACTCCTCTGCACTCTGCCCTTTAATTTTGGTTTGGTAGTTTTCAGCATTGATATTTAGATTAGTATCTTTTACTTCTAATTCAACTCTTTTATTTGGTAAAAGATTGATATAGTCTAAAAAAATTTTAGCATCAACCGTAAACATACCCTCGGCTTCAATTTTACCGCGAACTGTACTGGTTACACCGATTTCCAGGTTGGTGCTGATAAACCGAATACCACCATCAATTGCCTGAATTACAATATTATTCAAAATTGGAAGATTATTATTCTTCCCAGCAATATTACTAACTGCGAATACCCCCTGTTTAATATTTTTTTGTAGTCCGATTATTTTCATAGCTGTATAGTTATCTATTTATATTTTAGCATATTTATTTAAATTAGTTGTATTTTTATATTATTCTATTTATTTATTAATTTGGTAATTGTTTTATTGATTTAATAAAAATATTTTGGGAGTGGTAGGGATATATTCTATATCCCTACCAAAGTTTACTTAGGTGTTGTAAATAAATATCATTCAAACATCATCAAATAAACAAAACCACAACTCTCATTATTAGAATCTTTTTCTTTCCAAGATCCTTGCCAAACACCAAATTCTTCTTTTTCTTCTTTTTCAAGGGAATAAATAAATCCTTTATTTTCAATACCAGTATTTATATATCCCTTAAAGAAAGACATCTGATTACCAATAATTTCACCCTCAATTCCGGAAACACCGTAGCGATCACTTATACCACCGAAAATACCAACATTTCCTTCGCTGATCAACTTTTCTTTATTAAATTCTGCAAATCCTTTAAAGATAACTAAATCATCTTTATTTTCATTTTCAAAAAGTAATTCATTCACACTTCTTGGGAAACTGATAAACGGTCTTATTGAGAACACACCGATAATACTTACTGTTGCTTTCATTTATAACTCCTGCAAATTAATGGATAATTTATTTATAATATTTATTTACTTAAAATATTTTTATCAACGATCTATTTTATTTATTATCTAAACTATTTTTTATTATATTTGTCGTTTTTTTATTTCTCCCCTCTCATCTCCTCTTATCCACCTATTTCTTTCTTCCTTTCAACCCTGTTCGTCAGTCGTTTAGTATATATAATAATAGATAATAATAACTATAAGGGGGTTGATAAGTTGGCTAAATTGCTGTTTTTGGTTTTAGATTAACTATTTTTACTGTTCATAACTACTATAATATCTGTGCATGACCTTGTGAATGAAACTTGGACGGAATTGTGTATAAGATTTTTGGTTGGCTTATCCCCTATTTTCTTCACACTTTATTTACCGGATGTTAACAGGAAATCCACAGGGTTATTGACAGGATTTTAATATAAATCTTTCAAGAATTGTTTGATTGCATTAATTTCCACAGCAACATTTTGGTTTAATTTCACTTCTTCCTCTATTTTTCGGCAAGCATGGATTGCGGTGGTATGATCTCGTCCCCCAATCTCTTGTCCGATTGCTGGAAAAGAAAGATTAATCTCAGTACGCAGTAAATACATCACAATCTGTCTTGGTTTTACCAACTCTTTCTTTCTAGAGGTACCAAGAAGATCATTTGAGGAAATATTATAGTACTTGTGAATCGCCTCAATAATATCCTTGGAGCTGGTGGAACGTTGTTTGTAACTGGCTAGAGTGTCAGAAAGGATTTGTTTAGTGGTATCTAGAGTTGGTGTGAGGTTGTTAAATTCGTGATATGTAATGAGTTTAATTAAAATTCCTTCCAATTCTCTGACATTACTGGCAATATTTTCAGCAATATATTCCAAAATCTTGTTTTGGAGTGGATAGTTTTTTTCCTGACACTTGTTTTGAAGAATTGCAATCCTGGTTTCTAGATCTGGTTGAGTAATATCTGCGACCATGCCCCATTCCAATCTGGAAAGTAATCTCTTTTCCAGAGCCGGAATACTCTTGAGCGGACGATCAGAAGTAACCACAATTTGACGATTTGCTTGGTGGAGTTCGTTGAAGGTATGAAAAAACTCTTCTTGTGTCCCTTCTTTTCCTCCCATAAACTGAATATCATCAATTAAGAGTAAATCAACATTACGATATTTGTCTTTGAGAAACTTGGCACGGCCACTCCTGACTTCATTAATATATTCATTACTGAATTTTTCTGAGGTGACGTAGAGAATTTTACTGGTTTTTTTTAGTAATTCATTGCCAATGGCATGAAGTAAGTGTGTTTTACCAAGTCCGACACCTCCATAGAGTACTAGTGGATTGTAGGCAATACCCGGATTGGTTGCCACTGCCTGACAGGCAGCATGAGCAAGTTCATTGTTCTTTCCAATAATAAAGGTATTAAAGGTATAGCGAGGGTTGATTCCAAAGCGATTCGTACTCACGCCTTTGTTTTGACTGAGAATATTGATTGTGGCATCAATCTTTTCTTTGATTTTGGCTTGTTCTTTCCCGCGTTGACTTTCTGCTGGAGCATTTGGTTCATTCTTTGAGATTTTGTAGATCACTTTGATTTGCGGGTTCTTGGTAATGTTTTTAAAAGCTTCAATAATTTGATTATAGTATTTGTTTTCCAACCAACTCTTGGTAAAGATGTTTGGTACGGAAACAACAACAAGATTATCCTCATATGAACTAATGAAGGTTTTTCTAAACCAAGTTGTGAAATTTGCTTTGGAGACGCTGATTTCGATCTCACCGAGTACGGCCTGCCAAAGTTGTTCATTGTTCATATTGTTTTTTGTGTTTAGTTTTTATCGCAACAGCATTATATCAGCCACACTTGAAAATGAAAATACTTTGAAAAGTGTGTAAACTGTGAATAACCTGTGTGTAAATTGATTTTATTCTAATTTTTTTTGACAAAATAATCAAGGCTTTGACAAAATAATCAAAAGGTTATAGGGTAATTACTAATATTAATAGTTTTTTTGAAAATAAAATACAGGAGTGTTTATGACTAAAGATGAGGTGTGGTTTGTTGGAAGCTCAATTGTCTCTTTTCTTCCCTTTCAAAAAAATTTTAAAGTGGAAGAAAAATATACCTTTTTATATGTTGATTGTTTTAAGTCTGTTAAAGGAAGGTTATTGGAAATAACTTTGAATTATAGCGAACAGCCTGAGCGAGGTTTCCCAAAAATAATTATTTTTGGAATCTCCGCCCCGCTTTCTGAAGATTCTGAAAAGAAACGGGAGTATAAAAAAATTTGTGGTTTTGTGCAGTTGATCAAAGAAATGTATCCGCAAATTAAAATTTTGTTAATTATTAAAAAGCCAATCTATGCTGTTGGCGATGAAGCAAAAACTGAAATTAAGACAATAAAAAAAGAAAGCTCAGCAAATCACGTTTGTTATTTATTACATGATTTTCAGAAATTTTTATCTGAAATCGATCAGACAATGGAAGTAAGCACTCTTTAATTTTAAAAACCGTAGCCTCCTTGGTCTACGGTTTTTTATTTTTTTGATTTTTATGTTATAATATATTCAAACAATTAATTTAACTTTAAAAGTATGTCGTTGTATACAAATATTTTTAGGCAGTCTTTAAAAACAACCTTCCATAATAAATATTTATGGCTTTTTGGTTTTTTTGCCACATTGTTTGGTGGTAATATTGAATTGGATTTGTTTAATGGAATTATTAATAAAACCAATTTGTTTTGGCAGAGTGGTAAATTTACCAATGCCGGATTATTTGGATCAGAAATGTTTGGCAATCTAAAAGCGTCGGTGTTTAACAGTGATTTGATTATCATTATTTTCTTCTTTCTTTGTTTGGTTGCTGTAATTATTGTGATTTCTACAATTTCTCAGGTTGGAGTAATTAATAATACAACTGATTTTATTGAAAAGAATGAAAAAACAACTTTGAAAATTGGAGTTAAGGCTGGAATGAATCATTTTTGGCCAGTTGTTGTTTTAAATATTATTTCTAAGGTAATTGTTTTCGTGCTTTTAGGTATCGCTTTTCTTCCTTTGGTAAATACAATGGAAAATAGTAGTTGGGGATCAAATATTTTGTTTATCATTCTTTTCTTGATTGTTTCAATTATTGTGATTGCCCTGTCATTTATTATTAAATACATCTCAGGATATATTGTGGTCTATTCTCAACGGTTCAGAGATGCGGTTGTTTCCGGTTGGAAATTGTTTATACAACACTGGTTGATCAGTATTGAGATGGGTTTCATGGTTTTCTTTATCAGTGTTTTTGTTAGCTTTTTGATTATCATGTTAATCTCCATTGTCGCAATCCCACTAGCATTACTTACCTCCTTTGCCACTGCCTATCTATCTGTCCAATCATTTATCATCATGTATTGGCTCAGGTTTGTTATCTCTTTAGCCATCTTTGTTGTTGGTGGAGCAATGTTAACAACATTTGTGATTTCGGTTTGGACAGCCCTTTTCTTGAAATTGAATAAAAGTGGTGGAGAAAGCAAATTAATGAGGATTGTTTCCAAGTTCTAGGAAAAACACTGATTGAAAGAAATTACTTGACTAAGCAAAAAAATAGTGTTATTCTCTTTTATGTTATACAAAGATAGTAAATAATAACCAATATGCCAAAAAGAACTTACCAGCCTAATGCGCGTAAAGCTAAAAAGAAGCACGGATTCATTAAAAGAATGTTGACCAAGGATGGTCGAAACGTCATCAAGGCCAGGAGAGAAAAAGGAAGAAAAAAACTAACCAAATAAATTTGGTTTGTTTTTTATTTATATGTTTAAGCAAAAAAATCGCCTCACCAAACATAAAGACTTTGAAAAAACCTTTAAAACAGGAAGGGCTAGCTATGGAAAACTCTTGGGAGTAAAAGTGGCTAAAAATGATTTGGAAGAAACTAGATTCTCTGTTGTCGCCGGTTTGAAAGTGAGCAAGAAAGCAGTTGAACGGAATCGGGCTAAAAGACAGATCCGAGAGATTATCACTAGGAACTTAAACAAAATTGTCTTGGGGTATGATCTAGTAATTATTTGTTTACCAACCATTATTGGACAAGACAGTACTTCAATTAAAAATGAATTAGACAGGATTTTTTCCAATTTAAGATTATATCGTAATGAATCAAATTAATTTTCTTGTCAGTCAGGTAGCAATTAAGGTGATTAAAGTCTACCAGCAGACACTCTCACCTGATCATGGCGTGTTTCGTTCCGCTAAACCTTACGGACATTGTCGATTTCGTCCTACCTGCTCTGAGTATGCAATTACAGCAATTGAAAAATATGGTATGATAAAGGGAAGTTTTCTGGCACTCTGGCGATTACTGCGTTGTAATCCATTTAACAAGGGTGGATATGATCCTGTAAAGTAAGAAAAGAAGAATTATAATAATAAAGTAAATACATCTAAAGAATATGTCATATCTGTTTCACACTATTTTCTACAATCCAATTTTGAACCTCTTGGTTTTTGTTTATAACAATATTCCCGGACATGATATTGGTATCGCAATCATTGTCTTGACTGTGATCATCAAATTGATTCTTCTGCCATTATCCAAGCGTGCTCTACAGTCTCAGAAAGCAATGCAAAATATCCAACCAAAGCTGGAAGCACTCAAAGAAAAGTATAAGGACAATAAAGAAGCTCTCAGTAAGGAAATGATGGCACTATACAAGCAGGAGAAGGTTAATCCATTTTCCTCTTGTCTTCCACTATTAATTCAATTACCGTTCTTCTGGGCCGTGTTTCAGGTCTTTAGAGATGAATTGGGCAGCAAGGCTCTGACCAATCTTTATTCTTTTGTCAGTAATCCAGGAGTTTTGGACGCAATGGCGTTTGGGCTCGTTGATTTTTCAAAACCAAATATTCCTTTGGCAATTTTGGCTGGTGTCTCTCAATTTTTACAGGCAAAGATGATGCCTCAACCAACAACAGCAAAAAAAGGGACCAAAGAAGCCAGCATGGCCAATATTATGGGCAAACAGATGATGTACTTCATGCCCGTGGTAACAATCTTTATCTGTATCAGTCTTCCTTCAGGTCTCGCCTTCTATTGGTTCTTAACTACAATCTTAACTGTTTTCCAACAAATGTACCTCTTCAAGAAAGTGCATGGCGACAAAAACGACAATGAAACAAAAGTGATTGAGGGTGAAGTGGTGAAATAAAATTAAAATACCCCATAAAAACTAAAGAACCAATTATATTAAATAATTGGTTTTTTTAGTCAAGGTTGTAGGTCTATTGTAACCCTGACTTTGTTTTTTTGATGGTTTTTATGTATTCATATTAAAAGTCGAATCCAAGAGCCATCGTTTCGTATTCATGTAAGATATTTAAATACATTTTATACATTTCTTTTGAGAAATGTATGCTAACTTGTGAAGTACCGTATAATGAAACACGAATCATATAATCATCATACTCAAGATGTGTGGATGTTCTTATATGGCTGTCAAAAGTACCGCCAATAATAATAATTTTATTATTATTACTAAAAATATTATTAGAACACCTGGATAGTGAGGGGTGATGGTTATCACAAAGCTCTATGCAAAGAGTTTGTGCATTAACCAGATAAATATCTTTTACGATATTTGTCTGTTGTCCTGCCGCAGATCTTATTCGTCTGCTAATCGATTCTTCTTTTGTTAAATTCATGACTAAACCTTTCTAAAAATATAAAACAAAAATTAATTGTAAAAAACTGATTATAGTGTATCATATTTATTATTATTTGTCAATAGGCATATTCATTGCTTTTAATAGTATTTATTTAATATTAGCTATTATATAAATAATAGGCTTATTTATTAAACATTGTATGTATTGACGGTGTATTGACAAGTGTTTTAAGTTAGTCTATAATTATAGTGAAGATAATTATAAATCAAATTAAATAAACTATATGAGTGACAAAACCAAGACAATGACTCAGATCCAAGTAAGGATAGATTCTGATACTAAAGAAGATGCTAGAAAAATTTTGGATAGCATTGGTTTGGATATCAGCACCGCAATTAAAACTTTTTTAAGGCAAGTAGTCATGGTTGGTGGGCTTCCTTATGAATTAAGGGATATTAATGGGTATACCAGAAAAGAAATTAAAGAAATCAAGGGTTCTTATGAGGATGCTGTTAAAAATGGTAAGACTTTTAACAATGCTAAAGATGCGTTAAAGGATTTGTATGTATAAAATTATTTGGTCCAGCAAGTTTAAGAGACAGTTTAAAAAAGTATTAAATGCACCTTCTTTTAAGTCTTCTGTTTTTGATCAGGTGGTTAATGCACTTTCTCGAGGAGAGGTTTTGGATTATAAATATCATGATCATCAATTGAAGGGCGATTTGCAGGATTATCGCGAGTGTCATCTTCATTCTGATCTTTTATTGATTTATAAAAAACACAACGATGTTTTAGTAATAGTCTTTGTAAAGATTGGATCTCATTCTGAATTATTATAACAAGAGCTATTAATCAGTTTGAAATTTTAACAAAAAACTGAGTTAGATAATTCTAACTCAGTTTTTTGTTTTGTATTATTATTTAAAATACTGAATCATCGGTCGAATCATTGCTAAGACGCCGATAATCAAGTACCAATACCAATCCAGAGAGGCAAGAGGAGGCCATAGAACGACGATCATTAAGATAAACGCAGCAGTGCTGAGTTTGATTAGTTTGATGTCTAGGATTGTCAGATTTTTGATTCTAGAAGATTTCCAAAGGAAACAAGCCATAGTTTTTCACCACCTTTCTATTATTGTATGATCTTTTTTATCTATTATTTGTATAGCTATATTATATCGTTTTTTCGCCAATTTAAAAAGGGGCACAACAGCCCCTCCTTAAATATATAATTTAATAATTGAGTTCGCTTAGGTTGCGCCCCTCATATAGATCGACTTTTGTAATCAATCCCTATGATGGACTTTGTTGATTTGAAATCCTAATCTTTTCCAGTTTGGGCGTAACATTATTTATGTATTTAATGAATACTATAATACTACGCAGGTATTTTTTTTATTTTTGTTTTTGCTATAAGCCGTATCAACGCCGGCCACGATAGTAAACTAGATAAAGATTTATTTAAAATGTAAAAAAGAACTTTTATAACTTAATTATAGCACATTTATAGTAACCGGTCAATCATCTTGGTTGTTTTGCAATCTTTTTGTTTAATCTAAAATAAAAAATAAAAAAATATAAAAATTTTTTGTGAACTTGTGCACAGGTATCCACACGTAATGTCTACAGTACTGTAGACATTACGCCCTAGTTTATACACACAATCCACAGACTTATCCACAGTTGAGGGTATTTTTGTGGATAGTAATGTCCACAGTATCCTGGACATTACGGATTTTTGATGATTAATTTTCTTTTGGCGATTTAAAAATGCAATGTCTACAGTACTGTAGACATTGCATTTTCGTATTTAAGCCTGTTTGTTCGCTTTTTGTTCGGGTTTTAGACGAGTAATGTCCACAGTCTTGTAGACATTGGTTACTATTTATGATTGATCTATGTTTCCTAGTCTTTTCATGAGGTCACGGTGGGAGTCGAACCCACGAATGACAGTTTTGCAAACTGTTGCCTTGGACCACTTGGCTACGTGACCGGTTTTAAATATTGTTTTATATCATTATACTATATTATGGTATCAGATTATTTAAGTTTAGTAAATAATAAACGCACGGTCAATGATCGTGCGTTTATTATTTATGTTTAATATATCTAATTTTTATATCTATTTATATTTAAGTTATTAATTGGCTGATATTATTTATTCTTCAATAACCTTCTCAAGAATCTTAACATTACGTTCTTTATATCCCCATTCACGGGCAGCCTGTTTTTCCTCGTATTTAAAGGCAATGTCGACGCGGTTTGGATATCTTGAGTTCATACGGTCGGTAACCATACACTGACCATATCCCTCAATTTCCAAGATGGTACCAAAAGGTACGAAGTTGGCGGCACATCTGCGGTATCCCCTATCAAGAGCTTCACAAATGTTTTCACCGTTTGCAGAGGTACAGGGGTCTCCGTCACACTGGTAAATATCTCCCACGTTATATGAAGTAATACCCCTTATTTGTTCAGATTTTACAATATATTTTTCTTTTTTAATAACATTCTTCAAGAAAGAATCATTATCCTGTCTGGCCAAAAAAGTATCAACTTTTTGATTATCATTTAACGGTTGGTAGAAACCACGACCGACTTCAGTAGCCTGAGCAATAGGTATATGTGAAACTAAGGTAATAAGTAAAGTAATAATAACATACTTAGTTTCTTTTGATATTTTATTTTTACTAATACTTATTAAAGTATTCATATTGTTGTTTAATTTATTAATATCCCGTGGTATTTCTAGTAATAATTACCAGGAAAAGTAATATTGAATTCTATCACATTTCCTTTATTTTGTCAATGGTAATCAATACTGGAATTAGGGTAATAAAAAAGCATATCAGTTTGTCGCTGATATGCTGAAACTAGTATAAATCATGGATCAACCTATGTCAAGAGATTATTTGTTGTTTTATTTAATATTAGCCAAAATAAGCTTAATAAATTATGGTATATATTTCTTAAATTCTTTTTCTTTTTCAATTTCAGCTCGGCGTTCCGGAATTTTTTTGAGGCGCTTTAAAAGCATCACGATCCAGATGATCATAATAATTCCCCAGATACCTAGTAAAAACTTAGCAGAAAGAATCGGTACCATCTCATAGCTCAAAAACCAGAATAAAAAGCCAAAAATAGCGTTTGTTACACCAAAATTAGCCAACTTTAGCCAAAACTTGTAATAAATAGTCTTTGGCTGTCTACTGATAATGATTTTTGTAAACACAAACATCGCAACCATTAGAATGGCAAAGGCCAGGATTAGGTTTTGTGATAATGCTGATAATGGTTCTGGACGAAAGTTAAACCAGAATGACCAAGAAAAAATACTTCCCATAGGTTTGCTGTCTCCTGTTGATTATGGAGAATAAATAAATTACAAAATAAAAAACATGATTAGATTTAATCATGTTTTTATTATACCCTTAAGGCTTGATAAAAATCAAGCCGTAATGATCTTGTCCGGCGTCAAAACTGTCTTTGGGAAATAACCCTTGCTCCTCCCCTGCTTTGCGGACAAAATCTGGATCAACTCTATTCTGACTTTCCGGACCCATGGCAGATCCACTAGTCTTCCAATCAATAATTAGGAGCGTACCATTCTTTTTTAACATTCTCTTAGCCTCAGAAATCATTTTTAACGGTTTTTTTGCTTGATGTAGGGTATTAATCAAAAAAACAGTATTAATGCTGTCAGAGGCTATTTTAGAGCCTTCCAGCACTTCTAAATCCGCCCAAATGGTTTCAATATTCTGCAGATTGTTTGTTTTGGCTTCTTTGGTGATTGTTTTAATGTTTTTTTGAGAGAGATCAATGGCATAGACCTTGCCATTTTTACCAACCAACTTTGCGAGTGGAAAAGTAAAATAACCAAATTGTCCGCAACCAAAGTCTGCAATATAGTCACCTGCTTTGATCTTTATTTTTTCCAAGATCAGGTTGGTGTTCAACATTTTTGTTTTAAGCATAGAATTGAGAATTATAATCGTGCTTCAATTATACAATAATAACAGATTAACCACAAGTAAGTTCTTGAGATGTTGCCTGCTAGTTTTGACTTAAACAAATATTTTTTTCTCAGATCAGTTTTTAGCCAAACTCAGTCGACCAAATAGGGGAGAGTTGGACTAAAAAGATGTAAAAATATTTTTTTGAAAAATAAAATGCGTAATGTCCACAAGACTGTAGACATTACGCATCCCAATGTCCACAGTACTGTGGACATTACTCACTTTTTTGAAGATCCCGTAATGTCTACAGTACTGTAGACATTACGAGCTATTTTGTGGACCCAACGGGATTCGAACCTGCGACCTTCTGCGTGCCACGCAGACGCTCTAACCAGCTGAGCTATGGGCCCGTTTAATATTGATTATCTATTATTTTATTAATAGTATTTATCTCATTACATATGTCGGCAGAAAAATAATTAATTCTACATACTCCTTTATATTCAACTTTTTTTGATGGCTTGTCAATAGTCCTTGGATCTATTTGTGTTTTGTAAAATTGAATTAATGGTATTTTTGTTATTTCCGACCAATATTGTTCTAATTCTTTTGTTTTTTGATCAGCTCTACATTGTACAGTGCATCTAAATTTAGTTTCATCTATTGTATAGCAATTTCTTAGTAGTTTTAAAAATATTTTTATTATTGATGTGCTAGAATTTCCAAACATTAAAGCACTTTTTGTTGATTTAGATCCTTCTCCTACATACAACATTGATAGTGCAATTTTAGCAACGTCATTATTTTTTAGTAATGGTATTAATTTTTGATTTTTATTCTCTATTTTTTTAAAATATTCTTTACGTTTATTCTTATTTACAATTAATGCCTTTTCCCTAGCTTTATTTAAATTATCATTTCGTTGTTTTTTAATTTTTTCTTTATATTCTGAAGACATTATAATATTTTTAAACCAATAAGAAAGAGTGCTCTTTGGGATTGAGACGTTGAGACTCTTTATTATTTCTGAATATGTCTTTCCATTATTTCTGAGTATTATTGCTTTTTGTTTTAACTCTGTTGTCATGTTTTTATTATACCACAGAAGTTATGAACGTACAAGACAATAACATGGTTCAAAAAATATTTGTGCTCCTGGCAGGAATCGAACCTACATCTAGCCCTTAGGAGAGGCTTGTTTTATCCATTAAACTACGGGAGCTTTTTTTGAGAATTGATACCACTATAACTTATTTTTTTTATTTTGACAAACCTTCCAACACGCTGATATAATTAGTTTACTGATAATTCTTAATATAAAAACTATGTTTGCAAAAGATCAAGAAGGAGGGATAAATAACAAAAATGCGGAAACAGTGATTGGACCTTCGGTTAAGGTTGAGGGTAACTTTGTCTGCCAGGGCAGCATCATTATTGAAGGAGAAATTAAAGGGATTGTTGAAACCAATAGTTTTCTGCGTGCTGGTGAAAAATCAGTGATTGTCGCTGATATTAAGGCAAAAAATGCCAAAATCAGTGGTCGAGTCAAAGGTAATATCATTGCCGATGAGTATTTGGAGATTACCGAAACTGCAAAAATCTTTGGTAATATTGAAATGAACCAGTTGTCGATTGCCAAGGGTGCCTTTATCAGTGGAAAATGCACCATGACGGCTAATAATGGAAAGAAAAAGGAAGTAAAGGAAGAAGAACCTGAAGAAAATGAAGAGGAGGAAAATGACGAACAATAGTTAATTAGATGTATAGCTACATTTACGACTCTTTTTTGAGTGAAAAAAAATATATTTCCGCTTTAAACCAAGTGGAAGCAAAAATCACCAAACTTGGTTTGAGTGGTAAAATTTGTCGATTAGCTCCTCTGAGGAGTTTGCGAGATATTGTAATGCAGGAAATCAGACGCAATCCTCAAATGATTGTGGTTGCCGGTAATGATTGGATTGTAAGTCAGGTGGCCACGATGGTTTTGGATTCCAATATTCCTTTAGGGATCATTCCGGTCGGTGATAATAATCTGATTGCTGCCGGCTTGGGTATTGATCTGAATAATGCCGCCGAAGTATTGGGGCAGAGGAGAATGATTAAAGTTGATTTAGGAATAGTTAATCGATACATCTTTTTGCGTAATGCTAAATTTTACAGTAATCATGCCGTCGTGAGGATTGATAATAAATATAATATCAATGTCCATAAATCTTGGATTGAGATTGTTAATTTCTTGCCATCAGCAGAAGAGTGGCAATCAGAAACCAAACCAAGTCCGGAAGATGGTTTACTGTATTTGGTGGTTAAGGAAAAAGAAGGTGGTTTCTTACGCAAGAAAGAATCTTTTCAAACCATTATACCATTTGAATATATTAGTATTGAGAGTAAAGAGAAGGAAGTTATTTTAGATGATGCCACAACAGTGAATAGTCCGAAAGAAGTGAGTGTTCTCAAAAGAAGATTAAGAATGGTAGTTGGCAAGAATCGTAATTTTTAACTTGATTTTTTAGTTTATTTGGTGTATAGTTTAATAACTTTAAATAATTTTAAATAATATATATGCCATTAATTCCTACAGTTATCGAAAGAACCGGTCAAATTGAACGTGCTTACGATATTTATTCCCGTTTGTTAAAAGACAGGATTATTTTTTTGGGTGAACCAATCAGTGACCATGTTGCAAATATTGTGATTGCCCAATTACTATTTCTTGATGCGGAAAACAAAACCAAGGATATTAAGTTCTATATCAATAGCCCAGGAGGATCGGTGAGCGCCGGTTTGGCAATCTACGATACAATGCAATATGTGAAATCAGACGTGAGTACAATCTGTGTTGGAATGGCCGCTTCCATGGCCGCAACCCTGTTGGCATCTGGAGCAAAAGGCAAACGATTTGCTCTGCCAAACAGTGAAATCATGATTCATCAAATTATGAGTGGAATGGAAGGACAGGCCAGTGATATCAAGATTCATGCTGAACATATTTTGAAAGTCAAAGACAAGATGAATCATCTTTTGTCCAAGCATACCGGAAGAAAAATAGCACAGGTGGAAAAGGAGACTGATCGTGATAATTTCATGAGCGCGGAAGAGGCTAAAAGCTACGGAATTATTGACAAGGTGATTAGTGAATAAAAGATTTTTAAACAAATTTTAAAACAGCCTCTTGTCGGGCTGTTTTAAAATTTAGAGATGTTTTAATTATTCATTCAACCATTTTCTTCTTATTTATTTTTATGTTATAATACAGTTAGAAATTAAATACTATCTATGCGCAATCTTTTTAAATCAAATTTTAATCCCAAGAAAGATGAAATCGAATTAATGCTTGAGCAGGAGGCTGCTGACAAGTTTGATAAAGATTTTTTTGATTATGATCAGGAGGGTCAGTTGGCTGTTGATGTCTATGACGCTCGTGACAAGTTTGTGGTCAAATCAACCATTGCCGGAGTTGATCCGGAGAATTTGGAAATATCTCTAAATAAAGATGTTTTGACAATTCGCGGTAAACGCGAGGCCAATAAAGAATTGGAAGAAGAAGATTATTTATATCAAGAATGTTTTTGGGGTCGTTTTTCCAGAACAATCATTTTACCAGCAGATGTGGAAGAAGATGAGGTGGAAGCAACTCTGGAGCAGGGGGTTTTGACAATTATTCTTCCAAAGAGTAGAGTAGCTAAGGAGGTGCAGATAAAAGTTAAGGGATAATTAATATGAAAACAGAATGGATTGTAGATCGATTGGAGGGTGAACAGGTGGTTTTAATGGCAACAGATAAGACAACTGTTGTTTTCCCAAAAGATAAATTGCCGGCAGAGATTAAAGAGGGACAAGTACTATATTTTAAAATAGAGACTTCTTTGGAAGAGGAGCATAAAATCAAGGAATCGGCTAAAGAGATTTTAAACGAAATTCTTAACACGGATTAACATGCGTGGTTTTGACTTCAAAGAAATAATGACAAAAAAATGGTTGCTAGTTTTAGTAATCATATTTTTTACTTTTGTCTTTCTTTTGGCTGCCATCTATTTGTTTTTTGAGGTGAGATATCAAAACACCATCTATCCCAATGTTCGTTTGGGTGATTTTGATTTGGGCGGATATACGGTTGAACAAGCCAGAATCAATCTTCAAGAAAATGATGGATTGTTCGCAGATGGAATTAATTTTAAATATGAAGACAAGGTATTGAATCTCAAGCCATCAATTGATAGTCTGCTTGGTTTACAAGTTGATCCCAATGTCAGTATCTATGAAGCCTTTAATTACGGACGTGATGGTAATCCAATCATCAATCTAACCAACCGCGTGAAGGTTTTGTTGCTTGGAAAAAATATTTTGTTGTCAGTTAATCTTGATCAAGAAAAAATAAAACAAGAGATTAAAAAATCTCTTGGCAGTTTTGAAGATGAGATACAAGAGTCCAGGGTCCTTTTAAGTAATAATGGTTTTGTGATCAGACCGGGTAAAGAGGGTAAGGAGTTTGATTACGACTCTGCAGTTAAACAACTTGAATTGAATCTCAAACAAATTGATGATCAAGATATTAAATTAGAATTAATTGTCAGAAAGCCGAGTGTCTTTGTGACAGATGAGCAAGCCGTGATCAAACAAGCAGAAGAAATTTCCAGTCTTGCTCCGATCAAATTATTCTATGATGAATTTGAAAAAAATATTGAAAAGAATCTCTTGGTAAATTGGCTGGAATTACAGAATAAAGATCAGTCAGTGATTGTGACTGTAAGTAAGGAAAAAATCAAAAAATATCTAGAAGATAATATTAAAAAAGAAATTGATCAACCGGCCGGAGATGCGGAGTTTGAAAGAGTGGGGGATCGGATTACCACTTGGAAGCCGGCAAGTAATGGGCTTGATTTGGATATTGAAAAAACAGTAGAGAAAATTATTATTGGAATTAATAATCGTGAAAAAGAAATTGAATTGGTGGTTGGAGAAATTAGGAGTTTGGCACAGAGCAGTAAGGATGCGGAAGAGCTTGGATTAATTGAAGTCCTTGGCGTTGGCAAGTCAGACTTCAGTGGTTCACCGGCAAATCGCAGACATAATATCAAGGTTGGAGCTGATAAATTAAATGGAATTTTAATCAAACCTGATGAAGAGTTTTCTTTACTTAAATCTCTTGGTAATGTTGATGCTGAAGCTGGTTATTTAACAGAGTTGGTGATCAAGGATAATAAAACTGTTCCGGAATATGGTGGAGGACTTTGCCAAATTGCGACAACAACTTTCCGATCTGTTTTGAAGAGTGGGTTGCTGGTAACAATGCGTCGGAATCATTCCTATCGTGTCGTTTATTACGAACCAGCCGGAACCGATGCAACAATCTATGATCCAGCTCCTGATTTTAAATTTAAAAATGATACTGGTAAACATGTCATGTTGAGAACCAAGATGGAAGGAAATAATTTGACCTTTACTCTTTGGGGAACTAAAGACGGACGTAAAGTTGAAATGGCTGATCCGACAATTTACAATATTGTGAAACCGGCAGAAACCAAGATTATTGAAACAACTGAATTACCGGTTGGAGAAAAGAAATGTATTGAAAGTGCGCATAGCGGAGCTGATGCATATTTTGATTACAAGATTATCCGTCCAGACGGCAAAGAAGAATCAACTCGTTATTCTTCACACTATGTTCCTTGGCGTGCAGTTTGTTTATTGGGCGTAGCTGAACTTTCCGGAACAACTGATCAATCCAATAAAGAGGTGATTGGTGTTGGCTCTGATAAGTGGGAAAAGCTCAAAACAGAATAACATTATCCAGATGGCATGAATGGGATTGACAATCTTATATTCTTTTCATATAATATTTTATTGTTCTTTTGATTGAAAATAATTAGTTGTTTGATAAATTATAGAGGTGTCGTTGTGGACGTTATATTAGCCATACTATTTTTAGTATCTTTAGGATTCTTTGGAGCAAGCTTGGGTTTTTCTGGCACGACTATTTTTACTGTTTTTACTACAAGCTTTGATATTTTAAGCTTAGAAGGCAGTGGCGAAGAAAAAAGACACGCAATAAGTAGGTTGTTTTCCTATACTAAACTTTCCAATAGTTTTGATGATTATGTGAGCACATTTAAGCGTGCCTGTAGAATCAACGGGTTTACCCTTTTTGGGTACTTACTTTCACTTACGTCTTTTATTTTGTTAGAAGATAGTTTTTTAACAGAAGTATTTCCAGAACCAATATTCAGTTTTTCTTCTTATTTCTTTAATCCTTTGCTATTCTTGGTTATTCCGGTAATTTTCTGGTGTATATCAAAAGCGATGGTAGCTAGCAACTGGACAAATCTTGATTACTTCTTGGAATTAAAACATTAAATAAAACATTAATGCAAAAAAAACCGCTCTGGATAGAACGGTTTTTTTATTGATCAACTTAAGTTGTTAGGAAGATTAACTTTAGCGGGTAGGCAAGAAAAATTACATAATTATATGTCTAGTCGAAACCGGACTTATAATTATATGAATTCCCCATGCTTGTCGTGCCTAGCCCGCTGAAATTAACCTTTATTTAATTTTTAAGCTGATATTGGAGTATATCACATCAAAAATCATTTGTCAAGGGATTAGCTTTGCTATGTTTATTTACTTAATATTGGCAAATAATAAGTGATATTTGCTTTTTGCATTGACATTTTTTGCTGTTTGTGATAACTTTATATATTATACTTTAGTATAATTTGTAAAGGACATTGATAAGATTGATAAAAAATTACTGATTTAAAACATTTTTAGGAGTGCAATCATGAAAACAATTATTGTTTTCTTAGTTTCCGTGTTGATTTACACGACTACTTCTTTTTCTCAAGAAAAAGATGCTGATACCTTAAAGATTAAGAGTGTTACTGTTCAATCCGGTCAAGGAGCAATTACTTCTGGATTGTATGTTATCGGTTCAGCTGGTAATAGTAAAATTGATTTTGAAGCTATTTTTTCATCAAACGATCTCTATTGTTCCTATAGATGGAAATTATTTGATGATATTGTATCCGTTGGACCGTCTGGCGGTTATTTCTATAACTCAATATGGCTTGGTCCTCAAATGTTTATCTTCCTTGGGAAACATATTTCAACGCTTAGTTGGTTTTGTTTTTCTGCCGGGGAAATAAAATTTGATGGATCAGCTGAAACAGAAATTGCAAAATGGAGAAAGATGGGATTCATTAATGGTGTTTATTTCAATACTGCAGATTGGTTTGGTGACTTCTCAGTAGGGTTGGGATACACAAGTATCAATTGGCTGAAAGAAATCCCCAAAAGTGTTGTTGGTATCAAACTATCAAACAAGTTTGGTGAAGCCAATAAATGGACATATGCCACAGATATCTCTTATGAGTTGAGAGACAAGAAAATGTTATATTAATTGAGTCTAACTCGCACATTTTAGGATTATTAATTAGTAATAATTAGTAATCAGTTTATAAAGCCCAGAGATGCAAACGCATTTCCGGGCTTTAATATTTTTAAGCTGCTTTTTTATTTTAAAGCATTGTCTTTTGTTTTATTTTTTCATTATCTTCAAATATTTTAATTATTCCATATTGCCCGTCATATCCAGGAGAGATAATCAAATCTCCCTTTCTGACTTTTTCAATTCCTTGGACAATTTGCGGATAGGTGATTTGTTTTAGCTGTTCCAAATCAGCGTCCAATAATATGTGTAGCTCGCTGCCGGCCTGATTGATGAGGTGGTGATACTCTTTTAATACTTGTTTGGAGTGGCGACTCTTGATGTTTAAACTTTCGGCAATAATCTTGTCCAGTTCAACCAACTTTTGGTAGCCAACGGCACTCTCGGGCCTTGCTCCGGTTGACCGGTCAGCAAGCTGCTCCACCCTATTCATTACGCCGATAACCAAGGGCTTCTTGCATTTTGGGCAAATACCCTTGTTTTTGTTTGATTCAATCGGATTCATACTGATTTGGCAATTGCGGTGTCCGTCAAAATGATACATGCCTTCTTCTGGGTAGAATTCAATAGTTTTCTTAATCTTTGTTTTGTTTCTATTTCTTATCGCTTCATATATTTCATTGTAGCTGGGATTTTCCAAATCAAAAATATTAGCTTCACGTGCAATGTTCGTAAGAGAGTGAGCATCAGAATTTGATAATAGTGTAAGCCCGTCTAAAGCAGAGACTCGCCAATTCATTTCCGGATCACTGGACAAACCGGTTTCAAATGCGTAAATATGTTTGGTTTGTTCGTCAAAACATTCTTCCATGGAATCAAAACCTGATTTTGATCCAAAGACAGAAAACCATGGTGTCCAAATGTGAGCCGGATAGATTAGGAATTTTGGATTGATTTTGAGACAAAGTTTTACCAGATCAGGCGCCTTCATTCCGAGAATTGGTCGACCGTCTGAACGGATATTATAGTGTTGACCAAGAAAATCATTTAATTCTTTGACAGCAGAAATATTTGGCGCATGAACCATGATGTGAATTCTTCGGCATCTACCCTTGTCGGTATAGATTAGGGATAGCTCGGTGGAAAGGATGAATTTTATTTTGTCATCTTCTGCTGTTTTTAATCTATACAATCCTGAATCACCAATTTCTTCCAAAAGATCATTAATATCCTTGAACCAGGCTGGGTAAGTAAAATCTCCCGTAGCAATAATGTCCACCCCCTTGGTACGACAAGTTTGCTCAATATTGGGCAAAGTAAGTTGGGGAGAGCAAGCTCTTGAATAGCGGGAATGAATATGTAAATCAAGGATTTGTTGCATATATGTGATATTTAAAGGCTTTTTTATTGTATCATAGATTATTGGATTAATATAATTCTTTGGTGGATTGACAAAAAATTGATATAATGATAGTAATAAGGGAGTTGATAGGACATTGAAATAAAAAATAATATATTATGTTTAATTTTTGATTTGGAGGTTTTATGTTACAGAGATTTTGTTTTTGGTTGGATCAGCATTTAATTGTTAAAACAATTTTGTTGATTTTTGTTGCATTTCCGGTTGTTTATATTTTTTTGATGTTTTCTGATTCGCCGATTTCGTTTAATGATCCAATACTTCTTTTTGTTTATATTCTTTTTATTATTACAGTATTTTTTATTTTACGTGCTGTGTATGTTGAATATCATAATATAGTTTTGTCAAAAAAATATAAAATTGCAGGCAAGGGAGGTTTATTGGCGTTGGCTACTGATAAGCAGAAGCCGATAGTTTTAGGAAAGGCATTTTGGCATAAAGAAGGGGGAATCGTTTCTTTTAACCCAGAACTGACAATGGCTATTCGGAGGGAAGGCAAAGGAAAGAGACATATTTTGCCAAAAGAATATTCAATAACCGTAAATACGTTTATCACTGTTGGCGATTTAAAATATTATTTTATTTGTAAAGCTGAGTTTTCTTTAAATGATTTATTTAAAGAAACAGATTTATCAACCATTTGTATGGTAGCCGTTATGAGAAATATGCAAAGATCTGAAGTGTTTTATTTGGGAATGCATGGTCTTTTGGAACAAATAATTATAAATGAATTTGATCGTCAAAAAGAATGGTTGGCTACGCAAATCAAAGAAAAGACGACAAAAGAATTAATAGAGTCAATTCAAAAATTTCTTTTCTTGAATAAAAAATTAATATTTAAAAATATTGGATTAAAAAAATTTAAGATAGAACAGATTGTTGTCTCCACTGCTGAAGAAGCATAATAAAAAGTAAAGGCGTTTATCTTTTTTGATAAACGCCTTTTAACTTATTTTTTTTCTGTTTTACTTAATCAACTTTAACAAATTCTACTTCCGTCTGTTCTTCATTGAGTTTGATGTAGTAAAGCAACACCTCTAATTCAGGAAAATCTTGATTGATAACAGTTTTGGCTTCACGAAGTTTTTCATTATGAAACTCTCGTTCTTCTTCTTGGTTTGGAAATTTTCCACTACCGCCATATGCACCGCAATCTTGATGATCAAAAATCAAAAACTTTTTGATTTGATGCAGATCAACTGAAACAGCAACGCAGTCTTTAATTACTTTTATATCCCAAACTTCATTAACTGGTTTTGTTGACCCGGGCAATGATGGAAAATCAAAAGACTCAATTTTCAATTCATTTTTAACAAATTCCGTGACTACTTCCCAGAACCTGAAATCAATGCAAGTTAATACTCCTGCTTCGCAATGATGCGTACCTTTGTACTTGAATGGATACATATTTTTCCTTTTATTAGGTTGAACAATGAACTTTATTATGTTAATTAAAAACAATTAACTTGATCATTGTAGCATTTTTCTTATAAAATGTCAACCCTGTTATTTTGTTTAGTTATTTACTATTTAAAATGCTTAATCTTTTTCCACTTTTGAACAGCTCGATCTCTGGCTAATTCTTTTTCAAGTCTGATACTGAGATCTGCAAAATCAACATTATCTTCTTTCTTGATGTTTTTCTTAAGCTCTTCAGCTCTGGCACGTACTTCCTTGATTCTGGCTTCGTCCAATTCTTCGGCAATTTCAGCAGTGTCAGCCAGGATTACAATTTTACCTTGCAAGACTTCCACAAATCCTCCAGAGACTGCCATGATTTCCAGCTCTCCATTTTCTTTTTTAATCTCAATCACACCCGGGCTGATAATTGAGACCAGGGGAATGTGATTTGGTAAAACAGTAATTTCTCCAGACTTTGTTGGAATGGAAGCTTGTAGAATGTTTTCTCTCAAAACCACTCTTTCCGGAGTTACCACTTCAAATTTGATTATTTTTTGTTCAGACATATGAGAATTGTTTTCTTGTCTTTTCTTTAAAACTTTTTTCTATTTTATATCATCAATGCCGCCCTTCATGTAGAAAGAGTCTTCGCTCTTTTCATCATGTTTGCCTTCCAAAATTTCTTTGAAGCCGGTAATCGTATCAACAAGTTTTACATATTTCCCGGGATGACCGGTAAAGCTTTCAGCAACGTTGAAAGGTTGTGACAAAAACTTCTGTAGTTTACGAGCGCGAGAAACAATCATCTTGTCTTCGTCTGACAATTCTTCCATTCCGAGAATAGCGATAATATCTTGAAGCTCTTTGTAGCGTTGTAGAGTTTTTTGCACACCGCGCGCAACGTCATAGTGTTCTTGTCCGACAATCTTTGGATCAAGAATTGTGGAGGAAGAGTCAAGCGGATCAACAGCCGGGTAAATACCTAATTCAGAAAGACTGCGCGCTAATACCACCGTAGAGTCAAGGTGTCCGAAGGTAGTAGCAGGGGCCGGGTCTGTTAAGTCATCTGCCGGTACGTAGACAGCTTGAATGGAAGTAATGGATCCATTCTTGGTTGAGGTGATTCTTTCTTGCAGAGCACCCATTTCTGTTGCTAGAGTTGGTTGATATCCGACAGCGCTAGGCATGCGTCCTAGAAGTGCGGAAATTTCTGATCCGGCTTGAGTGAAGCGGAAGATATTGTCAACGAAAAATAGAATATCCTTGCCTTGTTCGTCACGGAAATATTCGGCCATGGATAGTCCAGAAAGAGCAACACGAGCGCGACTTCCAGGCGGTTCATTCATTTGTCCAAAGACCATCGCTACCTTGTCTAATACTCCAGAATCTTTCATTTCGTGATAAAGGTCGTTTCCTTCGCGGGTTCTTTCTCCGACTCCGGCAAAAACAGAATAGCCACCATGTTGTTTAGCGATGTTATTAATGAATTCTTGAATCAAAACTGTTTTTCCAACACCGGCACCACCAAACATTCCAACTTTACCTCCCTTGGCAATCGGACAGATTAAGTCGATAACCTTAATGCCTGTTTCCAGAATTTCTGTTTTATTGGATTGATCAACGAATTTTGGAGCAGGGCGGTGAATCGGATATGTTTTTTCTGTCTTAATATCTTCTTTACCATCAATTGCATGCCCCAAAACATCAAACATTCGTCCTAATGTTTTTTCTCCGACTGGAACGCTGATTGGTTTTCCAGTATCAGTTACTGTGTCACCACGTTTCATTCCATCGGTTGTTCCCATAGCGATCGTGCGCACTAAATTGGATCCAATATGTTGTTCAACCTCCAAAACAAGAGTTTCTCCCTTGATTTTTGTTTCTAAAGCGGAATAGATTTGAGGCAGTTCATTGGCAAAATAGACGTCAACGACTACGCCGATAATTTGTTTAATTGTTCCTGTTTGTTGTGTCATATGTTTATTATCCTTGACAGATTTGATTAATTTTATTATATTATCACTAGTTATTTGAAAATTAATGTTTAATTATTGTTTTTAGGGGGGGGTATGGGATCAACTTTTATTAGTATTCTTGGTACTATCAATATTGCTTTAATAATAATTTACTTTTTATCTATTATTATTAGTCTTAGCTATCTGGGTGACAAAAAGATTAATTTTTTTACTGAGATAATTGGAATTATTACTCTTTCCAGTTTGGTGTTAGCTGATTTTTTAGAAGGTGACATGTTTATGGGAATAATTATGTCTCTTTTTTTGATATTCGTTGCCATTAAGTTTTTCACTGAATTTATTGCCACTCACATTTTTGTATTTAACAATACTGACTTGAATAAGCTTAGTATTCGTGCTAGGTTGGCGATTCAAAAAAATCAAGGAACGATTATTATTAATTATTGGGCACCTGATAAATGTACTTTTATGTATTTTAATCGTTTCAAGGAATATAAATTTTTCAAGATATTTTTTGACTTGCCTGATGAATTTATTGCCAGAAAAGAATATTCCATTTCGGAAAACTATGAATCAGTAATTGAAAAATTACAAAAACACAAGATACCTTTTAATAAAATGAACAATCCAATTTAATGTTTGGCTGGCCGTATAATAATTACGGTCAGTTTTTTATTTCTCCACTAGTGGTTATTTAATCTTGAAACTTTTTCAGTAAAACTTTTTTCAGTTTTTATATTAAACAACCGCGACTAGAGAAATTAGTCGGCTAAGGCATTGGCACCGGCAGAGATCTCGGCAATCTCGGCAGTGATACTGGCTTGACGTGCTTTATTAAATGACAAAGTCAATTCATCAACCATGTCTTTGGCAGCATCATTGGCTTGATGCATGGCAGACATACGTGCGCTGTGTTCAGATGCGTTTGATTCTAATAATGCTTGATGTAATTGGACTTCAATTAGCCTTGGGACAATACTGTCTAAAACTTCATTCGGGTTTGGCTCAAACAGACATTCATTGTTTTGGATGTGTTGACTTTGCTTTTCTTTGATAAAAGATTTTGTGGTACTCAACACGGGGCTTTTTCCAACCACGCCAAGATATTCATCTTCAGCATGGATATCTACTGGTAATAGTTGTTTGACACGGGGGACTTGATTGGCCGGATTAACAAAATCAGTATAGGCAACCAAGACTTTGTCGTAGATTCCGGCTTGAAAATCTTTGATAACCAACTGACTGACACCTCTGATTTCTTGGATTTCATGAGCAACATCTGCTTTTGGCATTTCCGCGGCAATGTTATATCCCTGCTTATGCATGACTGATCCTTTTTTCCCAATGATGATAAACTCGGTTTCTCTACTATGATTATGTTTTTTGATTGACTCTTTTACCTTGTTGATAATCGCAGTATTGAATCCACCGCAAAGTCCACGGTTGGAAGTGATTAAGACAATCCCGATTTTTTTGACTTCAGTTCGTTTGGTCAGAAGAGGATGAAGTGGTTCATTGTTGTTGGCAGATAATTCGGCTAAATGCAAAATTGTTTCCCAGCTCAGGTTGGCATAGGTGCGAGTTTTCAACACAGCATCAACAGCCTTCCTCATTTTGGAGGCGGCGACCATTTCCATTGCTTTGGTGATTTTTTTGATATTATTAATCGACTTAATGCGTCGTTGAATATCCTTTGTTTTAGCCATAGTGATTTTTACTCTTCTTTATCCCTTTTTTCTTCTATTCTTTATTCTTCTTCCTTCTTGCTTTCTTTGGTAATTAAATAATCAACATTTTCTTTGTAGTCATTAACTAGGTCGATTAATTCTTTTTCAATCTGTTCATCAAGTGCTCCTGACTTTCTGATTTGATCCATGATTTTGTCTCCTGATTGATCCGTGTAAGCAAACAGTCCTGCTTCAAACTCGCGAATTTTTTCAACTGGCACATTGTCCAATAATCCGTTCAAGAGGGAGAAGAAGATTAAGACTTGTTTCACCATTTCCAAAGGAGAATATTGTTCTTGCTTGAAAATTTCTGTCAGGCGTTTACCTCTTTCCAATTTTTTCTTAGTTTCAATATCCAAATCAGATCCGAATTGAGCGAATGCAGCGAGCTCACGATATTGAGCGGCTTCCAATCTGATTTTACCGGCAACTTTTTTCATTGCTTTGGTTTGAGCGGCACTACCAACACGAGAAACTGATAGCCCGGCATTAACTGCCGGACGATTTCCTTGATAGAACATATCTGATTCCAAATAGATTTGCCCATCAGTAATGGAAATAACATTGGTTGGAATATATGCACTTACGTCTCCGGCCTGGGTTTCAATAATTGGTAGAGCGGTAATTGAACCGCCACCAAATTCTTTGCTCAACTTGCAAGCTCTTTCCAAGAGGCGAGAGTGAAGATAGAAAACATCTCCTGGGTAAGCTTCGCGTCCCGGAGCACGTCTCAACAAGAGTGAAAGTTCTCGGTAGGAATTGGCGTGCTTGCTCAAGTCATCGTAGATGATTAGAACATCCTCTCCTTTTGCCAAAAAATATTCAGCAATCGCGCAACCGGCATAGGGAGCAATATAGGAAAGTGAGGCTGGCTTTGAAGCTCCTGCCAAAACAATGGTTGTATATTCCATGGCGCCATGTTCTTCTAGTTTGGCAACGATTGTTGCAATTTTTGATTCTTTTTGTCCGATTGCGACATAGATACATTTCATGTTCTGCCCCTTTTGATTGATAATGGCATCAACAGCAATTGCGGTTTTACCAATTTGGCGATCGCCAATAATCAATTCACGTTGTCCGCGACCGATTGGTACCATAGAGTCAATTGCTTTGATTCCGGTTTGGACCGGCTCAAATACTGATTGACGAGTAATTACGCCTGGAGCGATTTTTTCAATCGGGTTGAATTCATTTGTGGAAATTTTACCTTTACCATCAAGCGGTTGCCCGAGCGGATCAATTACTCGGCCGATCATGGCTTCGCCAACTGGTACTTCCAAGATTTTTTTAGTGCATCTTACTTCAGAGCCTTCTTTTACTAGGGTGTAATCGCCAAGAATAATTGCGCCGACAGAATTGTCTTCCAGGTTTAATACTACTCCGGCAACTGATTCTTTTTCTGTTTGAAATTCCAGAATTTCGCTCATCATCGCATCATTCAATCCGGAAATGATGGCAATACCATCACTCACTTGCAAAACCTGTCCGACAGTTTCTTCTTTGACAGAAGTTTTGAAATCGGAAATTTGTTGTTTGATTTGTTCGACAATGAAATCTTTAGTGTTAGACATATGTTTCTATTATTTTCTATTCGCTTAGCTTATTTTTAAATCTATGTAAATTTGTTTTTAAACTGGCATCCAGAATTTTGTCATGATATTTTATAATTACACCTCCAAGAATGTTTTGATTAATTTGTGTCGTAACTTCAATTTCTTTTTTGTTGGTTGTTTTTTGTAGATGGGTTTTGATAATTTGCAAAATACTTGGATCAAGTTCACGCGCGCTAGTAATTTCTGCTGTTAGGATTGTACCATTGTCTTGCCAAATTTTTTCAAAATAACGGATAATTTCCGGTAATTTTTTTAAGGCTTGTTTTTCTGACAAAAATTGAATTAGTCGAGCAATAATTTTTTTTATTTCTGCTTCAGATTGATCTTGGGTTAATTCAAAGAGCGCGGTGGCATATTGTTTGGCTGAGATTTTCATATTAGCGCAAAGTTTTTTTAATTAATTCCTGATCAGACTTGCTGTCCATTTTTTGTTGCAGGATTTTTTCCAAAGATGAGGTGATTAATGTGGCGGCTTCTTGTCTGATTTCTTGGAGAATGATTGCCTTTTCTTGTTGCATTTTTTCTTTTTCTTGATTAATAATCAAACCGATTTCCGCTTTGGCTTTTACAAGCATTTCTTCTCTTTTTGTTTCACCTTCTTGACTAGCCTCAGCCATGATGGCGGCAGCTTCTTTTTTTGCTTCCTTGATTACTTCAGCATGATCTCTTTTTGTTTCTTCTAGTTTCTGCTCAATTGTCTCGGCATCCTTAATGCCTTTTTCAATTTTCTTGGTTCTTTCAGCCATGATTTTAGCAATTGGTTTAAAAGCAAAGAAATAGAGCACGGCAAAAACAATCGCAAAGTTAATAATTTGAGCGATTAAAAGTTTGATATCAATGTGAAAAGTCGAAATGAGGGACTCCATATATGTTTATTTATTTTTTATAATAATCTGATATTTGCTCCCGCAAAGGAGCAAGTAATCAAATTACTATTTAATGCTAAAGGCAATAACTAAAGCGTAAATAGCAACTGCTTCGGCAAAAGCGCAGGCCAAGAGCATTGGCACTAAAATTTTGCTAGCTGATTCCGGGTTGCGTCCGATTGCCTCCATCGCTTTAGCACCAATGAAACTGATACCAAGAGCTGGAGTTAAAGATCCGATGCCGATAGCCAAAGCTTTGGCCAACATTACATTTTCCATACGTTTCTTATTACTTTATTAATTTTTAATTAAACTGCTCTTTGAAGTTAATTTTGATATTAATCTTCGCTTTTGTTTTTAATCAAATCTTGTTTAAAAACAAAAGTCAAGATTAATGTTCTTCTGCCATGGTATTAATTGAAAGATAGATTAAAATCAGGATAGAAAAAATCAAAGCCTGAATCAATCCAACGATAATTTCCAGAAACATAAAAGGAATTGGTACCCCAAAGGCTAAAATTGCGGACATTGAGGCTAATAATACTTCTCCGGCAAAGATATTACCGAATAAACGGAAAGACAGACTAGCAATTTTTGCAACTTCTCCGATAATTTCAACAATTCCAACAAAAGCTTTGATTGGATTAATCAAAAGAATGGTTGGTTCTTTCATGATCTTTTTTGGAATTTCCAAAAATGCTTTAATATTAATGAATTTATTAAAATGATTCCAAACTCCAATCGCCACCATGCCAAAAATATGGCTGGCAACTACGCCAACAATGGCCAATGCCAATGTAGTGTTTAAATCAGCTGTTCCACCACGAAAAAGTGGAACAAAGGCCGTATGCCCATTTTCAACAACATTATATCCAATTGATCCGATTCCCGGGAAAATACCAAGCCAGTTGTTTAAGAGGATAAAGAAGAAAAAGGCTAAAACAAAAGGCGCAAACTTTAACGATTTTTTGTGATCATTGGTTACACCGTCAAAAATGTTTAAAAAACCTTCAATAATTGCTTCCAGGCCATTCTGGATACCTCTCGGAATGGTTTTTAGCTTTAATTTAATAGTGATGCCTAATATTAGCACAATAATTATAATCAACCAAGAATTAAGCAATGAGTTAGTGATTGGCATTGAGCCAATATGTCCAATAGTTTCAGCATAGAGAGTGTGTTCGTGTTCTGCTTCTTGTGTTTCCGCATGAGTTTCTGCTGTTTTTGCCAAGTTTTCACTATTAACCATGGCATTCGTTTCCGGATGTTCTGTCTGTTCTAGTGTTTCAGCTTGTTCTACTGACATATTTATTTTATATTAGCTATTTTTGTTATCTGTATTATTTTTTTCTTTGATTTTCTTCTTTATTTTACTTTTTTTCTTTATTTTGTTGCTCTTCTTTATTTTCTTTCTCCTCTTTGCTTTGTTTTTCTATTTTTTTAAACTCTTTTAGAGCATTACTGACTAAGCCGAACATTGAAATAATAAATGAAAAACCAACTACCCCCAAGAATAACCAAGGTTCTGTCCCATATCTTTTGTCCAACCATTTGCCAAGAAATGCACCAATAATTACTGGGAAGGCGATCCAGCCGGATAGTTTGGCAAAAACTTGTAAAGCTGGTTGCAACCACTTATTATCATTAGTCATATTTTTTTGAAAAATAAAACAAGGGTGTTAAGTCCTTGGCTTTGTTTTTTCTTATTTTGAAAAATCAAATCCGTTTCAATAATATTTTAAGGGAAAAGTTTGAAATAGTCAACAAGCATTTGATTGGATTTGACAATAGAATGGTTACGTGTTATATTCGAAAAAAGTTCTTTAGTTAAATAATTGTCAAAACAAACAGGAGTGATTATGAAAGCAATCCTAAATATTGGAAAAGCTTTTGGCTTATTGTTTGGTGGCGGTGTACTTTTTTTGGGTGCTTGTATCTATATTACGATTGCTGGTTTTGATTGTCACAAATCAAATGAAAAATATCAGCAACGTAAGATTAGAAAGGCGCAAAAACAAAGAATACTAAAATCGAACAAGTCAGGAAAAGAGCAAGTAATTATTGGAGCACATTCTTGAAAAGAAGGGGGTAGTATGAGATCGCTTTGTCAGAAAATTTCTAGACAGCTTTATTGGGCCTTTGCCTTGGTTGGATTCTCTTGCGGAGTCTTGGGGGCAATTATCCATGACATTCTTGCGGAGTATATATCCGCAATCATCTCTTTGCTTTAGTTTTAAACTTGCCTTATTCCGCACAGCTTGCTGTGCGGTTACGAAATTGGTAATATGAGGGTATGCGAGAGGTCAAAAAAACAGAACATTGTGCCTACCAAATACATTATCATTTTGTAGCACCAGTTAAAT